>Ga0208990_1000223_pt1 | contig 12129 bp, 10 predicted proteins | sample MedBloCARef_M3_FD_187854 | JGI IMG/M metagenome (GOLD analysis project Ga0208990, IMG submission 187854) | Forest soil microbial communities from El Dorado National Forest, California, USA - Mediterranean Blodgett CA Ref_M3 (SPAdes) (version 2) | ecosystem: Environmental > Terrestrial > Soil >...
GATCTCCATGATGCAGCCCCTCTAGATGCCACCCGCCGACCGAGCACTCCGAAGAGGAGACCGTAACCCCCCGCTTGACAGGTTGTCAAACGCCTGCCTGCCCGGCCGCGATCACCGGCCGGCCCGGCTGCGATCAGGGGATATTCGCCCGTGCTTTCAGGGCCATGTCCATCGCAACATCGGCGTCCCAGACGGTGTCACTCGGAGCGTTGCCGGTGGCCCGGATCTCGATGATCAACTCGTGCGTCGTGGCATTGATGACCGCGACCAGGTCGCTGCCGTTTCCCTTCAGGACGATGGACTGGTTCGCAATGCCATCGGTGGCCTGCGTATACACCGCCAGCGTCGGGCAGGCGGGGATGGCCCCCGCGCAGGGGTCGTCGCCGGGGGTTCCGTTCGACATGCGAGGCGCCGCGAGCAAGCTAAGGCTGTTGACCTGACTGAAATTGCCTCCTGCTGGCTTCAAGTTCAACTGCGCCTGGTTCAGCACCAGCGAGGTGGTGACGGTCGCGGGTCCGATCGAGTTCGAGCTCTTCAACAGCGGCTGATCGCCAAACGAGACCTTGATCGTGTTGTACCCGCTCGCCTGCAGGACAGTGTTGAGAGACGCACTGTTGCCAGGGACGCAGGGCGCCCCGTTGCACAGCGGGCGGCTGAGGGTCACGCTCTGGTCTTCGAGCTGCGCGAAACATCCGGTGAGCACGGCGGCGAGCAGGGCAGGGACTCTTGAGCTCTTCATGTCTCTCCTCGCTCAGTAAACGAAGATGTTGAAGCCGAGGCTGGCGCAGGGCGCGAGCGCGCTGAACTTCGCGTCACCCATGGTGACGGTGGTGCCGGCACCGATGTTGCCGGCTGCCAGGGCGGTCAGATCCGTGCCGGACAGCGTGCTCATCACGTAGGTCACGCCGCCACGCAGGTAGAAGCTGAACCAGCGCTGCGACCCGAACTCCAGGCCGATCTGCGCGGTGGCGAAGGTGTAGGTGGTCCGGGAGAGAAGCGCTTGCGCGTTCGGATCGGTGACGGTGACGAACTTGTTCACGTCGCCGCTCAGGTACCGGCCCGCGTCCAGGTTCAGGGTGGGCGTGATCGCCCATTGCCCGGGCGAAAGCGTGATGCCTCCGCGGAAGCCGAAGCCCCCGACGTTGTAGGCAGCCCCGGCGTTCAAGCGCAGCCACCAGAGCGGCCGCACGAGCAACGTCAACCCGGCGCCGCCGGGAGCGCCGGCGTCGATGCCAAAGCCGATGATCGTAGTGTCCGATTCGTCGTCCAACACCCTCTTGTGCACGGACGGCGGGGGCGCGGCGCTCGCGATCGGCGGCGGACCAGCCTCTGTGAGCCTCAGTACGTAAGGGACGCTGGGCGATCCGGAGCGCGCGGGCCCGTTCCCGAACCGATCGAAGGCCTCGACGTAGTACTCCACATCGGAGGTCGTCATCGCGGCCGGGATGGTGGCCGTGTAGTCGTCGGCACCGATGTTCCCCATCGGCAGCGCCTTGTAGTCCTTCTCGCCCACGCGCCGGAACATGACCGCCGCGTCCTGGACGCCGGTGTCGCCGACGAGCCGCGCGTTGATCTCCACCGGCTTTCCCCGGAGGGCCTGGGTCAGCGCGGCGTGGGTGATCGCCGGCGGCGCGCCCCTCGGTTTGATGGTGACGTTGGTCGGCGCCGAGGGAAAGGCGACCCTCTTCTCCTCCTCCACGCTGACGAAGAGGGGCTGTTCCGCGGATCCGGCGCGGGAGGGCCCGTTTCCGGCCATGTCCCAGGCCTCGATGTAGTACTCGAGCGCTTCCACGTTGGTGAGCGCCGCGGGGACGTCCACGGCATAGTCGCCCGGGACGATCTTCGAGGAGATCATCTTGAGCTGGACGTAGTCCCCCGCACCCATCCCCTTCCTGCGCACGTAGAGGACCGGACCGAAGACGCCGTTGGCGTCCGTGGCGTGGGCAGCGACGTTCAGCGGCTTTCCGCGAATGCCGGGAGCGGGCGCCTGGTGCGCGAGCTGCGGGGGCTCGCCGTCGTCAGTTCCGGAGTACGGCTCGGCGGCTAGCGCCTTGCTGGCGGACGAAGCGCCCTTCTTCTTCCGGCTCTTCCTTGCGGTCTTCTTCGAAGACTTCGACTTCTTCTTCTTTGTCGCCTTTGAGGTGGTCTTCGTGCTCGCGGCGGGCTCCGAAGGCACGCCCGCATCGGTCTGGGCCATCGCGCCGGCGGAGAAGCAGAGGCCGGTGACGACGATGGCGAAGAGCTTGCGAAGACGCATGCGGTCCCCCAGAGAGGTTCGCAATCGACCTTACACTGGGTCGACCGAGCGTCAATCAAAGTACATCCCGTCTCCGGTGCTGCAAGGCAGGGAGATCGCGGCGCACCTGCGACAGCCGTTCCGGATGTATGGAAGCGACTGCGAGCCCTTCCTGCTCGCCGCCTGCGTCCGCCACGACTTCTCCCCAGGGATCCACGATGCAGGAGTGTCCAAAAGCGAATCGGTTCTCGCTCGCTGGACCGATGCGGCCGACCTGCGCGGGCGCGAACACGTACGCTTGGTTCTCGATGGCCCGCGCCCGTAGCAGGACTTCCCAGTGGGCGCGGCCGGTGTAGGCGGTGAACGCGGCCGGCACGCAGAGGAGGTCGGCGCCGGCGTCGCGGTACAACTCGGGGAAGCGCAGGTCGTAGCAGACGGAGAGGCCAATCTTGAGGCCGAGGCTGGTCTCCACCGCGCGCGGTGCAGCGTCTCCCGGCGCGACCTGTTCGGATTCGCGGTACCGGGCGCCATCGGGGATGTCGACGTCGAACAGGTGGAGCTTGCGGTAGGTCGCGGCGATCTCGCCTCGCGGTGAGACGAGCGCGCTGGTGTTGTACACGCGACCGTCGAAGGCCCGCTCGGCGATCGAGCCGGCCAGGCAATAGACGCCCCGCTTGGAGCAGAGCTCGCGGATGCGCGCGAGCTGGCTCCCCTCAACCGGGCCGGCGAAGGCTTGCTTCTCGCGGGCGGGCCCGATGTGCTCCCACATCTCGGGAAGGCCGATCAGCGCGGCGCCACGATCGGCCGCCTCCCCGAGGAGCGAGAGAGCGCGCGCTTCGTTCGCCGCCCGATCGTTGCCGGATCGCATCTGGACCGCTGCCGCGAGGAACACGGAGGCCTCCACCTCTGTTTGACTATCACGGGTCGGTCTGTTACTTCCGGCCCCACATTTTCGGAGCACTTCCCGAAAGTGGGTCCGGAGTGGCCCACTTTTTCATTTTGCGGAGCCCGGAGGTGCAAGGCTCTCCCTTGCACCGGGCGGAGGACGCAGGCCGGAGCATTGGAGAATGGGTCGCAAGGAGGAGATCCTCGAGAAGGTGCGCCAGCTCGCTGCGCCGCTCGCCGCGCAGGAGGGGCTGGAGCTGGTCGACGTCGAGATCGGCGGCGGCGGTGGACGGCAGACGCTCCGGCTCTTCGTAGACAAGGAGGGCGGGGTGTCGCTGGACGACTGCACCGCCGTGTCGCGCGCGGTCTCCACCGCTCTGGACGTCGAGGATCCGATCGCGGGCGCCTACGACCTGGAGGTGTCGAGCCCCGGCCTGGATCGCCCGCTGCGGACGCCCGAGCACTTCCAGAAGGCCGTCGGCAGCAAGGTTCGGGTGAAGACGTTCGGGCCGGTTCCCGAGTGCGAGAATCGAAAGACTTTCGTAGGAATCTTAAAAGCTTACGAAAATGGAGAGGTGGTGGTGGACGTGGACGGCAAGCTCTTCCGCGTGCCCCATGCGCAGGTCAGCAAGGCGAACGTAGAGCCGGTGTTCGAGTCCTTCCCACAACTGAATCGCTGAGAGAGAGAAGAATGGCTTCCCCCGCACCGCAAGCCCCGATGGTCAACCTCAACATGGTCCTGGACCAGGTCGCCAAGGACAAGGGCATCGAGCGCTCCGTCCTGGTCGACACGCTCCAGAACGCCATCGCCCAGGCTGCCAAGAAGCACTTCGGCCAGGACCGCGCGATCGAGGCCACCTACAACGAGGACAAGCAGGTGGTCGAGGTCTTCCAGACCCTGACGGTGGTCGAGCGCGTCGAGGTGGAGGACCCGGTGAAGGCCGTCAACCAGATCTCCCTCGAGGAGGCCGGCAAGAAGGGCATCGAGGCCGAGGTGGGTGACGAGCTGCTCTTCCAGATCTTCTACCGGCCGGAGGACGAGGAGGAGGCGCGCGTCCAGGATGAGCGCTACGGCGACATCCTCCGGCTGAAGACGTACCGCAAGGGCTTCGGCCGCATCGCCGCGCAGACCGCGAAGCAGGTGATCATCCAGCGCACCCGCGACGCCGAGCGCGAGAACGTCTTCAACGACTACAAGGACCGCAAGGGCGAGATCGTCTCGGGCATCGCGCTCCGATTCGAGCGCGGGAACATCATCGTCAACCTGGGCCGCGCCGAGGCCGTGCTCCCGGTGCGCGAGCAGACCCCGCGCGAGAGCTACCGGGCCGGAGACCGGGTCCAGGCCTTCGTGCTGGACGTGCTGCGCGAGAGCAAGGGTCCGCAGATCATCCTCTCCCGCGCCTCGCCCGACCTGGTCCGCAAGCTGTTCGAGATGGAGGTGCCGGAGATCGCCGAAGGCGTGGTGGTGATCGAGGCGGTCGCGCGGGAGCCGGGGGGCCGCACAAAGATTGCGGTGGCATCGCGGGACGGGGACGTGGACCCGGTCGGGGCCTGCGTGGGCATGAAGGGCAGCCGCGTCCAGGCGGTGGTGCAGGAGCTGCGCGGCGAGAAGATCGACATCGTGCCCTGGGACGACGATTCGGCCCGGTTCGTCTGTAATGCGCTGCAGCCGGCCGAGGTCTCGCGCGTGCTGCTCGACGACGAGAACAAGGCGATGGAGATCATCGTCCCCGACGACCAGCTCTCGCTGGCGATCGGACGCCGCGGCCAGAACGTGCGGCTGGCCGCCCAGCTCACCGGGTGGAAGCTGGACATCAATAGCGAGTCGCGCGTGAAGGAGATGCGCGAGTTCGCCTCCAAGTCGCTGACCGCCATCGGCCTGCCGGAGGCGACCGTCGAGCTCCTCTATGCCCACGGCTTCCGCAGCGCGAAGGACTTCGCCAATGCCAGCACCGAGGTCCTGCTGCAGATGCCGGGGATCACGCCCGAGAACGTCGAGCGGTACCTGACTTCGGCGCGGGAGCAGATCGGCAAGGACGAGGAGGAGCTGTCGCGCATCGAGCAGGAGCGGGAGGAGCGCCGGCAGGCCGAGGCGCGCAAGCACCCGAGCGAGCTGACCCAGCAGGAGAGACTGCTGCGGGTCCGGGGGATCAGCGAGCGGAACATCGAGCAGATGGCGAACGCGGGCTACAAGACCGTGGAAGACATCCACAACGAGCCCGACGTGGTGAAGTTCGGCGAACAGACCGGCCTCGGTGTGAAGAAGGGCAAGCAGGTGAAGGCGGCCGTGGAGCACTACCTGCAGGAGGAGGCGCGTCTGAAGGCGGACCTGGACGCGAAGAAGGCGGCTGCGCAAGTCGCCCAGCCGCAGCCCGCATAGCCGTGACCCGGGGTCGTCGCGCCGGGCGCAACAGACCCGCCGGGCCGCAGCGGCGTTGCGTAGGGTGCAGAAAAGTACGACCCCGACACGACCTGCTCCGCCTGGTGGCGGAAGGTGGGGAGGCGGCTCCGGGGTCGGGAAAGCCCGGCAGAGGCTGCTGGATCTGCCGGGAAGAAACGTGTGCCCGGGAGGCCTTGCGGCGGCGCGAGATCCCGCGGGCGCTCAAAGGGAAGGCGGCGGCGCCGACGCTTGACCGCCTCCTCGGGTGGATGGGCCTCGCTTCGCTTGACGGCGACGGAGGCAGCAGACTAAAGAGCTAGCCCCTCTAAGACGGGTTGGTGTTTTCTGGAAGGGATTCAAGACCGGATGGCGAAGAAGCGCGTGTATGAGCTCGCGAAGGACCTCGGCCTCTCCAACAAGGAGATGGTCGACTGGCTGCGCGCTCACGAGTACGACGTCAAGAGCCACTCGTCCTCGCTCGAGGACGACCAGGCCCTTGCCGTGGTCGAGAAGTTCAAGGGGGAGAAGGGCACGAAGGTAGAGGCGCCCAAGCCCTCCGGCAGCGGCGTGGTGCTGCGCCGGAAGAAGGCGGACACCGCCGCGGAACACGAGCACGCGGCCGCGCTCGCCGCCCAGCAGTCAGCCGTCATCTCCGAACCTCCCCCGCGCCCGCCCGTCGAGGTCCGGAAGCCGGAGCCGCCGCGAGCCGCGCCGCCCGAGCCACGGCCGGAGCCCCAGCCTGTCGCCGCCGCGGCGCCGCAGCCGGCGCCCGCCGTGGAGGCACCGCCGCCCCCGCCCACCCCGGCGCCGTCCCCGGTGGTCGCGGAGGCGAAACCTGCTCCGAAGGCGCCCGAGGCGCCGCCCGTGGCCGTAGCGGTCGAGCTACCCGCCCCGGTCGTGCCGCCCCAGGCAGCCCCCACGCACCAGCTTCGCCGGGTCGACTTGCGGTCGCCGTCCCAAGTCAGCAACGTGCCCGCCGGGGTCGCCAAGGTGGCTGCGCGTCCCGCGCCGCCACCGCCGCCCAGGCCGCACGTCCGGCCACCACCGGCCAAGGCGACAGGGCCCATCGTCCAGGGACCCGGAGGCGTCCAGTCGGTGCAGGTGACCGAGAACCTCCAGATGCGCCCGTCGGCGACGCGGGCGGTGGTCCTCTCGCGTCCGCTGATCCCCATCGCCCGGCCCGCGCCCCGGCCGCCCGCAGGCGGCGGGTTCCGGCCCCGGCCGGTGGGCGAGGTGCGCGAGCTGGCGGTCGTTTCCGGCGGGCCAGGCCGGGGCCGCGAGTTCATCGACGTCACCAAGGACAACAAGGGGGCCCCACAGCGCGGGAAGAAGGGCCCGCGGGTGGAGAAGACCGAGTCGATCTCCAAGCAGGACCTGGTCGAGCTGGCGCGGCAGCGCGCGTACGTCCCGGTCCGCGGCCACAAGAAGAAGAGCGCGAAGAAGGGAAAGCAAACCGAGATCACCGAGATGTCGGAGCACAAGAAGGTGATCCGGATCGAGGAGACCATCACCGTCGCCGAGCTGTCGCAGACCATGGGCGTGAAGAGCGCCGACCTGATCCGCAAGCTGATCGCAGCCGGGAAGATGGTGACGCAGAACCAGCCCATCGATTTCGACACCGCCAGCCTGCTCGCCATCGACCACGGCTGGAAGGTGGAGAAGGTCGGATTCGAGCTCGACGAGTTCATCTCCGAGACCGACGACAAGCCGGAGGATCTGGCCGCCCGGCCGCCGGTCGTGACCATCATGGGTCACGTCGACCACGGCAAGACGTCCCTCCTGGACTCCATCCGCAAGGCGAACGTCGCGGCCGGCGAAGCGGGCGGGATCACCCAGCACATCGGCGCCTACTCCGTCGACGTGGTCGGGTCCGACGGGGGCGAGGCCTCCATCACCTTCCTCGACACGCCCGGCCACGAGGCCTTCACGGCCATGCGCGCCCGGGGCGCCAACGTCACCGACATCGCGGTGCTGGTGGTGGCCGCCGACGACGGCGTCATGCCGCAGACGGTGGAGTCGATCAACCACGCCAAGGCCGCCGAAGTGACCGTGGTGGTCGCCATCAACAAGATCGACAAGCCCGAAGCGCAGCCCGAGCGGATCAAGCAGCAGCTCTCGGAGCATGGCCTCATCTCGGAAGAATGGGGCGGCGAAACGATGATGATCCCGGTCTCCGCGCGCACCGGCGAGGGCCTGGAGAAGCTGCTCGAGGCCATCCTGCTCCAGGCGGAAGTGATGGAGCTCAAGGCCAACCCGAACAAGCCCGCCACTGGTACGGTGATCGAGGCCAAGCTGGAGAAGGGCCGCGGTCCGGTCGCCACCGTGCTGGTCCAGGACGGCACGCTGCGCGTCGGCGACGCCATCGTCACCGGCGTCCACCACGGCCGCGTGCGGGCGATGATGAACGAGCACGGCGAGCAGATCGACGACGTGCCGCCCGGCTTCCCGGTGGAGGTGCTCGGCCTCGACGGCGCGCCCTCCGCCGGCGACGACCTGAACGTGGTCGACGACGAGCAGGCCGCCGCCGTGGTCGCCGAGCACCGCTTGAAGAAGCAGCGGGAGAAGGACCTCTCGAAGAGCAACAAGCTCACCATCGACGACATCCTCGCCAAGGGAAAGAAGGACTCGGCAAAGGTCCTCAAGGTGATCGTCAAGGCGGACGTGCACGGCTCCGTCGAGGCCCTGAAGACCGCGCTGGCGAAGCTGTCCACGCCCAAGGTGTCGGTGGACGTGATCCACTCCGCCGTCGGCAACGTCACCGAGAGCGACGTGATGCTGGGCGCCGCGTCCCGGGCGATGATCGTGGGCTTCAACGTCAAGTCCGAGTCCAAGGCGGCGGAGACCGCCTCCTCGCAGGGCGTGACGCTGAAGCAGTACGCCATCATCTACGAGGCGCTGGACGACGTGAAGCTGGCGATGGAGGGCCTGCTCGAGGCCATCATCAAGGAGAAGGTGCTGGGTCACGCCAAGGTGCTGCAGACCTTCAACGTGCCCAAGCTTGGCACCATCGCGGGGTCCTCGGTCACCGACGGGAAGATCACCCGCACCTCGATGGTGCGGCTGATGCGCGACTCCAAGGCCATCATCACCAGCAAGATCGCCTCCCTGAAGCGCTTCAAGGACGACGTCCGGGAGGTGGACAAGGGATTCGAGTGCGGCATCGGGATCGAGAACTTCACCGACTTCCAGCCAGGTGACGTGATCGAGGCGTACGAGTTGGAGACGATCCGGCCCTCGCTGACCTAGCCAGCGCGGACCTCACGGATGTGCAGATGGTGGTCGGGGTCCTCAGGCTCACGCTCTACATCCAAGGCGCTTCCTCGCTGAAGGACAAGCGCCAGGTGGTCCGCAAGGTGGTGGACCGCCTGCGATCGCGCTTCAACGTGACCGTCGCGGAAGTCGGAGACAACGACATCTGGCAGCGCGCGGTGATCGGCATCGGGGCGGTGTCCAACGACCGCAGCTTCGTCAACGAAGTGCTGGACAAGTGCGCCCGCGACGCGGGCAAAATCGCCGAGATCCTCAACCGGGAGATGGAGATCGAGACCTACTCGGAGATGAAGGCCGACTGGTCGCAGAAGCCGGAGTTCGACGCGCACGACCTCTCCCGCCTGCCGCCGGGGCAGGACGAGGAGGAGCTGCCGGAGCAGCGCCCGCCCGGGTGGCTGAAGGAGGAGGATCTCGAGTGAGCACCCATAGCCGGCCGGAGCGGGTGGCGCAGATGGTGCAGCAGCTGCTCGGCGAGATCTTCGCCCGCGGCATGCGCGATCCGCGCATCGGGCTGGTGACGATCACGGGCGTGAAGATGTCGCCCGACCTGCGCGAGGCGCGGGTCTACTGGACCGTCCACGGCGATTCGGAGCAGAGGGAGCACACGGCGAAGGGCCTGGACAAGGCGCGCGGATTCCTGCGGCGCGAGATCGGCGCCCAGCTCAAGCTCCGGCTCACGCCCGACCTGCACTTCACCTACGACGAGGCGATCGATCGCGGCGAGCGGATCGAGCTGCTCATCCGCAAGGTGCACGAAGAGGAGCGCGAGCGCACGCCGCAGGCCATGCCGGAGCACGACGAGTGAAGGCGATCAACAAGGGCGTCGACAACCCGCGCGACTGGAAACCGGCGGAGAACCTGCCGCTGGCCATCGACGCCTTGCGATCCGCGCAGAGGGTGCTGATCACCATGCACCGCGGGCCGGACGGTGACGCCCTCGGATCGGCGCTGGCGCTGGCTTGCGCGTTGCGGGACCTCGGCCGCCAGGTCACCGTCTACAACCCCGACGAGCTGCCCTACAATTTCCGATTCCTGCGGGGGGCGTCGGAGGTGGCGAAGTCATTGCCCAGCGAGGCCGCGTTCGACGCCACCGTGGTCACCGACGCCGGCGCGTACGAGAGGCTGGGTCCCGAGGTGCCGGGGGTGGACCGGCGCGGCGTGTTGCTGAACCTCGACCACCACATCACCACCGAGCCGTTCGGGGACGTGAACTACGTCGATCCGCACGCCGCATCGGTGGGCATCCTCGCCTACAAGATCATCAAGGGGCTGGGGGCGCCGCTGTCCCGTGACGCGGCGGAGTGCATCTACGCCAGCATCCTGGCCGACACGGGTTGCTTCCGGTACTCGAGCACCGACCCCGAGTGCCTGCGCGTCGCCGCGGAGCTGGTGGAGGCGGGCGTGGAGCCCTGGGAGATGACCGTGCGCGTCTACGAGCAGCAGCCGCTCGCCCGGATGCGCCTGCTCGCCGAGGTGCTCTCCACTCTGGAAGTGCACGGCAAGCTCGCCACCATCACCATCACCAACGCGATGGTGGCGAAGACGGGCACCGAGATCGACTTTACCGACGGCTTCATCAACTACGCCCGGAGCGTGGACGGCGTCGAGGTGGCCGCCAGCTTCCGGGAGCCGGAGAACGGCGGACCGTGGCGGGTGAGCTTCCGATCGCGCGGCAGGGTCAACGTGGCGGCCATCGCGCAGAAATTCGGCGGCGGAGGGCACCACAACGCGGCAGGATGCAGCATGGAAGGCGACGAGGCGCTGGTGCGCGCCCGGATCGCGGACGAAGTCGAGGAAGCCCTCAAGAATGGCGCATGAGCTGTCGGGCGTGGTGGTGATCGACAAGCCGAGCGGGCCCACCAGCTTCGACGTGGTCCGGCGCGTCAAGGGCCTGTTCAAGACCAGGCGCTGCGGCCACACCGGGACGCTCGATCCCACCGCGACCGGAGTCCTGCCGATCTGCATCGGCGACGCCACCAAGATCGCGAGCTTCGTCAGCGATGGCGAGAAGGAGTACGACGCGGTCGTCCGATTCGGAGAAACTACCGACACCCAGGACAGCGCCGGCAGGACGTTGGAGACCCGGCCGGTGGAAGGGATGACGGAAGAGGCCGTCCGGGAAGCCCTGCAAGGCTTCGTGGGGCTCGTCGAGCAGACCCCGCCGATGTACTCCGCCCGCAAGGTGGAGGGAAAGCGGCTCTACGAGCTGGCGCGCGCGGGCGAGGAGGTTCCGCGCGAGGCGCGGCAGGTGCACATCGACGAGGCCCGGCTGCTGGGGTTCAGGTCCCCGGATGCGACCATCTTCGTGCGCTGCTCGAAGGGCACCTACCTGCGCACGCTGGCGCACGACCTGGGGCAGAGGCTCGGCCCCGGCGCGCACCTCCGCGAGCTGAAGCGGGCCCGCGTGGGGCCGTTCTCGCTGGAGGACTCGGTGGGGCTCGACGTCCTGATGGCCGCGGCGAAGGAGGACCGCGAGGGCCTTCATCGGTTCGTGCATCCGGTCGCGCGCGCGCTCGATGAGCTGGCCGAACTGCGGCTCGATACGCAGCTGGCGCGCCGGGTCGCGCACGGGCATGCGCCGGGGCCAGCCGACCTCTCACGGATTCGCGCTCCGCCGTTTCCCCGCGGGCGCAAGGTCCGCTTGATGGACCCGGAGGGCCGGGTGCTCGCGGTGGGCGAGAGCGACGGCGTGGGGACGCTGAAGTTGTTGCGGGTCCTCGTCGCGGGCTCGCACGATCTGGTCGAGAAGGATTACTGACCGTTCGATGACGCCTGCTCCGCCGATCTTCCCCCCGCTCTGGCGCCCTGCGCCGGAAGCGCTCGCTCCCGGGCCCGGCGAGGTGATCCTGGTGGCCGCGACCCTGGACGTGGACTCGCGACGCCTCGCCGCCCTGCGCGCCCATTTCTCCGCCCGGGAGGAGGCCCGTTTCCAGAGCTTCGCCACCGACGCGTTGCGTTCCCGCTGGGGCGCGGCCCGAGGCACCCTGCGCGAAGTGCTAGGTCGCGCGCTGGCTTGCGCGCCGGCGGAGGTGCAGTTCCGCTACGCCGCCCATGGAAAGCCGCAGGTGGCCGGATCGACGCTGCGGTTCAACATCAGCCACTCCGGCGCGCTGGCGGTCATCGCGCTGGCGCGGTTCGAAGTCGGGGTGGACGTCGAGCTTCCGCGCCGGCGGCGCAGCGACGCCATCGCCCGCCGGTTCTACGCGCCAGGCGAGATCGAGCGCTTGTTCGCGCAGGCGGACGCCGCTCTGCGGGCGGACGCGTTCTTCCGCTTGTGGACCTGCAAGGAGGCGTTCCTCAAGGCCACCGGGGAAGGCCTGTCCCGATCCACCCGGTCGTACGAGATCTCATTGCACCC
>Ga0208990_1000225_pt1 | contig 12125 bp, 10 predicted proteins | sample MedBloCARef_M3_FD_187854 | JGI IMG/M metagenome (GOLD analysis project Ga0208990, IMG submission 187854) | Forest soil microbial communities from El Dorado National Forest, California, USA - Mediterranean Blodgett CA Ref_M3 (SPAdes) (version 2) | ecosystem: Environmental > Terrestrial > Soil >...
GGGGGCCGTCCACCCGCGCGAACAGGTGCTGCCAGCGCTCGAGCTGCGGCTTGCGGAAGGCCCGATCCTTGAGCGCCCAGCTGATCAGCGCCGGTTTCTGGCGCAGCCGGGACAGATGGTCCTCGATGAAGGCCATGGCGGCGTACGACTCGTGGAACGGGTTGCTCGTCTCCGGGATCAGCTGCGGAAACCGCCCGATGCCCACCCGGTCGTCGGGGGTGGGGAAGGGCGCCCGGTAAGGCTCGAGCTCCTCGTCGCTCAGCGGGCGGGGGCCGCCCTTGGCCAGGAAGAGCTCGACGAAGAGGTTCTTCTGCACGCTGCGCTTCCACCCGCCGCGCCCCAGCACCAGGAACTTGAACAGCCAGGGCAGCTTCAGACGCGGTTGGCGGACGAACGCCCAGGTGTTCAGCACCACGACGCCGGCCACCCGGTCGGCTTGCTTGGTGGCCCAGCCCATCCCGATGGGGCCGCCCCAATCCTGCATGACCGGAACCACCCGGGACGGCTGCAGCTCGCGCAGGACGCGGCCGAGGTTGTCGATGTGCCGTTCCAGCGTGTACCAGCGCGGATCGCGCGGCTTGTCGCTGCGGCCGAAGCCGACGTGGTCCGGCACGATCACCCGGTAGCGCGGCGAGAGCCGCCGGATGAACTCGCGGTACAGGTAGCCCCAGGTCGGGTTTCCGTGCAGCAGGAGGAAAGTGAGGGGCGCGTCGCGGGGGCCCTCGTCCACCACCGCCTGCCGGACTCCCTGGTCCACGTCGATCAGCCGGCTCTTCCAGGGGAAGCGCCCGCCGAAGTCGGACCAGACATCGAGACCCGGGTACACGCGCATGGGGGCCGCCCAAGATACCATCGGGGCGGCGCCGATCGATCCGAAGACCTTACGGCCACTCGTTGGCGCGCCCCCGCAGTTGCCCGCTCTGCGGGTTCACCACGCAAACCGCTGCCCGGTGGGTGCTTCCATCACCCACCAGCGCTCGACGAGTTGACCTGATCTACCCCCTTGACGCTGCGCCCGCGACGTGGCGTGAAGGCGCCATGCGCGCGATCCGGATCGAGAGTCCCGGCGGTCCCGAGGTGATGAAGCTCGTCGAGCTGCCCACGCCCACCCCCGCCAGCGGGCAAGCGTTGGTGCGGATCGAAGCCGCCGGCGTGAACTTCATCGACATCTACCAACGCAGCGGCGCCTACAAGATGCCGCTCCCGTTCACGCCCGGACAGGAGGGCGCGGGCGTGGTGGAGGCCATCGGAGACGGCGTCGGCGAGGTCAAGCCGGGCGACCGCGTGGCCTGGGCGGGACAGCTCGGATCGTATGCCACGCACCAGCTCATCCCCGCCGCGCGGCTGGTCCCGGTTCCCCGCGGGGTCGACGCGAAGAGCGCGGCCGCCGCGATGCTGCAGGGCATGACGGCGCACTACCTGGTGACGGACACGTTCCCGCTCCGCCCCGGGCACACCTGCCTGATCCACGCCGCCGCGGGCGGCGTCGGACAGCTCTTCTGCCAGCTCGCCTCGCGCGCCGGAGCGCTCGTGATCGGGACCGCCGGCGGTCCTGAAAAGACTGCCCTGGCGAAGCAGGCAGGGGCGCACGAGGCCATCGATTACCGCACCCAGGACTTCGAGGTGGAGGTGAAGCGGATCACGGGAGGCGCAGGCGTGCACGTCGCGTACGACTCGGTCGGCAAGGACACCTGGGAGAAGTCGCTGCGCTCGCTCCGCACCCGCGGAATGCTGGTGCTGTTCGGGCAGTCGAGCGGAAGCGTGCCGCCGATCGATCCTCAGCTCCTCGCCTCGGGCGGCTCGCTGTACCTCACCCGACCCACGCACGGAAGCTACGTGCTCACGCGCGACGAGCTGCTCAACCGCGCCGGAGCGGTGCTCGGTGCCGTGGAGCGGGGGGATCTGAAGCTCAGGATCGAGAAGGCGTTTCCGCTGGCGCAGGCAGCCCAGGCGCACGAGCTCCTGGCTTCCCGCAAGACCGCCGGAAAGCTCCTGCTGCTCCCGTGATCGTCCTCGGCCGCGCGGAGGTGGCGGCGCTCCTCGATCCGGATGCCCTGGTCGAGGCGGTGGCCACGGCGCTCCGCGATCTGTCCGCGGGCAAGGCCTCGGTGCCGAATCGGATCGCGTCGTTCACGCCGGCGGGTCTTCTCGGCGCGATGGTGGGCTACGTGCCCTCCCTCGACGTCCTCGCGGCCAAGCTGGTGTCGGTGTTTCCGCAGAACGTCGCCGCCCCGACCCACCAGGCGCTGATCGCGGTGTTCGATCCGCGCAGCGGAGCGCCGCTGGCGCTCCTCGACGGGGAGGAGATCACCGCTCAGCGGACCGCCGCCGCCTCCGCGCTGGCCACTCGCCTGCTCGCGCGCGAGGACGCTCGCGTGCTCGCCATCGTCGGCACCGGCGTCCAGGCGGCGTCCCACGCGCGCTACGTCGCGCGGACCCGGAAGTTTCGCGCCATCCTGGTCGCGGGCCGCGACGCAGCGAAAGCGGCCAAGCTCGCGATGGAGATCGGGGGACGGGTTGCGAGCATCGAGGAGGCGGTCCGCGCTGCGGACGTGATCTGCGCCACTACCCACGCGCGGGAACCCGTCGTCCGGCGCGACTGGCTGCGGCCCGGCGCGCACCTGAACTCCGTCGGCCTGCATCCGCAAGGCCGCGAGATCGACAGCCTGGAAGGCATGCGGGTCGCGGTCGAGTCGCGCGCTTCCGCTTTTGCTCCGCCGCCGGCTGGGGCGAACGACCTCCGCGACACCAGCGCGGCGGAGGCGGTGGAGCTCGGCGAGCTGTCTTCCGGCGCGCGGGCCGGCCGCGCTTCGGAAGCGCAGATCACCGTCTACAAATCGGTCGGGGTCGCGGCGGAGGACGCGGCGGCCGCGGCGCTGGTCCTGCGCCGGGCGCGCGAGGAAGGCGTCGGGCGCGCGATCGAGCTGTAGGAGAACGTTTCGGATCCGGCTGCGCATCGACGCCGCGGCCCGGCGTAGAATGGGTCCCATGTGGATCGTCCGTCTCGCTCTCCGGCGTCCGTACACCATCGCGGTCCTCTGCACGCTGATCGCCATCTTTGGCGTCCTCTCGGTGAGCCGGATGAGGACCGACATCCTGCCGGCGATCGACATTCCGGTCGTGATCGTGGTGTGGAACTACCCCGGGCTGTCCGCCGAGGACATGGAGCGCCGCGTCGTCTTCATCAGCGAGCGCGCGATGTCGACGACCGTGAGCGGGATCACGCGGATCGACTCGCAGTCGATGAGCAGCCTGGGGATCCTCAAGGTCTACTTCGAGCCGGGCAGCGACATCGGCGGCGCCATCGCCCAGATCGTCGCCGTCTCGCTCACCGCCAGCCGCATCATGCCGCCCGGGATCACGCCGCCCAGCATCATCCGCTACAACGCCTCGAACGTTCCGGTGGCGCAGCTGACCATCAGCTCGAAGACCCTCTCCGAGCAGGAGCTGTTCGACTACGGGCTGAACTTCATCCGCCTCCGCCTGTTCACCATCCCAGGCCTCTCCACGCCTGCCCCTTTCGGCGGCAAGTACCGGCAGATCATGGTGGACATCGACCCGGGCCGCGTCGCGGCGAAGGGGCTCTCGCCCAACGACGTGGTGCAGGCGGTGCTGCAGAGCAACGTCCTGATCCCCGCGGGGTCGGCCCAGATCGGCGGCACCCGGTACGACGTGCAGCTCAACTCCAGCCCCGAGACCGTGCAGGGGTTCAACGACTTGCCGGTGAAGGCCGTCGACGGCGCCACCGTCCTGCTCGGCGACGTGGCCCGCGTCCGCGACGGATACGCGGTGCAGGAGAACGTGGTCCGGCTCAACGGGCGAAGGGCCACCTACCTCGCCATCCTCAAGAAGGCCGACGCGTCGACCCTGGCGGTGGTGGAAGGCGCCCGCGAGCAGATTCCCGTCATCCAGGCCGCCGCCCCGGAAGGCATGGAGCTGAAGATCGACTTCGACCAGTCGGTCTTCGTGCGCGCGGCGATCGAGAACGTCCTGCACGAAGCGGCGCTCGCCTCGGTCCTCGTCTCGCTGATGATCCTCTTCTTCCTGGGGAGCTGGCGCGGGGCCGTGCTGGTGATGACCAGCATTCCGCTCGCCATCCTGGTCGGGCTCGTCGGCCTCTTCCTCTCCGGCCAGTCGCTCAACCTCATGACGATGGGCGGCCTCGCGCTCGCCATCGGCATGCTGGTGGATGACGCCACCGTCGAGGTGGAGAACATCCATCGCAACCGCCACATGGGAAAACCGCTGACCGTGGCGATCCTGGACGGCGCGCAGCAGATCGCCGTGCCGGCGCTGGCCGCGACGCTGACCATCTGCGTGGTCTTCTTTCCGGTCGTCCTCCTGGAGGGCCCGGCCCGGTTCCTCTTCACGCCCCTGGCGCTGGGCGTGGTCATCTCGATGCTGGCTTCGTACCTGCTCTCGCGGACCCTGGTTCCAACGCTCGCGCGCATCCTGATGGAGAAGGAGCCCCTCCACCCCGAAGGCGACAGCCTCGGCGCGCGCTTCAACCGCTGGCGGGATCGCGCCTTCGCCTCCTTCCAGGAGGGGTACGGCCGGACGCTGGCCGCGGTCCTGCAGCACCGTCCCCTGGTGCTGGTCTGCTCGGGCCTGGTGCTGGCCATCACTGCCTTCCTGCCCTTCGTGGTGGGCCTCGATTTCTTCCCGGCGGTCGACGCCGGGCAGATGCGGCTGCACTACCGGGCGCCGATCGGGACGCGGCTGGAGGATACCGAGCGGCTGGTGGCGCGCCTGGAGCAGCGCATCCAGGACATCGTGCCGGCGGACGAGCTGGAGACCATCAACTCGAACATCGGGATGCCGATCTCCTTCAACCACGCGTTCGTCCAGACCGACAACACCGGCAGCCAGGACGCCGACATCCTGATCGCGCTGAAACCGAAGCACGCGCCCACCGATAAGTACATGGAGCGGATCCGGCGCGAGCTGCCCGACGAGTTCCCCGGGTCCACCATGTACTTCCAGCCGGCGGACATCGTCTCCCAGGTGCTCAACTTCGGCCTCAGCGCTCCCATCGACGTGCAGATCGATGGGCCCGACGTGGAGGCCAGCTACGCGGTCGCCCGCGAGCTGCTGGGCAAGATCCGGGCGATTCCCGGGGCCACCGACGTGCGCATCCCCCAGGTGCTCGCGTATCCGGCGCTGCGCGTCGACGTCGACCGGGCGCACGCTGCCCAGATCGGGATCACCGAGCGCGACGTGGCGAACAACCTCCTGGTCAGCCTCGCCTCCAGCTCGCTGGTCGCGCCCTCGTTCTGGCTCAATCCCAAGAACAACGTGAACTACCCGGTGGTGGTGCAGACTCCGCTTCGCCACGTCGATTCGATCGCCTCGCTCTTGGGGATGCCGCTCGGCCGCGGGGCGGCGCTGATCTCTTCCTCGACGCCGACTCCGGGCGACACGCCCACCGGCGGCGCCTCGTACCTCGGGGCAGTGGCGAGGCTGCGGCCCGCGACCGGGCTCTCGATGATCAACCACGTCTCGGTGCAGCGGGTGGTGGACGTGCAGGCCAGCGCCACCGGTCGCGACCTGGGCGGAGTCACCCGGGACATCCAGAAGGCGATCCGCAGCCTCGGCAAGCTGCCCAGGGCCACCCACGTGACGCTGCGCGGTCAAAGCGAGAGCATGTTCGCCGCGTTCGGACGCCTGGGCGTCGGCATGATCCTGGCGATCGCGCTGGTGTACTTGCTGCTGGTCGTGCTCTTCCAGTCGTTCCTGGACCCGTTCATCATCCTGGTGGCGGTCCCGGGCGCCCTGGTGGGCATCCTCTGGATGCTGGCGGCGACCGGAACTACCCTGAACGTCGAGTCGTTCATGGGCGCGATCATGGCCGTGGGCATCGCCACCTCCAACTCCATCCTGCTCGTCAACTCCGCCAATGACGCGCGCGTGCATCGGAAGCTGGATGTCATCGAGGCCTCGATCGAGGCGGGCAAGACCCGCTTGCGGCCCGTTCTCATGACCGCGCTGGCGATGCTCCTCGGCATGGTCCCCATGGCGCTGGCCATGGGCGAAGGCGGCGAGCAGAATGCGCCGCTGGGGCGCGCGGTGATCGGAGGGCTCCTGGTGGCGACGTTCGTGACCCTGTTCATCGTGCCCGCGGCGTACACGCTGCTGCGCAAGGCGCCGCCCAGGGCGCACGAGCTCGATGAACAATTCGCGGCCGAGAGCCGTGGCGCCTCGGAGGCTTCCCGTGCCTGAGAAGCCCAACCGGAGTCGCCTGATCGCCGCGAGCAGCATTGCCGCCGTCATCGCGGCGGGCGCGGGCACACTCGCGCTGTTCGCGCGCGAGCGCAGCGCGCAGGCCCGCCAGGAAGAAATCCTCAAGAAGGAGCTGGGGCAGGGGCCGGTGGTCCGCGTCGCGCGGGTCGCCGTGGCGCCGGCGGACCGGGTGGTCTCGCTTCCCGCGGAAGTGCGGGCCGAGCAGCACGCGACCCTCTACGCCAAGGTGAGCGGGTACGTCAGCAAGGTGCTGGTCGAGCGCGGCGACAAGGTGCGCAAGGGCCAGGAGCTGGCAGTGTTGGAGTCGCTGGACCTCGCTGCCCAGGTCGCCTCCGCGCAGGCGGAGCTCACCTTCCGCCGGCAGCAGCTGGCGCGCGTGGAGCGCCTCGCCTCCTCCGGCCGGGTCTCGGTCCAGGACCACGAGGCGGCGGTGGAGGGCGTGAAGGTGGCCGCTGCCGCGCTGACGCGAGCGGAGATCCAGAAGGCATACCAGGTGCTGCGCGCGCCGTTCGACGGGACCATCACCGCCCGATACGCCGACCCGGGCGCGCTCCTCCCCGCTGCGACCGGGAGCACCTCCTCCGCGCAGCCGCTCCTGGAAGTGGCGCAGCTCGATCGCCTTCGCATCGCGCTGCATCTCGGCCAGGAAGACGCGGCGAGGGTCCGCGTGGGGGACGCGGTGCAGCTCCAGGCGTCGCCGGACCAGCCGCCGTTCGAGGCGCGGATCTCGCGCATCTCGCAGAGCCTGGACCCGAGGACGCGCACCATGCTGTGCGAGATCGATCTGGCCCAGCCGCCTGCGGGCCTCTATCCGGGAGCTTTCGTCCAGACGAGGCTCCCGGTGCACGGGCTGCCGCGTCCGCTGCTTCCGACCGAGGCGCTGCTCGGGCAAGGCGGCCAGCTCTTCGTCGCGCTGGTGGAGGAAGGGAAGGTCCACTTCCAGCGCGTCCGCCTGGGCGTTGACGACGGCGCGCATGTCGAGGTGCTGGACGGCCTGCGCGGCGGAGAGCTCGTCGCGCTCAACCTCGGCGCGGAGGTGCTGGACGGGGCGCCGGTCAGGATCCAGCAGGAGGTCCGGCGCGAAGGGCGATAGGCCCACTTCGCCGGGATGAGCGCCTGGAAAAGCGTGCGGGGGCGCCCATCGCCGGCGCGCCCCCGCACGGTGAAGCCTGAAGCCGTGAAGCTTAGAACCCGGCGAACTGATAGCCGACGCCGGCCGTGATCATCAGCGCGTCGGCAAAGCTGCCGACGTCCTGCGTGTGCAGGTTGACGCGCGCATTCCACTGCTTCATCGCGTAGCCCACGCCGATGCCGGTGCCGAACTTCAGGTCGTTCTGCGACTGCGACACGCCGCCGCTCGAAGCGCTGGTCATCAGGTCGAAGAGTCCGAGCTCGAACGCCCCGAACAGGCCCTGGCGATCCGGCATCAGGTAGTACTTGGCGCCGAGCAGGATGGGGATGGAGTGCACGTGCACGTCGACCGTCGGCGAGACGGCCTTGTTCGCGTGGTACTGGAACCCGATGCGTGCCGTCGCGCTGAGCGCGTCGAGCAGCGGGTACTCGCCCACCAGCATCACGCCGCCGCCGACGCCGTTCACGTCCGAGTAGTTGCCGATCGGCATGCCGAACTCGAGCTCGGTGCTCACGAAGAACGTCTCGTGATGAGCGCTCGACATCGAGGAGGTACGCCGCGCCGACTGCGCGCTCGCTGCGCCCGAGAAGCAGAACAGGATTGCCATCGCTGCCATCGTCAGTTTCTTCATTTCGATCTTCTCCTGGAGCGGATCTGGCGCACCGTGCGCCTGGGCGATCGCTCGGTTGGTTGCTCAGAGAGTACGGGCACATGCAATGCGCCCTCAACGCGCGGAAGTGCTCGGAGCGGCGCGCGCCGCGCCTGCTCTCGCACCCGATGCGCGCGCGCGATATCGTCGCTGCGTGGGCCTCGCGTTCATCACGCATTCCGACAACCGGCTGCACGAGATGGGTCCTGGCCATCCCGAGCGGCCGGAGCGTTTGCAGGCGATCGAGGACGGGCTGATCGCATCGGGTCTGGATTACGTTACCTCGCGCCACCAGGCGCCGCTCGCCACCCGCGAGCAGCTCTTGCGGGTGCACGATCCCGCGTACCTCGACGCGCTGCAGCGGCTCGCGCCTTCCTCGGGCCTCGTCCAGCTGGACCCCGACACGGCGATGAACCCGCACACGCTCAAGGCGGCGTTGCGGGCGGCTGGAGCGGCAGTGCTCGGAACGGACCTCGTGATCGGCGGCAAGGCCGAGGCGGCATTCTGCGCGGTGCGGCCGCCGGGACACCACGCGGAGCGTGCGCGGGCGATGGGATTCTGCTTCTTCAACAACGTGGCGGTGGGCGCGGCGCACGCGCTCGCCCAGCACGGGCTCGAGCGCGTCGCCGTGGTCGACTTCGACGTGCACCATGGCAACGGGACCGAGGACATGTTCCGGGACGATCCCCGCGTCCTGATGGTCTCGACCTTCCAGCACCCGTTCTACCCTGGAAGCGGCGTCGAGGGCCGCTCCGATCGGATGGTGAACGTGCCGCTCGCGGCAGGCGCGGGGAGCCGCGAGTTCCGCGCCGCCGTCGAGCAGGAGTGGCTTCCCGCGCTGGACCGGTTCCGGCCGCAGATGCTGTTCATCTCCGCCGGATTCGACGCGCATCGCGACGACGGCCTGGCCTTCCTCCGGCTTTCCGACGCGGACTATCCCTGGGTGACCGGGCAGGTGCGAGCGGTGGCGGCGAAGCACGCCGGAGGACGGATCGTCTCCCTGCTGGAGGGCGGCTACGACCTCGACGTGCTCCGCCGGTGCGTGGCCGCGCATCTCCGGGAATTGACGCCCTGAGGGCCATCGTAGCGCTCGCGTGGCGCCACCTGTTGCACGAAGTCGGAAACGCGCTCCCTTCGCTTCCCCGGGGCCGCCCTCGCTGGCACGCGCGATGCTCTACGCCCGCCAGGGGAGGTGAATGCAGATGGACAAGCTGCGCGAATGGGGTTTTCCGGCCACCCTGATCGTCGCCTGGATGGTCGCCGCCGCGTACACCGTTTCGTTCCTGATCGGTCCGACCGATCGGGCCGTGGCGCCGCCCGGAGGCCCGCAGGAGATCGTCGACTCGGGGCAGCCGGCGTCCTGATCCGCCGGGGCGCTCGGCCCGGTGTGACGTGCAGCCGCGGTTGGGGGGCCCGGGGACGCGGGCGGAAGCTCGTCCGCGTCCCTGGATGTTCCCGCCGCTCAGGTCTTGCGCGGGTCGCGCGCCGCCGTCGCATCGGCGGGCTGCGGCTCGGGCGCCGCCGGCTTCTCACAGGCCGGCGCGTTCTTGTCCGGCGGCCTGCTCGACTTCGCCTTCGGCGCGCAGGGTGCAGCGGCCGCCTTGGGAGCCGCGGGGGCGGCGGGCGCGGCTACTACCGTGGTGGTGGCCGGCGGCGTGGCGAGCACCACCGTCATCGGCGGCGGCGGTTCTCCTGGCTGCTGCGCGCTGCGCAGATCGCTCTCGGTCTTCGCGGTGCCCGTGCTGGTCGCGGTGGCCACCGCGGACGGAGGCGGCTTCTTCGCCGCTTCTCCGAGCGCGTCGACCATCTTGTCGCTGCTCTGCTCCAGGAACTGGCGGTCCTTCTCGGCGACGTTGCGCAGCGCCTCCCGGTCCTGGCTCACGTCCGACAGCCGCGACTTCAGCGCGTCGTTCTGGGCCTCGAGACCCAGCGCCGAGGCAGCCTGGCCCATGCAGGTCTTCGCGATCTGCTCGTCCGCGTCCGGCGGGGGAATCGGCTCGTTCCGCGTCCAGGCTGCGAGCGCGCGGTTCTCCCAGCGATAGTCCGCCTGCGCCATGCACTCCTGCACCAGCCGCGCCAGGCGATCCTCGGCCCACTGCGGCCGCGCCTTCGCGCAGAATCCCAGCTCTTCGGTGCTGCCTCCCAGCGTCCGTTCGGTCTGTTTGACCCAGCAGCCCTCGCGCTGGACCATCTTCACCGAGGTGCAGGCCAGAAGCGCGCTGCACAGCCCTACGACCCTAGCCATTCTGCCCATTTGCCCCTCCTCACCGTCCTCTTCCCAACATGGCGACGGCCGCGTGCGGGCGCACGCACTGTGGGGGAACGGACAGACTCAGCGGGGAGAGCGCAGCTCCTCGATCAGGTACGAAAGCCCGAGAGAGCGCATGGGATGATCCCGGAGCGCGGCTACGGCTGCCCGGAGGCGTTCCAGCGTCTCTGGACCGAGCGCACGCTCGATCTCCTCGAGATGCCGGGCGTGCGCCCGGCGCTCGCGCACGCGTCGGCGCCACACCGGGTCCCAGAGATCGTCGAGGTGCGTGAGCCACTCGCTGCTGGCGACTGCCGCCCATTCGCCGGCGTCGAACCACACGCCGGCGCAGGCCGGGCACCGGTCGAGGTGGAACGGCTGCCGGGCCTCGACGCGCGCGCGCACCAGCAGCCCGTTGCAGCGCGGGCAGAAGCCGGCCAGCCCGTCCGCCATCGGCGCGGCGCGCTCCGTGTCGACCGACGCGGGAACCAGGTGTTGCTGGATCGCCTCGTGAGGCAGCCACACGCCCTGACAGTGCGTGCAGCGCGAGGGTGGCACGACGTCCGGCATGTCGGCGCGATCCTCCGCCAGTGGCGCGAGCGTCGGCGTCTTGCACTTGGGGCACGTTCGCATGCTGAGAGCGTCGCCGCTGTGAACGATGCGTTTCAAGTGGACGGTGTGGTCGCCGCGCCGCCCCGGTCGCACCGGCCGCACGTTCGCGCCCAAAGCGCGCGAATTCGAAAGCAGCCACCAGCCTCGAATCATGACATAAGGGTGACACGTTGCAGCTACCGTGACGTGTCCCCCCAAGGTCGCAAGAGGGCCCCGAATGCTACGCTACAGCGCGGATCGCAGGACGCTCGCATATCTCGCGATCACGGCTGCCCTGACGGCCGTGAACTGGAAGACCGGCACGCTGCACCCGGTCCTGTACCCGGTGACGTTGTTCATGTTCTTCACCAGCGCGGTGATCAGCCACAACCACAATCACCTCGGGATGTGGCGTTCGAAGACCTTGAACCTGCTCACCAGCTATGTGATCGCGCTCTTCTACGGGCATCCGGCCGTGGCCTGGGTCCCGACGCACAACCAGGTGCACCACAAGCTGAACAACAAGCCGGGAGACAGCTCGCGATCGCCCAAGTGGTTCGAAGGGAACCATCTCGCGGCCTTGCTCGTCTACCCCGTGCTGACGAACTTCGCGCAGACCAGAGACATCAACGCCTTCCTCAAGGACCTCTGGAAGCGCGATCGTCCCGCCTTTCTCGCCGCCGCATCCGAGTACGTCGTCTTCTTCGGGTCGATGGCCGCGCTCTTCCTGATCGACTGGCGGAAGACCCTCCTCTTCTTCTTCATCCCCCAGCAGGTCGCGCTCTTCTCCATCCAGGTGGTGAACTACCTGCAGCACATCGAGACCGACGCGTACAGCGAGTGGAACCACTCGCGGAACTTCGTCTCCCGGACCCTCAATGTGCTGCTGTTCAACAACGGCTACCACACCGTGCATCACTTGAAGCCGGGCGTGCACTGGTCCGAGCTTCCCCGGCTGCACGCCGAGCACGCCCATCGCATCCACCCCGTGCTGCTCCGGGACTCCTGGCTCCGCTACGTGGGCTACACCTACTTCCTCCGCCCCTTCTCGCAGGCTCCAGCTCCAGCGCTTCCCGCCGGAGACGCGGCCCACCGGGTCGCGGGTGCGTGAACGTGCGCGGCGGGTGCTTTACAGCCGCTGGCCCGAGGTCCGACTATCCCTGAGCGGCCCTGCCGCCGGCGCTCGTGTGAGCGTCACGACCCCGAGGTGACGTTCTGGTGGTGCGATCCCGCAGGCGCGAGCCAGAGCTGTTCCCCGAGGTTCA
>Ga0208990_1000227_pt1 | contig 12107 bp, 13 predicted proteins | sample MedBloCARef_M3_FD_187854 | JGI IMG/M metagenome (GOLD analysis project Ga0208990, IMG submission 187854) | Forest soil microbial communities from El Dorado National Forest, California, USA - Mediterranean Blodgett CA Ref_M3 (SPAdes) (version 2) | ecosystem: Environmental > Terrestrial > Soil >...
CGCCCGACCGTCGATATGGACGACGCAGGCGCCGCACTGGCTGGTATCGCAGCCGACATGGGTGCCGGTCAGGTTCAGGTTTTCGCGCAGGAGATGGACGAGGAGGGTTCTGTCCTCAATATCTGCCGAAACGGCATTACCATTGATCTTTAATTCGACTCTCGACATACCCCAACTCCCGGCTTTTCTTTTCCAGAGACTTTGTCCAAATCAACGGTTGCGCCCACAAGGACCCGCCGTTCTCGCCAAGGCGACCAAAGCTGTCGCCAATCTGCCGTTGGAGTAATGAACGAGCCAAGCTGAGAGATCATACCGACTTCCCGCGTCGGTTGCAGGATCCCTCATTCCGGGCGCCCACCTTTCCGCCGCGTCGGTCTGCCCCATCCTCGTCATCGTTTTCGACAGAGGCGCCGGTCCGAAACCAGATACAAACAATCAAGTCAGGCACGGCACCGCAACGAATTCACCCCAGTTGCGATCTCACCCTTTTCATTAGAAGCTCATATGTCCGGCAACCGTTGTTGCCGTTCTTACTTAAGCAAGCGACAAAAGCTGGTCATAGCACCGGTCAAAATAAAACGGATGGTACCGCGGTGGATGACTCCTAACGATGCAAACACCGTTGGCGCGTCTGCACTGATCGCCATTGCCACGCAGCGGCGCCAGAGGAACGGGACCTCCATTATCCGGCGGCAGGAGAAACGCAGGCAAACTCGATCCGGGTGCCGCCAGGTTCTCGCACCATAAAGTGTACCTTTGGGCCCTTGCCCGATCGTTCTGGCGCAAACTCAACCACGGTGCCGGGCCATGCGGCAACATGGAGGTGCAATGCTTCAAGCGCGCTGCGGTCCACAACCTTCAATGCAAGATGATGCAAACCGATGTCCGGATCCTCGACCTGCCAGAGCGTCACGATGCCGTTTCCGTCCGACACAAACGACGCCGGATAGCTTTCGTTCTCGCCAACAACCCTCCAGCCAAGGCATTCGCAGAAGAAACGCCGCGCGAGCGCGAGGTCTTTCACGGCAAGCCCCACGTGATCGATGCCGATTGTCAACGGGACATTATCCTGCATTGCAATCTCCTGGCGCTCGCGCGCGTTTATGAACCTCGTCGGTAAAGCTTTCGAGGCTGCATGCCTTTCGAAGATGCCTGCGAATCATATTTTCATCCGTCGATCCTCGATAAGGGAAAGTTCAACTTCGGATTTGAAAGTTCCGAACTACGTCTGCATCTGGGTCGAATCCCAAACCGGGTCCTTGGGGAACAGTAATCATTCCGTTCTTCGGCAGCATTGCATCGCCGTATAGCTGTGCCTCAAGGTCAAAGTACCGCCACTCCACCAGGGAGTCTTCCGAACCTAGTGCGGCGCTTGCGTGTACACTCGCGAGCAAGCCGGGGCCGTCATAGAACGAGTGGACCATCACCACGGTCGCACTTGCCGCGGCAAGCGAGAACACCTTCTGAAGTTCGGAGATCCCACCCATTTTGGCCGGACTGGGTTGGACAAAGTCGACCGCGCCAGCGGAAAGCATCTGCTGGAACTCCATCAGCGTTGAAGCATTTTCCCCCGCCGCAATGGGTATTCCACCCTCACGACGCAATCGAGCCAGGCCGTCAAAGCTCTCTGGAGGCCAAATGGGTTCTTCCAGCCAGCGCAGATTGAACGGTCGCAACTTAGCGCTCATATCGAGGGCCTCGCGCACGGTCCATGGACAGTTGACGTCCAGCGTGATCTCCACGTTATCGCCGGCAGCTTTTCGCGCCTCTCGGACCGCATCCACGGTGATTTCATGGAGCTTCACATGGGAGAAACCGTCGGCCAGAGCTCGATTGACGTTTTCGACGAGAAGCCGCGGGTCGGTGTAGCGAACGAGACTTGCATAGCAAGTCAGCTCCGACACAGCTGTACCACCCAATAGTCGGTGTACAGGTTGACCGGTTGCCTTTCCCAGGATGTCCCATAGCGCGATATCGATCGCGGAAATCCCGAACATGATGGCGCCGCTGCGCCCAAATATGTGCAGGCGTTTCTGAACATCGAGCATCAACGATCCGATGTTCAACGCGCTAACGCCGATGCATAAGGGAGCGATGACCTCTTCTATCGCGGCTTTGACGGCGGGAATTGCGGTGAAGCCGAAAGCCTCGCCCCAGCCGATAATCCCGCCCTCGGTCGTTACCTTGACCAGGAGTGAGTCGGCCCTACTGGCGTTCTTTTTTCCCCAGGCCGATTCGGCTGACTTACCGCCTCCTGCGAAGGGAATGCCGACGACGATGACTTGGATCATCGCAATCTTCATATCTCGGCCAGCACTTCCTTGGTCAGGTGGCACCGGAGCTCTCCATTGTCTTCGTCTCGAGCACCGCAGGCGAGCCGGCTTCGTATAAGACAAGGACATCGGCGATGGCGCGGTTAAGCGGTGGCGCTATTCCCACAGCACTACCGAGATGGACTACTCCGCTGGATAACCACATAGGAATCGGTTGAACTGCTGACGGAATCGAGACTCTGCTCTTGCGTCGATTCAGTGCACTTTTAGGCAAAGAGGGGGCCAAGTCCCATTACTAAGGGCACAATCTCAATCCGAAAAACGAATAGTTTAGATTACACCTATCTCGATTGCAGATTGCGAACAGACCAGAGGCGACCAGCATAGAGCTGATTTCGAAGTGGCCTTCCCCGTGTGTCAGCGAGCTGAGGCGAGCCGATCGGTCCTGGCAAAGTCGGACGTTCGGCCAGATGCAGGCGTGTGCTCCGCCATTGAGCGTTGATCCAACCCTTCCAAACATACAACATCGATCCCTCCACTCAACCGCACAGCGGAACAGTGTTCGCCGAGCAGTGAGTGTTCACGTTCTCGCGAAGGAGGCATAAACTAAGCCAGTTAGAGCGATTACGTCTCGCGCCGGGTCGAGATCTCAATCGACGCAAGAAGCCGATCTAGGCGGCTCATCGGCATGTTCTTCGACCTTGCGAATACGGTGCGACCCGATCGTGCCTTAGACTCGTATGCCACCGCCAAATGCCTGGAGTGTTAAAGATGGCCACCTCGTTCGATTATACGCCACCGAAAGTTTGGAGTTGGGATAAGCCGAACGGCGGGCGGTTCGCGAACATAAACCGCCCGATCTCCGGCCCGACGCACGACAAGGAACTCCCAGTCGGTCGCCACCCGCTGCAACTCTATTCTCAGGGAACGCCGAACGGTGTGAAGGTGACCGTGATGCTTGAGGAGCTGTTGGAGCTTGGCCATAGTGGTGCAGAATACGACGCTTGGCTGATCAGAATCGACCGCGGCGATCAGTTCGGGAGCGGCTTCGTTGCGCTGAGCCCTAATTCCAAGATCCCGGTCCTGGTGGACCAAAGCGGACCAACGCCAACCCAGGTCTTCGAGTCCGTTGCTATCTTGATATACCTAGCCGAGAAGTTTGGCGCCCTCTTGCCGACCGGACTTGGCGCACGCGCCGAGTGCCTGTCGTGGCTGTTCTGGCAGGCGGGAAGCGCGCCATATTTGGGCGGAGGCTTCGGCCACTTCTACGCCTACGCGCCGACCAGGATCGAGTATGCCATAGATCGGTTCGCCATGGAGACGAAGCGTCAACTCGACGTGCTCGACCGGCGACTCGAAACGAACGAATATATCGCTGGCAGCGACTACACGATCGCCGATATCGCCGCCTGGCCGTGGTACGCTGGTCTGACAAAGGGCTGGCTCTACGAAGCGGCCGAGTTCCTTCAGGCAAAAGAGTATAAGAACGTTGCGCGCTGGGTAGATGCGATCGCCGAGCGGCCGGCCGTCCGACGCGGGCGAATGGTCAACCGCGTCACTGGCGAAGCCTCAAGTCAACTGCATGAACGGCATGACGCCAGTGATTTTGAGACGAAAACGCAAGACAAACTGGCGGCTGAGAGGAGTTAGCTCGCGCAGCGGGCCTGTGCCGGTGGTGCGCTTACCGTTCCTGCAACTCTCGTAAGGCGGCTATTGGCACGTCTCAGCAATAAGTCGAACGTAGCCGCGGGCCAATTCTATACGCCGGGTTGCGACGAAGATCAGCTGTCTTCGCATCTTGGCGAACTACTCGCCGAGCCTGAGCCTTAAGGTACGCCGCAGGACTCCTTGCGGGGTCAGGCATCAGGTCGCATTCCAGCGAGCGATGGCATCAGCGTCGCGATGATGGTGATCTACCCATGACGTCCGTTGCAAGCGTTGCTCGGACTTCCAGAATGGCGCATTGACCTTCAAGTAATCCATCAAGAACTCGGCGCCCTGAAAGGTCGCCTGCCGGTGCGCGGAAGTCGTCAGCACGAGTACAATATTGTCTCCCGGCACCACGTGGCCGTAGCGATGGATGATGGTAACGCCAGTGAGGGGCCAGCGCGCGATCGCCTGGTCGACATGCCGCCTGATCTCTGCGTTCGCCATACCGGGGTAATGTTCTAACGTGAGCGCGGTAATGACGCCTCCATCGGCGCCACCTCGGCAGATACCGCTGAAGGTGACAACAGCACCGATATCGATTCGACCGTGCGTGAGTGCACGGATCTCGTGGGAGACGTCGAAATCGTCCTGCTGCAGGCGAATGGTGATAGGAATGGTCACAGGCGTTGCATGCGTCAGCCGCCGGTCATCGGCGGAAAGAACGCGATCTCGCCAGCTCCAACGATGGACGCGTCGAGTTTCACGTGGATATGATCGATTGCAGCTCGTACCACCGGTTTCTCGAAAGCGTGAGCATATTCCTCGCCACGCCCGACCAGCCATTGGATCAAGTCGTTAATGGTCCGCACCGACGGCGGCGGATCGACGGTCTCTTCCGCCTTACCCACGCGTTCACGCACCCAAGCAAAATAGATAACCTTCATGAATTCTCGCGAACTAGTTGAGAGGTCCGGCCATCACATGCAGTTCTCGACCGATTGGCACGACGATAAAATGAGCACGAAACTGATCCTTGCCTTAGCGGCCCGTCCGGAGATCTCTTGTTGACCTACATCAAGTGCCCTGGCCTATTTTGGATACCAGCGTGGTGAAGAATTTCTCGGCCATGCCCTTCACCACACCTGTGACTAGACGAGACCCAAGCTGCGCCATCTTTCCGCCTATCTGGGCATCTAATTCATACGTTAGCACGGTACTATCCCCTGCTCCTCGGAGATGGACACGAGCACCACCCTTGGCAAAGCCTGCGACACCCCCTGAACCCTCGCCCTGAATTCGATAGCTGTTATTGGGATCGATCTCACTCAACTCTACTCTTCCGGTGAAGCGAGCTTTCAATGGACCTATCTTGGCGACAACGGTCGCAGCAAACTCAGTCTCGGAAAGCATCGAGAGAGTTTCACAGCCCGGGATACACTCTTTAAGAATATTTGAGTCATTTAGTGCGGCCCAAACAGCGCTTTGTTTCGCTGGTATCGTGTAGCTTCCCGTGAGATCCATTGAGTTTCCATTCCATGCTGGTCTGACGACCATCAGCAGCAGCTTTTCGTGGAACTATAGGAAACCAACAGGATGTTCAGAGTGCCGGTTAGCTAGTTTCTGATGGTGCCGTATTTGTCGATGCCGCTTAGCAGGAATGTGACGTGCCGGCGCACTTGACGACGGGCGTCATTTGGAAGCGGTATAAGACGAACGTTCGTGAGTGGCTGACCCAGCGTTTACAGCGACAACCCTTATCCCGGACTTCTACTCTAGGCGCGGTCCGGTCGCGCTGGAGACCCTGCCCCCGACGGCGTTAGTGACGCTTCAACAACGTCAGGCCAGGCGTCATGTTGGCCCATCAAACGTCTGCGGACCTGCATCTTCACCTGCAGGCCCGCAAACTCATAATTCCGAATACCTAAGCTGTCACCAACGCTACCGGTTTCGGCTCATGCATGCTCCGCGCAGCATTCTTGCCTACAACCCGCTCCACCTGAACGAGATTGTCCGAGAACGTTGGACAGTTTCCCATCCCACCGAACCGAGGCGCGGACACACTATTGACCGTGCCCTCCTCGTTATGAGTCCGCCAATATCCGACAGTGGTAACGATTAACCCAGGCTGAACATCATCGGTTATCCGCGCAACACCGCGGAAGCCGCCCGTTCGATTATACACCTTGACCTCATCACCCTCTTTAATCATACGCTCAGCGGCGTCTTGCTGGCTAAGGAGAACAAACTGGTCTCCCTGCAGTCTCCGCTTCTTGGGCTCATTGGCATAGTTTGTGTTCAAGAACGCGTGGCTCTTCGGAGCTATGATGCTCAGAGGATAAAGCTTGGCGAGCTCGGGCTCGTCGGCCGCGCTCTCATATGGCCTGGTATAGCCGGGAAGCGGCTCGATCGGCTCGCCACTCTGCATCTCGTTGTACAATTGACGAAATGGCGGCGCCACGAAATTTTTCGCGTCGGTGAGCAGGATTTCGCACTTGCCAGACGGCGTCGGGAACTTCCCCTCCGCGTGAGGCGTCCGGGTGTCCGGCGCACCCAAATTCAACTTGGCATAGCCTTGCGTCCGGAGGAGGTCCATGCCGATGCCCTGCACTTGCGGTGCAGTCCAATCAACTGCGCTTTCGACCAACTCCAAATCCGATTTGAGAAATTCCGGGTCGGTCAAGCCCATCGTTTTCGCAAGCCTACGGAAAATCTCCGCGTTCGAGCAGGCTTCACCAGGTGGCTCGATCGCTCTTTGATTGAGCGTAAGGTAGAAATGCCCCCAGGAGAACATCAGGTCATCGTGTTCGGCAGCCATCGTCGCCGGCAAGATGATATCAGCGTAGGCCGCGGTATCGCTGACGAAGTGATCTGCGACGACGGTGAATAGATCTTCCCGTTGTAGCCCCTTGACGATCTTGTCGACATCCATGGCCTGGGTCACTGGATTCGTGTTGTAGACCATTAGCGAGTTGATCGGCGGATCAAGCTTGGTCTCACCCAGCAACGCTTCTCCCAATTTCAGAAGATTCACCACGCGCGTGCCCGGCTTTATCCAATCAGGCCGGCAGATCGCCCCGAAGTTCACGGGGAACTCCCACAGCGGCGCTTGATAAATGCCGCCAGCCACGTCCTTCCAGGCGCCGGTCAAGGCGGGAATCGCAATGACCGCGCGGATGGCTTGGGTTCCACCCGCAGTACGCTCAAGCGCAACGCCAATACGAATTGAAGCGTTCCGTGACGTAGCGTATTCACGCGCGAGTTTTCGTATGTCGTCGGCACGGATACCGGTGATCTTCTCGGCCCATTCCGGCGTGCAGGTGGCCGCATGCTCCTTGAGTTCCGGAAAACCCAACACATACTTGTCGACGTAATCATGATCAACGAGGTCTTCCTTGATCAACGTCTGGATCATGGCCATCGCAAGAGCGCCATCGGTTCCCGGCTTTGGGGCGATGTGCCAGTCTGCCTGCTTGGCCGTACGCGACCTATACGGGTCGATAACAACGACCTTTGCGCCCTTTTGGCGCGCCTCCATGACGAAGGGCCAATGATGCAGGTTGGTGCTGATCGAGTTGCAGCCCCAGATAATGATATATTTCGAGTGGGCGAAGCTTTCCGGATCCAGCGCGTTGGTGGGCCCGACAGTGAGCAGCCATGCCGTGGAAGAGCCTGAGGCGCAATAGGTCTTCTCGCAAACGGTAGCGCCGAGTCTGTTGAAGAATGCATCGCCGACCGTAAGGCCCTGTACGAGACCTTCATTGCCGAGATAGCTGACCGGCATAATGGCTTCTGCGCCATGGTCTGAAATCGTTTTTGTCCAGCGCTGTTTGATTTCCGAAAGTGCCTGGTCCCAGCTGATCCGCACGAAGCCTCGGCTGCCCTTGGGGCCGTTACGCTTCAGCGGGTACAGCACGCGATCCGCGTTGTAGTGGCGATCCGCGTAATCGTTGAGTTTCACGCATAATCCGCCACGCGTGATTGGATGCTCAGGGTTTCCGCGAACGTTGATTAGCTTGTCGCCTTCCACGGTATAGAGCATCGCGCAGGTGTCGGGACAATCGTGGGGGCAACCGCCGAAAAATTCCTTCGTATTCGCCTTCGTCGTTGGAGTGCTGGCAGACATCGGCATATTCCTTCTACCGTTCGGTCAGGGACATCTGCGCTTGGGACTTACGGTCACCAAGAGCGGCCTTTTCACAGTTAAATCCAACGACTCAATCGAATTGAGTACCGGTTGTCGCGAATCTCTTGGTGCCGGTCTCTTGGCGCCGGCTTGGCTTTGCAATCCGGCCGGACTCAGGCCTTTCATTTGGACCGGTACTTCACTGACCGGGCCTTAGGATCGGATTATCAATGTACCCTTGGTTGTGCGCTTTGCATGCCGACAAAGAATCGCGGCAACATCATCATGAGACCGCAAGCTCCACTCCTGGTTGACACGTTCGGGCGGCGAATCGAGTACTTACGCCTTTCGGTTACCGACCGATGCGATTTGCGCTGCACCTACTGCATTCCAAAGGGATTTCGCGGGTTTCAGGAGCCGGCCTCCTGGTTACGATTCGAGGAAATCGAGCGCCTGATATCCATTATGGCTCCTCGCGGACTGAAGCGTGTCCGCCTTACGGGTGGCGAGCCACTCGTGCGGCGAGACTTGCCAGATCTTGCGGCGCGACTTGCAGCAATACCGGGCATCGACGACCTATCTTTGAGCACCAATGCGACCCGATTGCATGCACTCGCGGCACCGTTGAAAGCGGCCGGTGTACGGCGCGTCAACGTCAGTCTGGATTCTCTTCGTGCCGACCGCGTCGCCGCGATCTGCGGCCGGGATGTTCTCGACAAAATCCTGGCCGGGCTTGCGGCCGCGAAGGATGCCGGTTTCACGCCGATAAAGATCAATATGGTCGCGATGCGTGGAGTGAATGACGACGAAATCGATGACATGATCGATTTTTGCATGGAGCAAGGATTTGTTCTCCGTCTGATCGAAGCGATGCCGATGGGGACAACAGGTCGAAATACCCAATACCTTGACCTCCAACCGATCCGGCGGCGTTTGCAACAAGAACGCGGCCTTGTCGCGGCCGATGTGCCCGGCGGAGGGCCGGCTCGATACATGAAAACGCCAGACGGGCGATTTAGCATCGGCTTTATCACTCCGCTTTCTGAACATTTTTGCGCCACTTGCAATCGCGTGCGGCTGGCAGCCGACGGAACAATGTACCTTTGCCTCGGTCAGCGGGAACAGTTGGCATTCGGTCCACTATTGCGTCGCGGCGCCAGCGACGAGGAGATCGTGGAAGCACTTCGCTCAGCGATGAGCCTAAAGCCGGAGCGCCACGAGTTCAACGAAAAGCCCGAGAAAATTTCACGAAACATGGCCGCGACGGGCGGCTAATCGACAGCCACCACGATGTTCAAATGAGGAACGACAATGCCCCATGTGGTTACTGGAAACTGTAGCGACTGCAGATTCACGGATTGCGTTCTTACCTGTCCGGTGGCGTGTTTCCATGGCGACGATCAGCGCATGTACATTGATCCGATAGCATGCGTCGATTGCGGTGCTTGCATTCCAGCATGCCCGGTTCATGCAATCAGCGAAGGCGCGGATCTTTCGGAAGACCAGCTGATGTGGGTCGAGATTAACGCAGAAAGATCACGCAGCACTCCCGTGATCCGGGGTAAGCAAACACCCTTGGCCGGCGCCGAAGAACGACGAGTTGCCTTGGGCTATGGCACCCCCTAAACGTATCAAACCGTAGTGATTGATCTGTGAGCGGAATTGGAACAACGAATAACCCGCTGCGTGTTGCGATCGTTGGAAGCGGCCCAAGCGGTTTCTACGCGGCTGAAGCTTTGCTGCAATCGGAGCACACGACCGAGGTCGACATTCTCGAACGGCTCCCAGTCCCTTACGGGTTGGTGCGCTACGGTGTCGCGCCCGATCACCCGCGACTGAAGGATGTCGCAGACACCTACGCGACGATCGCTCGCGATCCACGTTTTTCATTCGTCGGTAACGTATCATACGGCAAGGATTTCACCCTCAAGGAATTGGCAGATTGCTATCACGCGGTGATCTTTGCCACCGGAGCGGCAACGGACCGGAGGCTCGGCATCCTCGGCGAGGATATTCCGGGGTGCCACGCCGCGACTTCGTTTGTGGGGTGGTACAACGGCCATCCCGACTACCGCGATCTTGAGTTCGATTTGTCGAGCGAATCCGCCATCATCATCGGCCAGGGCAATGTCGCAATCGACATCTGCCGAATCCTGGCGAAGTCGGTCGATGAATTGAGAAAGACCGATATTGCAGCACATGCGCTGGATGCTTTGGCGGAGAGCCGAATCCGTGAGATTCATCTCATCGGGCGCAGAGGCCCGGTTCAGGCACGCTTCACCACCAAAGAGCTGCGTGAGCTCGGCCAACTCTCCGAATGCGATCCTTTTGTAAATCCTGATGACTTGCTCTTGAGCGAGACGTGCAAGTCCGAACTGAGCGACGTCCGCGAGCCGGCGCGCGCACGCAATTTTGAGATATTCCGAGCCTTCGCTTCCCGTCAGCAAGAAAAGCCGAAATGCTGTCGCATTCACTTCTGCCTCAGTCCACGAGAAGCACGTGGAGGGCATAGGCTCGAGGAGCTGGTTCTTGAGCGAACCCGGCTCGTTGGCGCTGCCGGTCGTCAAGAGGCGATCGGCACCGGGCAGACGTTGTCAATAAAAGCCGGACTCATGATTCGCAGTGTCGGTTACAGCGGACTTCCATTGGAAGGAGTTCCATTTGATGAAAAGCTTGGCACCGTTCCCAACAAGGACGGCCGCGCGGCAATGACGTTGCCGAATGGCTTTCCAGTCTATGTCACCGGTTGGATCAAACGTGGGCCAACTGGCATCATCGGGACGAACCGAGCAGATAGCATGGCCACCGTTGCGACCCTTCTCGCAGACCTGCCGCACTTCAACTCTCAGCCTAGGTCTGGCCGCGAAGCGTTGGTTTCCCTGTTGGCGCAACGGTCCGTGCGGTCAGTGTCTTTCCACGATTGGGAAACGATCGATCAGGCGGAGAAAGCGCGTGGCGCGCCCCTTGGCAAGCCGCGCGAGAAATTCACCAGGATTTCCGAAATGCTTGCGGCCAGCAGCGCCTAGCGGTAAGTTTTCTGGGCATATCCCAGGCGTCGCTTGATATCTCGAGGTGCGGCGGTTGCGTTTCGAGTTGCTGACAAAACGCCTTCTGATTGCGACGAGGTCGGGGGTAACAACGCAGTCGCTACCTGGCGAACTTCGCGAAGTATCGACTGTCGAATGATAGGAGCTGCATATGCAGTTAGCTCTTGAAATTGACCTTTCGGCTGCGTCACTGCAAGCTCAGGTTTTCAAGCAAATCCACGGATTGATCGTGTCTGGCCGCCTGCGGCCCGGTGCACGCCTTCCTGGTAGCCGCGCCTTGAGCGAGCAGCTCGGTGTATCGCGGAATACGATCATACTCGCTTATGAAACGTTGACGGCCGAAGGGTATCTAGAGTCCCGAGAAGGTGCTGGGACATACGTGTCAAATGCGCTTCCCGACAACTCGTTATCGGTTGCGGACTCTTTCGCCAAGAGAGCCACTCACACGAAACCGATCCACTTGTTCGTTCCGGTCGCTGAGGAAGCGGAGCGATCCACGTTCTCCAATGAAATCGTCTGCGATTTTGCGCTTGAGAGCACTGATCCCGCTTGCTTTCCGCGCAGCGTATGGCGCCGACTGACCAATTGGCGGATGCAATCCTCAAAATTCAACTTGACGTATTCCGGCACACCGAAGGGACTTCGGGAGCTGAGGGAAACCCTCGCCGGCTATCTGGGCGCTTCTCGCGGCATTTCATGTAGCCCAGATCAAATCGTAATCGTTACCGGCGTTCAGCAGGCGCTGAATGTCGCCGCTCACCTGTTTGTCCGCGCAGGTACAACGGTGGCAATGGAAGCGCCTGGCTGCAGTGCAACAGCGGATCTTTTCCGGGCCTATGGTGCAAATATCGCACCGGTTCCTGTCGATCAAAGTGGCATCGTCGTAAAGCACTTGCCGCAGGCCAGCACCAGCGTCGCCTTCGTCACTCCGGCCCGTCAGTATCCGATGGGCGTCATGTTGTCAGCTTCCCGACGCGAAGTCTTGCTGGATTGGGCCAATCAAACGGATTCTCA
>Ga0208990_1000229_pt1 | contig 12076 bp, 11 predicted proteins | sample MedBloCARef_M3_FD_187854 | JGI IMG/M metagenome (GOLD analysis project Ga0208990, IMG submission 187854) | Forest soil microbial communities from El Dorado National Forest, California, USA - Mediterranean Blodgett CA Ref_M3 (SPAdes) (version 2) | ecosystem: Environmental > Terrestrial > Soil >...
GACGGGTAGCTCGCAATTGCTGCCGCGATCGCACAAGTCAGACCTGATTGAATGACGCCATAGACGAAATAACCAAAGCGGCGCTGAATTCCGAGCATGCAGAATTGTATCGGTGGACATCCCACCGCCCGCACCAACATTGCCGCACCATCAGTGTCTATTGTTGAGATCAACAGACTTCCCGTGCACATCCCGAGATCGTGACTTTGCCTCGCGCATCGATCACGGCATTCCACTGGCCAATGGCCGATTGGTCATGGTGTATCCCGTCGTGCTTTCAATGAACGAGGCGAGAGCGGGATTCGAAATATCTTGAAGCCTGCGATTTCGGGAAACCGATCCGCCGCTTCCGCAGACACCAAGGTCAGAACCGCAGCCGGCACTTCTCCGCCGATCAGCCGGTCGACCGCCTTTGCTTGACCCTCGCTCAGTTGGACTTCAGCCGCACCCGCTGCCGCGATCGCGGTCCTGACATTACCGTTGGATGCAGAATACCTGTCATCTATCGCAATGATTTTACTGGTTAGATCGGACACCAGGTTGATTTCCGGACGAGCCATTAGAATGGCAACCAGAAGGTCCGCGTTATTTGGCGACGCAAGTGCACCCTTTTCGGCATCGCCACGCAGCACGGTTTCCGAGTGATTGGAACGGTCCTTGTCATTCGCCTTCGGTTCTGGCGCCGGGACCGCGATGGCGACCGTCATTCGCTCCGCGACCGCGGTGGCGGCTGCCACCTGCGCCTGTATCGTTCTGGTAGTGGAATTCGCAACGACACCCCCCGTGGGATCCGAATCCGCGATTTTTGCTCGCGTCGTATCGGAATCGGCAGCGGCTTTACTTGCGGGCTGCGGCCGTGTCTTCAATGAACGAGGCGATAATGGGATGCGAGATGCTGGAGGCTCGACTTTCGCTGCGATCATGGTGGACTTCGCCTTTTTCATGGCGACATGGGCCCTATCGCGGGCGCGAGCAGACGACGGCTTTTCGGTCTTCGCCGCGATCGCGGACTTGATTTCTGTTGTCGCGGAATTGGTCTCGGATGACGCTGGCTTTGGTTCAATCGGCTGACTGGCAGCCGTCCTGTCGAAACAGGCGAACCCGTTCGCCTCCGTGCATGATTCCATGCCCGCTTGCGGCGATAAAGGATAGCTGCAGCCGACCAAGGTCGCGGCCAGCGCGCCGATGAAAAGCGTCCTCATGCTATCCCTCCTTAGAGGCTGAGTTCCGCTCGCAATTCTTGCTGCGTCGTAATGTTGGTGCTGATCGTCTATCTGTTGTGCAAAAATGTTAAACGCTTATTAAGCGTCCGGTCTTCGCCGCGAGAAGCTCTTGCATGGTTAATGTCGGGCAGCGCGGGTTTCGCGGTAGGTGAGTAGCGTTGCCGGCAGGTCGAAGCGTCTTTGCGATGCTTACGAGCGACGATGGCGACGCCCGCGCCTCAGTCGTCTGCTGCTCAATGGCATAATTCGGTATGCTGGGGCATCTCGCTCCAGCTTGAAGGAATATAGGGATGGCCAGCGGACCCTTTGAAAAGGATCGTGCGATCCGGCTTTCGACCGAACTGTTCCTGCAGATCGAACTCCTCGTCTATGTGGCACTTGGCATACTCTTGTCCTTGACCGCATTGGTAGCGCTCGGGAGTGCAGCGCTCCTTCTGTGGGAGGCAATGCGTGACTGGAGCGGCACCAGCGCGATATTCCTTATCGTCGATCGGTTGATGTTCGTACTTATGTTGATTGAGATCCTGCATACCGTCCGAGGTTCCGTCCGTACGGGCGCTTTGACCGCCGAGCCATTCTTGATCGTAGGGCTCATCGCTTCGATCCGAAACGTTCTCGTCATCACCCTGAAGTCATCGGGAGCGACCTCGGAGGGCCACGTGTCAATGGAAGGCGAGATGTTGTTCCGTTCCTCGATTGTAGAGCTGGCAGTCTTGGGAGCGCTTATTTTGATCTTTGTGGTCTCGATTTATCTGCTTCGGCGGGGCCAGGCCCTGGCGGCAGCGAACGCACCTCAAGCTGACCAGGACCGCTCACCACGGTCGGGGAAATGAGCCTCCTGGCAGACGGCAGACCGGCACCGGTCTCGCGAAGTCCGCCTTCAGAATCCCGAATAAAGCCCCCGCGCGGCTCGGCTCGCAGCAGCAGTGCCCTGTGCCAGGAAGTATGATCCCCCGTACGGTGCATGGGCAAACGCGGTTAAGGGTAGCACTGCGGAGGGGACGAAGGCGCTCTTTGCTGTTGGCTGGATTGCTTCGCGGAGCCTGTCATCGGGCGCGCATTCGCGGGACCCGTTGGCGCCGACCCGTGGGCTTGCAAGCAATGACGATCAAATTCCGGCGACCGACGACCACATCTCCGACAGCTTGCGCTTGAGCGAAGCCAACCGCGTCAATGGCACGGCTTCTTCTTCATCTTCGGGCAGGCGAAGGCCGACGATGTTGACCCTGCCGCCGCCGATGCTGCGCGCCACAAGAACGATCGAGTCGAGCGCCAGCGTCGCGCCTTCCTTCGGCGCATGATCGAGATGAACGTCGAAATAATCGGCCAGCGTCAGCTTCGCCTGCTCTGCATCCACGGTCACGCCATAGATCGCAGCGATGTCGCCGAGCGTGATCTCACCGGAGACGACGAAATCGCCGAGCAGATGCGGATCGGGCGCCGAGCTTGGCAGCATGTCGACAAAAAAACGATCCAGCGCTTCGGCTTTTTCGGGCGGCGCCAGCAGGTAGATGTAATCGCCGGCGGCGATCGGATCGGCCTCGGCAGGCGAGAGAATGTGCTGATCGCGGATCACCAGCGTTGGCTTCGACCACGATGGAATCAGCCCGCGCCGGAAATACAGGCTTTTCGGACGAACAGAATAGCCGACCAGTTGTTGTTCGAGCTGGCCCGGCAGATCAAGCTCGACGCGGCGTGGACCGCGATCGGCTCGCGGCAGCGCCACATGCAGCCGCCGCGCCGCAGCGGCCAGCGTCCAGCCCTGCAGCAACAGCGAGATGATGACGACGACGAAGGCGACGTCGAAATAAAGATAAGCCTTCGACAGTCCGACCAGCATCGGGATCGACGCCAGAAAAATCGCGACCGCGCCGCGCAGGCCAGTCCAGGCGATGAAGATCTTCTCCCGCCAGTTGAATCGAAATGGCGCGAGGCAGAGAAAGACCGCGAGCGGCCGCGCCACCAGCATCAGCACCAGCGCCACGATCACAGCCGGAATGATGCTGCTAACCAGCCGCTGCGGCGAGACCAGAAGACCGAGCAGTACGAACATCACGATCTGCGCCAGCCAGGTCGCGGCGTCGAGAAACGTCACCACCGAATTATGCGCGCGGGTCGGCCGGTTGCCGATGATGATGCCGGCGAGATAGACGGCGAGAAATCCCGAGCCGTGCGCGATCTGCGCCGCGCCGAAAATCACCAGCGCCGCGGTGGCGACAAACGGCGCGTGCAGGCCCTGCGGCAGCGCCACCCGGTTAAGCGCCAGCACCACCAGCCGACCGCCGATGACGCCGATGATGGCGCCGAACACGGCCTCGCGGCCGAATTCCAGCGCGACATGCAAGGGCGAGCTTTCGCCGATCGAAATGAGTTCGACCAGCATCAGCGTGAGAAATACTGCGAACGGATCGTTAGTCCCGGATTCGGCCTCCAGCGTCGCGCCGACACGCGGACGCAGGCGCAAGCCCTGCGCATGCACCAGAAGAAATACCGCCGCGGCATCGGTCGACGCCACCACGGCGCCCACCAGCAACGCTTCGGCCCAGTTCAGATCGAGCGCATATCTGGCGACCGGCGCGGTGATCAGCGCCGTCAGCAGCACGCCGACCGTCGCCAGCACCATCGATGGCGCCAGCACCGCGCGGATGCTTTGAAACCGCGTTCGCAGGCCGCCATCGAACAGGATCAGCGCCAGCGCCACCGACCCCACCAGATAGGTGGTGCGCACGTCGTCGAACCGCACTTGGCCGGGACCGGAGTCGCCGGCCACCATGCCGATCAACAGAAACACCAGCAGCAACGGCGCGCCGAAGCGCAGCGCGAGCAGGCTCGACAGAATGCCGGCCATCACCAGAACCGCGCCGAGAAGAATGGCTATGCTGACCGAATCGAGAGAACCCATGAGCTTTCGCAAATCATCTCAAATACTTGCAATTGCATCCTTATCGTCGCCACAGTTCGACGCCAACCCATTTTTGCAGCTAGCGATAATATGTGCGATTTATCGGGTTTAACCGCTGGTATGCCGTAGCGATGGTATCGGCGCCGCGATTATGGGAATCTGCCGGATATTCGAATCAAGTTTGTCTGACGATTTGCCTTGAGATGAGATTTTGGCGATGGACCTGAATGAGATCAGCGAATTTCTGTTGTCCGCCGCGCGTTCGGTCGGCGCGGAGGTCACGTCGCCCTGGTTCTATCTGCAGCTAGGGCTAATTCTGGCCGGCGCCGGAATCGCATTCGGCGCTGGCGCTGCCATCCGCTCGCGGATCGACATGACATCGCTCGCCATGGGCTGGCCAGCGCCACTCCGGCTGTTCATGCGCGTGCTGGTCGGCAGCGCGCCGACGGCGGTGTTCGCGGTGCTGATGACGCTGGCGCGCGTGGTCATGCTGACGTCGACCTGGCCGAGCCGCAGCTATCTGCTCGCGGTAGCCGCCAATCTTGCCTTCGCGTGGCTGATCATCCGGCTCGTTACATCAGTCATTCGCAACACATTTATCGTCCGTCTGGTGTCGTTGTCGGCATGGCTGGTAGCGGCGCTGAGCATACTCGGACAGCTTGAGCCGACCATCGAAGCGCTCGACTCTGTCTCGATCGTGCTCGGAGGTCTGCGGCTGACGCCGCTGCTGCTGATCAAGCTCTGCGTGCTGCTGGCTGTGGCGCTGTGGCTGACCAATATCGCCAGCAATTTCGTGGAAAGCCGGATCACGCGATCCGGCGATCTGACACCCTCGATCCAGGTGCTGCTAATCAAGATCATCCGGCTCGGCCTGATGATATTTGCGGTCGCGGTCGTCATGAGCGCGGTCGGCATCAACCTCTCAGCGCTGGCGATCTTCTCGGGCGCGGCCGGCGTCGGCATCGGCTTCGGCTTGCAGAAGATCGTCGCCAATTTTATCAGCGGTATCATTCTGCTGGCGGATAAGTCGGTGAAACCGGGCGATCTCGTCACCATCGGCGACAGCTCGGGGCGGATCAGCGCGATGAAGACGCGCTATATTTCAGTCGCCGCCGGCGACGGCCGCGAATTCCTGATCCCGAACGAGGATCTGGTGACGCAAAAGGTCACCAATTGGACCTACACCGACAAGAACACGCTGGTGAAAGTCAATTTCGGCACCAATTACGAAGCCGATCCACGGCTGGTCTGCAAACTGGCGGTGGACGTTGCTGCAGCGGCACCGCGCGCCATCAAGGGCAAGCCACCGAGCTGCATCCTCGTGGAATTCGCCGAGGCCGGCATGAAGTTTTCCCTGACCTTCTGGATCGCCGATCCGGACGGAATGGACAATGTGAAAAGCGACGTGATGCTGTCACTTTGGGATGTCTTCAAGCACGAGGGCATCCGTGTGCCCTATCCGGTGCGCGAAATCCGCATTCGCGGCGGCGCGCTGCCGGTGGAGACCACCGTAGAGGTTTCGAACTGAGGCCATGCGCATTGCTGCCGAATTCAGGACGCTGCAGCGGTTCCGGCCGCGCCATGACAAGGTGGAGGTACCAACCTTGGCTTGCACTGATCGCCCCGATCACTAAGTTACAGCTTTAAATCACCTATTCCCCCGAAGACATGATCAGCCCATGAGCTACATCGAAGCCTCCGATACCTCCTTACGCAAAACCGGGCAGATCAAGCTGCATGGGCCGAGCGGGTTTGCCGGCATGCGCAAGGCCGGCGCGCTGGTGGCCAAGTGCCTCGACGAACTCACCGATATCGTGAAACCGGGCGTGCCGACCTCGCGGATCGACGATTTCGTCCGCGACTTCGCCTTCAGCCATGGCGCCTACCCCGCTACCCTGATGTATCGCGGCTATCGCTATTCGACCTGCACCTCGATCAACCACGTGGTCTGCCACGGCATGCCCGGGGACCGGGTCCTGAAGGAAGGCGACATCGTCAACATCGATGTGACCTTCATCGTCGAGGGCTGGTATGGCGATTCCAGCCGGATGTATGCGCTAAGCCCGATTGCCCGCAAAGCCGAACGGCTGATCGAGGTGACCTATGAGGCCATGATGCGCGGCATCGCCGCGGTGAAACCCGGCGCCACCACCGGCGACATCGGCCACGCCATTCAAAGCTTCGTCGAGCCGCAGAGCATGAGCGTAGTGCGCGACTTCTGCGGGCACGGGTTAGGGCGCATGTTCCACGACGAGCCGAACATCATTCATATCGGCCGGCCCGGCGAAGGCGTGGTGCTGAAGCCCGGCATGTTCTTCACCATCGAGCCGATGATCAATCTCGGCAAGCCGCATGTTAAGATCCTGTCCGACGGCTGGACCGCGGTGACGCGCGACCGTTCGCTATCAGCGCAATTCGAGCATTCGGTCGGCGTGACCGCCCACGGCGTCGAAATCTTCACGCTGTCGCAGCGCAACGCCGAGAGGCCGCCGGCCGCGGCATAATTGCGGCCAGCCATCCCATCATCGACAATTCGTGGTTGCAAAACCTGGCCGACACGGCATGGTTGGCGCCGATGCCCGCGAAAACCAACGATACACAAGAACCATCTATCGAGGCGCCGCATTATCTCGGCCATCGCGAACGGCTGCGCGATCGCTTTCATGGCGCCGGGGCCGACGCCTTGAGCGATTACGAATTGCTGGAGATGGTGCTGTTCACCGCCCAGCCCCGGCGCGACATGAAGCCGCTGGCCAAATCGTTGCTCAAGAAATTCGGCTCGTTCGCCGAGGTCATTCACGCGCCGGAAGCGCGGCTGCGGGAAGTCGATGGAGTCGGTGACGTCACGGTCACACAACTCAAACTGATCGCGGCCGCCGCAAGCCGCATCGCCAAAGGGGAGCTGAAGCAGCGCGCCATGCTGTCGTCATGGAATGACGTGATCGCCTATTGCCGTACCAGCATGGCATTCGCCGACAAGGAGCAGTTTCGCGTGCTGTTTCTCGACAAGCGCAACCAGCTGATCGCCGACGAAGTACAGCAGACGGGCACCGTGGACCACACGCCGGTCTATCCGCGCGAGGTGATCAAGCGGGCGCTGGAATTATCCGCGACCGCCGTCATCCTGGTGCACAACCACCCCTCCGGCGATCCGACGCCATCGCAGGCGGATATCCAGATGACAAAAGCGATCATCGACATCGCGGGTCCGCTCGGGATATCGGTCCACGATCACATCATCGTCGGCAAGAACGGGCACGCCAGCCTGAAGGGCCTGCGGCTAATTTAGGTCGGCGATACCGCAGCATCGGCCGCCTCGGCGGCGCGCCGCCGCAGCAGGTCATGTTCGCGCCTGTTGCCCGCCAGCGTGGCGGCGGCTTCGAACGCGGCGCGGGCTTCCTCGTAGCGACCGAGCTTGTGGAGCAGGTCGCCGCGAACACTTCCCAGCAGGTGGTAGTTTTTAAGTGCGGGCTCGTGCGCAAGGCGGTCCACGATCACGAGCGCCGCTTCCGGACCCTCGGCCATGCCGACGGCAACCGCGCGGTTGAGTTCGATGACGGGCGAGCGCACGAGCGCCGCAAGCTCCGCATAAAGTCCGGATATGCGCGGCCAGTCGGTATCATCCGCCGTCATTGCCTGGGCGTGGCAGGCGATAATGGCCGCCTGCAGTGCGTAGAAGCCGCCCGCTCCGCCCAGCTCATGCGCCCTCCCAAGCGCCTGCATACCGCGGCGGATCTGGAGCTGGTCCCAGAGCGCCCGGTTCTGGTCCAGCATGAGGATGGGCTCGCCGAATGCGTCAGTACGCGCGGCCGTGCGCGAGGCGTTCAGCTCCATTAGGGCGAGCAATCCATGGGCCTCCGGCTCGTGGGTCGCAATCGAGGTGAGCACGCGGCCCATGCGAAGCGCTTCATTGCAGAGCTGAGGACGCAGCCAGTGCTCGCCGCGCGCCGCGGTGTAGCCTTCATTGAAAATCAGGTAGACGACCTCCAGCACCGAAGAGAGCCGCAGCGAGAGCTCCTCGCCGCGTGGGGTCTCGTAAGCCAGACCCGATTCCGAAAGGGTCCGCTTCGCGCGCACGATGCGCTGGGCGATCGTGGCGTCCGGCAGCAGGAAAGCTCTCGCGATCTCCTCGGTCGTCAGGCCGCAGACCATCCGCAGTGCGAGAGCCGCGCGGGCCTCACGCGACAGACGCGGGTGACAGGCGGTGAAGATGAGCCGAAGCAGTTCGTCGCCAATGTCGTCGTCCAGCGCGGCGTCCAGATCCGGCATGGCCTGCTGCTCCTGCTCCATGTCCAGGGCAAGCATCTCATGCCTGCGAGCGAGCATCCGGCCGCGACGCAAATGATCCAAGGCCCGGCGTTTGGCGGTCGCCATCAGCCATGCGCCGGGTTTTTCCGGAACGCCTGTCGCGGGCCAATGCTCGAAGGCCGCCAGCAGGGCTTCCTGCGTCAAATCTTCGGCCAAAGGGACATCGCGCAGCATCCTCGCCAGGCTGGTGATCAGCCGGGGCTGCTCGATCCGCCAGACGGCAAGGATCGTGCGATCGATGTCGGCGGCCGTCATGGCCGCCGACTATCCGGGCCGGATTCTCGCCTCAAGGTCCGGCAAACGCGCGAACCTCGCACGTTCCGTCCCAGCCCGGCATGAAATCCTTGTGCAGCTGCATGAACTCGACCGCCGCGGCCACGGCCTCCGCCTTGCCCGGCAGTTCGAAGATCGCGTAACCGCCGATGACCTCCTTGGCCTCCACGAACGGGCCGTCGACGACGCTGAGCTTGCCGTCCGTGATGCGCACCTGGGCGCCGGTGGCGACCGGCATCAGCCCGCCGCTATCGAGCATACGGCCGGCCTTGATCTCACGGTCGGCGAGCTTGTGCACCGCCTCCATCAGTTCCGGCGTCGGAGGCCCGGGGTGGGCGGGATTGACTATGAACATGAAGCGCATCGCAGAACTCCTCGTCAAGGCGAGCCGTGGGCACCATCGCCGCAAACTCGCTCGCTCATTAAAATCGACGAACGAGCCGACGGCAAATCGACATCCGCTTTAAATAAAGTTGTGCGTGGCTCTTCGTAGCGGCCGAGTTGATGCGAGTCAGGTGGCCTTTCCCGATTTCTCCTCTTCCAGGGTAACCGCGACCGCCGCATTCGCAGACAGGCGCACCTTCTGTCCTTCGACATCCGAGACCAGCCCCAAATCTATGAAATGATGGTGGCCTCTGTGATGTCCTTCGCCGCTGTCGGCCTTGGTGAGCTTGATCCGGCCGTTTTCGACCCGGTCGACGGTCCCGATATGAACGCCATCCGCGCCGATCACCTCCATATGCTGCTTGACGGCAATTTCCAGTTTCTTCACGCGCGACCTGGGTCGAACAAGCTCATCGCGCTGTTTGGTCAGGAGGTCGAGTTGCGCCTCCTGGTCGGCGATACGCTGCGCCGTCAGCTCCTCGACCGCGCCGCCGGAATAGGCGGCTGCTTGCTCGGTCAATTCGGTGAGGTTTTCCCTGATTGCGGCGATGCGTTGGTCGATCTCAGCGATGCTCAGCGTAACGTCGGGCATGGATCATCTCCTCGGCACAAGTCGCCGCGCGATCGGTATTCCCAAGGACGCGCTGACTTGGTGCCCTTTGCTGGCCCCGTGCCCACGACCATTGGACGGGGTCGAGACGCCAACAAGACAATTTTGCGTGTTGGCTTGCTGGCAAGGGAAGTTGATCGACCGGTATCGTTTCCAAACACTACTGCCGGAGCATGATGAGCGGATCGGCGCTGTCGGGCACCCGCCGCCACTGCGCGTTGTCGTCGGCCTCGAAGCGCCAGACCTCGCCGCTGGCCGACATCAGCAGCAACTCGCCGCGCTCGAGCCGCCATACCGTCGGCGCAAACGCTGCGACCGCCGGATCGCAGCGCGGCTTGAGGAAGACCGCGAAATTGTCCGGCGTCGCCTCCGTGTTGGTCAGGGTCAGGCCGCAGACGGCGCGGCCATTGCCGCGAACCATCGACCAGTCGCCGATCATCTGGTCCATCGATTTTGCGAGCGAGCGCGCGGCGGCGAGATTCTGCAAGATGTAGATGCCTTCGCCGGTTCGCAGGCCTTCGAAAATCCCGCTCTCGACTTCGGTAAAGTCGATCACGGGCGCTCCCGCGGCATCCTGCAGCCGCACGATATCCAGCCCTTTGATATTCCAGGCCGTGATATCCTTGGTGAATGGCAGCGCCGCCGCGCAACCGGGCTCAAGTTCAAGCTTCAAACCTTGCGGCGTCGAATCGCTCTTCAGCGTGACGACGCAGGTCTTGCTGCGTTCGGTGGTCGAGAGCTCCCATTGACCGACCATGTCTTTTTTTAAGGTAGAAGCATCCTGCGACCACGCCTGAGATCCGCTGGCGACCAGTGCCAAAAACGCCGCAGGCGCTATTCTGTAGCGGCCTGTCATTAACGGCCCTTGACCGGGGTCTCCGGGATCGGCGTCAGCGGGGCCTTGCCCGCGAACCAGGCTTTCAGATTGTCGACCACCAGCTGATCCATGGCATTTCGGGTCACCACCGAAGCGGAGCCGATGTGCGGAAGCAGCACCACGTTCTGCATGGCGCGCAGTTCATCCGGCACTGCCGGTTCGTTGGCGAACACATCGAGCCCCGCGGCCAGAATGGTCCCCGACTTCAGCGCGGCGATCAGGGCCGGCTCATCGATGACCGAGCCGCGCGCCACGTTGATGATCACGCCGCGCGGCCCGAGTGCCTTCATGACATCGGCGTTTATCAGTTTCGCCGTCGCGGCGCCCCCGGGGGTGATGACGACCAGCGTATCGACCGCCTTCGCCATCTCGATCAGATCAGGATAATGCTTGTACGACACGCCATCAGCCGGATTGCGCGAATGATAGACCACGGGAACGCGCGACGCATCGAGCCTGCGTCCGATCGCCTGGCCGATCCGGCCCATGCCGACCATCCCGACCTTGCGGTCACGCAGCGAGCCGACACTCAACGGAAAATTTTGCGTCATCCAGAGGCCTGAACGAAGATAGCGGTCGGCCTTGATGAACTCGCGCAAGGTGGCTATCAAAAGCCCCATTGCGATATCCGCGACCTCTTCGGTCAGGACATCCGGCGTGTTGGTGACGACGATATTGTGGTCGCGCGCGTAATTGGCGTCGATGTGATCGTAGCCGACGCCGAAGCTGGAGACGATCTCGAGCTTCGGAAACAGCGACAGCGTGGTGCTGTCGCCCCGTACCGTGCTGTAGGTGACCGCGGCGCCGCGGATTTTGCCGGCAATGGCCGGAGTCAATCGCTCAAGGTCGTGCTTGGTTTCGAACGGATGCAGGACGAACTGGTCGGAAAAACCGTTGTCGACGATCGGTTTACCCGGGCCATAGATCAGCAAATCGATCTTCTCCGAAGAAATATTTCCGCCCACCATCAGTTTTCCTTTCCAAGAGCACTCTCGTGCCAGCGCCGCAACATCAGATGCGAGGTTAGCGCCAGCAGCCCATAAATGACAATCCCGGCGGCGGAGAGCAACAGCAACGCCGCGAACATTCGGGGAATGTTGAGACGATAGCCGGATTCCGCGATTCGGTAGGCGAGACCGGAACCCGCACCGGCGCTGCCCGCCGCGATCTCGGCTACCACGGCGCCGATCAGCGACAGCCCGCCCGCAATCCGCAATCCGCCGAGGATGAATGGCAACGCGGCAGGCAGTTTGAGATATCGCAGTGTCTGCATTCGCGATGCGCCGTAAAGCTGAAACAGGCCGGCCAGATTGCGATCTACCGAATTCAGTCCGAGCGTGGTGTTGGACAGCACCGGAAAGAATCCGACGATCCAGGCGCAGACGATGACGGCGGTTTGCTGCGGAAGGTAGATCAATAGCAGCGGCGCGATCGCAATGACCGGTGTGACCTGCAGGATCACCGCATAGGGAAACAGCGAATATTCCAGCCATTTCGAT
>Ga0208990_1000231_pt1 | contig 12058 bp, 10 predicted proteins | sample MedBloCARef_M3_FD_187854 | JGI IMG/M metagenome (GOLD analysis project Ga0208990, IMG submission 187854) | Forest soil microbial communities from El Dorado National Forest, California, USA - Mediterranean Blodgett CA Ref_M3 (SPAdes) (version 2) | ecosystem: Environmental > Terrestrial > Soil >...
GCACCCGGAAATCCTACACGAGCTGCAGCGGCTCTGGATGACCGAGGCGGTAAAATACAATGTCTTGCCCCTCGACGACCGCCGAGTAGAGCGGTTCAACTCTGATCTCGCCGGCCGCCCCGAGCTAATCAAAGGTAAATCTCAATTGCTGTTCGCTGGCATGGGGCGCTTGCAAGAAAACACTGTGCTAAACATCAAAAACAAATCGTTCTCCATCACGGCGGAAATCGTGGTTCCGACCGGGGGCGCTGAAGGCGTGATACTGGGCCAGGGTGGCCGATTTGGCGGTTGGGCCCTTTATGCAAAGACTGGGAAGGCGCGGTTTGTCTACAACCTCTTCGGGATCCAGCGCTGGCATATCGCAGCGGAACAGCCGATCCCGAAGGGCAGGCATGAAATCCGCATGGAGTTCGCATACGGCGCCGTGGCCGCTGCGGCGAGCGGACAAAGCGGAAAGCAGCAACAAATCAGCACTTTAGGCCAGGGAGGCACGGTGAGCTTGTATTACGACGGCCAAAGAGTGGGGGAAGGCCGAGTGGACCGAACCGTGCCATTTGCATTCTCGGCGGATGAGACGGTCGATGTGGGACGCGCGACCGCCACCTCACCCACGGACGACTACGATATCAAGCACAGCCTCTTCAACGGCAAAATCAACTGGGTGCGGATCGATCTCGGCGATGAGGATTTCCACGTAGCACCCGAAGAACGATTGCGCATTGCGATGGCCAGGCAGTAGTTGTTCACTCCTCGGGTGGCCATGCGCCCGATGCGGTGTGGCAAACACGCGGGGTGCCCTGCATGTCCGCCAAGTCGCTGACAAAAAGTGAGTGGGTGTGGCAAACACAACAAAGACAATTCAGAGCGCGCCACCCTCCTTCCACATCCCGGCGAAGCCCGCCGGGGCCAACTGCAATCTGGATTGCAAGTACTGCTTCTTCCTTTCGAAGGAGGTTCTGTATCCGAAATGGGAACCGACGTAACGGTCCGACCGGGAAGAGAGAATTGAATCAATGAAGCTAGGTATCGCAAGTCCAAGTCTACTCCTTGTTTCTCTGGTATCTCTGGCGGTCCCATCCGCCACTTCACAAGACCGAAAGTCCCATGGCCATGGATGGACCTATTCCGGAGCCGAAGGCCCAGACCATTGGGGTTACTTGAAGTCGGAATACGCTGCCTGCAGGCTTGGTCACCGACAATCGCCCATCGACATTCGCGACGCCCACGACGCGGACTTGCCTCCAATCCACTTCGACTATAAGCCTACGGCGTTAAAAGTGATCAACAACGGCCACACCATCCAAGTGAATTACGACCGTGGCAACTCGATTACAGTCGGTAATAAACGGTATGAACTCATCCAATTTCACTTTCATCATCCGAGTGAGGAAGAAATAGAAGGCAAGACTTACGATATGGTAGTTCATCTAGTTCATCGCGACCAAGACGGAAATCTTGCGGTCGTCGCTGTGCTGCTCACGAAGGGCAGGGCCAACGCCATGGTACAAGAACTCTGGGAACATCTACCCGAAGAGAAAGAGAAAGAAACACTGATCCACGGTGTCGAAATCAATGCTGCCGATCTGCTACCTGCTGATCGAGGCTACTACTCCTTCCCTGGATCGCTTACCACACCACCATGTACGGAAGGTGTTTCGTGGTTCGTATTGAAAACGCCGACGGAAGTCTCGTCTGCCGAGATAATGCAATTTGGCGCGCTCTATCCACACAACGCCAGACCCGTTCAACCTTTAAACCGCCGGACTATCCTGCAGACGAATTAAAACTCTGGCCCTTGTGGTTTCTAGTCGTGCAGATACACCGGGCATTTGGCCGTCCGACTGGATTACGGCAGCGAGGAAGTGCGGCATTGACAAGTTTGATTGATTATCCAGTTGCTCTGTTCGCCGTGCTGTTCGTTACCTTGGTATCCGTCGTTGAGATTGGGCGCCGACTAGCGTTGCGGACCTCGGTCAACGGTGATAAAGACCTGCACGAACAGATTGTGGCCGTGCGTGATGGTTTAAGCGTTCTGCTGAGTCTACTACTCGCATTCTCGCTGGCGATGGTTCTGACACGCTTTGACCTGCGCAAACAATTGATCGTCGACGAGGCGAATGCAATTGGAACGACGAGGTTACGTGCGCAGATGTTAGCTGAGCCGGCTCGCGGAAAGATACTGAATTTGCTGCGAAGGTACCTGGACGCTCGTATGGAGTTCACTGAAGCAGGGCTGCACGAAGAGAAGCTGCAGGTGTCCTTCACTCAGGCAAAACAATTGCAGGACGACCTATGGCAGCAGGCCGTGGCGGTTGCTCAACAGAGCCCAAATCCAATCACTTCCATCTTCGTGCAGTCGTTGAACGAATCGATCGATTTGAGTGAGAGGAGGCTGGCTGCGTTGGAAAATCGAATACCAGGTGTCCTCTGGGGTGTGCTCATCTTTATATCGATGTTTACCTGTCTGCTTGTCGGATACAGCATGCGCCGAAGGGCATTACTAGTAATGCTCCTTTGGCCGTTGATGATTTCAATCGTATTGGCGCTCAATGCTGATCTCGACAGTCCCCGCGCTGGGCTAATCCAAATAGGTCAGCAAAGCATTGAAAGGCTCCAGTAGAATTTAGACGACAAAGTCGAGCATCTGGAGCGAACCAGGATGTTGCACCAGACATGTTGGTTCACCCCGCCAACTTCCTCGCCGCCGAATTGGCCGCTGCACGTTGTTCTGCACAAATATATCTATCAATTATGTATTTGAACGGCGGAGCCGAGAGCATCGTTCATCTGGTGAGTTGCGCTGGGATCCAGTTCGGTTACAGACACCGTGTGACGGATCCCCTCCGGCGTGACGTAGTGCAATTGACCTCCGCTGACGTAGAACACCGATGCGAACAGAACTCTTCCATCACGCCGAACCAAGATGAATTCACCCACGTCGCGTACTGGAGTATCGGGCGGCAATGATGTGGAGGGAGGGTTTGTTGATGGGACTGCGGAATTAACCGATGCTTGCGGTACAGGACTGGTTGGCTGCGCTACGGCGACAGGCGCGGGTTGCTGAATGACAATGATCTGAGGCTGCTGCTGGAACTGTTGGTTGCCCGCGGAGTCGATGAAACCAGGGAAGTAGGAATTTCCGCCGAAGAATATTGGCGCAACGAAATCACGTGCGCCACGTTCAACGCCTTCGACAGGGGGGTTGAAGGGGAAGTTTCCACTGATGGCAGCCAGGTGTGGATAGTCAAAGCCCAAACCAGGCACTCCATTTTCACTTTCGAGGCTAACGATATTTTCGAATGGCCTAGTGTTGGGAGTCTGGGGCAGGTTCGGGACAATATGGATCACATGAACCATAAGAACCTGACGGTTGGCCTGTCCGCCGGTAGCAGGCTGAACCACCGAGTTGCCGGGTGGTCTCACTATGGTTGTTACCTGGGTGGACGGTAGTGGCCGGGCGGGGATCGGATTTGCGAACGCACGTCCGCCTCGCATCTGAGCGCTGGTTGGAATGCAAATCAGAAGACCCCCTAATGCTGGCACAACGAAATTGAATATTCTGTTCATAATTCCATCTCTACTCAAACAGTTCCTGACCCAACCCCGCCGATCCACCCGTTTTGTTCAACCAGTGAGAAGGGGTAGGCATCCACAATAAAAATAAAAATAGGATACATCCCCGAACGCCGCGAAGATCCTCAGAATGCGGTTTGTAGCATCGCCGTGAAGAGTTTTCTTGCCACTCTCAAAGGTGAACCGTTGAGCGGAGAGTGCCGTTGCGTGAATGGCATCCATCATTTTCTCTCCATGCCCTCATGCTAGGAGTCGGTGTGCTCGCCGACTACTGGCAAGAGTAACAGTTCTGTTGAACCCAATTTGTGGACAGGAAGAAATCAAAATATAACCAGGATGCATGCCTATTTAGGAGATGGGAAAGACTGTTCGAATACGGTCAGTGTCCGATGGTAAGGAGTGGAACAAGGAGCAAGGTTCGTTGAAGGCGCCAGCCATTTTCGGATTGTGAGTTACAAATTCGCTAACAATAATCGCATTGGCAAGAAGAAAAAAGGGCTGACGGAAGCACTCAGACTCGCAACGACGAAATCAGCTGTACCTGTCAGAAATGCTAGGTTGCAGTGCGACGTGCCTTAGGTATCGTCGCAATCGCCTTGAAAATTTTCAAACCGCGAAGATGGGAAAACTGTGTCTCGAAAGGGAGATTGAAATCATGCGTCTACAAAGCGTTGTCGGAATTGCATTACTGGTTGCCTTGTGCGCTATTTCAGCGCAAGCGCAATCTTCGAGCCCGTTTAATCTGCACATAGGTGGAGGTATTGGCGTGCCACTTAATCCCACAGCGAACTTTGCTGGAATCAGCGGAACTTTTCAGATCGGTGCCGGGCCCAACTTGAGCAGGAGCAGTTCCATTGTAGGAGAGTTCTTGTGGCAAGGCCTTCCGCCGACTCGTGATACGCTTCTGCCCATTGTGAATGCTCTGTGTTCAACGAACGTGATCAGCCCACCATCCCTCTGTTCCGCCGCCTCAATCATCGCGAGAAATAATCTTTACGCACTTACGGCAAACTATATGTACCACTGGGATGGCAGGCGCTATGGTGTTTATGTCATCGGAGGTGGGGGTTGGTACTACCGGCATGCGCAGTTGATGAACGTCACGGTAGCCCCCGGTACGGTGTGTGAACCTGCGTGGGAGTGGTGGGGTTATCCTTGTCAAGGAGGATTTGTTTCCACCAGCAATGTTCTAGCCACTAAAGGAGTGAGCTCTGGTGGGGCAAACGGCGGTATCGGGACCACGATCAAACTGGGTGTTGGTGACTCAAGCGTCAAATTCTATGTCGAGGCTCGATATCATTATTCGCCCCAAGGCGGCCGGATCTCCACACAGATAGTGCCGGTCACAATGGGTTTGCGCTGGTGAAGCATGCACGTTGAACCTGGGACCTTTGGTTCGGGATCCACTTAATGTCATCGCCCATGCGCTTGACCAGGTCCGGAAAGACGGCCATGGGTTGAATACTTGGGTCCCAGTCTTGTTTCTCGACAGCGTTAGTCAAATCCGCACCCTTCAGGGTGCTATTCTTCTGGATCCATTGCTGCGACTGGATGATTTCCAGCGGATACGTCGAAGCCACCAGAACCTGGCTCAGGAGCGGATCCGGATACAGTGCGATCGGCGCAACCAACGAATCTAGTTGGTCATTAGGAATTTTCGGAGCATCTTGCTCCATCGGCGAGCCTGGCTGCTGTGCCTGACGCGCAACCAGCATTGTGTCGCCCGGCGCGAGGAGCAGGGCGCACAGCATAGCAACGAGGCTTTGAACTGACCAGCCGCAGGATTTCCCCGAAGCCGTTCGGAGTCATGATTTTCACAACCTTTTCTGCGTCTTGTTCCAGCATCCCGAGGACGCGCGATCTGTGCACCCGCAACTGCGCAGGCAGGGAACCCCATCACGATGAGTAGAAAACTCGTCAGAGCAGGCACCGCTTTTTGACGGGGAGTCGTTGTGTCCTGATTTCTGGCGACCGCCTCCCTCCAGGGACGGACGGAAGCCGACAAACATTGCTGCCACGCTGGCTCCAGGACGGTAACGTTCCCTGTTTTGTCCTAAAAAATCGAAGCCCCGCCGAATACTGACAAAACTGACAGTTCCGACAGGGGGTATGGACCTGCCAGGATGATTAAGTCAGCAGAGGCAGCATTCCGGAAGCTGTGAGTGCCGAAGGGAACAATGCCGCTAACGCATCTAAACCCCTTTCTGCGTTGCCACTTCGATGGTTGGTCCCGTGGTCGCAGAAATGACCATCACGCGAGGGATCCCCCTGCATCGGCAGAAATGATGGACTTGGGAAGAGGGAGAAATCATGAGCACCGCACACGCAGCAATTACACATCAAGTTCCGAGGTGGTCAATCTTGTGGTCCATTGTATTAGTGATATTTGGTTTGCTTGCGATTGCCTTGCCACTTGCAACATCTTTCGGAGTTGTTTTGATCATTGGGTGGCTTTTCATCTTGAGTAGCGTCATTCAGCTCCTTCATGCCTTTCAGTCTAAGGGAATCGGCAGCATTTTCTGGAAGTGTGCCGTCGCACTTCTCTATCTTGGCGCCGGTACCTATTTTCTCTTTCAACCGCTGCTAGGAGTTGTCACTGTGACTCTCGTCATCGGAATTTTCTTTCTCGCTGAAGCCGCGATGGATTTTGTGGCGTACTTCCAGATCCGTAAATTCCGTGGATCGGGTTGGATTCTCTTTGATGGAATTGGCACATTTCTCTTGGGTTTTTTGATCTGGATGCAATGGCCGTTGAGTTCCGCTTGGGCGATCGGGACGCTGGCTGGAATCAGCATGTTGATGACAGGCGTCACGCGATTGATGATCACCCTTACCGCTCGCAGACTTGGTGAGCAGTATGCCGGTTGATGACTTTCTCGGTTGACTGTTAATTCTGGCAGCGACACCTTTCGGCTCGCGAAACCAAAGTGGGAAAGTTCCACGTAACAACTTCGAAGGAGATGCACACCTGGGCGAGAGATTTCCCTACCGGACCATTTCCTCCATAACAACAATGTGTCGAGGTGACGTCACCCTTTCTGTTCCATTGACTTCTGTGGAGTGTACATGTTGAGACGATGGGACGTTCTTGTTGCCTGTACAGATCTGACAAAACGAAGCGCATTGGTTCACATGCTTGAGGGTATGTCGGTCAACGTTTTCTCGTGTTCTACACTGAACCAAACTGGGGAATTGCTGTCCAATCAGAAGATTGAGCTTGTCTTCTGCGACGAGAGTCTCTCGGACGGGTCCTTCCGCGACCTGCTTCGCGCAAGCCACGCTTGGATGGGCAAACCCCGCATCGTCGTTCTGTTTAGCATAGGTGAGTGGGCGGAATATCTAGAAGCGTTGCAGTTGGGAGTTTTTGAAGTGATCTCAACTCCAGTGCACCCAACCGACGTTGAACTGGCGGTGATTCGTGCAATACGCGATGCCGGTCAGGGGACATTCCACCAAATGATTGCATGAAGACTGCGCGTGCGGTTGAAAGCGCTGGGCCTTCTCAGAGGCGGCGGACAACCTTGAAGCGGTGATAATCCTGCTCAGACTCAAGGTTCCTTTTGATATAAGCACTAAACCCGTTTATCAGGCAGTGTCCGGCAAAGTCGGTTGAAATTAATCGTGTGAGCAGCAGCTCTTTTTACCCCAACGCCCTGTTTCAGCTCCCTGTCAAATCTGCTAGTTTGCGTCGGCACAATCAGGCGTTATCAATAACTTCTGGGACTAACCGGTTTTTCAGTGCCAAAGTGAATCTTTTAGAGATATCTAATATAAGTAATTATTTGCTGTTCAAGGAAAATTGTGCCGCCGAGCAGGCAGAGGGGTTTATTGAGCCTCCTTCACACTCTAAAGACCAGTCGCGATAGAAGCGGTGACAACTATTGCGAACGAGCAAATTTGACGGACCAGTTAGCCCTTGAATCTCCAAGTAGCCGGCTGGCCGCGGGAGATCGGCTGAAAGCGAATCGCATTAACCAGGAGGGGGTGTATGAATCACTCAGAGAGACGCATAGGAACAGTCATTCAGATTACGGCTGCATGCATCGGGGTGTTTTTGGCATTTCTTCCCTTATTTTCGCAGGGCAATACAGGCCGCATTCAGGGAAGCGTTACAGACCAAAGTGGCGGCACTGTCCCCGGCGCAACGGTAATCGTCGCGGATGTAGAACGGGGTACGTCACGAACTCTTACCACAGACGACTCAGGAGAGTACAACGCTCCCAGCCTGACCCCCAGCACCTATCGGGTCCACGCCGAGGCGATGGGCTTCAAGGCGGTCGATCGTGAAAACGTTGTTTTGGAGGTGAACGGAACTGTTAGGGTTGATTTCAAACTCCAAGCAGGCGACATGAAGCAGACGATTACGGTAACCGAAGCGATACCGCTCGTGGATACTACAAATGCCGAACTTGGGGGGACTATTCAACATGCGATCATCGAAAATTTGCCCTTGAATGGTCGGAACTTCGAGAACCTGCTTACTTTGCGCCCGGGTGTGACGATTTATACCGGTGGCGGGGGGTGGACGCAGAGTACGAATGGTATTCGTCCCCACGACAACATGTATCTTGTGGACGGCGTGAACAGCAACGACCCGTGGATGGCCCAGAGCATCATGAATGCGGCCATGGCTGCCGGCGATGCTGGCACGATCCTGCCCGTAGACGCCATCGATGAATTCAAGACTCAGATCAATCCACCCGCCGAACATGGCTGGAAGCCGGGCGCGGTCGTCAGCGTCGGGATCAAATCGGGAACCAACAACTATCATGGGACGGCCTACGCGTATGGCAGGAGTGATGCATTCGATGCGCGCAATTACTTCAATTTTGCGCCGGCACCGAAAACGCCGCTAAGTTTACAGCAGTTCGGCGCGACCTTTGGCGGACCCATCAAAAAAGACAAGTTTTTCTTCTTTTTGAACTATGAGCAACAGCGTTACACGGTGGGAAATCCCGCCCAACACATACTCCCGGCAACGACCGCTGGCGCAGGCGCAAAAGTGAGTCTGATCGATGCCTGTAATGCCGTGAATGCCGCGCATGCGACGGACCCAGTCAACAATCCAGTGGGGGTCACAGCACTCAGTGCGCAACTCGCGGGCCTCAACCCGGCGACCTGTCAGCCGGTGAGTGGGCAGCCCACGGGAGGCTTCCAAGGTATGTTTCCGGTCAACAGCACAGGGTCTTTGACCACGGACATAAATAGCAACAACATGATTAACTCGGGACTCGTGAAGGTGGACTACCACATCAACAACAAGAGCACGCTGAGTGGCATGTATTTTATCAGCCCTGGCAACGGAGTTCTCGCAGACAACCCCGGCCGCCAGCTGGTACCACAATGGCTGACGAATCAGTATGCGCGGTCTCAAGTCGGTTCAGGGACTTGGACGTGGACACCCAATTCCAATTGGGTGAATGAAGCTCGGGTAGGCTACGCCCACTATTACCAGGTGTTCCACAGTCAGGACTTTACCCAGAATCCGGCCAATTACACATTCAATGGCTCCACCTACAACATGTACACGGGCCAGACGAATCCAGCCTATTTTGGGTTTCCGCAGATCAGGTTTAATGGCTTCCCCGGCATTCAGCTGGGTGCATCTTGGCCCAAAACCGTCGGGCCTGATGGCGTCTTGCAGCTCCTGGATCACGTTTCGTATCTGCATGGCAAGCACGCCTTCAAGTTCGGCGGGGAGATCCTGGTGAATCAAAGTACTTCAAACGTTACGGCCCAGGCAAAAGGTCCCGTTCAGTTCCACTCATTGGGCGACTTCTTCACCGGCACGGCACAGTCATCGCAAAATACGGGTTTTCTAACCGGAAACCTATTACGGCACCTGAGCTACAATGGCTACGCCGTTTTCCTCCAGGATGAATGGCGCGTCAAGCCGACACTCACTGTGAACCTCGGAATTCGCTACGAGATCAACACCGTCATGAAGGAGCGCGACGGCCTGATTGGTAACTTCGATCCGAACTCTCCGACGGGACTTTCGCAGATAGGTTTCGGACTCACTTCTCCATTCAACGGCGATCACAACAATTTCGCTCCACGCATGGGCATCGCTTGGGACGTCAGGGGTAACGGGAAGACCGTGGTCCGCGCTGGAGGCAGCATCATCTACGAACAGTTCAGCTTGGATGCTTTCAATGGAGTGAGTAACTTCCTCGGGCTTCGCATGATCCCCAGCGGAGCCGCACTCGTCACATGCCCAGCCTCTTGCCAGACGACCGGAGTCCCAGTTACAGCGCACGGTAATGGCACCATCGACGTTGTAGCCACCCCTGGCCTCGCTGCGGGCACCAATAACTGGCCCATCAACTCACCCGCCGCGCCCCTTTACTCTCAAACACCTCAGTGCGGCGACGGCCTCACCCCACCAGCGACTGGTCTGAACCCCACGCCCGTCCCAGACCCCTCGCCCTGCAACATCCTAGGAGTGAACCGCAACCTGCGTACACCATACGTCGGCACCTGGACACTGGGCATCCAGCATGCGATCACGAATAACATGTCCTTGGAGGTTGCTTACGTTGGAAACCACGGCACGAAACTCCTGGGCGTAACCAACATGAACCAGCCGCCAATCGGCACAGGATGGACGGCGGCCGCGAGAGCCGCCTGCATCGCCAGCGCCCCGGCTTATGGCAACTGCTCGCCTGACGCGAGCGCCGAGAAAGCGGCCCAACAATTCACTAGCCCCTGTCCCGCCCCCACAGGAACAGGCACTGGAACTGGGAAGTGCTTTCCGTACCTGAACTACATCGAATTTATCACGAACCAAGACAAGTCCAACTATGATGGCCTGCAGGTGACTCTAACGCAGCGGACGTCCCACGGACTGTCCTTCACTGCTGGGTACACATATTCCCACGCCTTCGACCAAAACGCCGACAATGAAGGCAATGGCCTCCATACCCCGATCGACAACAGCAACCCCGGTGCGCTCTACGCGAGCAGCGACTACGACATCCGACATCGTCTCACTTTCTCAGCGACATATGCCCTCCCAGGGAAGAAAGGTTTCGGGCAGATTCTGGAAGGCTGGTCGCTTAATTCCATCGTGACCCTTCAGTCCGGGTCTGTGTGGGGAGTGAACGACCAAGGTGATGACCTCAGCGGGACCAACGAGATGGCAAACCCGGTGGGTAGCATCGGTGAACAATGGGTTTTCTCGGGCAACCCCAGTGACTTCACTCCCGTTCATGGATGGACCAACACTAACGAAGGGACCGGCGGAGTTCCTTACTTCGGCGGCACCAGCAATGCGGCGTGCCTAGCGAAGTCCACGGCGATGGGCCAACTGGCAATAGCGTCTCTCACCAATTTGGGCTGCTTCGCGGCGGGCAACTCTGTACTCGTTCCTCAAGCTTTCGGAACTCTCGGTACAACGGGCCGCAATATTTTCCGCGACTCGGGCTTCAAGAACTGGGATATGTCGGTGACCAAAGAATTCAAGTTCAAGGAACGACTCACTGCCCAGTTCCGGGCCGAGATCTTCAACATTCTCAACCATCCCACATTTGCCAATCCGTATGGCGGGCCTGGCGGCGGCACCGTTGATCCTTCAGGGGGCGCAGGTTTCGGATTCACCGGCCAAACTCCTGACGTGCAATCCTCTAACTCCGTGCTGGGCTCGGGAGGCGCCCGGGCGATGCAGTTGGGGCTGAAGTTAATCTTCTAGTTGCTCGGTCCTGTTCGCCTCAAATCTAAAAGAGGGGTGGGCTCTCACGGGCCCACCTCTTCCATTGCTGAAGATGGCGGTTCACTTCGGAATTGATGTCCGATGCCCGCGAGGGAGACTCAGCACTTCTTTGCGTGAACCCTAGGATTTTGACCGCTATCAGTGGAGGGTATTCCGGCATTATCTGGTTCAGTCTTCTAACAAGCAGGCATGAGTGGACGTTGTGGAACTGGTCGCGAGCAAACGAGGGGACCGGGTTATTGGCCCGATTGACCGGACTGCAGGCTGCGCGCTCTCCACGAGAGTGATCGGGACTGTCGCCTCGATTTTACAGGATGAGCAAAATCTTGCTTGAGTGCCATGCCCTGTTAAGGAAGGACTCAAGCAGGCAATTAGAGTGCCGGATCACGAAATAGCCTTTGCTGGGTTCTATTAGAAGGGGGATTGGGCCGAAAAAATTCACTTCATTTTGAACAGCCGGCGGCAAATCTAGGCTGTCAATCGTTTGGGACCTGTTAGTTCCCACCTGCCCCTGAAGCGGTCAGCGGTTTGGCGGTATATATGGTGATCTCAACGCGCCGGCTCTCCTCACGTGCCTTTCGGTTAATTCCATTGTCAACGAGCTTATGCTCTCCCAAACCTACCATGTGGATTCGGTAGACGGGAACATCGTGAGCCCCGACGAGGTAAGAAATCACTTGATTTGCTCGCTGCCGGCTTAACTGATCGTTGTAACTCTGAGACCCGGTCTGGTCCGTGAAACCTTCAACCGTGATGAAGTATCGCTGCAGCCCG
>Ga0208990_1000233_pt1 | contig 12006 bp, 9 predicted proteins | sample MedBloCARef_M3_FD_187854 | JGI IMG/M metagenome (GOLD analysis project Ga0208990, IMG submission 187854) | Forest soil microbial communities from El Dorado National Forest, California, USA - Mediterranean Blodgett CA Ref_M3 (SPAdes) (version 2) | ecosystem: Environmental > Terrestrial > Soil >...
CGTGGGGCTGGTCGGCTTTCCCAACGCCGGGAAGAGCACCCTCGTCTCGCGTCTCTCCCGGGCGCGTCCCAAGATCGCCGACTACCCCTTCACCACGCTGCAGCCGCATCTCGGCGTCGTGCAGTACAAGGACGGCCGCAGCTTCGTCCTCTCCGATCTCCCCGGCTTGATCGAGGGCGCCCACCGCGGCGCCGGGCTCGGCCACCGCTTCCTCAAACACATGGCGCGGTGCAGGACGATCATCCACCTGATCGACGCCTCCCAGGATCGCGATCTGGTCGCCGACTTCGACGCGATCAACCGCGAGCTGGAGCTCTTCGACCCGGCGCTGGGGCGCAAGTCGCAGGTGGTGGCGGCGAACAAGATCGACCTCCCCGAGGCGCGCGCGCGGGGGGAGGAGCTGCGCAAGAAGCTGAAGCGCCGGAAGATCGACGTGCACCTGGTGTCCGGCGCGACCGGCGAGGGCCTGGCCGAGTTGGTCGACGCGACGGTGCAGGCGCTCGACTCCGCTCCGATGCCCTCCCCTCTCGAACGCGACGTCCACCCGACTGCGGCCCAGGAAGTGGGGAACGCTGAAGCGGTGGAAGACGAGCGGGAGCTCGATTCCCGCGCCCGGGCCCGGCGCGCCCCGCCGCTGACGGGGCGGCGGAAGGACGGCGTCCTCAAAGCCAAGGCGGCCGCCAAGACGACGAAGCCCCGGAGCAGACGGACTTGAGCCCCCGGCGGCCGCCGCGTCCCTGGGTCGGCGCCCCGACGCCCATGGACCGATCCGATCTGACCGGTCCTCGTGGCCTGACCGAGGAGGTCCTGCGAGAAGAGGAGGACGACTCCCCGGCGCCGGCCGGGTCGCCGGCGTTCTACTGGTCGATGCTCACGGCCGAGCGGAAGGCCCGGATCCAGTCGGTCGTCGACGCCCGCCTGCTGAGCGTCACCGTGGTGCTCGACCGCCTCCTGGACCCGCACAACACGGCTGCCGTCCTCCGCACCGCGGAGGGGCTCGGTCTCGCCCGGGCCCATGTCGTGCCACACGACGCGAGCGACGCCGTCGCGCACCGCCGCGTCACCCAGGACGCGCACAAGTGGCTGGACATCGACTCCCACCCCAGCGGCGCCCAGGCTGCGCAGGAGCTGCAGGCCCGCGGCTTCGAGGTCTGGGCGGGCCACCTCACGCCGGGCGCGCGCCTCTACACCGAGGTGCCAGCCGATCGGCCGGTGGCGCTGTTGTTCGGCAATGAGCACGAGGGACCGTCCCCCGAGACCTTGCGCGTTTGCACGGGCGCGTTCCGCATCCCGATGGCCGGCTTCACCCAGAGCTTCAACGTGTCCGTCGCGGCGGCCATCGCGCTGGCGCAGGTGACGGGCGCCCGCCGGCGGCATCTGGGGCAGGCCGGAGATCTTCCCGAGGAGGAGCGCGTTCACCTCCGCGACCGTTTCACGCTGCTCGCCGCCAGGCTGGCCGGCCGCTTGAAGTCGAGGAGCTGATCGGGAGTCCAATGCCCATGACCCTGGTGCTCGCACTCCTGCTCTCCGCCTCCCCGCGGCCCGCAAAGGATCCCGCCCGCGCGATCGCGCGCCGCGTCCACGCCTTCTACGCGCAGACCGCGGATTTCTCCGCCAGCTTCCGCCAGCAGTACACGTACGTGGCGCTCGGGCGGACCGAGGACTCCGAGGGCATCGTCCAGGTCAAGAGGCCGGGGCGGGTCCGCTGGGACTACGCAAAGCCGGATCGCCGCACGCTCTACCTCGAAGGCCGGACGCTCTGGATCTGGCGCCCCGACGATCAGGAAGCGCAGGTGAAGCGCGATTTCGGCGGCGACCAGCTCAGCAGCGCCTTCACGTTCCTGTGGGGCAAGGGCGACTTGCTCAAGGAGTTCTCGCCCCGGACCGTCCCGGTGCCGGCGGGCTTGCCCGCCGGCGATGCGCTGGAGCTGACGCCCCTCAAGCCCACTCCCGGAGTGCAGAAGCTGCTCTTCGTGGTCGGCAAGGACGGTCAGGTGCTTGCGAGCGTGGTCACGAATCCGCAGGGGGACGTGAACCGGATCGTGTTCAGCGAGGCCAAGGCCAACCAGGGCCTGGCCGATTCCCTCTTCCACTTCGCGCCTCCGCAGGGAGCCTATGTCCAGGAGTTCTGAGCGGCGCCCGGGGCCGGAACGCGGTACAAGGCACACCGCGATGAAGAGGATCTCCGCGGTGCTGGTGCTGCTGCTGCTCGCCTGCGGGCCGGGACGCACCGTCGTGGTCAACGGGCGGCAAGTGCCCTACGAGGAGGCCGCCCAGTCCGATTTCCAGCTGGCGAAAGCGGCGCTCGACGACGGCAAGTACGACCTGGCCGCGCAGCGGTTCAGCGCCTTCGTGCAGCGCTACAAGGACAGCCAGCTGGTCGACGAGGCCTTGTTCCGCCGCGCCCAGGCGCTCACCAAGGCCGGGCGGCTGCAGGAATCGCAGGCGGCGCTGCAGGACTTCCTCGAGAAGCACCCCACTTCGCCGTTCAAGAACTCCGCCGCCCTGGAGCTTGCCGCCGTCCAGTCCAAGCTCGGCCAGGCCGGCCCGCCTCCGGCGCAGCTGGATACCTCGCAGCTGAGCGAGAAGGAGAAGAACCAGGCCGCAGCCGCTCTCGCCGAGTCGTATGCCCGCAGCGGTCAGCCCGGAGAGGCGATGCGCTGGGCGGCACGGGCCCTGGAGAGCGCGCCGGCACAGGAGCACGACGCCCGCCTCAAGGACTTCGAGCGCGCGCTCGATGCCGCCCCTGGACGGGACGTCGCCAGGCTGGTCTCCGACCTCGACCGGAAGTCGCCCGCCTGGCCCGCCGCGGCCCTCAAGCTGGCCCGCATCCAGCTCCACCTCGGGGATCGCTCGCACGCCAGGGAGCTGGCATCCGACATCGTCTCCGCGGACGGCCAGGGGCCGTACGCCGACGGCGCGCGCGGGGTGTTGAAGGCGGCGCAGGAGCCGGCGCCGCTCAACCCGAGGTTGCTCGGCATCGTCCTGCCGCTGACCGGGGATCTGATAGGGTTCGCGGACCAGGCGCTCAACGGAATCGCGCTGACCCTCGACCTGCAAGGCCGCGGAAGCCTGATGGTCGAGGTCGTCGATACCAAGGGCGAGCCGGACGCGGCCGCGGACGCGGTGGACCAGCTTGCGCAGAGGGGCGCGATCGCCATCCTGGGGCCGCTGGGGATCGCCGAGGGTCTCGCGGCCGCCACCCGGGCGCAGCAGCTCGGAATTCCCCTCCTCTCCCTCTCGCGGGCCGAGGGCCTCACCGCGCTGGGCGAGTACGTCTTCCGGGACATGCCCACCTCCAGCGCCCAGGCCCGGGCAGTGGCGGAGTACGCGCAGAAGAAGCTCAATGCGAAGAGCTTCGGAATCCTGCATCCCGACTCCACCTACGGCGACGAGATGGCGCGGTACTTCTGGGACGCCGTCGACGCGGGCGGAAGCGAAGTGCGCGCGTTCGAGCACTACCCGCTGCGCACGACGACGTTCAAGCCCTTCGTGCAGCACATGGTGGGGCGCTCGCCGGCCGACCTCGAGGAGCGGCAGCAGTTCTCCGACGAGGCGGAGAAGATCATGAAGGAGATCAAGGATCCCTACCGCCGGCGCAAGGCGCTCAGCCAGCTGCGCAACCAGCAGGCCCCCATCGTGGACTTCGACGCGATGTTCATTCCGGACTCTGCCCGGACCGTGCGCCTGATCGCGCCGGCCATCGCGGCCGAAGACGTGATCACCACCGGCTGCGATACCAAGGAGCTGGAGGTGGTGAAGCGGACCACCAAGAACGAGCAGCTCCGGACCGTGCAGCTCCTCGGCACCAGCCTGTGGGATTCGCCCGATCTGGTCGACGAGCGCTCCGGGGTCGCCCGCTACGTGCAGTGCAGCATCTTCGTGGACGTGTTCTTCGCCAACTCCGAGCGGCCCGCGACGAAGAAGTTCGTCGACGATTTCAACAGCGCGTACCGCCGCTCGCCCGGCTTCCTGGAGGCCCACGCCTTCGACGCCGCGAGCATCCTCAAGCGGGTGTTGGACGAGCGCCGGCCGCAGTCGCGCGACGATCTCCGCGCGGCGCTGGCGAACTTGAGCAAGCCCTTCGCCGGCGCCGCTGGCGACACGGTGTTCGCCAAGGATCGCGAGGCGCAGAAGCCGTTCTTCTGGCTCTGGATCAACCGGGGCAACATCCTGGAGTTCGACCCGGAAGGTCCGCCTCCGGTCCCGCCCGCTTCGCCGCTCGCCGACGCCACCAAGGGCGCGAAAAGCCGATAGTTCGCGAAAGTGTGCGGTTGCGTACGAGCCGTCCCGGGCCTTCGGCAATACAATTTTGCCCGGGCAGGGGTGCGCGGTGAGCAAGCAGATGATGGTCTTTCCCTTCACCGTGCCGCTCGACGGCAGCGGGCGGATGCTCGACTCCGCGCAAGGGGTCTACGCGCGTTCGCTGGCGCGGATGCTGGCGGAGCGCCTCAGCGAGCCGCCGCGCCTGCAGGCAAACCTGGCCCAGCTGACGGCGGACGGCCCGCTGGACGGCGAGAACGGAGCTCGCGGTCACGGCTGGATCGTCGCCTCCCAGCCCTGGACCCTGGAAGAGGCATGCCACATCGGCCTGCCCGATGGGACCGAGTTCGTGCTGCATGGGTCCGCCGAGCTGACCGACCGCGTCCGCATCCGGATCCTGCTGGTCGATTCGCCGCAGAAGCAGCTGGCGCTGGATCATGTGGTCCTCCGCCCGCGCAGCGAGCTGTTCTCTGCGCTCGAAGAGGCGGCGGTGGAGATCGCGCGGGCGCTCGGCGAAGAGCCGCCCGACTCCCCCTGGCCGACCCGCGACGTCGAGGCATACGTGGCGTACCTGCGTGGCCGGGACATGAGCGCCGCGCACGAGATGGGCGTGCGCGTCCCCGATCCACGGCGGAGCTTCGAGCCGTACCTGGAGGCCATGCGCCGCGATCCCCGGTTCGTCGACGCCCAGGACCGCCTGCTCGCGCTGGCGCTCGATTTCGCTCTCGGCGGCAAGGGGCCGGTCGCGGACGCCCGCGAGGCCTGCGAGAAGCTGTTGGCGATCGATCCGTCCGCCTTCAAGGCCTGGCTGGCACTCGCGGAGATCGACCTCGCGCAGGGCCGGCCCGAAGCGGCCGAGCAGCGGATCGCGAACGCCCTCTCGCTGCAACCGGACTGGCCGCCCGCCTTCGAGCGGATGGGAACCGCGCTCGTCCGGCAGGACCGCCACCGCGAGGCCATCGGCTGGTTCGAGAAAGCGCTCCGGGAGCGGCGCGAGGACACGGACGCACTGCAGGGGCTGGGCGTGGCGCTGGCCCGGTGCAATGAGCTGGAGCGCGCGGTGGAGTGCTGGAAGGAGGCGCTGGGCCGCGGAGTCTCGACTGCGGACATCCACGACAACCTGGCCCATGCGCTCTCCGCTCTCGGCCGCCGACAACAAGCCCGCGAGCACCGTGCACTTTCCCGCCGCCTGCAGGGCAAGCCTCGATTCGGGCTGGATCTGCTGCGCGAAGCGTGGGAATGGCTCTCGGGTGGAGCCCGTCCCTCGCGCTGACGAGACGTTGGTCCCGCCCCGGCCGCCCCTCCCCGGCACGCTGGGGGCGTTGCGGCCGCCGCTGCTCAACGTCCTGCTCTTCCTGCTCACCTTCGGCTCGGCGTTTCTCGCTGGAACCTGGCTCACAGGCGCGCAGCATCCGGAGCCCACCGAGGCGGAGGCGCTCCGCCAGGGGCTCGGGTTCGCCCTGGCGCTGCTCTTCATCATGCTCGCCCACGAGATGGGGCATTTCCTGCTCGCGCGGAAGCACGGCGTGGACGCGACCTGGCCGTTCTTCATCCCCGCGCCTTTTCTCTCGCTGATCGGGACTCTCGGGGCCGTCATCCGGCTCCGCTCCCTTCCGAAGACGAGGCGCGCGCTCCTGGACATCGGAGCTTCGGGGCCCATCGCGGGGTTCCTCGCAACCCTACCTGTACTCGTGCTCGGGCTGCGCTGGTCGAAAGTAGTCCCAGCGGAGCCGGAAACACCTGGCTGGACGATCTTCGACGCCGTGCTGCACTGGTTCCAGCACGGGACCTGGCCGCCTCTGCGCGACGCCTTTGCCCTCGGGTATCCGCTGGGAATGGAACTGGTCCACGATCTGGTGCTCGGTAACCTGCCACCCGGGATGACGCTCTCGCTCCATCCCATCGCGGTGGCGGGCTGGTTCGGGTTCCTGCTCACCGCGCTGAACCTGCTCCCCCTCGGCCAGCTCGACGGCGGTCACGTGCTCTTCGCCGCCTCGCCGCGCCTGCACCGGCTGCTGGGTCCCCCGCTTTCGGCCGCCCTGCTCGCAGCGGGCGTGTTCACCCCGTTCCCGGGCTGGATCCTCTGGGGCCTGTTGATGGGACTGGGGCTGGGCTCGCACCCGCAACTCACCGAGCCTGAGGAGCGGATCGACGGCCGGCGGCGGCTGCTCGTCGCCGCGAGCTGCCTCCTGTTCCTGCTTTCGTTTTCGCCCGTGCCCCTCGCCCTCCTGGCGCGGTAGAACGGGGACGTGCCCGAACCGCTGCGCGAGGTGCTCGGTCCCGGGGGGGCTCTCTCCCGCGTGCTCCCCGCCTATGAGCCACGGCCGCCCCAGCTTGCGATGGCCGAACGCGTCGAGGATGCGCTCGGGCACGGCCGCGCGCTGCTGGTGGAGGCCGGGACCGGGACGGGCAAGACGCTCGCCTACCTTCTTCCCGCCGCCCGCAGCGGGCTCAAGGTGGTGGTGTCCACCGCCACCAAGACGCTGCAGGAGCAGCTCGCCGAGAAGGACGTGCCGTTGCTCCGCGCGCTGGGCGTGGACGTCAGGGTCGCGTTCCTGAAGGGCAGGCAGAACTACCTCTGCCTGCTGCGCTTCGAGCAGTTCCACCGCAACCCGACCTTCGCGGTGCGCGAGGAGGCCGACGTCTTCGATGGCATCGCCCGCTGGGCGGAGACGACGCAGACCGGCGACCGCGCCGAGCTGAGCGACCTGCCGGAGAACCTCGCGTCCTGGCGCGACCTGTCCGCGACCGCCGACCAGTGCCTCGGCTCGAAGTGCGCCCACTACGACCGCTGCTTCGTCTTCCGCATGCGGCGGCAGGCGGCGGAAGCGGACCTGATCGTGGTGAACCACCACCTCTTCTTCGCCGACCTCGCCTTGCGCAGCTCGTCGGCCGGAGACGCCGGCGCGGCGGTGCTCCCCAAGTACGACGCCGTGGTGTTCGATGAGGCGCACGCGGTGGAAGAAGTGGCGACGGAGCACTTCGGAGCGCAGCTCTCCAGCTTCCGGGTGACGGAGCTGGCGCGCGATGCGCTCAAGGCGCTGCAGGACCGGCCGCAGATGCTGGAAGCGGCCGGGCTGGCGACGCGTCTGTCGCGCGAAGGGCGCGACTTCTTCGACGTCGCCCAGGAAACGGCGCCGGACCGCCAGGTCCCGATGCCGCGATCTTCCCGCAAGGGACCCGGGTCCAAAGTCGAGCCCTGGAGCGACACGGCGCGATGGGCGCTGTTGCCGGGCGCCCTCCGGCCCGCGGAGGGCGAGCGCCAGAAGCTGGTGGAGCTGACCCGCGCGCTCGGCGCCGCCCTGTCCGGCGCGGGCGACGAGGAGCTCGCGCTGCTCGAGCGGCGCTGCCTTTCGCTCGGCGCCGACCTTGCCCTGTTCTCCGAATCCCAGCGGCATCCCGACCTGATCCACTGGGCGGAGTCGCGCGGGGGCCACCTCTTCCTGCACGCATCGCCGATCGACGTGGCCGGCCTGCTGCAGGAAAAGCTGTACGATCGCGTCGGTCCCGTGGTCTTCACCAGCGCGACGCTGGCGGTGGGCGGACAGCTCGAGTACTTCGCGCGCCGAATGGGCCTGGTGGACGATTCGGGCCCGCTCTTTCCGCTGCGGACCGAAGTGCTCGCCTCACCGTTCGATTACCAGTCCAACGCTGCGCTCTACCTTCCCCGCGACATGCCGGATCCCCAGGATCCCGGCTTTCCCGAGGCGGTCGCCGCCCAGCTGCGGACGCTGCTTCCCATCACCGGGGGCCGCGCCTTCGTGCTCTTCACCTCGCTGCGCAACATGCGCGCCGTGCACGGGATCCTCGCGGAGGAGCTGCCCTGGCAAGTGCTGCTCCAGGGCGAGGCCCCGAAGTCGCAGCTGCTCAAGCGGTTCCGCGAGAGACCGAGCGTGCTCTTCGCTTCCCAGAGCTTCTGGGAGGGCGTGGACGTCCCCGGCCAGGCCCTGAGCCTGGTGGTCATCGACAAGCTCCCGTTCGCTTCCCCGGGAGAGCCCATCGTGGCGGCGCGGATCGACCGGCTGCGAGACAGCGGTCAGGACGCCTTCTTCGGCTACCAGTTGCCGCAAGCGGCGCTGGCCCTGAAACAGGGCTTCGGCAGGCTCATCCGCGGGGCCACCGACCGCGGAATCGTGGCGGTGCTCGACGGCCGCATGACGCGGAAGGCCTACGGACGCGTCTTCGTCGAGTCCCTCCCCCGCTGCCGGGTCGTGCGCCGCCCGGAGGACGCAGCGGAATTCTGGGCGCAGGGGGCGGGCCGCAGAGGTGCGACAGGGGCCTAGCTCCGCGCACCTCGCTGATCCGGCGCTGGAAGTCTCTTGGCGTCCCGTTGTGTTCGGGAGAAACTACTCGCAGTGAACGTCCTTTCCCGCGCCGATCGCGGGCGGAGTGCCGGGACCGCGCAAAGGCCCGTCGGGCCGAAGTGACGGTAGGGTGATCGCAGGGTGCAGTTCAACACGGGCCAACGCGAGCTGACGCTCAAGATCGTCTATTACGGCCCCGGGCTCTCCGGGAAGACGACGAACCTGCGCGCGCTCTACCAGCGCATCCAGCCGCAGCTCCGCGGTCACTTGATGACCTTGGACACGGCCGACGACCGCACCCTCTTCTTCGACACCCTTCCCCTGGTGTTCACCGCCGGCACCCTCAAGGTGAAGCTCAAGCTCTTCACCGTGCCCGGCCAGGTGATGCACAACTCGACGCGCCGCATCGTGCTGCAGGGCGCCGACGCCATTGCCTTCATCGCCGACAGCCAGCCGAGCAAGCGCCAGGAAAACTACAAGTACTGGCTGAACATGGTGGAGAACCTCAAGGCGAACGGCCTGGACATCGATTCGATGCCCAACGTGGTCCAATGGAACAAGAAGGACCTCGGTGACGCCTCGACCGACGAAGCCATCGAGAAGATGCGGCGGGAGAACAAGCAGCCGGTCTACGAGGCGGTCGCGGTCCAGGGAGAGGGAGTGGTCGAGACCTTCCTCGGGCTGGTGGAGCTCACCTTCGAGCAGATCGACAAGACCTATCTCCTGTCCCAGAAGATCGGGCTGGACCGGCGCGCATTCGTCGACGAAGTTAGAAGGTGCCTCGTGGATCCGCCCGTCAAGAGCGGCCCTCCGGGCGGCGGCGGCGAGCGGCCCGCGGACGGAGCCTGAGGACGTGGCCGAGAGCATCATCCACAAGCAGCTCGTTCTGGGCGAGTTGCTCGATTTGCAGAGCTTCACCAACGTCTGCAGGACGTTCGTGGACCTCTACAAGGTCGGCCTCAAGGTCTTCGACGCCAACGGCACCAAGCTGGTGGACATGAAGGTCGCCTCGGGCGACTTCTGCGCGTACATGTTCACGGGCCCGAACGGGCGCAGGCTGTGCACCGAGACGGTCACGCACATCAAGGTCCGCCCGCTCGACGCGCCCAACGCGCAGCCGGCCATCGCCGTGCGCAACTGCTTCAGCGGGCTCCGGTATCTGATGATGCCCGTCCTGTACGAGGGAGACCTCCTGGGCAGGATCATCTTCGGCCCCTTCATGCCCGAGGAGCTGGGCGAGCTGGGCGCCGATCTCCAGTCGCTGCAGGGGGAGTTCGACCTCAAGAAGGCGAAAGACCTGATCGACCGCATCCGGCGCGCTCCCGAGACCACCGTCCGGCGCATCCTCGAGCACTTCGCCAAGCTGGTGGACGTGCTGGTCTTCACCTCCCACAAGGCGATGATCTCCAGCCAGCTGCACATCGAGAGCGTCACCGAGAGCTACCGGGAAGTGCAGGAGAAGAACAAGAAGCTCTCCGACGCGCTGGAGCGTCTCCAGGAATTGTCGCGTCTCAAGTCGAACTTCCTCGCCACCGTCTCGCACGAGCTGCGCACGCCGCTCACCTCGGTGATCGGGTACAGCGAGATGCTGCTCGCCGGCCTGGCCGGCGAGCTGAACGACGAGCAGAAGGACTACCTCAAGACCATCCTCGAGAAGGGCGAGTCGCTCTTGCGCCTGATCTCCTCGATCCTCGATCTCTCGCGGATCGAGGCCCGGGGCGTGCAGCTGGTGCGCAAGGCCACCAACCTCGACGACATCGTGCAGAGCGCGATGGAGAGCGTGCTCCCGCAAAGCTTGAAGAAGAACCTCCAGCTCACCTCGAACATCTCGCGGACCATCAAGAGCGTGACGGTGGACGGCGACAAGATCCGGCAATGCTTGGTGAACCTGCTCTCCAACTCGGTGAAGTTCACGCCGGCGGGCGGTTTGATCGTGGTGGAGGCCGGGCCGGCGGAGCGGCCGCCAACCCGCTCGGGGCCGTTCGGAAGCTCGGGGTACTTCCAGATCTCCGTCACCGACAACGGGATCGGGATCCCCCCCGACCTCAAGGACAAGGTGTTCGAGACGTTCTTCCAGGCCGACTCGTCCGCCTCGCGTGAATACGGCGGGGCTGGCCTGGGGCTGTCGATCGTGAAGAGCTACATCGAGGCGCACGGGGGCGAGGTGGCGGTGCGGAGCGAGCTGGGCAAGGGCTCCACCTTCACGCTGATCGTCCCTGTCGAGCCGCCGGGCATGGGGCTCGAGATGCCGCGCAATTGAGCTCGGAATTCGATCTCATCGAGGCATTCCTGAGGCCGTTCCCACGCGGGCAAGGCGTGCGCCTGGGGCCGGGGAGCGACTGCGCGGCGGTGTCGGTCTCCCGCGGGATGCAGCTGGTCGCCACCACCGACGCGGTAGTCGAGCGCGTGCATTTCGACCTCCAGCGCTTTTCCCCCGAGGAAGTCGGGTGGAAGGCCCTGGCCGTGAACCTCTCGGACCTGGCCGCCGCGGGCGCCCGGCCGCGCTGGTTCCTCTGCGCACTCGGCGTGCCGAAGAGCGGCCGCACAGGCCAGGTGGTCCGCGGGATCTCCCGCGGAATGGCGCCGCTGGCGAAGAAGTTCGGGTGCGCGCTGGTCGGCGGCAACGTCAGCCGGGCTTCGGATTGGTCAGTGACGATCACGGCCCTGGGCGAAGCCCGCCGTCCGCTCTCCCGCGCGGGGGCGCGTCCCGGGGACGCCCTGGTGGTCATCGGTGCTCTGGGCGACGCCGCCGCCGGCCTCCGGCTGAACCCGTCTCCAGTTGCCACTCGCGCGCAGCGCAGGCCCACACCCCTGGTACGCGAAGGACAGGTCGCAGCAGCGCAGGCGTCCGCCGCCATCGACGTGAGCGACGGCTTCCTCCAGGACCTCCGGCATCTCTGCAAGGAGAGCGGCGTCGGCGCGGTGGTCGAATGCAGCGCGCTTCCCCTCGGCAAGGCCGCCCGCGCCCTTCCCGACGGCATGGAGCTCGCGCTCGGCGGTGGCGAAGACTACGCCCTGCTGCTCTCCGTCCCCCGCCGGAAGTTGCCCGCCCTCTCCAAAAAGCTCCGTTTCGCCGAGGTGGGCCGCATCGTCCGCGGGCGCGGCATCCAGCTGACCGAGCTGGGCCGACCCCGCGCGCTCCCCCGCCAGGTCGGCTTCGACCACTTGAGATAAACCTCGGCGTGCTCGGCGTTTGATCTGAAGCACGGCATCCGTTACATACCCCGCCCCGCCCCGCGCAAACACCTGCGCGGAGGCGGTTGTGTGCATTGGAAACGACCGCGACCAAATCCCTGCTGCTGCCGCCCGAGCCGAAGGGCAGCGCGACGGCCCACGCCGAGCTCCTGGCCGCCTTCCGCGACGGCGCCCGCAAGGTCCAGGCGCGCGGCCTGTCCGGCGCCGCCCGGGGCCATGCGCTCGCGCAGCTCTCGACCGGCTT
>Ga0208990_1000234_pt1 | contig 11993 bp, 12 predicted proteins | sample MedBloCARef_M3_FD_187854 | JGI IMG/M metagenome (GOLD analysis project Ga0208990, IMG submission 187854) | Forest soil microbial communities from El Dorado National Forest, California, USA - Mediterranean Blodgett CA Ref_M3 (SPAdes) (version 2) | ecosystem: Environmental > Terrestrial > Soil >...
TCTCTTCTGTCCCTATCCGACTAATAGTTAGTGGGTCAACATACCGCGTACGTCGTTATCAGATCAGTACTATGATATGGTCGGCATCAACTTCTTGGATGAAATCACAAACACAATTTCGGGGGAACTATTTGCAGGGTGAATTAGCTTAAAACCGTCTGCTAATCCGTGAAGCTGTGGAGGGGTTAGAAAGTCCCAACTTTACTCATCAGGAAATTTCCGATTTGCCTTTTCACACTTTCGGAAATTAAATAGGTATGACTCTGACTTTCCTGACTATTCCGACTATCATGGCTATGGACTATTCGGACTACTTCATGACTTTCGGTCCTGGGCACACCTATCCTGACTACCGGCCCATTCCCGAGGATTGTAAGTCATTAACCTGGACTATTTCCAAGGCGATAGGCCCGTGCGGTTTGGACAGGACCAGATCCTGTTAAGCTGACTAACCAGACTACTCCAGTTGGAAACTTTGATCGGGAGGCTATTACTGTTGGAAGGAGTTTGTGGAGAGCCTTCCAAGCAAGTACAGTTATTACTGAAGTTAATCTTATTCCAGAACTCATGATTCCGTGAAATTTGCATTGTATTCCCCTCTACAGAGAGGCCCACGAGTGGCGCCGACTCCTATTATCCCCATCCGCCTCCGCCGATCCCCCTTTTTGCCTCCATCCGCCACCGCTACATAAACTTCCACCCTTTTTGCCTCCATCCGCCACCGTAGCTAGCTCTCAACCTTTCAGACCTGAGATCAATGACTTCCAATACCTCCAGTGTACTCCCATAACTTGGGCCCACTCTTTCGCTCCCCCTTTCTGCCCCCACCGCGCCCCTTTCTGCCCCCGCCGCGCTCAATAGATGGTCTTGTAACTGTGACTATCGATCCAGCTATTCAACCAAAAGTCTGTGTAGTGCGCCAATGAAGACCAGGCTCTCTCGTTGATAACATCTAACCGTGCCTTCTCGCGCTTGTCTATGTCGCTTGTGTCGATTGCCAATCGCCATTGCGCCTTTTTTAATTCCAACTTCCTTTGCAACTTAGCCGTCTCCCCCACTTGGGCGCCAAACTTGGGTATGAGGTGCACACCCCGTTGTATATCTTTGACTTCAATTACGGTGCATCTCTTAGTACGTCCCACCAGATAAAGCCCACTGTTGGGATCAGCGGTGCGTTTTGTCTCAAACCACGAGACATAAGCCAGTTCAAATTCCTGATGCTGCCAGTCGCATTTGAATAACAGAAGCAGTTGAGCAACACGTTTGTAGTTCATCGAGTTTGAGGGCCCCCGGACTTGAAGATCAGGTCGACGAACGAGGACAGTGTTGTGGCGAAGACTGCTAGCGTAAAGGCGGTCGAACTGAAATTCCCTCTGCGAGGGGGGAATATATTCAACAGGTCGTCGACCAACTAACGAAGTTGAGCCAGAAGTTGTTCCTAGAGTGGCTCCGGAAGAACGAACTTCACCTGGTACCCAACTGGCGTAACCGACTTTGATGGAGTTGAATACTCGAATTCGAGGATTTGGAGATTCTGCATCCGAGTTGTCCGAGACCAAAGGCAGATTTGCCTTTCGAAGATATTGTATCAACGCCATATGAAATCCAGGCAACTCTAACAATTCTTCCGTTTTATCAGCTTGAACCACACGCCACAGTTTCCGAGGTGCCTTAGGCCAGGTAAGGGTAGGAGTATCGTCACTCGTGGAACTCGGTTCTTCTTCTTCTTCCTCCTCCAGCGTGACAACTTCACCTATTATTTTCTGAGGGGTTGCCCCCTTTTGCCCCTTTTCGTCCCCATTTCCAAAGGAATCCAGCATCTCTTGAAACGCATTCCGTCGAGTATGTTCCCTCAAGACATATTCCATTGAATCCTCCCCCTTGTTGCTCCTTTCCCACGACTCCTTCAACCACTTGTGCCAGATTTCGGTCCTATCCGTGCTATAGGACGGGAGAGCTCCCTTTTCGCGAACAGACTGTGCATAGTGCCGGAAATAGTGCAAGCGCTGGGGCTCACAGTCGCCGTGGTTGTACATAGTGCGAGCAAACGGACCAGCCGGCGCTCTGAGATGATTTGAGAAGGTGATAACAGCGTCTTCCAACCAAGCCAGAGATTCCTCCGTATGCACGTTGTAGTGAGACAGCCGATGGATGTGTAGATAATCACGTATCAAGGATATTCCTTCTGGAGGACAGAGTCCGGCCAAACACCCAATAGTCTGACGCATCATGTCTTTCATCTCATGACAGGTCCAAGGATGCGTTTGAGAAACAATACCCTCTCGAAACCATCGCATGCCAGTCCACCCGGGAACCAACGCAAATCGTGCATCGATCTCAACGTCAACGTCCAGCTGATTTTTGCGAAACTGTCTCTTTGCAGAAGAGAGCATGAAAGGGTATATCCAGCTGTCGAACAGATAATCCATGAAACATTTCGTGACTTGATGCAACAGGTCGGGTCCAACGGCATCGTGAATTCCGCCGTAAGGATATCGAGCGGAGAAAGGTCGCTGAGGGTGGTATCCTGCCTGGCGAAGTTGCTGAGAGGTGTGTATTCCACGGTCATGTCCGTCTCGCCAGGCTTCCGCTTCCTCGTCCGTTCTTTTCGCCGTTATCCGTTTGCGACCAGTTTGTTGAGCAACAAGCGCCTCCGCTGAATCAAACGGCGGTAACTTCGATGATCCAGATTTAGCTGTAGAGACAGGGGGTTGTGGTGCGTCCAGATCCGCTTCCTCGGTGAGATCTTCGAACTCGCTATCCTCCGACTCGGACTCCGATTGACTCTCATTGCCACCATTTGCCCCTTCCGCGCCACTTTCCCCGCCTTGCTGTCTACCACCGCCAATCCCCCCTTTGACTCCATTTGCCACCCGTTTTCTACTGGCCGCCGATCTTCCCTGAGGCTTCGCCACTCGTCCATTCCGAACGGCCTGAAATCCCTTAGCGGGCCTTGCCGCAGACCTTCCATTCCCCGAAGGAGCCTTGGGGAGGTCATTCGGAGATCCGTACAATCGACGAGTTCGTTTGGGGCATTTCGGGCACGCCGGCTTGACTTGGTTAGTCAGGAGCCATTGTTCCTCCATGTCGCTGATGTATTGACATAGAATAGGAAAACAAAGTCGTTTTTTTCCATCCGCGCAGAGCATAAGCGTGCCCCCTTGCATGACCCTTTCGATAGGTTGCAAGGCGTGTCGAATGATCCGGTGAATTGTGGCTCGGAACCACTCTCGAAATTCCTCCGTTTTGGCATTGGTCACAATGCCTAAAAATTACTAAACAATTGTATAGATTGTACCTGAGATAATAGGGAGGCATGCAATCAGTTTGGCTGCATTTTTACCCGGTACAAAACGCACTTCATTCGAGATATTCCCAATGGTCATATACAACGGCCAAGCCTTATGTTTCGCATTTCCCGACAGAAGGGTTTTGTCCGAGGTCAGGATAATTGGGATAATGGTCGCGGTCGTACCATTACCACCGTTTGCCTCGAGGAAGCTGTTGACCTCTTCCTAAAATTAGCCTCGACATTGGTCAAAGATACCTGTTTTCTCCACCACCAATCTCCAGTCCAAAGCTCGGAGTATAGTCTCTCGCCCTTGGAATTGTAGACCTTCTCAGGCGCCCATTTCATGTGCTCCGCAACCTTGATATCCGCGACCAGCTCCTTCAAAATATCCAAACTATTCCTCTCCCAAAAGCGTACTTGGACTGGGTACCACGATGGATCTTTATCCACACGATGAAGTACTTTGCGATGCCATTTACCTCCCTTTTCCTCGACATTCTGGATGAGACGTTGAAATTCCCCCCACGATTCGAAGCATGACCCTGGCTTTGCCCAAACGGCGAACTTGGCAACGATAGCTCTCTCCGCCCGAGGTCTTGATATTGGGGTTGGAAATAGCGCCCACAAGGCCAGCTGCCATTGATCTTTGTTCTTGAAAGGCCAATATGTCTTTTCGGATACCGAGGACTCCTCGGACTGTCCTAGATCGAGAGAATCTTCAATGGCCAAACCTAATGTCAACCTCGAGTTAGAAGGAGAAATACCAGCATTCATGAAGGTCTCATGTCGTAGCACCTCCTCTTCAGTGACTAAAGCCGGTTTGTCAAGGTCAACCTCCATCCTCTCGGGCTCTTCATCTCCCAGCCTTGGCATTTCTTCCTCGAACTCGGCCTCTGTCGCTCCATCGAGTCCTGAGTGATCGAGGAGACTGATACTGTTGTTGGAAGAGCGCAAAGATGTTTGGGGACTATCGCGACCGCGCATAGTAGGATGCTTCTGAGTGTTGTGTCGCCCCAAGCTCCTTTGCTGGACCCATGCAAAGCAGCTCGGGCAAGGTATCAAGGTAGACATGTCGTGCCGAGAGAGACGCGTTCCAGGCCGAACCGAAATAGTTTGCGAGGGACAATTCACACATCCTGTGAGAAACCTGGGCAATCGGACTATTTCTTGACTTTCACACGCGAATTCATTCGAGGATAAGGTGAGAATGGAGGCATTTGGGGGCAAAAAGCGGCAGATTTCAAACTAAACTGGGATGGAGGCAAAAAGCACCAGATTTTAAACTAAACTGGGAGGGTGGCAGGATTTCAATCAGAACTAGGGGGCATAAAGTGTCTGGGGGCAGGAAGGATCGAATCTAATGGTCTCCTCCTATCTTTCGCAGCCAATTTGGCTGTGCAGGATGGGAGGAGACCATTATGCTCGATCCTTCCGGCCCCTGTACCCCAATTCAAAAAAACAGTCACGCGGTCAATGTACAGTCATCTTCTGCGCTCTTCCTTGGATTCCCCCTGACCAACCTACGACAACTCTTTGCCTTTGCCTCCATGGCCCCGAAGAAACAACCATCCAAGCGACCATCGTCGTCCAAAGCTCCTGGGGCATCGCAAAGTACTACTCCTCCCAAAACAAATCCTTATCAAGCGCCGCCGTCGTTCACTCCACTCAACAGAGCTACCGCCGCCCCTGCGTTCCCCATCCCCTATCGTCAACAGGCCACGCCGTCGACCTCGTCAATGGCCTCCGGCACTGTGCCATATTCCCAAGCACAGTGGTTGTCAGCCGGCCAAGCTTCAACTGTTCCCGCCGCCCCGATCGTTTCTCCCCTTCAGATGGCTGGTCCCATCAGACAGGAAACAGGAACGGGTACAACATTCCCCTGGCAACGAACCAAGTTGTGCACAGTGGGTGACTGTTACGCAGAATTGGGATTGAATATTGACGAAGGAAACGATTTGACGTTTGAAGTAAGAACCTCTGGGTCCTCAATTGATTTCTAGATTGCGAAAAAGATTTTGATATGGACAAAACGAGGAAATACTCATATCGACGAAGAATACGCGGGGAACAATGATTTTGTCAGGCAAGTTGTTCTGGACAATGAGAAACTTCTCGAACTAAAACAAAGGAAATGGGACCTGGTCCAGCAAGGGTACCCCTACTCGACAACAAAGAAATTTGAAGAATTTTGGAATCGGGTTTGGAGTTGCTGGGTGCGTGAGAAGAAGAAGTTGGCTACTCGCAAGGTCAAAGAAGTGCGTAGGAAAAACAAACGCAAGGAGAAACAAGCTTCTTCCCTTCCATCCGACGAATCCGCCGTTAGATCTTCGATTCCTATAACCGCGCCGTCCATCCCAATTAGATCGAATCCCCCAGATCCGACAACTTCGCCCCAAATGCCACCATTCGGCCCCAACTTCAACAACAACGACTGTCTCGACGAAATCGTAGTTCAGACATCTCATAAACCAAGGACAACCACTCCTCTTGCTGCCTCCAAATCTCCCCTTTTGCCCCCGATCTCGATTACTACCCCCAAATCCACGCCAACTGCTACACCCGGATCAGTTGAGTCTTCGTCAACTGCCTCCCGCAAACGATCCTACGATGAGACGTTCTCGCCCTCGATTGGCCCCACCACTGCTTGGGAAAGATACTTTAGAAGGAAGGTGGATGTCGGGAATTTTCTAGCTCAACAACTGAAGGAGCATTTGGTTCAAGGATTGTTATCGAGGAGGGCAGTAATCCAAGTACTCGAAGATACGGAAATGCTCCAATTTTTACAATCCGATGAATCTGGTAGGGCAACCGCCGACAGCATTGTGCAAGGTATAAATCCTCTCCACACAAGAATAACAGAAGATATCAACGGAAATTCCCCCGGCGGCCAAAGTTTGGATGGATCTTCCGCCGACAACGATGAAGCGGAGGCTGATACTGCCATGCAAGAAGTAATTTCGGATCCCTTGACCTCCAGGGACATTCCCGCCGAAATGGGGGGAACGATCGATCCACTTTCGTTATCGTTATCTGCAGCACCGACCGACACAGTCCCGGCCTCGGAATCCATCCCTGTGCCGCCAGAAAAACAGTTGTCCGGTCCTACTCCACCGATCACCGAAACCGATTCCCCCCCCCATCAATGTCCGCCGATCACGGATCCGCAATTGCAGCGGGAACAACAACCATTGGTTACCACGAAACCCCCAGCGATATCCGCTTCGAATGCGCCTGCCGAAGATCGATCATCACAGGGTAAACAACCCCAGGTGGACATTGTCCCTATTAAAGTTGTGGACGACGATGCCTACCCGATCGAAGAATTGGAGGATGATCTCTTGAGTGACAAAGAGGGAGATGGCAATGATGAAGGCGGTACTACTTCCCGTTAAATTGGTTGCTAATTATTTTAGGAGAGAGAAGCACCACCCCTGTTGATCCAGAGGATCTCCCCCTTTCGGAATATGTCCAAAAAATGCATATCGACCCAGAAATACTCGAACTCGCTGACGCAACGGAATTAAACACCGACCTCCTTGATGTTAACGCAATCCCCCCCGAAAAAACAGATATCTGGCCCGATCAAGACGAACAAGATCCGGACTGCTTCATAATTGAAGATTCGAGAGTCAATGTGCCCGCCAAAACCCCCCCACCTGAGCCAATCAATCCAAAGGACCCAAGTGTTGAAACTTGGAACATGCACCGGTGGATGTTAAATTCTTCTGAAACTCTCCGTCAATTGTACATACCTATGCTTTCCTGCTCGTTGTACTGACTTTGTAGTCGGGGATCCCTCAAGAGAGGGGACGAGATGGAGCACAAGAATTTGCGATCGATATTCAAAGATCTGCCAGAAGTCAAATTGAAACCTGGTTTCAAACTTCAGGAATGGCAAAAACTTGGAGTCGCATTCTTAATGATGTGCAGAGAGAAATTTCACGTGGCTTTGGTAGCTGACGAAATGGGTGTGGGCAAGGTTATTCCTCTTAGTACTTTGATTTGAGATTGCTGATCGATAGACAATCCAAACTATGGCATGTATGTTCTGCATAAATCAACGTCATGCTACAGAGACTTCCACCGCCTCGAACGAAGCCCCAAAGCTCCGAGCGATACATATCGTTTTCACGTAATACTCCCTTCGTTCCCCCATTTGCCTCCATTTGCCTCCATTTGCCTCCATTGGCCTCCATTGGCCCCCATTGGCCCCCTTAGTCGTCTTCTGTTTTCCCTTTGGGCCCAGAAACTATACTTCGAGTGGGATCTGATCAATAGGCCGGTTGCACTGGTCACTAATTGGACCAATCAATCCCAGAAATTCTTCGCCAGCAGTGATTTGATCGTGCGAGTCTGGAGTCCGGAAGCCTGGAAGAAAGATGAAGGGAATCAGGGAACAGTATGGGTCGTCAAGGAAAGTTTGTTAAGTCAAACTAATACAACTAATGCCCGGGGTATCGAAAGGAAAACGCCATTCTGGGAGGTTTTCAGCGATCCCGATTTCCACAAACACACACTTCTCCTCTCCACCTTTGCCGACGAAGGTCACCTGGCCTGGCGATCCGACTCGTCGACGCGTTCTAAAGTCTACAAGAAAATCACTAGTCTCTCCAAGTTCAATGTTCTTTTGTCGGGGACAATGTTCCCACTCGGGCCTGGAGAAGACGCACGCGGAATTTTGGAACATTTGGGGGGAGATTTCACGAGCTCGGAGACTCCGGTCAAATGGAGTGACGAGTACCTCACCGCATTTCGACGCCTGTTCGGGATTAATCCCCAAGATAAAAAAGAAAATGTCTGGGAGGTTCTGTCTTTTCGGGTTATCGTCTCCCAGTTTTATCTTAGACGGACCATCAAGAGTTTTTGGGAGGGAGAATGGGTTATTAACAAAACCGCCGCTCGACCTGTTCCTCGAATTGTACTCCCCAATCCTGATGCCTTCACCCAACTAAATGATCCTCGGGCACAAACAAAAACCGTGCAACAGACTAGAGAGACATTGCGAAATAAAATGAAGCGAGCCGACCAGAAAAGATTTTTAGCGTGGACACAGGTGTATGAATTAATTCGTGATGAGTATGGCGAGAGTGCATTTACGGGAGCACAATCTCACCGTCATTTGGAAACGTATATTAAAAAGTACGTCCGTCGCTACAGAGGAAGCGGGAGAATTACAAAACTGATCGCTCTCGTCAAGGCTCATGTGGAGAAGGGGGAAAAATTCATAGTTGTGTCAGATCGCATTTTCCTAGTTATGTTGGCATACCACGTTCGGTCACCTTCTCTGGCCTCGCTAATCTTAGATTTGCGCTGATGTTCTCAAACTAAAAATGGGTGTACTGGCGGGGACCAAAATTTTCGGCCACTGTCCCACGGAGGAAGAGCGCGATGGTGCTGTGGAAGGAATTAACAATGGGGATCTGCAAGGTCTAGTCATGACAGACCGAGTTGGAGGGTGTGGACACAATTTAACAGGTGCCAATATTATGATTTTTATGGGCAGTCTGTACTCAGGGCCCTACGAGGAACAGGCCATTGGTATCACCCAGAGTTATCCGAAGTTTTTAATTGTAGCAAGAATATGTCGGCCTGGACAAAAGAGGCTCTGCAAGATCTATATTATTGCAGATCCAGAGTACGAAGGTGATAAAATGGCATTCGAAATAAAGAATGCCAGGAACGCTGATGGGGAATTAATGCAGTGTAAGTTCGATCAGGCGAAGGGGCATTTCCGCTGTCTGGATATGGTCCATGCGTTGTTTGGGGATGACGATGATTGGGAAGACTGGAAAGATGATGAAAAGGAGTATCGGGAGGATCAGATGTCAAAACAAAAAGGTAAAACAACTTCCGGGACGTCCTCCCACAAATCCCCACTCGACAAGCGTGGCCGAGGCTAAATATCGAAGACGGATATGGCTATTTGTTTGGAATAGCGGGATTATATAGATATGCAGATGGTTGGTATACTTAGTATTTCGTTAGGAAGCTCCTGTTTGTTTACTATTCTGTCTTCCGGACTATTTTGTCTTTCCACCCGTCCCCACTGTGGGGCACACATTTCCCACTTTTCGACACCTATTCCCCCCTTTTGCCACTTTCCTGCCCCTTTTTGTCCCTTTTGGCCTCCAACTGCCTCTTTGCGACAATCCTTTCAAAGTGGTGTAAAATCAGAACAACTTTTAAGTGCCTCGAGTTATTTTCAAGGTTCTCGTTGCCTCCTTTTGCCCCCATATGCCCCCATATGCCTCTGCCAGGAAGACTAAATCTGGAAACTGGGCTAAACCCCGGGGTAAACTGTCGTGACCCCGTCGGACTCCACCAACACACCTATCACAACTTTTTCTTGCCTACCTCGAGCTCTATTGGCTGCGTCTTGTTCTCATTTCACTCTATACCTACGCGTACGGTATCACAGCTTCAATGTTTTGTCCGCTCTGCATTGTTTTTGTCAACACAATAAACGTGTACCACGTCTTCCGAGATTCGAGATGGCCAAGGGGAAAGCAAATGGGCGTGGAAATCGTCGAAAGGATGCCCTTGAAATGCCTCGACTTCCTTCAAACAAAAGGAAACCCAAGGTGTGATCCCCCGAGTACCGTTGGGCTAATCCGTGTAGGCCACCAAAGCTAAGGACAAAAGCAGTAAATTTCGAAGAGTGTCTGCTACGGAGCTTACCGGTTTTGTTGATATGGTGGATGATTTCGACGATCCTGGCCTCCTCACAACGGCAAGTCACATTTGGCGTACTCCTGTCAAACAAAAGGTCCTCCAGGACCTCTCGGCGATTTCCCCTGCCAAAAGACAATCCGCACTTCAAAACAAAATCTGGAACCTACAAAATCCGACGACTCCGGAGGAATCGCATGATGAAGAAGAGGAGCAAGGTAGACGGTCAGAGGATGAACCGGCTGAAAAAGAGCTGGAAGAAGAAGAGCTGGAGGAAGACGAGCAGGATGAAGGTGAACGGCCACGGCAAACCGCATCTGCATCGCCTTCTCCCCCCAATTCGACTCCCCCACCAACCTCGCCCTCGCGTAGGCGTGAGTCCAGTCTCTTGGTTCGAAGCGATACTTCAATGGGAACACCGGACTCGGGAACTGAGGACGATCTTATCAAAGAGGCCGGTGCGCTAACGAAACCAAAACGCATTGGCTCCAGAGTTGCCGCATTGTCTGGACGCCCCAGATGGACTCTGAAGAAATTGCCCGAAGCTGATAAGGCGACTTCTGCGATTATGCTCACTGCAATTACCTTGGACTACATTAACGAAGGGCCCCCACCACCCGACGAGGCAAGAGACAACCGCCTAACCGACGACTCAAGGATGCGAACTATCATTGAATTTCGTTATCGCCAAGCTTTTCCCGACGATTGCTCTGTGCTCGAAGCTATTGAAATTGAAGGCGTAATTTTCCCTGACCGAGATTCTCTAACTGTAGGCAAAGCAGCGGGGATGGAATTTCAACTCAAAGTTACGTCGACTGGTGACACTCCATAGGGGACTGGAGTCCTACAACTTGCCACCCCTAAAGGATCTTGAGGCACGAAAGGCGCTATGCGAGAAATTAACAGATAAAACATTCCCATTCGTCTGGGCAACTTTGACGGTAAAATCCATTGCGTCCTTGCCCCTAATGATCCTCCTTTCACCACCTGTTTGCTCCTTTTTTGCCCCTTTTTGCCCCCGGGTGCCCCCTTTTTGCCCCTTTTTGCCCCTTTATGCCTCCGGCTGCCCCCTTTTTGCTTCCTGTTCCTTCATTGCCACTTTAACAAGCTAATGATAGCCTCGTTGCAAAGGCAGATTTCAACATCCGGCAATCGTCAACGGACTTAAGAGGGTCTACTTTAGAAGCAAAAATGGAATCGGAAACAAGGCGCCTTTCCCGGGAATGGTAGCTCTTCGTGATTGCCTCACGGCAGAGTCTGTTGCTTGGATATGTATTGCGGTATCTCTTTCTCGTCATCGGAGCTCAATTTAGTTATTGTGGGGATTGGAGAACTCTTGCTCCAAGCACGGTTTCGGCTCGGTCTACTTCTCCCCTTCGGAGTATCGTGGCAAATGGCTGGTCCTGGTCCGAGATATCAAAAAACAACCGACGGTGCTTGAGATCTTACGCGATTTGGTCGTGGAGAGAAAAGCGAAGGATATGATGGAAGATTTGGATGACGCGGGGGTGCCATTGGAGGAGTACAGCGAGGATGAAGATAATGTTTGAAAGGGTTCAAGGCAGTATTTTGACCGTACGGAAGTATGAATAGTAACTGAATTCCAATTATGTACCTTATCCGCTCTATTCGCCACTTTTTGCCACCTATATTGGACCTGGTAGGCGAATCCTTGATCTATCATCAATGAGATAGTAATAATCTTTATACCAATATCTATAAGTTAGGTGATAGTCTTGACGTCGACCTTCAGAACCTCAGGATAGTTTGTGTTGTATTTGACATTCTCGTTGGGGTTTGGATAGACGTGCAGCAAGTGGATAGTCCGCCCGGATTAGGAATAGTCACGAAAAAGCGGTAACCAAGACTATCCAACTAACACGACTATCTGACTATTCACGGCATGATAGTCAGTGATAGTCCGACCGACTTTTTCCTGATGCAGATCCGTAAATTGCCTTGATAACGTGTCGAAAACATTTCTCAACGCAAGTCTGAGCGAATGCATCGTGAACCAGGATTTTCATAAAAG
>Ga0208990_1000236_pt1 | contig 11969 bp, 12 predicted proteins | sample MedBloCARef_M3_FD_187854 | JGI IMG/M metagenome (GOLD analysis project Ga0208990, IMG submission 187854) | Forest soil microbial communities from El Dorado National Forest, California, USA - Mediterranean Blodgett CA Ref_M3 (SPAdes) (version 2) | ecosystem: Environmental > Terrestrial > Soil >...
TGCACGCTGCTCTCGATGATCTGGACGCTCGGCGACTTCAACAGCGTCTATCTGCTGACCGGCGGCGGACCCGCTGATCTGACCCACGTGCTTGCCACGCTTGGCATCCGCTATCTCAGGCTGGACCAGCTCGATCTGTCGATGGCGGCGATCGTGTGCGCGCTGCCGCTGGTGCTTCCGCTGGTCTATTTCATGATGAAACGGTTGTCGCGATGAAGCTTCCGTCCTTGCGCGATGTCGGTACCGAAGCACGCTTGCTGCTGATCGGCATTCCCGTCTTCATCTGGACCCTGCTGCCGATCTATCACATGTTTCTGTTCGCGATCTCGCCGAAGGAAGACGCGTTCGCCGGCAAGCTCTGGCCCGACCATCCGACGCTGAACAATTTTTCGATCGTGTTCAACGAGAGACACTATTTCCTCAGCCACTTTTGGCTGCAACTGTGGAATTCGACGGTGATCGCCGTCGCGGTCGGCGCGCTGACGCTATTTATTGCGACCGCAGCGGCGTTCTCCATCTCGAGGCTGCGCGTCAAAGGCGGCCGCCTGATCATGAACCTGGCGCTGTTCACCTATTTCATTCCGGCGGCCTTCCTCGCGGTTCCGATGTATCGGACCATGGGCATTTACGGGCTGCTCAACAATCACTGGGCATTGATCCTGGCGATGGTGACGATCGCGTCTCCCTACGCGATCTGGGTGCTCAAGCAGGCGTCCGACAAGCTGCCGGTCGAATTGGACGAGGCGGCCATCATGGACGGCGCGACGACCCTGCAGGTGTTCCGGCTGGTCTATATCCCGTTGATGATGCCGTCGCTGGTGGCGATCGGCACCTATGCGCTGCTGCTCGCCTGGAACGAATATCTCTATGCGTTCCTGCTGCTGTCAAAGGACACCGACATCACTCTCCCGGTCGCGCTCGGCAACTTCCTCGCCGCCGATGACTCCCCTTGGGAATTGCTGATGACCACCGGATTCATTTACGCGCTGCCGCCGGCCGCGATCTACTACGCATTCAAGCGCTACATGGTTGGAGGCCTGACTGCCGGCGCCGTGAAGTCGTGACTAAAGCGGCGCCGTGCTCTCGCCCCGTGAACTCGACAGCTTCGAGACCAGTGACGCGACAACAATGACCACCGCGATCAGCCCGATGATCAGCGTGCAGATGGCGTTGATCTCGGGCTTCACGCCGAGCCGCACCTCCGAATAGATCCGGATCGGCAGCGTCGCCGAGCCGGGGCCGGTGGTGAAGCTCGCGATGACCAGATCGTCCAGCGACAGCGTGAACGCCAGCATCCAGCCGGCTGCGATCGCGGGCGCGATCAACGGCAGCGTCACCGCAAGGAACGCCCGCGCCGGGGCGCAGCCGAGATCCATCGCCGCTTCTTCCAGGCTGCGATCGAGCGAGCCCAGCCGCGACTGCACCACCACGGCGACGAAGCACATGGTCAGCGTGGTGTGGGCGATCGTCACGGTCCAGAACCCGCGCTCGGCATTCAGCGCCACGAACAGCAGCAACAGCGAAAGCCCGGTGATGACTTCGGGCATCACCAGCGGCGCATAGAGCATGCCGGAAAACAGCGTGCGGCCCTTGAAGCGCTCGCCGCGCGACAGCGCCACCGCGGCCAGCGTGCCGAGCAGCGTCGCCAAGGTGGCCGAAACCGCAGCCACCCGAAAGCTCATCAACGCCGCCTCCAGCATGGCGCGGTCGTGGAAAAATTCGGTGTACCAGCGCAGCGACCAGCCGCCCCAGACCGTGACCAGCCGCGAGGCGTTGAACGAATAGATCACGAGGATCACGATCGGCAGGTACAGAAATGCCAGCCCGAGCGCGAGCGAGACGACGTTGAAGGGGGACAGTTTGTTCGGCGCGCGGGCCATCATCGCGCGTCTTCCAGTTGGCGGCGCTGCAGCCGGTCGTACAGCGACAACGGCACCAGCAGCAGCGCCAGCAACACCACCGCGGCCGCCGACGCCACCGGCCAGTCCTTGTTGGTGAAGAATTCCAGCCACAGGGTCTGGCCGATCATCATGGAATTGGAACCCGCCAGCAGGTCGGGAATCACGAATTCGCCGACGATCGGAATGAAGCACAGCAACACCCCTGCCCCGACGGCCGGCAACGACAGCGGAAACGTCACCAGCCAGAACGCCTGCCGCGGCGAAGAGCCGAGGTCGCTTGCTGCCTCCAGCAGCGCCGGCTCCATTTTGGCGAGCGTCGCATAGAGCGGCAGGATCATGAACGGCAGATAGGAGTAGACGATGCCGAGATACATCGCGCTGTCGGTGGATAGCCACACCACCGGCGTCGAGACCAGGTGCAGCGCGAGCAGGATTTTGTTGAGCATGCCATCGTGCTGCAGGATGTTGATCCAGGCATAGATGCGGATCAGGAATGAAGTCCAGAACGGAACGATCACCAGCATCATCGCGACGCCCTGCCAGCGCTGCGGCAGCCGCGCCATGCCGTAGGCGATGGGGTAGCCGATGACCAGCAGGATCGAGGTCGAGACCGCTGCCACGACGAGGCTGCGCAAATAGGACAGGACATACAGGTTGTCGGAGACCAGCAGCCTGAAATTATCCAGCGACAGCGCGGCTAACGCGGCCTTGATCGCCGTCAAGCCCTGCGCCAGATCGAACACCGGCACATAGGGCGGCTGCGCGATCGCGGTTTGCGACAGGCTGATCTTCAGCACGAAGCCGAACGGCACCAGGAAAAACAGCGCCATCCACAGATAGGGCGCGATCGCGGCGATCCGCGCCGGGCGGGTGAAGATGCGGCGGGCGCTCATTGCTCCAGCACCACGCAATCGTCGGGGGCGAACCACGCCACCACGCGCTGGCTCGCACTGTAGGCATCGATATCGAGCCGCGCGGTGTTGGCCATCGACGACCGCAAGACCGCGCCGGTATCGAGCTTCACCTTGTAGCTGGTGAGACCGCCGAGATAGCTGACATCGGTCACGACACCTTCCAGCCGGTTGATCGCAGGCGCATTGACCGCATCGGACACCGGGCCGCGGCGCGACAGCTTGACCTTCTCGGGGCGGATCGCGACGCAGACGATGGTTTTCGTGATCGGCTGGCGCGGTTCCGCGACGACGATCGTTCCCGCGTCTTTTGTCGAAATCGCCAGGCGATTGGCTTCGCGCGAGGCGACCTGTCCCTCGAACATATTGACGTCGCCGACGAACTCGGCGATCCAGCGCGAATGGGGGGCTTCGTAAAGCTCGCGCGGCGTCGCGACCTGTTCGAGACAGCCGGCATCCATCACGCCGATCCGGCTCGCCACCGTCATCGCCTCTTCCTGATCGTGGGTGACGATGATGAAGGTCATGCCGAGGCGCCGCTGCAACTCCATCAATTCGAGCTGGGTGCTTTCGCGCAGCTTCTTGTCAAGCGCGGCCAGGGGTTCATCGAGCAGCAGCACCTGCGGGCGGCGCGCCAATGAGCGCGCCAGCGCCACGCGCTGCTTTTGACCGCCGGAGAGCTGATCGGGCCGCCGCTTCTCCAGGCCCTCGAGCTTGACCAGCGCGACCATCTCGGCCACGCGGCTGTCGATTTTAGAACGCGGCATGCCCGCGCGCTTCAGACCGAAGGCGATGTTGTCCCGCACGGTGAGATGGGGAAACAGCGCATAGTTCTGGAACATCATGTTGACCGGGCGCTGGTGCGGCAGAACCTGCGCGATGTCCCTACCATTCAGCAAGATGCGGCCTTCATCCGGGGTCTCGAACCCGGCGAGCATCCGCAACAGCGTGGTCTTGCCGCAACCACTTGGACCGAGCAGCGCGAAAAACTCGCCGGCCCTGATGTCGAGCGACAGCCGATCCACCGCCCTGAATACGCCGAACTTTTTCACCACCGCGTCAATGCGCAGCAGCGGAGTGCCGGCTGCGGCTGCCTGCGGTTCGGGTTTCGACACCGCCTCGCCCGCACCGATTTTCGATAATTCCTCAGCCATGATCCTAGTAGTACACGCTGGATAGCCCAAGGCGCAACGCACCGGCGCTGCGGTCTCGGTAGCGCATCGCCATACCCGGCGCCGAGCAGCATCTCGACGAGTTGAAGACACCAAGGAAGCAGCGCTTGGCTTAGAATTCACATCGCCGTCGCCATAAACGCCGCCAGCGCATCGCGATCCCCAGGCTGCATGGTCAGGCCGAGTTTTGAGCGCCGCCACAAAATGTCGTCCGGAAAACGCGCCCACTCCTTGGCCATGAGATAGCGCACCTCTGCGCCCGTCAATTCTGGCCCAAAAGCCGGACCGAGCTCGGCCCGGTCTTTGGCGTCGCCTAGTATGGCCTGAAGACGCGAGCCATAGGCGGCGACCAGACGCTGGGCGTGAGCCTCGCTGAGAAACCGCCAGCGCTCGCGCGCAAGATCGACCTCTGCGTCGAATCGCTCCCACGGAAAATCGCCGCCTGGCAGCGGCGCCTTCGCGGTCCAGCGCGGCGACATCGGATAGAAAGGCGTGAGCCTGGAGACTGCTCGCTCCGCGCGCAGCCGCGAGGTCGTGACATCGCCGCCGAAGATCGTCAGCAGCGGCGCCTTGCCGCGCCTGACATGGAACGCCATCGAGCCATCCCGGGCGGCGCGCTTGCTGGCGGGGTCCAAAACCGTGTTGGCGCCGGAAACCGTCCTGATCACATCCGAGGGCTCGACCCGCTCGCGAAAATACCGGTTGGCCGCGTCGCAGAGATACGCGATATCGCCAGCGGCCATTGACACGATAGCGGGATCGCCTTTGAACGCGTGCCCCACGGTGCCGATCAGCGTGAAATCGCGCTCGTACGGACTGGCGAAGATCAGCCGCCGGTCTATGTTCTGGAAAACATAGACGTTGTCGGTATCGAACAGACGCCTGACGATAATCTGGCTGATCTGGGTAATGCCGAGGCTCGGCGGCGGCATGCGCAATACGGTTTCGGCGACCGACGTGGTCCAGGCGCCAGTGGCGTTGGCCAGCGCCCTCGCCGTGATCACCTGGCGATGGCCGCGATCGATCGCCACCAGCCGCCAGATATCGAGCCGGTCGGCGCGAACGCAGCGCGCGCCGGTGCGGATCACGGCGCCCCGCTCTGCGGCATCGACGGCGTTGAGGACCACCAGCCGCGAATCGTCCACCACACAATCGGAATATTCGAACGCGGTGCCGAACGGCCGCTTCAGCGCGTTACCGATCGGATGGTGCGTGACATCGACAGTCGCCGACGGCGGAAGACGGCTGCGGGAGGCAAGCCGATCGTAGAGCAGCAACCCCGACCGCAGCAACCACGGCGGACGCTCGTCGGAATGGGCGGGAATCGCAAAGCGCATCGGGCGCACGAGATGCGGGGCGATCCGCAGCCAGACGTCACGCTCGGCCAAAGCCGCGCGCACGCGCAAAAAGGCTCTACGCTCCAGTACGGCGAGGTCGCCGTGGATCAGCCGCGGCGAGGCCGAGGATGCGCCTGCGCCGAGGTCGCCCTGCTCCAGCAGGATCACCCGCAGGCCGCGTCCCGCGGCGTCGCGCGCAACGCTGACGCCGTTCAAGCCACCGCCGATGATCGCAAGATCGTAGTCCGCCATGCGCAACGTCTAGAGCATGATCCGGAAAAGTGGAAACCGGTTTTCCCTCGGGACAAACGCGAAGCGTTTGCCCGGAGATCATGCTCAAACAAAAAATGCAGATAGACACTGATTCAACTCAGTTGAATCAGCCTCTAGCCGGTCTTGCGCGCGGGCTCCATCGTATTGCCGCCGCTGCGGCCGACCAGCGCGGCGTACTGCCCGATCGGCGCAGGTTTGCCGATAAAATAGCCCTGCACGGCGTCGCAGCCCTCCTGCGCGAGGAAACCGAGTTGCTCCTGGGTTTCCACGCCCTCCGCGACGATCGACATTTCGAAACCGTGGCCGAGGCCGATCACCGCGCGAACGATCGCCGCCGATTGCGGATTGCGTCCGAGATTGATGACGAAAGCGCGGTCGATCTTGATTTTGTCGAACGGAAACGCCTGAAGGTAGCTCAACGAGGAATAACCGCTGCCGAAGTCATCCATGGAGATGCGCACGCCGAGCGCCTTCAGCCGCCGCAGCAGCCCCAGACCGCGGTCGAAATCCTCGATCAGCACGCCCTCGGTGATTTCCAGCTCAAGCCGGCCCGGCGCAAGGCCGGTTTCGAGAAGAATCGAATGCACGAGGCTGACCAGATCGCCATGCATGAACTGCGCCGGCGACAGATTGACCGCGATCTGCAGCGGCATCGGCCACGACGCGGCCTCCCGGCAGGCCTCGCGCAGGATCCATTCACCCATCTCGACGATCAAGCCGCTTTCTTCCGCAAGCGGGATGAAATCGCCCGGTGGAACGAAGCCGCGCACCGGATGGAGCCACCGCGCCAGCGCCTCGAACCCGATGACTTCGCTGCTGGCGACGGTCTGGCGCGCCATCGCTTGCGGTTGATAATGCAGCGAGAGTTCGCCGTTCTTGATGGCCAGCGAGAGATCCTGGTGCAGCACGCGGCGATCACGAATCTGCTGATCCATCTCGGGTTCATAGATGCTGATCGAGCCGCGCGATTTCGCTTTGGCGCGGAACAATGCCGCGCCGGCATTGGCGAGCAGCGATGCGGCGTCGCCGCCGTTGTGCGGGAATACCGAGATGCCGGTGGTCACGCCGGTGCGAACCGATTTGCCGTCGATCTGGAACTCGTTCGCCAGCGCCCCGGCGAGCTGTTCGGCCAGCGCCTGCCCGGCGGCCGGTTGCTTGCCGTCGATGATCAATCCGAACTCGTCGCCGCTGAGCCGGGCCACGACACCGCCGCGCGCCGAGGCCTGGAGGCGGCGCGCGACTTCGATCAGCAGTTTGTCGCCGATCGCATGGCCGAACACGTCGTTGATTTCCTTCAGGCCGTCGAGATCGACGGACAGCACCGCAAATTCCTCACCGGTTCCTTCGCAGGCCTCGATCATCTGCGCGAGCGCCTGCAGGAACGCGGCGCGGTTCGGCAGATCCGTCAGGCCGTCATGATACGCCATATGGGCCATGCGCGATTCGGTCTGGCGGCGGTCGGTGACGTCTTCGTGGGTCTTGATCAGATATTGCGGCTCGCCGGCGTCGTCGAGCACCGTCATGCGGCGCGTCAGGAACAGCCGCAACCCGTCCTTGGTGCTGATCGGATGTTCTTCGGTGAGCAGGCCGCGCTTCCTGATCGCCGCCTCGTCGCGCGCAATGATCAGCTTCGCTTCTCTCGGATTGAAAATATCCGCCGCCGTCAGTCCGGTGGCATCCTCGCGCCGGCGGTTGAGAATGGTCTCGGCGCTGCGATTGGCGAGAAGGTATCGTCCGTCGCTGACGCGCTCGACGGTCAGCGAGACCGGAATGTTATCGACAACCAGTTCGAGGAACTTTTTGGTGTTTTCCAGCTCGCGTGAAAGCGATCTGCGGTCGGTGATGTCATCGAACAGCGCGATCAGGAATTCCGGCTGGTTCTTTTCGTTGCGCGCGACCACGCGGGTAGAGGCGAGAAGGCGCTTCTCCGGACCGCGCTCGATGGCGAATTCGTTGCGAAACTGGTCTTCGGGCGAGTTGAGCGCTGCCTGGTCCGCCGCTTCCACGCTCGCCGCGGTCACCGGATTGAAGATCTCATCGGCACGTTTGCCGATGATGCTGTCGCGGGAAAAACGCGAGAAGCGTTCGAACGCGCGGTTGGCAAAGATGTAGCGGCCGTCCTCGATGCTCTTGGCGGCCACGCATACGGGCACATTGTCGAGCACCGATTCCAGGAACTGCTTGGTCGATGCGAGTTGCCTCGAAAGCTTGCGCTGCTCGCTGCAATCCTCATGCGTCGACACCCAACCGCCGTTCGGCAATGCAAAAATCTTGACCAGAACCGACCGCTCGCCGGGCAGTTCGGTAATGAAGCCTTCCGGCGTGCTCGCCTGTTGATAGAAATTTTCGACGCTGACGCTGAGGAAGCCACGCTTGAGCCGCATCTCCAGCAGTTCCGGGCCGGTCACGTTTCTGGGAATATCCGAACGCGCGAGGCCATAGATCTCGAAATAGCGGTCGTTGCAGAACATGATCCGTTGCTGCGCATCCGCCATCACCACGCCATGGCTGAGGTTGTTCAAGGCGGAGCGGACAAATGCATTTCTGCGCAACTGCAGACGCTTGTCCTTGCGCAATGCCGAGAGGATCCACAGCGCGACAGCCGCAAGAAAAGAGCAGACGACGATGCCGCCAATCAGCATTTCCCAAACCATATTGGGGTCGGCGGAGCCGACATAGCTCGTCGGCGCGAAGCTATCGGATAAGCCCCAGGCGGCTCCGAACGGCGCAACGGTGGCGATCAGGCAAACGACGGCCTGCGCAGGAATCAGAATATTGCCACCTGCCCGCCAATTCTTGTCAGCCATCAGTCACCCGCGCATTTTCGTGGCGGAGTGTCTGGCTTGGCGGGTTTGGATCGGGTAAACGCGTACCCCTGCGACCCAAAAATGTGTCTTAAACTACGGCAATTGCCCTGACATGATTAATGCTTCACAAACGGGAACCCGGTTCGGAAAGCGCTCCGAAACGAATCCCACGCGTCGTTCGAAAAGATCATCCCGAATAGAGCGGTAGCGTACGCGCGATTGACCCCGGACCAGCGCCAAATCATGAGAGGCGCGCGTCCGATCGACCAGCCCACGTGCCCGGATCCAAACCACGAATGGACAAAGTTGAGTGCGTCGTTATCGGTGCGGGGGTGATCGGTCTTGCCGTGGCGCGGCGGCTGGCGCGGGCAGGCCGCGAGGTGATCGTGCTGGAGGCGGCGGAAGGCATCGGCACCGTGACGTCCTCGCGCAACAGCGAGGTGATCCACGCCGGCATCTATTATCCGGCCGGCAGCCTGATGGCGCGGATGTGCGTCAGCGGCAAGCGCGCCCTCTATGAATACTGCGGGGATCACGGCATTCCGCATCGCAATTGCGGCAAGCTGATCGTCGCGACGGCGCCGAAGGAAACTTTGAGGCTGCAATCGATCAGGGCTCACGCCGAAGCCAATGGCGTGCTCGATCTGCAAACCCTCTCCGGCGAGGCCGCGCGAGCACTGGAGCCGGCGCTGAATTGCGACGCAGCCCTGCTCTCGCCTTCCACCGGCATCATCGACAGCCACGCCTTTATGCTGGCGCTGCGCGGCGATGCCGAAGATGCGGGCGCGGCCTGTGCCTTTCACACTCCGCTATTGCGAGCCAAGGCGCTCGCGGGCCGGATCGAACTGGACGCCGGCGGCATCGCGCCGATCACCCTTGAATGCAGGCTTCTCGTCAATGCCGCGGGGCTTGGTGCGCCTGCGGTCGCGCGCAGCATCGACGGCATGCCGATCGACCTGATACCGCAGGCGTATCTCGCAAAAGGAAACTATTTCAGTTGCAGCGCGCGGGCGCCGTTTTCACGCCTGATCTACCCGGTGCCCGAGCCGGGCGGGCTCGGCGTGCACCTGACCCTCGATATGGCGGGACAGGCCCGGTTCGGTCCTGACGTGGAATGGATCGACGCGATCGATTACGCCGTCGATCCGGCGCGTGCGGAAAGATTTTATCCGGCCATCCGGCGATACTGGCCGGCGCTGCCGGACGGCGCGCTGATGCCCAGTTATTCGGGAATTCGACCCAAGATCGTGCCGCCGGCAGTGGCCGTGCAGGATTTCCTGATCCAGGGACCACCGCATCATGGCGTCGACGGGCTGATCAATTTGTTCGGGATAGAGTCGCCCGGACTGACATCATCGCTGGCGATCGCCGATTATGTCGGCGAACTGGCAGGGATGTGAGCACCTGGGCAACTTGGCGTCACCCCCGCGTGAGCGCAATTGCGCTCATCGCTGGAGGCGCGAGCCACTTCGGCGAGCCTCGAAGGGTGACTGGCGGGTGCGGTCCATCCTTCGAGGCGCGCAAGCCAGCGGCACAATTGCGCCGCTGAGCGCACGTCCAGGATGAGCGCTACTGCGCTCATCCTGGGATGACGGTGATGTTTGTGGAGCCTGGGTGGCGAAAGCTAGTGCAGCGTTTCGCCTGCGGTATGCTTCAACCGCTCGATCTGGTCCTTGACCATCAATTTCCGGCGCTTCAACTCAACAATTCGCAGGTCGTCTGTTGAAAGGTGCACGAGAGCTTCGTGCAATTCGTTTTCGAGAACCTTGTGTTTGCGTTCCAGTTCAACAAGATGCGCCTGAATTGCCATACGAAACCTCCTCGGTTGGATGAGACTTCAGATTCGATCCCGACGCGCAAGTTTACACCAGTAGCCGAATCTGTCGATGGGTATCGAAAATGGCGCCCTCATCTTTCAACGGTCATCTGTAACGAATCGTGAGTACGGAACCCGTCCAGTGTCCCGGATCCGAAGTTCGCTAACCCGCTGCAGCGCCAACTTTTGAGAGAACTTCGGATTCGAATCAACCTATGATTTTGATGTGTTTTGGTTCAAACCTCTCTCGACGGGCTCGGCCCGCGAAAATGAAGAGAACTTCTGAACCACCACACCAGCTTGCAGAGGAGGCCGGCAGGGGCGATATTCCTTCCAAGGATTCCGTAACCTTTCGCAATCTCATCGGGTTTTCAGCTAACATACACCATGACCAAGGAAGATGAGCGCGAACTCGAATCCGAGCTCGCACGGCTGCAGCAGGAGCACCGCGATCTCGACGCGGCGATCGATGCCCTGCATCAATCGCCCGCGCCGGATTTGTTGCGGCTGCAACGGCTGAAGAAGCGCAAGCTGCAGCTGCGCGACCGCATCGCCTTCATCGAAGACCAGATCACGCCAGATATCATTGCCTAGCCTTCGTTATTTCCGGATGGTCCGAACGACCAGGCCTCAGATGTGCAATTGCATATCGGGAAATCCTTGTGGGATGTCCCGAGGGGATTCGGAATTTCGATCGCTTCGTCGGCTTCTCCTGCGTCGAGCGCCGCAAAGCCCGCAGCCACGATCATATCGACCGCAGCCATTCGCAATAGAAACTCGCCCTCGGCGATCAGCACCACGGGTCTTTTAGTCTCAACGAGACCCATGCGGTCTACTCTGTGCGAATACGCATTAAGCGTCGGATATTGTTTTCGTTCCCGCCTTAAGCTTTCGCACTGGCCGTCGCTCGACCTGCCTGGTCCGTGCTGACCCTTCCGTGGCGCGCTATGCAAATCGGCGGCGAACGCCCGTTTGATCCACTTGACTCCTCTTGACTCTTGGAGAACAAAATAGGAACATTATTGCCGCCTCTAGCCGTCCTGGGGAATTCATCATGTCCGAGCCTTCTTCACTGTCTGACGTCAGCCGTTACGAGCAGGCCTGCGACCAGGCTATCGCGATGTGCGACGGAAACATGCGCAGCACCATCAAGGCGCTCATCATGGCGAACGAATATCTGGAAGCGGAATTGCAGAAATTGCAGACCGCGGCGTCGAATGACTGCGCTCCGGCAAGTTTACCGCGAGCCAAGAGCGACGCGGCCTGATCAATCGATCAAACCCGGAGCAGTACCATGGCCGATGTCACCTATTACGTCGCGCTGCCGTTCCTGCAGGACGATACCGGCTCGCTGGTGGCAGGCGCAGCGGAAGAATGCCAGAGTTCGTCAGGTGCGTTACGGCGCGCGGAAGTTTTATCAAAGGCCGCCGGCAGCGTCGGCGCGGTCGCCTTCAGCCGCACCGGCGATCCCATGATCGGCGAATTCGGCGACGCTCAATTGCTAAGGAAATTTGGCAACGTGCCGGACGATCTGAGCGGGTTGTAAGCATCAGTGATCGTAGATCGTAGGCTCGGCAAACGCGCTCTTCGCGTCGTGCCCACCATCGTCGGCATCATCGCAATTCCCGGAAGAAGGCGCGCACCTCATCGGCGAGCAACTCCGGCTGGTCGCGGGGGTCGGCGATATCAGCCTCCGGGATGCGAAACGTGAACCGGTGGGTTTGATGGTCATGACCCTGCTCGGCTTGGGGG
>Ga0208990_1000237_pt1 | contig 11962 bp, 9 predicted proteins | sample MedBloCARef_M3_FD_187854 | JGI IMG/M metagenome (GOLD analysis project Ga0208990, IMG submission 187854) | Forest soil microbial communities from El Dorado National Forest, California, USA - Mediterranean Blodgett CA Ref_M3 (SPAdes) (version 2) | ecosystem: Environmental > Terrestrial > Soil >...
ACCAACCTAGCTGCCATCGAAGGCATTGTCGTTAATTTTCGCGACGTCACCGATCTTCACCGTATGGAAGCGGAGCGCCAGGTCATCTCCGAGATCGTGCATGCCCTCAACGAAACTGCCAACCTGGACGAGCTGTTGCGGGGCATCCACCAAGCACTGAAGAAAGTTCTCTACGCGGAGAATTGCTTCGTCGCGCTCCATGACCCCGAGGGGGATGCGTTTACTTTTCCATTTTTCGCTGACCAGGTCGACGCGGCGCCTGCGCCGCAAAAGGTAGGACGCAGCTGCACCGCGTTTGTTTTCCGCAAGGGATCACCGATGTTGATTTCGCAGAACGAATTCGACCGGCTTGCGGCCGAAGGTGAAGTCGAACTCGTTGGGTCGCCTTCGCCTTCGTGGCTCGGCGTTCCTCTCAAAACACCCACAGCGACCATCGGCGTCCTCGTCGTCCAGCATTACCATACCGAAAATGCGTACGACATTCGCGATCTGGAGTTCCTCAGCTCCGTCGGCGGTCACATCGCTCTTGCCATTGAACGGCGTCGCTCGGAAGAGGCGCTTCGCAAGAACGAAGAAATGTTCCGGCTGCTTTTCAGCTACAATCCGCTCCCCACCTGGGTCATCGACAAAGAAACGCGGCGGTTCCTGGAAGTGAACGACGCGGCCGTCCAACAGTATGGATATTCGCTGAGTGAATTCAAGAGAATGAGCGTTCTCGACCTTCGCCCGGAGGAGGAACGAGCAAGATATCTTGAACAATTGAACCAGATTCCGAACGAAGGCCACTATCATGGCCATTGGAAGCATCGCAAGAAAGACGGCAAGGTGATTCAGGTCGAAACTATTTCTCACGAACTGGAATACGCAGGGAGGCGAGTCCGCCTGGTGGTGACCCAGGACATCAGCGAACGTCAACTTCTCGAACAGCAGCTTCGCCAGTCGCAAAAAATGGAGGCAGTGGGACGCTTGGCGGGGGGCGTCGCCCACGATTTCAACAATCTCTTGATGGTCATCAAAGGACACACGGAGCTTCTCGTAAATGTCCTCCCTCCTTCGGAGCACTATTCGAGAAAGATTGAACAGATCGATCGCGCCGCCGATCGCGCCTCGGCTTTGACTCGTCAGCTTCTCGCTTTCAGCCGTTTGCAAGTTTTGCAGCCGCACGTCATGAATCTGAATGACGTCGTCGAAGAGATGGGCAGGCTGCTGCCCAGGCTGATCGGCGAGGACATCGAGCTCGTCATCCGCAGCTCGGAGGATCTGGGCGCGATCCGCGCGGACGCCAGCCAGATGGAACAGGTGATCATGAATCTGGCCGTTAACGCCCGGGACGCCATGCCGGCCGGAGGGCGGCTCCTTATCGAGACTTCGAATGCGGAACTGGACGACACATACAACGCTGTGCATCCCATTGTCCGGGAGGGCCGCTACGTTCTTCTGGCGGTGTCGGATACCGGTACGGGAATGAATGCGGAAACGCAGGCACACATCTTTGAGCCTTTCTTCACCACCAAGCCTCAAGGGAAGGGCACGGGGCTGGGCCTGTCCACGGTTTACGGCGTGGTGAAGCAGAGCGGCGGATTTATCTGGGTTTACAGCGAAGTGGGGAGAGGAACTTCTTTCAAGATTTATCTTCCGCGAGTCGACCAGCCGGTCGAGCGCATTGGCACAGCGGCAACAGTCTCGGAGGCGCCACGAGGAACGGAAACGATCCTGCTCGCCGAGGACGAGCAGGACGTGCGCGAGGTGGCGCGCGAGTTTCTGGAGTCCGGAGGGTATACCGTGATCGAAGCGCGGGACGGTGCGGAAGCCCTGAAAAGGGTGGAGAAATACGAAGACGCGATCGACTTGCTGGTCACGGACATGGTCATGCCCGGAATGACCGGACAGGAACTGAGCACGCGACTGCTGCAGAGTCGCCCGGAGATTCGCGTTCTATATATGTCCGGTTACAGCGAACGAGCCGCCGTGGACTCCACGCGGGGCGACTCCTCCATGCGTTTACTGGCGAAACCATTCAGCCGCTGGGCGCTTCTTCGCGCCGTTCATGAAATCCTGAAACAATCCTGAAGTCGCGCGCATTCCTTCCGCGAACTTGCTCGCCCGGCCGATTCCTAATGAAGCTTCGGATGTTTCTTATGCCAGTCGGTGTGCAGTTGGAAGGTCCGCCCTGCCTGGATAACCGCAAAATCGTCACCCGCTCTGCCCACAAATTGGAGTCCGACCGGAAGATTCTTTTCCGTGAACCCGCAAGGAACGGACATTGCCGGAAGCCCGCAGATATTGCCAATGCCGCCGAGAGGATCGGGAAAAACCAGATCGGTCTCGAGATTCAAGGTTAGAGGTGTCGGTGGAACGGGCTGCGCTGCTGTCGCGATCACGTCAAATGTCTCAAATAAGGAATCCATTTTCTTCTGGGCGATTTCTCTCACCTTCAAGGCTTGCAGATAGTCCGCTGCGGAATACTGCTCGTTTACATACCCGGCGATTTGTCCCAGCGGATCGGTCAATTCGCTTACTCGGCCGGAGCGAATCAAGGAACGGAAAGAAGCGGCGCATTCCACGGCAACAATGATACTGCCCGCATCCTCCCAGGGGCCAACAGGCAAGGCGACGTCCTTCACGCTTGAAAAATATTTCTTGAGGACCCTGTTCGCGGTTTCGATTGGCTTCGCAACGCCCGGGGCAAGGGATTTCCATGCATTTGTGAGCCAGCCGACCTTTAGCGGCCGCGAATGCAATTCCATGGACGGCGAATAAGTGAACGCGCCCTTATCGATGGGCACCGTTCCGCGGTCCTTTGGGTCATGCCCGGCGATTGCGGCAAAGATGCGCGCGCAGTCCTCCGCGCTGCGGGCCATCGGGCCAATCTTGTCCATCGAAGGCGCAAGCGCCATCGCACCGTAACGACTGACGCGTCCGTAGGTCGGCCGCAGACCGCTAACTCCGCAGAAGGCCGAAGGGCAGATGATCGAACCCCACGTTTCCGTGCCGATAGCAAACGCTGCCAGGCCTGCGGCCACGATCGCGCCTGAGCCGGAGGACGAGCCGCAAGTCCAGCACGTGGTGTCCCAGGGATTCTTGGCCTCATCCTGCAAGGATGCGGAGGCGAAGCGGTAGCCCATTCCGCCGGCGAGTTCGATCATGGATGCTTTGCCAATCATCACCGCGCCCACGCCTTTCAGATGGTCGATCACCGTGGCGTTGTAATCGAATACCTGGTTTGCATAGGGCTTCGCGCCCCAGGTGGTCGGAAGCCCTTTCACCGCCAGCAGATCTTTCGCGGCGTAAGGAATCCCGTGCAGCGGGCCACGGTAATGGCCGCGCTGGATCTCTTTTTCCGCCGCCTTGGCTTGTTCAAGGGCAATCTCGGGCGTCAAGCGGGCGTAGGCGTTGAATCGCGGTCCGAGCTTTTGGCTGCGGTCGAGATATGCCTGCGTCAGGTCGACGGGCGATAGTTTTTTCGATTCGATGCGTTTCGCGAGTTCGCTTACAGAGAGATAGAAAATCTCTTCGCCAGGCATTCGGGATGCTCCTCAGGAATTCTTCGGCGTAGTTACCGGATTTGGTCTCGCCGGCTTCGGCGAGGCCTTCCTTTCCCGCTCCATCAAAGGCTTGAGGTACAGCCCCGGCCCGTCTCCATTGTCCGTGGCAAACGCGCGCAGCCGATCGAGCGGTGGCTGTGCTTCGGTGGCTAGCCGGCGAATATCGGCTTTCTGAGGGTCGGAGAGCCGGTTGCCATATTGCGCGAAGATAGCCTGAATCCGTGATTCGACTTCGGCTTGGCCTTCCGGTGAGAGCTTAGGCGCGTTCGCGGGCTGCTGCGCCGGCAGCGGTGCGGCGATAGACTCCGGGCCGAGAAATTTTGACGGTGCCAGAGATGCAGCGGCGGAAACAAACGCTGCGCGGCGCGCAAATTCGCGGCGAGAAATTGCCGAATCGCTCTTGTTGCCCATCGCGGGTCCCCCTTGATTAGAACAAGAAGTGCAAAGCTATAAGTGTAGGGCGCAGAGTGAGGCTACTGAATCCGTGTTCGAGCGTCAACTCACTTCCGTGAGTGTGCGAATCTGGGTTTCCAGTGCTTGATTGTATTGCCGCTCGATCTGAAGTTCCGTCTGTAATTTTTTCACGAGCAGGTCCAAATGGGCAATCTCAGCGCGAAGCTTCTGGACGTCGGCCGCTGTCGGAGCGGGCCGAACAGGGGCGGCATTCGATTGTTGGGGGTCGTAGGGTGCCTGCAACGGTTGCCGCGGGGTGAACGCCTCGGCAAGCGCTCGTGGCCAGGCAGATTCGGGTGTAGCCGCCGCTGGTGGCGGAGGCGCGACAGGGCGGGGCGCCACTGGAACTGGGGGTGGCGAAAAAAAATTGCTCAAAGCGTTCGAAGGTGTTGAGCGTTCAGCCACCGGCGCGGGCTTTGCACACTTTGGCTCCAGTAGACTCTTCACCCGCCCAATCAATTCCTGCGGCTGAAAGGGTTTGCGAATCAATTCATCCGCTTTCACCGAAACCGCTTTGTCGGCGACGCTCTTATTGACCACGCCGGACATGAGCACGACTGGCGTATTGCAGAATTCCGGATGCTGTTTGATCTGGCTGCAGACGGAGTAGCCATCCTGCTCGGGCATGATCACGTCGGTGATCACCACGTCGGGGCGGTTTTGCTCGAACTGTGCCAGTGCTGAAGCCGCGTCGGCACAGGTAATGACGTTGATGTTCTCCCGGCGAAAAGCGATCTTGATGACTTCGCGCATTGTGGCGCTGTCGTCAATGAAGTAGACGGTGGGGGTGCGCTTGGCCGGAGCTTCACCCAGCGGTGGAATGGTCATCGCTTCGCTCATAACGCTTCCTTATCAGCCATGTCACGCGTTCCTTCGTCGAATTCGCGCATGGCATCCAGCATAAGATCGGTGGCCGAGCGCAACACGGTGCGCTGCGGCGAGGTAGTCCCGTATGCGAATTTGTAGACGCCTTCGCCGCCGTTCACGCAGCTCTTCAGGATATGAATCACGGCTTCATCGCCAAACAAATTCCCACATTCCGCGTGAGCAATCTCTCCCGCGTCAAAGAACATGACTGCGTCCGTCTCGCCGGCGTTGATGTGCAACGCGCCCGTCTGGTGCGCGTGGCCCAGCATCTGCATCACGCCCGTGAGGTCGTGGTGCGTCAAGTTGCCGCTGAGGCTTGTGTCGGCCTGGGCAAGCATCTGCGTGGGCTGAAACCCCTCCGCTTTGCTGACGATGATTTGTTTTACGTGGGCGGCGATGACCGCAGGTTGCCCGTTGCGGTCGATATAGTCGTCGCAGCCGGCCTGAAATGCTTCCATCAACGCGCGCTGGCTTCCGTTGCCAAGCGCGATAACGGGCAGATTGGCGTTTTTTGAGTCCGCGTGTATGATTCTCGCAATCTCCAGAGCATCCATCTCCCGCATATTTGTAGCGCAAAGAATTGCGGATGGGGCGTCGTATTCGAGCGTGGTGAGCGCGAAAGCCGCTTGTGTACTGGACACGACCTCAAAACCTTCTCGTTTCAACGCATCGCCGAGTCGCTTTGCAAAATAGACGTTGCTGTCGATGAGAAGAACCTTGATGGGACGTCCGGCGGGGATCACGGCCGCGCCTCCGGTCTTTGCCGCGCCGCGGCTTCCGCGAGCACTTGCTCCGGGCCGGGCGTGAGTGTGTCGAGATTCAAGACTTCGATTACGTCACCGTCATGTGACAGCCACCCCGCGACGTGAGGCGCATCGGATTCAACCGCCGCCATCATCTCCGCCTTGATCAATTCACATTCACCTGAAACCGGCACCGCCACCCATTCCCTCTGTGCTCCGTAGTTGCGCACGGCGATCAGGTAAAAGCGGCGCGACGCCAGCCGTTTCCCCAGCAGCATTTCTGAAACGTCGCATACGGGAACGATCCGGCCTCGCCGCAGGATCACGCCTTCCATTTTCGGTGTCCGGTGTGGAAAGCGAAAAACCCGGCTCGGGGCAACGAGTTCGGCAATCTGGTTCGCCGAAATGGCAAACCGCCGTTCGCCGAGTCGCAGCAGGACGAATGATTGCAGTTCGAGTTCGGCCGATACCGTCATTGCGCGGAGTTTGTCCCCTCTAGATCCTCGCTTGCGGTTTTGTCTGCTTGCAAAAGAGCCGCATCGAGCAAAGCCAATTCTTCGGGTGACAAAAACCCTTCCGGATGTACTACCGGCACGACTGCCTGGTCGAGGGCCGTCAGCCCTCGGTACCATTGCCGCTCTTCGTGACAGAAGGAGAGCGGAAGCGCCTGCAGCCGCGTCATGGCCGTCATTTTGTCGATACCATCGATCAAGAGGGCCGTGCGCGTTTTGCGCAGCACAAATAACAGGGCTCCCTCCGCCACATGCAATCCAAAATGCATGGCGCCGTTGACGATGAAAAGTGATCTGTCCCCACGGCGCAGGACGTGGCGTACTTTTCGAAGTCCCGGCACGTTGATTTCGGTCGCACCGCCTGACATGCTATCCGCGCTGCGCACTTCCTGCACCGAAGCGGAAGAGACGGCGAACAACTGGCCGCTGACGCGGAAGAGAATGATCTGTTCCGTCTTTGCCGGACTCGCCTTCACTGGTGTCGCCAGCCGCATTAGCGAACTCCCGCGGGTGCCGTGCGGCAAATTCCCAGGACGCGTTTTTCAATGGCCGCATAAATATCGTCGATCCCGAGCACCTGATCGACAGCGCCGGCCTTGATGGCTTCGGCAGGCATGCCGAAAATTACCGACGTTGCTTCGTCCTGGGCCAGCACCATGCCGCCCGCCGCTTTGATTGCCTTGGCTCCAATAGCTCCATCGTTACCCATGCCTGTAAGCACGCCCGCAATGCTCAGTGGGCCGGCGAAGGCTGCAACGGATTCCATGGTGGCGTCAATATTCGGCAAGTAGCCGTTGATGCGGCCGCTCGTCCCGTCAAGCTGGATTCGACCCGACGGTGTAACGCGAAGATGCTGGCCGCCCGGACAGATGTAGAGCGTTCCAGGCTGAAGCGACTCATTGGCTTCCGCTTCTTTCACGCGGATTCCAGTAAAGTCCGCGAGCTGCGCGGCGTATTGCTTGGTGAATGCCGCGGGCATGTGCTGCACGAGAATCACGGCGGCAGGGAAGTCTCCCGTGAAGCCGGGAGCGATGCGCATGACGGTGGCAGGCCCGCCTGTCGACGCTGCCAGCACGACTACCGGGAAGCGCTGATCGGGTCCCGAAGTAGGCGCGGGGCGATTGCTAACTGACGCGGGCGGCGGAGTCTTGGAGCCGCTGGCATTCTTAATCGTCAAGGCCAGGCGTGACGCCGTGCGCACGACGCGCACTTTGGCTGCCATCCGCACCTTGCGCAGAAGGTCTTCCTTCACACTCTGCATATCGAGGTCGATGGCGCTCGACGGTTTGGCGACAAATTCAATCGCGCCTAGCTCCAGCGCTCGAAGCGTGCTTGCGGCGCCTTCGCGCGAGTCAGAACTGACGATGACGATCGGCCGCGGATTCGTGGTCATGATTTCCGCGGTGGCTTCTAGTCCGTCCACGTGAGGCATATTGATGTCCATGGTGATGACATCGGGTTTCAGAGATTCCGCCAGCGCAACGGCCTCACGGCCGTCCTTGGCGTTGCCCACGACCTGCAGGTGTTCGTCAGCGTTGAAAATCCCCTCAAGGACCTTCCGCATGAATGAGGAATCATCCACGACGAGCACGCGAAACTTTTTGTTGGGGGTCGCCATTGTTCGTTTACGCTACCGGCGCGACGGAGCGCGGCGCCTCCGTTCCGATGAGTTGTTCAACCGCCGCGATCAATTGATCCTCCTGCACCGGCTTGGTCAGGAACGCGGTGGCGCCTTCCTTCATCGCGCGATCGCGATGTTTTGCCCCCGCGCGCGACGTAACTACCATCACGGGAATTCGCCGCGTCGAGGGGCTCTGGCGCAGTTGCACCATCAATTCGTAACCCGTCATGCGCGGCATTTCGAGGTCGGTAATGACCAGATGACAGCCGTGCTGCGTTACCAGTTCGGCTGCTTCGAGTCCATCCGCCGCCAGTTTCACGCGGTACCCGTTCTTCTCGAGCATGCGGCCAACGAATTTGCGCACGCTGATGGAGTCGTCCGCCACGACGATTACGCGCTCTTGTTCGACGCGGTCGATGGCTTCGGAAGGAATGCTTCCGCGCGCAATCGCCGTCGAGCCCGGCGCAAAGATTCGTGCGGCGCTGGCGCTGGCCTGAATCGGCCGGCGCTCGCTCGGTTCTGTCGCCACCATGCGGTTCAAGTCGATCAGCAGAATGAGGCTGCCGTCGGGCGCAATCGTCGTACCCGGGAAGAGTTTCACCCGGCGCAGGTATTCGCCCAGGTTCTTGATAACAATTTCGTCTTTGCCAAGAACTTCTTCCACGACGAGGCCGATCTTCCGGCTCCCGGCATTTGCCACTACCATGCGGAAGTATCCATTGATCGGCTCGAGAGGCGGCAACCCCAGATAGGTGTCCAATCGTACGACCTCGGTAACCACGTCGCGTACCTTGGTCAGCAGTTTTCCGCCCACGTCCTCGATTTCATCGGAGCGGAGGCGGCGGATTTCCTCGACGACCGCCAAAGGCAGAGCGAAATTCGTCGCGCCGCAGCGCACGAACAGGGCCGGAGAAATGATCAAGGTGAGGGGCACTTTGAGCGTAAACTTCGTGCCCTTGCCGCTCGTGCTCTGGATATCGATTTCGCCGTTGAGTGCATTCAGGTTCGCCCGCACCACATCGAGCCCGACTCCACGCCCAGCCAGTTCCGTTTTTACAGGAGCAGTGGAGAACCCCGGATGGAAAAGCATCTCCCGAAGGTCGCGTTCCGTAAGCCGGTCGGCGGTCTCCTCGGAAACTAGGCCGCGTTCGATCGCGCTTTGCTTCACGCGCTCGTAATTGATTCCACCGCCGTCATCTTCGACTTCGATGTAAATATGGTTGCCGCGATGATAGGCGCGCAACATGATATTCCCGGTGGACGACTTGCCCGCGGCGGTGCGGTCGGCGCTTTGCTCGATGCCGTGCGCCACGGAGTTGCGAACCAGGTGCACGAGCGGATCAGAGATCTGCTGAATGATATTGTTGTCGAGCTCGGTTTCACTTCCGGAGAGATCCAGCTCGACGTGTTTGCCGGTAGAGTTTGCCGCGTCGCGAACGGCCCGCGACAATCGCGAGTAGAGCGTGCCAATCGGGACCATTCGCGCGGCCGTAATCTCGTCTTGCAGGTGATGCGCCAGCTTCGTGAATTCGTCAATATCGCCTTCGACGCGCCCGATAAACCCTTGTAGTTGCGAGAGCACCTCGTTGACGTCCGCTGAAATCTCGGCCATCGACCGCGACAATATATTGAAATCGTCATAGCGGTCCATTTCCAATTCGCTGAATTCGGACCAGAACGACGTATCGCCCGCAGCCGCGCTCGTAAGCATCTTTGGCGTTCGCTCGGGGTTCCACGGTCCCTGGGCGGCGCGGCTGTTACTAATGCGGTTAAATTCGTACTTTTCCTGGAATTCGGCGACTTTGCCCTGCAGCCGCTCTTTCGAGAAGCTCAGCGTATCGACCAGCTTTTCGAGTTCAGCCACGCGGCCCACCATACGCGTGCGGTTGATGACCAGTTCACCGACCGTATTCATCATGCGGTCGAGCCGGGCCAGCGCAATTCGAACCGACTTAACCGTCGATGAGCCGCCTGCAGATTGCCTCGCAGGCTTTTTCGCGGGGGTGGCGATTTTTGCTGGGGCTTCTATTTCGCTGGTATGCCGAAGTTCCGCTGCCCCGGCCGATGCGGCCGAAGCCTCCGCCTCTTCCGGGTCGAGCGGAGCAAACTCCGCGATGCGGCCAAGCAGGGAATCGACGCCCGTCCGCATGGCGACTTCGTCGGCCCACTGCCGATGGAGCGTCTTCTTCAGAGCGTCCACTGACTCAAGACACAAATCCACCACAGCCGGCGACGGTTCAATCAGTCCATCACGCAAGCCGCCGATCAAATCCTCGACGCGGTGAGCAATCGCTCCCAGCCTCTTCAGCCCGACTTGCGCCGCCGAACCTTTTACCGTGTGAATGGCGCGAAACAGTTTGTTGATCTCTTCCGGATTGTTGTTGCCTTCCAGCGAAATAAGGCAATCGCTGACAACCTGGAGATGCTCCTCCGCTTCCGGTTGGAAAAACTCGAGGATCTCGTCCGGCACCTCGTCGTCCAGTGGCAGCGCATCAAAGTAAGAGCCCGTCGCTGCAGCGACAATGGGCTCATGGAGCTCCTCCGCGGCGAATCGCTCACGTGATTCCGGCTGGGAAAGATTCAGCGGCGGCGGTTCCGTCGGAAACGCGAAGCGGTAGCGCTCCTTAAAAACGGCGATATCATCGACGCTCTCTTTGCCCGTGTCGCTGATTTCCAGGAGATCGGTTTCGAGTAGCGAAATTCCATCCGAAAGAAATTCCGTCAACGGACCGTGCAGATCGTTGCCGAGAGGCGCGTTCAGCGCGTATTGAAAGACGTGCGCGAGTTTGCCGGCAACTTCAGAGAATCGCGGAAATCCATAGCTCGCCGAAGTACCGCTCAGCGTGTGGGCCGAAATGTACAGCCGTTCCAGGTCTTCTCGGCGCGGTTCCACGTCCTGAAGCACGCTCACGTATTCCCGCAAATACTGCAGGTTCTCCGAGGCTTCCTGGAGGAACAACTCGACGGCTTCGCGGTCCAGCGTGCTCACGCTCGTCCCTCCGTCACGAGTTCCGGTTTCTGCAATTCATCCGCTGTCGGTTTCCGGTAGAGAATGCAATCGTTCAATACAATGGCTTGAAACTTCACCGGCATCTTGGAGATCGACTCCGAGTGACCGAGGAACAGATAGCCGCCAGGTTCCAGCGTGTCGTAGAACCGTTGGACCAGCGAGCGCCGGCGCTCTTCCGAGAAGTAAATCAACACGTTCATGCAAAAAATCATGTCCATGCGGCCGACGTATACCGCCGAGGCGAGGTTCATCTGCGCAAACGAAACCATCTTGCGCAGCCGCGGCTTTACCTGATGCCCGCCGCTGACCTCAGTAAAATGGTTCGCCAGCTGTCTTTCGCTCACGCTGGCGATGCTGCGGCCTTTGTAGATCCCGCGCTCGGCGTGCTTCAGGGCGTGCCGCCCGACGTCGGTTGCAAGTATTTCCACGTCCCAGGCTTCCGCGAATGACAGCGAATCCGCAATCGTGATGCCGATCGAATAGGGCTCTTCGCCCGTTGAGCAGCCGGCGCTCCAAATCCTCAGCGTGCGCGGATTCTTCCAGAACTTCTTCGTGTGCAACTCGGGCAGCACGCGCTTCTCGAATGCTTCATACACACTCGGATACCGGAAGAAGCTCGTTTCCTGCGTCAGCAGTCGCTCGAGCAGCCCCTCATATTCGACGTTGGATTTGCGCATGGCGCGCAGCAGTTCCGTGCCCCGCTCCATTCCTTTTTCGCGCAGGTGTTCCCGCACACGCGTGGAAAAGAAGCGCTCGCGCGATTCATCGAAGCAAATTCCCGTCCGCTCTTCGATCAACATGCGAATCTCGCTCAGCTCGTGTTCGCTCAGCCCTTGCACCTGTCCCTGGCGTTCGCTCATCGTGCTCCCGTTTTCTGGGCCTCGCTCTTACCTGCCGCCCTTCGGCGAAGTAGGGCGTCACTGCTTAACGAAGAGCGCCTGCCGGGACGGGCCGCTCGGAATTTTCATTTGCCGCCGCCGCTTTGGATGACGCGCGGAATTGTGCCAGCGCTTCGTTCAATTGATCGGACAATTTGACGAGCTGGCTTACGGTTGCCACCGTCCCGCGTGTTCCTTGTGACGTCTGCCGCGTAATGCTGGAAATGATCTGCATGGCATGCGCGACTCCTTCTGTTCCGCGCACCTGCTGTTTCGATGCCAGGGAGATTTCCTGTACGAGTTCCGCCGACTGGCGCACCACGTTGGAAATGG
>Ga0208990_1000245_pt1 | contig 11812 bp, 12 predicted proteins | sample MedBloCARef_M3_FD_187854 | JGI IMG/M metagenome (GOLD analysis project Ga0208990, IMG submission 187854) | Forest soil microbial communities from El Dorado National Forest, California, USA - Mediterranean Blodgett CA Ref_M3 (SPAdes) (version 2) | ecosystem: Environmental > Terrestrial > Soil >...
GGCTTGCGTCTATGCGCTCGACCACCACGTCGACCGGCTGGCCGACGATCACGCCAACGCCCGGACGCTGGCGCGGGGGTTATCACAAATAGCAGGGATGGAGGTGCAGCAACCCGAAACCAACCTTGTTTTCTTCAATCCCGACGGCGCCGGCGTCACCGGCGAGAGCATGGTCGCGAACTTACGCCAGCGCGGCGTGCTGCTCGCGATGATGGACGGCCGGATCCGCGCCTGCACCCATCTGGATATCACCGCTGACATGATCGAGGAGACCGTCGGACTGGTGCGCGGGATCGCAAAGAATGCGTAGATACAGTGATCCAGCTTGAGCAAGCACCAACCCTGTCCTAGCCTGAGTTTCGGTCATTGCGAGGAGCAAAGCGACGAAGCAATCCATTGGCGGCTTCATGCAACGCGCTGGATTGCTTCGCTTCGCTCGCAATGACAATCAAAAACCAATAACGAGCGTAGCCCGGATGAGCAGAGCGAAATCCGGGATCAGCATCACGTTCTTTCCCGGATACCCCCTCCGCTCATCCGGGCTACAATGCTGCCGAATTATGTAGGAATGCGAATGACAAGCGTTTCAAAATTTGATGCAGCGGATTATCTCAGGACCCCGGAAGCGATCGCTGCCTATCTCATCGAGGCATTCGCAACCCACGACTCGGCGTATATTTCTGCCGCTGTCGATACGATTGCCAGAGCGAAGGGAATGGCTAACGCAGCGAAGGCTTCCGCGCAGCAATCAAATTCCAGCGGCGGCAAAACCTGATCGCATCGCCTTCAACCGCCAATCCCATTCCGCCCGACGCGCCGACCGATCACTTCCCGAGCGCCTCATAGATCAGCGTCTTCAGCACCAGTTGAATCCGTCCGCGCTGCGACGGCGTCTGCACCATGAAGATCACGAACATATCGTCCTTCGGATCGATGAAAAAGAAGGTACCGGCGATGCCGTCCCAGCGATATTCGCCTCTCGGCCACGATGTATTTGCCGGCGGCACGGTACGCACGGCAAAACCAAGACCGAACCCGCTGGACGCGCCTGGAAAATACAAATAGTCGCGCGCGATTTTTGTCTCCGGCCCGATGTGATCTGACGTCATCAAGGCGATCGTCTCGGATTTGAGGTAGCGCCTGCCATCAAACCTACCGCCGTTCAGCAGCATTTGGGCAAAACGCGCGTAATCCCCTATCGTCCCGACCATGCCCGCCCCGCCGGATTCCCAGCGTCTCGGCGACATCGGATCTCTGATTCCAGCGACCGGACTGATAAAGCGATCGTCAGGCATCGGCTCGGCGATGCGCGGCCGCTTCGCCGCATCGGCGACATAGAATGCCGTCTCGGTCATCCCGAGGGGATCGAGCAGCCGCTGCTTCTCGAACTGAAACAGCTGTTGTCCCGATACGACTTCAATGACACGGCCGAGAACGTCGGTTGAATGACCGTAGTCCCATAACGTTCCCGGTTGCTCGGCCAGCGGCAAGGCGGCAAGGCGCTCGGCGAATTCGGCATTGTCGACATCGCCATTGAACAGGTCGGCCTGCGCATAGAGCTTCCGCACCGCGCCATCGCCATAAAAGCCATAAGTGAGGCCCGATGTGTGGCGCAGCAGGTCTTCAATCGTGATCGGGCGATTGACCGGCTCGAGCACAAGCGACGGCTTTTCGTGTTCATCGCGCTTCTCGACGCCGACTTTGACGTCGGCAAATGCCGGGATGTACTTTGAAACGGGATCGTCGAGCGAGAGCTTGCCCTCCTCGACCAGCATCATCGCGGCGACGCTGGTGATCGGCTTCGACATCGAATACAGGCGAAAGATGGTATCCGCGGTCATCGGACGCTTGCTCGCGACGTCGCGCACGCCAAAATTTTCGAAATAGACGGGTTGGCCGTGCTGCTGGATCAGAATGATGGCGCCGGGAATCTTGCTGGTCGCAATCTCGTTGCGGATGTAGTCGCCGACGCGCTGCAGTTTCGCGCGCGAAAAGCTTGCCGAAGCGGGGGACGGCGATTCCGCCCAGCCGGCGTTCGGCCATCCGACAGCGATGGCGACAACCAGAAGCGCAAGCGCCGCCGCGACGCGGCACCGGCGCGTGAAGCTGTCAATTCTCCATCGCTTCATAGATCAGCTGCTTTACTGCCTTTTGGATCGGCTGGCGCTGCGAGGGCGTCTGCTCCAGCAACACAAAAAACATATCCTGCTTGCGGTCGATCACGAAATAGCAGCCACTGGCGCCATCCCATTTCAATTCGCCCAGCGAACCCGCCGGCGGCGGCTTGGCATTGCCGGGATCGGTGCGAACCGCGAGACCGAGCCCGAAGCCGAAGCCATCGCCGGGAAAATAGAAGTAGTCGCGCCCGACGCCGGAACCCGGACCCACATGATCCGTGGTCATCAGTTTGAACGCCTTGGGGCTTAAATAGGTCTTGCCCTCGAACTTGCCGCCATCGAGCAGCATCTGCGCAAAGCGCGCGAAGTCCGACATGGTCGAAACCATGCCGCCGCTGGCCGATTCCCACTTCTTCGGAACATCGGGCCTATTCTCGCGGCCGACGCGGAAATCGCTGTCGTTCGGCATTGGCTGGGCCAGCAGCTTCTGCTTCTCCGGATCGGTGACGAAGAAACGGGTGTCCTTCATGCCGAGCGGCCCGAGCAGCTTTTCCCTCTCAACCTCTAACAGGGTTTTTCCAGACACGATTTCCATGATCCGAGCCAGGACGTCGGTGGAATGGCCGTATTGCCAGAGCGAGCCCGGCTGGTCGTGCAGCGGCAGCTTTGCGATGCGCTCGGCGAATTCGGCAAGGTCGAAATCGCCCGCATAGAGATTTGCGGCTGCATAGGCCTTGCGGACCAAGCTATCGCCATAAAACCCATAGGTGATTCCAGAGGTGTGACGCATCAGGTCGAGAACAGTCGGCGGCCGGTTCGGCGGCACTAGCTCCAGCGTCTTGGTGCCGTCCTCGTTTTTCGTCTCAACGCCAACCTTCACATTCGCAAAGGAAGGAATGTACTTCGCGATGGGATCCTCGAGTGCGAGCTTGCCCTCATCGACCAACATCGTCGCGGCCACGCTGGTGATGGCCTTGGTCATCGAGAACAACCGGAAGATAGTTTGGTCCGTCATCGGCTGCTTGGAGACGACATCCTGCACGCCGAAAAACTCATGATAGACCGGCTTGCCGTGCTGCTGGATCAGCAGGATCGCGCCCGGGATTTTTCCATTCGCAATCTGGTCGCGCAGATAATCGCCGACGCGATCGAGTTTTTGTAAGTTGAAATGCGCGCCGGCGGGAATGTCGAAGGTACCTTCCGCGCTGGCCGATGACGCGGCCGCAATCGTCAGCAGCGCGCCGCAGAACAGCGCGCGCAACGCATGATCTGAATTCATCGCCCCCTCCCGGAAATTCGTTCCGCGGAGTGTAGCGGCCGGCTCAATCGGCACAAGGGCTGCCAAATTCCGCCATCGACTGCGCATGCAGCCGGGCGCTGTCATTCGAAAAGCAGCAGAAAATGATGTGGCTGACTGCCGGTGCCGCGGGCAGCACCTCGACCGTGGTCGAGACCGCGATCCGCGCCGCGCGCTCGGCGGGGAAACGGTAGATGCCGGTGGAAATGGCGGGAAAAGCAATCGAAGCAAGGCCGTGGATCTGGCACAGTTCGATCGCGCGGCGATAGCACGACGCCAGCGCTTCATCTTCGCCGCGGTTTCCGCCGTTCCAGACCGGGCCGACGGCATGGATCACATGCCGCGCCGGCAGCCGATATGCTTTGGTAATTTTGGCGCCGCCGGTCTCGCAGCCATGGAGCGTGCGGCATTCGGCTAATAGCTCAGGCCCGGCCGCGCGATGGATCGCGCCATCAACGCCACCACCGCCGAGCAGCGAGGTGTTCGCGGCGTTGACGATGGCGTCAACGCTTAGCGTCGTGATGTCGGCGACGATGACTTCCAGCCGCGCCGTGCCGATCTGGCGCGCGGCCAAACTCAGGCGGAGGCAGCCGCGCTGACCGTGACACCCTTGTCGGCAAGGAGCTGTTGCAACTCACCGGCCTGGAACATCTCGCGGATGATGTCGCAACCGCCGACGAACTCGCCCTTGACGTAAAGCTGCGGAATGGTCGGCCAGTTGGAGTAGGTCTTGATGCCGTCGCGCAGTTCGGCCGATTCCAGGACATTCAGGCCCTTATAGCCGACCCCGACGTGATCGAGGATCTGCACCACCTGCCCGGAAAAACCGCACTGCGGAAATTGGGGTGTCCCCTTCATAAACAGCACGACGTCGTTCGACTTCACTTCATTTTCGATAAATTGCTCGATGCTCATATTCGCGTCCTTTTGCGGCACAGCCTTTCGGGCCGCCATCAGCCCGTTAAACCCACACTGTCATATATGTACCTCAAACCGTTGTGCATCCAAAGTAAAATGGCAGCGACCGGTTTGCGCGGGCCTGAGCCACCCGCCTGTTCGGAAGGCCGGGCCATAGCCGGCAGGTATCATCGTGGCCTTGATGATCGCCTCGGGAGGCTTTTATCCCGGACGGAAGCCCCTATCTAGGACAGACTATTCTTGGGGAACCCGTCCGCCAGAGCAACGTTCTCCCCCGAACGGAGATTATCGTGACGAAAACAGCATCCGCTGCGGCCACGCTCGCCGCCCCTTGCCCGTCATTATTCTCCGATTCCGGCAGCCTGGCCCAGGATTTGGTGGGAGCCTTCCTTGATGTCCGAAACGAGACCGAGCGCCGCGCCGCCTCCTTGACGGCAGAGGATCAGTTGATCCAGTCGATGCCGGACGCGAGCCCGGCGAAATGGCACCGTGCCCATACCACCTGGTTCTTCGAGCAATTCCTGCTCGGCGAACACTGCGAAGGCTACAAGCCCTTTCACCCGGATTATGCGTATCTGTTCAATTCCTACTATGTCAGCGCCGGACCCCGGCACGCCCGCCACCAGCGCGGCCATCTGACCCGTCCCGGCGCCGACGAAATCACGGCCTACCGCCGGCATGTCGATGCCGCCGTGGTGAAATTCTTTCACGAGGCTAAAGAGGACGCGCTCGCCGCGATCGCACCGCTTGTGGAAGTCGGTCTCAATCACGAGCAGCAGCATCAGGAATTGATGCTGACCGACATCCTGCATGCCTTCGCGCAAAATCCGATCCCGCCGGCTTACGATCCGGCGTGGAAATTCCCCGCTTCAACGCGGACCAGCGACGAAACTCGCGCCGGCGACGAATGGGTCACCCTCAACGAGGGCATCCACACTATTGGACATGCGAGCGAAACATTCCATTTCGACAATGAGAAACCGGCGCACCGTGCGCTGGTGGGGCCGGTCAGGCTAGCGCGCAATCTCGTCACCAACGCCGAGTGGCTCGCGTTCATGAAAGACGGCGGCTACTCCACGCCGACGCTCTGGCTGATGGACGGCTTCGCGGCCGCTGGCAACGAACAATGGCAGGCGCCCGGCCACTGGCGCGAGATATCAGGCGGATGGCAGGTCATGACGCTTGGCGGACTGAAGCCGGTCGATCCCGCCGCCCCCGTCTGCCACGTCAGCTATTACGAAGCCGACGCGTTCGCGCGCTGGAGTGGCAAGCATTTGCCGACCGAAATGGAGTGGGAAGTCGCCGGGCGAGCCGGCCATCTCAACGACGCGTTCGGGATCGTGTGGCAATGGACCCGCAGCGCCTACGCCCCCTATCCCGGCTACCGTGCCGTTGAGGGCGCGCTCGGCGAATACAACGGCAAGTTCATGGTCAACCAGCTGGTGCTGCGCGGCTCTTCGCTTGCAACTCCAGACGGGCATAGCCGTATCACCTATCGCAACTTCTTTTATCCACACCATCGTTGGCAATTCACGGGACTGCGCCTCGCCGATTACGCCACCTGATTTCGTTCCAATTCAACCGCGCCGGAAAGCGCGTTCTGGAGAGTATCATGAATGTGCACGCCGCCGCTTTGGCCAAAGCGCATCGTTTCGATGAAAAAACCACGGCGTTTGCCGGCGACGTGATCGACGATTTGTCGCAGCATCCGAAACGGCTGTCGCCAAAATATTTCTATGACGCCACAGGTTCGGAGCTGTTCGAACAGATCACGCTGTTGCCGGAATATTACCCGACACGTACCGAGCTCGGGATCTTGGGTGATCGCGGGCGCGAGATATCAGCGATTATCCCCAAAGGCTCAGCGCTGGTGGAATTCGGCGCGGGCGCGACCACAAAGGTCCGGCTGTTATTGAACGAATGCGCGTTCGGCGCCTACGTTCCGGTGGATATTTCCGGCGACTTCCTGAAAGCGCAGGCCGACGCCTTGCGTAAGGATTTTCCCGGTCTCGACGTCTATCCAGTCACCGCTGATTTTACCGCGCCGTTCGCATTGCCGGAGGCTATCGGCGCGATGCCGAAGGTCGGATTTTTTCCGGGGTCGACGCTCGGAAATTTCGAGCCGCATGAAGCTTGCGGTTTCCTGCGCAGCGCCCGCGACATTCTCGGTAAGGGCGCGCAGATGGTGATCGGCGTCGATCTCGAAAAGGACGAGCGCGTGCTGTATGAGGCCTACAACGATGGCGCCGGCGTCACCGCGCGCTTCAATCTCAATGTACTCGATCGCATCAACCGCGAATTGGGCGGCAATTTCGACACTAGCGCGTTCATCCACCGCGCGATCTACAATCGCGAGCGTCACCGGATCGAAATGCACCTGATCAGCCGCAAGGCGCAGACCGTGCGCGTGCTTGGCCGAAGTTTCTCATTCCGCGCCGGCGAAAGCATCCACACCGAGAGCAGCTACAAATATAGCCTCGAGCGCTTCACCGCGCTGGCGCGCGGCTCGGGCTGGACGCCGCTGGAGTTGTGGACCGACGCGGCCGGCATGTTCTCGGTTCACGCGCTGGTGGCCTCGGACTGAGACTCTGTTTTTGCTTTGACGCGTTTTCTTAACGCGAACCGGCATCCACTTCGCTCGAAAACGCTTTGGCCGCGCTGGATTTCAGCGAGATCGATTCCCACCCAGCGACCAGGATCATGATCGCGGTGGTCAGGATCGACAGCATCAACGGCGATAGCCCGCCGGCGAACCAGGCCAGGATGCCGAGCGCTGCGATGCCGGCTCCATGCGAGAGTTGAAGCCAACCCCGAATGGTGTGCTTGAAGAGAATGGTCCCAAGCAGAAACAGCAATGGTCCGCCGATCGCGCTGAGGACCGTGTTTAGATCGGAATGGCCGGCTGGATGCTGCAGCACGAGTTCATCGGCAACCGCCGAGAGAATGATGCCCGCCACGATCGGCATATGCAGATAGGTGTAGGCTAACCTCGCCAGTCGCCCCGGCTCGCTGGATTTTGAAATCAGTTCGGACCCTGCCTCGGCACCCCTGTGGAAATAGATCCACCACATTGCGAGACTGCCGATGAAGGCCGACGCAAAAGCACTGACAGTTTCGGCAGTCCAGGCCAGATCGGCAAATGTCGCACCGGTCACCACAATGGATTCACCGAGCGCGATGATGATGAATCCCGCGCAGCGCTCGGCCATATGGCCGCCTTCGACGGCCCAGTCCTCGATCGAAGACGCGCCGTATTTCGGTATCCAGAACCGAACCGCCGCCGAGATATATTCGATTCCCAGCGCCACGGCCCAGAGCAGCAGTCGCGAATGTCCTTCCGCGATGCCGCCCGCGATCCAGAATAATGCTGATATCGATAGCCAGACCAGGATTCGGATCGCATTCATGCGGATCGAAGGCTGCGCTCGCGGGACCGATGCCAGGAGAAAGGTCGTCCGGCCGACCTGCATCGCGGCGTAGGCGGTAGCGAACCAAAGTCCCCTCGATTCGAAGGCTTTTGGAATCGAGGTCGCGAGCACAAGCCCGCCGAGCATCATCAAGAATAGCAGGACTCGCACCGGCGTAAGTTCAGGATTGAGCCAGTTGGTAACCCACGAGGTGTAGACCCACACCCACCAGACACCCAGGAACAACAGGGTCGTCTGCAACGCTCCGAGCGGGGTAAACTGGCCGAGCAGCGTGTGCGATATCTGCGTGACCGCGAAAACGAATACCAGATCGAAAAACAGTTCGGCATAGGTGACGCGGCTGCGCTGGTGCGGCACATATTGACGAAACAGCGCACCGCGTTGGTTGTCCACCGCCATGGAGTCCCTGCCCCGCTAGCCCTACGGCACCCCGGCTCGGCCAGGTACCCCGGGTCCGCTAGGTACCCCGGTCTGCAGCGCCAGCGCATGAAGCACACCGCCCATCTGGCCTTGCAGCGATTGATAGACGATCTGGTGTTGCTGGACGCGGGATTTGCCGCGGAACGACTCCGAGATCACGGTCGCCGCATAGTGGTCGCCATCGCCGGCCAGATCGCGGATCGTCACCTCGGCGTCGGGTATAGCCGCCTTGATCATCGATTCGATATCGCGGGCGTCCATCGGCATCCCAGTATTTCTCCAATCCGGCGGTTCGAATCGCGGCCGGCGTTCGGCCCGCGGCTGTGCCGAACTTAGCGCGGCTACCCTTCTACGTCACGCCTTGTCGCACTATATTTGCGATCCAATCATTGCAAAGCCGGTGGATCATACCCGCGCGATCACACGGCTGACCGAAAGAGGCTACGACCATGAAACTTCCCGGTCCCGACCACCCCATCACCATTACGGCGAACCCGAAGCGCGTCCGCGTCTCCGCGGGCGGGGTCGTCATCGCCGACACCACCCATGCCCTGACGCTGAAGGAAGCAAGCTATCCGGCGGTGCACTATGTCCCGCGCAAGGACGCCAACCTGGCGCTGCTGGCGCGTACCGACCGGGTCACGCACTGCCCCTACAAGGGGGATGCGAATTACTTCAGCGTCGTTGCCGACGGCAAGACCATCGAAAACTCGATCTGGACCTATGAGACGCCATTTCCGGCGATGGCGGAGATCTCCGGCCATTTGGCGTTCTATCCGGACAAGGTCAAGATCGAGGAGGTTCCCTGAAGTCTTGCAAACCGGCTTTCCGCCTCACACCCTGAAGATGGTGAGGCCAAGGATAAGCAGGATCAGGAAGATCACGACGAAGACATAAAACAGGAAGCGGGCGATATCCGCTGATGCGGCCGATATGTCGGTGAAACCGAGGATGCCGGCGACGACCGACACCAGAAAGAAGACCAGCGCCCATTTCAGAATTGTCATCGCCCGTTCCTCCAGCAAGCGCGCCGCCGGATCGGCGGCGCCGTCGAAGTCGCTGATCTAACTACGGGCGATGGGACTGGTTCCGGCAACCGGTGAGAGATGGGCGGCGTTTTTGATCGCCGCCCGTTGACCGATCTCAACTATTGGCCGACTTTTCCGGAAAAACCCGATGGTTCGGATCGTCGCCTGGCAGGCCGCTCGGGAAAGCTCCGGTGCTCAGGATGCCCGGGGTAGAAGCCCGAATCACATTGGCATTCTGTTGCGTGATAATTGGCCCTTGCTGAATCGGGTTTCCGGCGGCAACATCTGAAATGATCACCCTGCCGGGGCGCGCATGACATCGATTTCCGACTCAGTGGCGTCCGCAGAGACGAGGGCAGCGCCAAAGGCCAAGGCGCGCAATGCCGCGCTCGATCGTGCCCGCACCTTCCTGACCCTGGTGGTCGTGCTCCACCATGCTGTCATTCCCTACACCTATTTCGGTCACACCGATGCCAAGTCGTGGATCGGCTTTGACGCCGTCGTTCTCGCCACCGACAGCTTCTTCATGGCGATGTTTTTCTTTCTCTCTGGATTGTTCGTATGGCCAAGCCTTGCACATAAAGCGCCGCAGATCTTTATTCGCGATCGCTTGCTTCGGCTTGGCTTGCCGTTCGCGATAGCCGCGTTCACAATCATACCGATCGCCTATTACGCCATCGCGCTTCGCCAGCATCCCGATATCGGCTTCGCGGCATTCTGGTGGAAGACGATCACCGTCGGTCCCTGGCCAAGCGGTCCGATATGGTTCGTCTGGGTACTGCTGGTTTTCGATCTTTCGGCAAGCCTGTTGTATCGGCTCTCGCCCCGCCTCCTCGATCCGATCAATCGGATGTCGCTGCGCGGCTACGAGCACCCCGCCGAATTCTACCTGTTTCTCGTCGCGGTCACCGCCATCGTCTATGTTCCGGCGCGGCTCTACTTCGGACCGAGCCGCTGGTTCGAATTCGGACCGTTCGACGTGCAGGCCAGCCGGGTGCTGTTGTACGCGGCCTACTTCTACATCGGGGCTGGGGTAGGTGCTGCGAATTTCGATCGCGGCCTGCTGAGTGCGGACGGACGGTTGGCCAAGAGCAGCTGGGGCTGGCTGACCGCGACTCTCGTTCCGTATTGCCTGCTCTGGGTATTGATCTACATCAAGCGCGAAATATTGGGGAATCCCCCCGTGCTGCCGCATTGGTATGAGGCGAGCTACGGCTTATTCTTTGTCGCCTTCAGTGCGGCCATCCTGTTCGCGATCCTGGCGTATTTCCTGAGGTTCGAACGATCGGGCTGGAGCGTGCTCGATCCGATGCAGAGTGACGCCTACGGCATCTTTCTGGTGCATTACCCGATCGTGCTCTGGCTGCAATACTGGCTTTTCGATTTCGATATCCCGGCCATCGCCAAGGCATCGATCGCGCTCGTGCTGACCGTCGCATTGAGCTGGGCTGCGACCGTAGCGCTGCGCAAAATTCCGGGCGCGAAGCGGGTGCTGTGAAAGGCCTCAGGACGCGCTGCCGCTCATATAGGCCGGAAACCAGCCCTCGAAGCCGGTCTTAAGTGAGTTAACCGAAACCGGCGCCTCGCCTGAGATGACGATCGCGTCGCCACCGGTGGTACCGATACGCGCACATGGCACGCCGCAGCCCTTCATCTTCGCCAGCACCAGACCGGCCTGCTCCGCAGGCACCGTCACGATGTAACGCGCCTGATCTTCGCCAAACCAATACGCATGCGGCACAATCGACTCGGGGGTTGCCAACAGCAGCGCGCCGATCCCGCCCGCCATTGCCATCTCCGCCAGTGCGGTCAACAGACCGCCGTCGGAAACATCGTGCGCCGCAGTCGCAGTGCCGGCGTGGATCATGCCGCGCACCACGTCGCCGTTGCGTTTTTCAGCCGCGAGATCGACCGGCGGCGGAGCGCCCTCTTCGCGGCCGCAGATGTCGCGCAAGTAAACCGACTGACCGAGCCAGCCATGGGTTTCCCCGATCAGCAGGATCGCCTCGTCCTCGGCCTTGAACGCCAGCGTCGCGGATTTAGTGAAATCGTCGAGCAGTCCGACGCCGCCGATCGAAGGCGTCGGCAGGATGCCGCGGCCGTTGGTCTCGTTGTAGAGCGAGACATTGCCGGACACGACGGGAAAGTCGAGCGCGCGGCAGGCTTCCGAGATGCCCTTCAGGCAGCCTACGAACTGACCCATGATCTCCGGCCGTTCCGGATTGCCGAAATTGAGATTGTCGGTGATCGCCAGCGGCCGACCGCCGACCGCCGTGATATTGCGCCAGGTCTCGGCCACCGCCTGCATGCCGCCCTGATAAGGATCGGCCTCACAATAACGCGGCGTGACGTCGACCGTCAGCGCCAGGCCCTTCGGTCCGTCCTGCACCCGCACAACGGCGGCGTCGCCGCCGGGACGTTGCACCGTATTGCCCAAAATGACGTGATCGTATTGTTCCCACACCCAGCGCTTCGAACAGAGCTCTGGCGTCGCGATCAGCTTTTCAAGCGCCGGTACGATTCCGATCGGCGGCTTCACGTCGCGCGCATGGATGACCGGCAATAGCGGCGACGGCACATGCGGCCGGTCGTACAGCGGCGCCT
>Ga0208990_1000246_pt1 | contig 11811 bp, 10 predicted proteins | sample MedBloCARef_M3_FD_187854 | JGI IMG/M metagenome (GOLD analysis project Ga0208990, IMG submission 187854) | Forest soil microbial communities from El Dorado National Forest, California, USA - Mediterranean Blodgett CA Ref_M3 (SPAdes) (version 2) | ecosystem: Environmental > Terrestrial > Soil >...
CGGCGGCGAATAACCTGCGCGAGCTCGAGGTCGATATCGCGATCGACCTGATGGGACTCACGGCCAACAGCCGGCCCGGTATATTTGCGGCGCGGCCCAGCCCCGTGCAGATCAACTATCTGGGTTATGCGGGAACGACAGGCGCGGACTATATCGACTACCTGATCGCCGATCGGTCCGCGATCCCGCCGGATCAGCGTGGTTGTTTTTCCGAAAAGGTCGTTTATCTCCCCGACAGCTTCCAACCCAATGACGCGAAACGGCGGATCTCCGAACGCACGCCGTCGCGCGCCGAGGCCGGGCTGCCCGACCACGGCTTTGTCTTCTGCTGCTTCAACAACGCGTTCAAGATCACGCCGGATCTATTCGACGTCTGGATGCGCCTGCTGGGGGCGACCGAGGGCAGTGTTCTCTGGCTCTCCGCGGGCGGGAGTGCCCGCGATAATCTTCGCCGCGAGGCGCAGCGCCGAGGCGTCTCGCCCGATCGTCTGGTATTCGCTTCGAAAACGCCGCTGATGGAGGACCATCTGGCGCGTTATCGTCTGGCCGACATGTTTCTCGATACGCTGCATTTCAACGCCCATACAACAGCGAGCGACGCCCTGTGGGCCGGCCTGCCGGTCCTGACTTGCGCGGGGGCGACCTATGCGGGGCGCGTCGCCGGAAGCCTGCTCCATGCTGTCGGGCTGCCCGAGCTGATCACCTGCTCGCTCGACGCCTATGAGGCGCTGGCGTTGAAGCTTGCTCGGGAGCCGGCGCTGCTGGCCTCCTTCAGGCATAGGCTGGCGCGCCATCGCGACACCTTCCCGCTGTTCGACACCGTGCGAATCACGCGTCACCTGGAGTCCGCCTATGCGTCCATGTGGGAACGCCAACAGCGCGGCGAGCCGCCCGAGAGTTTCGCCGTGGCTCCCATGGGGCCGGCGCGCGATAATCAGGCGAAATCGGGATAGTCCCGGTCGCGCGGATCGAGCACCGCCGGCATGACGGGCCACTGGATGGCAAATTGCGGGTCGTTCCAGCGCAGGCCGGCGTCGAAGCCGGGCCGATAACGGCGGTCGATCTGATAGATCACATCGCTGTCCGGCTCGAGCGTGAGGAATCCGTGCGCCACGCCGGGCGGGATGTACAGGCCGCGGGCCTGAATGGGATCGAGCTCGACCCCGAACCAGCGCCGGAAGGTCGTGCTGTCGCGGCGAATGTCCACCGCCACGTCGAAGATACGCCCGCGCGTGCAGCGCACGAGCTTCGCTTCCGCTTCCAGGCAAAAATGCATGCCGCGCAACGTGTGGCGAGCGCGGTTGAACGACAGGCTGGTCTGCGTCGGGGCGAACTCGATCCCGTTGCGCGCGAATTCTTCGGGACAAAAGAGCCTGGCGAAATGACCGCGATCATCGCTCACCGGCGCAGGCTCGATAAGCGTGACGCCGGGGAGCGCCGTCGGATGGAAGTTCACAAGAATCGCGGCGCCGGGACCGCAACGACGAAGCGGCCGCCCCAGCTGCGCACCTCGGGCAGGGCGCGGGTGATCTCATCCGCAAGATTCCAAGGCAGGATGAGAATGTCATCCGGTTTCAGTTCCGCGATCTGCGCCGGCGGGAGGATCGGGATATGGCTTCCGGGGGTGAGCCGGCCCTGCTTTTGGGTGCTGAGGTCGTAGACGGCCTCGATCTGCGGGTAGGTGACCCCGCATACGTTGAGGAACGTGTTCCCCTTGGCGGCCGCCCCGTAGGCAGCGACCTTGCGGCCCGCCCGCCGTGCTTCGGCGAGATACTCAAGAAATGCGCGCTTCGTTTCCGCCACGCGAGCCGCAAAGCCTTCGTAACCCGCGATCCGATCGAGGGCATGGTCACGTTCGCGTTGACGCAGTGCGGCCGTCCGCGCGCTCACGGGGTGGCGGGCCGAGGCGTGACAAACGAAGAGACGCAGCGATCCCCCGTGGGTCGGCAGTTCCTCGACATCGAAGATACGCAGGCCCGCTGCCGCCATGATGCGCTCGGCCGATAGATAGGAGAGATAGAAGAAGTGTTCGTGATAGATGGTGTCGAACTGCACCTTCTCGATCAAATTCAGCAGATGGGGAAATTCGAACGTCGCCACACCTTCGGGCGCGAGCAACTCCGCAAAGCCGGCCACGAAGTCGCGTGTTTCCGGCGCATGGGCAAGCACGTTGTTGGCGACCATCAGGTCGGCCTTGCGCCCGGCCGCGGCGAGGCGCTTCGCGGTGGCGAGGCCGAAAAATGCCGTTTCGGTGGCAATTCCTTTGGCGCGCGCGGCTGCGGCCACGTTCTGGGCGGGCTCGACGCCCAGAACGGCGACGCCGCGGGCCATGAAATGCTGAAGAAGGTAGCCGTCATTCGAGGCTATCTCGACCACGAAGGAGTCGTGACCGATCGAGAACCGCCGCATGACGTCGTCGCAGTAATGCGCCGCATGCGCGACCCAACCCGCCGAATATGACGAGAAATAGGGGTAGTCCGAAAAAATCTCGCCCGGCGGCACGGAGTCATCGACCTGAACCAGGAGACAGTCCGGGCAGACCCGGCAAATCAATGGATATTTTCGCTCGTCGTTCGCCTCTTCGGGCCGGGGATTGCTATTGGCGAGCGGCGTGACGCCGAGATCGACCATGACGCGATCGAGCGCCGCGTTGCAGAATCTGCAAGATGGGGTCGCGGGCGCGGCGGCGGTCATCAGCCGAGCCAATGCGAATTCCATCGTTCGTTTCGGCTGCAGCGGCGATGCCTTCGAGACGCGTGCCCCCAAATCTTCGGCACGGATGACGGCTTTCATGCGGCCCCCAGGATGGTCCCTTTGCCCGTGCCGAACCGATTGCCTACCCGCTGAGCGAATCAGTGCGCGTGCCAGGGAATGAGATTTGTCCGAAATGGTCAACGCTTTGCTAACGCCGCATGCGGATGACATTGGACACCAGGTTGGATACAACTGCGCCGACACAAGGACCGCGAGAGGATCGGCGAAAGTGGACGATCGGAAGGACTTCGAGCACCAAAGGAAGATGTCGAGCCTGAAGTTGGGGGAAGACAGGGAGCTGTTCGCCAAGTCCGCCGACCTCATCACGCATGCAGAGAAATATCGCTACGCGTATTTATGGAGCTGGTTGGGGGTCCCGATCATCCAGATGCCCGCCGACGTGCTGGCGATGCAGGAAGTGATCTGGCAAACGCAGCCGGACGTGATCGTCGAGACGGGGGTGGCGCGCGGCGGGTCGGTCATCTTCTCGGCCTCGCTGCTTTCTCTCATAGGAAAGGGCAAGGTCATCGGCGTCGATATCGACATCAGGGCACACAACCGCGACACCATCGAGAAGCATCCGATGGCGCCCCGCATCACCTTGATCGAGGGGTCATCGATCGCCCCCGACTCAGTCGAGCGGGTTAAGGCGGAGATTCCCGACGGCGCGAGCGTCATGGTCGTCCTCGACTCCGACCATTCGCACGACCACGTGCTGGCGGAGCTTCGCGCCTTCGCGCCGCTGGTCAGCGTCGGTCACTACCTGGTCTGCGCCGACACCATGCTGGGCTTCCTGGCGCCCGAGCAAACTCCCGTCAACCGTTCCAAGGTCTGGTATCCGGGGGATGAGCCGTTGTCGGCGCTGCGGACATTCCTGGCGGAAGATGATCGATTCCAGGCGGACCCCGAAATCAATGGCAAGCTGATCGTCGCCAGTTCACCGGGTGGTTATGTGCGCCGGATGCGCGCCTGAACGAGGAACGTTCCTGGCGTCAGCCGGATCACGGGCGGGCAGCAGCCGTTCGTGACATGAAATCCCTCCATCCGACCGTCTTGGGATTTAGCGACATCGCCGCGTTCTGGCCGTCATGCGCGATCGGTTCCAGAATAGTTACATAAGGATCGAAGGGCTCACGGTGATTGGACCAGGGGCGGGGCGCATAGTCCATGAATTCCACCGTCACGCCTGCCGTCTCGAAAGCCTCGCAGTCGAGATAATTCGCCGCGCCGTGGCCGGTCACGTAACGCGTACCGCCGAAAGCGAGCACGATGTCGAGGACCCGACGCCAGGAATCGCCGCGAATTTCGAGCGTGCTGGTTCTGGCGATCTCCGTCGGAAGAACCCGAAGGTATCTGGCCGGCTCTTCGCAGCTGGCGATCAAGACATCGACGAGGTTCAAATGGCCGAGCGCCCGGTCCAAGATCGCGAGCGCATCATCGAGTTTCGGCAGCCCTTTGAATTGCTGACGAATGAGATCGCGATGCGCCGTACGCCATTTCTCGTTCGCCGCGCTGAGAGCGGCGATAGGCTGAAAACTCCCGGTGCCCGCCAGGGGTATCGTCATCCATGTGCGTCCCGTAGCCGTCCTGACTTGTATGCGGTTGGTGAAACTGCCCTTCGAGAATTGCGCGTCATCCAGCCAGACATGCACGTCTGCAAGGGCCATCTGGGCCATAAAGCCCGGCCACGGAAAGTACATTGGTTGCGAGATGACGACGGTCTTCAAGACGTTTTTTGCCACGTCGCGTCAACTCTCGGGGCCGAGAAAAACCAGCTCGATATCCGCGCGATTGAGCGCCGGTGTTTGGGCGACGATGGCGCGGGCCTTGCTCGGATTGAGCCCCACAAAAACCGTGCGGACATCATCAGGGATTTCAGCAGGCGGCCGTACCGGAAGCCCAAAATGCCGGAGCGACCAGGAGTGCGGATTATTGTCGAGAAAGCAGCTGACGGGCACCTTCTTTCCAACGCGCGAATAAACCAGGCTGCCGTAAAATCCCACGCCGAAGATCGCAGTCGGGCGGTCACGACGCGACGAACACGAGTTGTCGAGCGTCGAGATGGCATCCGCCCAAAACGAGCATGCGGCGCGCGCATGCCCGACTTCACCCGTTACCTGTCCGGCCGGCGGGGCGGAGGGTGATTTCGACGGCGAGCAAACGACGGCAAAAGCGCCGGGCAGCTGGTTCGAGGCAACCAGATCGACCTCGAGGCCCGCATTCCAAGCGGCAGTACGGACCGATGTATCGGAAAAGTGGTTGACGTGGTCGACGACCAGCAAGTCGCCTGTGTTCTGCGTCCAGTCCGGAACCGAAAAGAACAGCTTTCCGCCGGGCGCAAGCAGGCCTCGCAAATCCGCAAGCGCGGCGATCGGACTGCTGACATGCTCTATCACGTAGTGGGCCGTCACGACATCGAACAGTCCATGCCAGCTCGAAGGCAGTTTGTAGGTTGCGCACGCCTCATTCGGAAGCCATGAGGACCAGTAACGTCGATAGTCTTCGCTCACGTCAAACACATGCGGCGATGCATTCGGCCACTGCGCGATGATCTTGCGGAGCGTCGCCGCTTTTGCCGCGCCATAGTCGAGAATTTTCGCCCCCGGATGCATCCCGACCATATCGATGGCGACTTCGGCTTGCCGGTCCGTTCGGAACACCGATTTACCGTCCCTTACCTCATAGACCTGATCGTGATCGTCGGAGGCAAGCGAGATCTTGTAGTCGGTATCATAGAAGGCTTCGAGGCTCGGCAGATCAACCGACTGGCAATGTCCGCATGCCGAGCAGACATAGACCGTGGTTGGAGCGTCGAGCGTCGTGGCGAGGGATGTGATGGCCGGCGCGGTCGAGGCGTAGATCGAATCCCCGAGCTCGTTTCGGCAGACGCGGCAGAGCATCGCCTAAACCTTGACGTTCGAGGCGACCAATTCCGGCAGGACGTCCTGATACTTTACGCCGGCCGCGAAGGAGCCGCGCCATCCAATCTTGATGCCCAGGGGATCGGCGAAATTGAACAGTCGCCATTGCATGGTCCAGCGCGGCCGGTCCGAATTATTGTAGCCGGAGGCGTGCAGCGTCAGGAAATCCATCAGCAAAAGATCGCCCGGCTTGGTGAGCGGTGCGATCCGCTCGTATTGCGAAAGCCGCTCGGCCTCGCGGTCCAGGCGCAACGCATAGGCGCCCGTCTGCCCCACGCCGCCGTCGTCCTCATAGACGGGAACCAGTCCCGCCTTGTGCGAGCCCGGGCACAATTCGACCGGACCCATTTCGTTGGTCACGGGAAGCAAGGGCGACCAGAACACGATGCCGTCAATGCTGCGAAGCTGGGCCGGAAACTCCTGATGCCAGGTCGCGCGATACTTTTCTTCTCGCGGATTATCGATCCGAATCCCGGCGCCGCCGGCGGCAATCCCAGGGACAGAATCCGACCGCAGCAGCGCGAACAGCTCCAGATTTTTGCGATGTCCGACGAGATTCCAGAAGGCCGGGATCTGCTTCACGGCGTCGTAAACTTCGGTGCCGTAAATCCTGTTGACCGCGATGATTGCCGGATAGGTCTTGGCCATCGCTTCTTCCGGGGTGGCCGGCGCCGGCGTATCGATCCTGTACTTTTTCGCCACAAGCTCCACGATCCTGCGAATTCCCTCCTGAACGGGCCGGATCTCGCTGTCATGGTCGTAGAACTTCTCGAGCAGGAAATATCCCTGCGAGGCGAAATCCGAGCTCAGACGTTCTGATGGCTTCCCGGATCTGAATTTGCTCATGATCCATGCCTCGCCTCGGCGAGCCCCACATTCCCGAGGGGCCGCTTCACGTTCAGGCCTCGCAAAGATACGTCGATTCGCATCATTGGCTCCTTCGCGGTCTCGCCGAGTCTCGCCACGAAGTCAATCAATCGCCGTCGGGAAGAAGGCCTCTGCGGTCATCAGCAATCCGCGCCAACTCCTGTCAAGAGGTATGATTACACCATGCCCGATGGCATTGCGGAACAATCAGGAAAGCCCACCGGCTCGCGCCGCCTCATCATTCACCGTGCTCAATCTAAGCGATTCGAATCCTTTGACCAGGACATCGCTGGTGAGGGTCGGATTGGCGCATGCTGCGTTCGGGAAGCCAGCAAGCGCAGATGAATGCCCGGTGGCGCTGGCGCACAATCCACCGCCGCTCAGCAGTTCGAACAAGACGAGGGTGAGATAGGTCTTTTGAACGAACGACAAGCGCTCGCACCAGGCCAGATCCGCACCGGCCGGGATCGGATCGGCCGTCTGGGCGATGATCGGTCCCCCATCCACGGTCTCGTCGACGAAATGCAGTGTGGCGCCGAGGACGCCAGCGCCCGAGGACCAGGCTCGCTTGACCGCCCCCATTCCGGGAAAAGCCGGCAGCAGGGCCGGATGAACGTTGCAGCAGGGAATGCTGCGAAACAGCTCCGGACCTATCAGTCGCGAGAAGTGAAGGAGCACGGCCTCCGCGCCGAATTGCGCGAAATGACCGCTTGCCGCGCAAGAAAATCGTGCTCTATCCGGCTCGCCGATCCGCGTAACCGGTATGGCAAGCTCGCGACAGCGGGCTTCCGCGCCGCATTCCCGGTCGGTGACGACGCACAAGTCGAGCCGCAATGTCGAGGCAATTCTCGCCGCTTCGGCGAACGCGCTCCCGCCCGCCGACAAAATCACTCCCAACCGAGTTTTCTTGCCGTTGCTCACGACGAATCACACCTGAGGCCGCTCCATCGCATTATGCTGCCCTCGCGCCGGCAAACGCAATTAGCGCGCGGGTGGGATCGCACGGATACGCTCCGATCAGGGACGCGGCCCCATGGATTTGAAATTGACAAGTGAAAGCGAGTAGGTTGCTGACAGCGAATCGCGACCAATTCCTGCGGGGCGTTCGGGGCTCATGACTCGCATTTCCGTTGCCGGTCCTTCGATCACCCAAAAGGAGGTCGATTACGTCGCCGATGCGGTACGCACCGCGTGGTACGGCAACAGCAATGCCTTTCACGAGCGGTTCGAGCACGCCTTCGCGGCGCATTGCGGCCGGCGCCATGCGGTCAGCCTGCCGTCTTGCACCTCCGGATTGCATCTCGCGCTGCTCGCTCTCGGCGTCGGCCCGGGCGACGAAGTCATCGTGCCGGATGCGACCTGGATCGCCTCGGTGGCGCCGGTTTGCTATGTCGGCGCAACGCCCGTATTCGCGGACATCGATGCGCGCAGCTGGGGATTGTCGCCGCAATCCTTCGCCGACGTCATCACGCCGCGGACCAAGGCCGCCATCGTGGTCGATCTTTACGGATCGATGCCCGATTGGGACGAGATTGCCGCAATCGCCGACCGTCACGGCATCGGCCTGATCGAGGACGCGGCGGAGGCGGTGGGATCGCGTTGGCGCGATCGTCCGGCCGGAGCGTTTGGCGTGATGTCTGCATTTTCGTTCCACGGCTCGAAAACGCTGACCACCGGCGAGGGCGGCATGCTGGTGCTCGACGACAATGCCTTGCTCGACCGCGTGTGGCGTCTGCGCGATCATGGCCGCGTCCCGGGCGACACCATGTTTCTCAACGAGGAGGTTGGCTGGAAGTACAAGATGTCGGCGATGCAGGCCGCGCTCGGGCTGGCACAGCTCGAGCGTCTCGACGAGCTCGTCGACGGCAAACGCCGCGTGTTCGGATGGTACCGCGAGATGCTCGACGGATGGAACGAGGCCACGCTCAATCCCGATGTGCCGGGCCTGTATAATTCCTACTGGATGAGCACCGTGGTGCTGGACAGCCGGCTGGGGATCACCAAGGAGACGCTGATTCCGGCGCTGAGAAACGCCGGCATCGATTCGCGTCCTTTCTTCTCGCCATTGAGTTCCCTGCCGGCGTTTTGCCGCACCGCGCAGGCGAAGGCGGCCCGCTCGCGCAATCATGTGGCCTATGCGCTTACGCCATTCGCGATCAACCTGCCGAGCGCCCTGAATTTGTCGCGCGAGGATGTGGCGCGGGTTTGCGGTGCCCTCCGCGACACCGTTCGTTGCCTCGCCTAGAGTTCGTCGCGGCTTGGAAGCCCTAGCCGGCCTTATTTTGCGTTTCCTCGACAGAGGCCGGCACGACCCGCACGTCGATTTCGGGTGACAGTGCCTCCGCCAGCCGGGCCGCGCTGGCGACGTCGAATACGTTTGCCATATCGCAATTGATGCCCATCGAGAGGTTGGTCCCTGACACCAGCGGGCCCTGCAAAGCTCTGCGCGGGACGGGAATTTTCGCCGGAATGGTGCTGCGGTCGACCGTGAAGCCGATCCGCTCGGCGAGCTGAAAAGCGTCTGCCAGATTGTCGTCATAGGATTCCACGTCGTCGTTCAAGCTGGCAATCGTGTACTGAACCACGGTGCGGAGATCGACCGTGAGCTCGTTGTCATGCGGGAACAGCAGATCCTTGAGATGCAATTTGATCGACGCGATGCCAAATCCGATACTCTTGCTCGCCGTCATGCTGGGATGAATGAGCTGCTCGATCGTTCTTCCTTCCTCCCTCAGATAGATGTTCTGCTGTTCGGTGCCGAGCGATCGCGCCCAAAAAGACGAACCGGTGCTGCGCCGCGAATTGCCGCGAACCGCAAGCGGCCGAAACGAATGCAGATATCGGCTCGTATGAGCGAGATTGACGATGCCTGACGCGACGTCCGGAGACACAAAGGCGGGGACGAAATAGGCGCCAAAGCGGTCGATGACGGAATTGATGACCTCGCGATGGACGAATCCGTTGTAGATCATCGGAAGCCGGCCGAACGAGGCGGTGTTGCGATAGGTCTCGACCAGTGCAGGCCTCGATTGGATCCATGCCACATCAAGATTGCCGAGCGACACGTAGAGCTTGTTCCTGTTCCAGTGCACGATCGTGTCGGGCCACCAATAGGTGTGCGTCTCCCAGGAGATGACCCTGGCCTGGGTTACCGCGATCAGCTTGCGCACCACGTCGAGCGTGCTCGGAAGGAAACCGTCGTCGTCGCCCAGGACCGAGACATATTCTCCGGTACATGCGGCCAGGCCGCGCTCCCAATTTTCCGCCATCGGTAACACCCGATCGGAACGGATGTGCCTGATCCGCGCGTGCCGCTGCTGCGCCGCCGCGATGACGGCCGCGACGTCGTCGTCGCCGAAATTGTCCGCCACCACGATCTCGTAGTCGTCGCCCGGATGCCAGATCAGGGTGGCGAGCGTCGCCAGCAGCGTATCGGGCCGCTGTCGCGTCGGCACGAGAATCGAGAATTTGGGGTCCATCGTGTATCCCGGTTCGGGCGCCGTTCGGTGCGAATCACCCGTGTCGAAGGATCGGCCCGGGCCCCCATTCTGGTCAATGAAGATCGACCGAAGACCGGCCTGCGATCGGGCGCAATGCGCCGGCGAGAATTGACGGCGGTTGCCCGGCTTGCGATTCGCCCGGGTTCTTCCAGGCTTCGGACGCCTTGCGATGGCGCGAAAAAAAACGGCGGGGCCGAAGCCCCGCCGCCCGATCTTGACGCCTGAGTTCAGGATTAGCCGAACAGGCGCAGCACCGCCTGGTTGGCCTGCGAGGCGAGCGACAGCGCCGTGATCGAGAGCTGCTGCCGGGTCTGCAGGGCCATCATGTTCGCGCCTTCCAGGTTGGTGTCGGCGAGCGTGAGCCCGTCGGAACCGACCTGCAGGGTGTTGACCATGTTGTTGGTGAAGTCCTGGCGGTTCTGCACGATCGACAGGTTCGAGCCGAAGGCCGAGGACTGAGAAGCCACGGTCGTCAGCGCGGTATGCAGCGTCTGGAGCCGAGTGTCGAGCGAGGCGTTGCTCTGGAACTCGGTGTTGGTCGCCGTTCCGATGCTGAGCGTCGAGCTGTTGATGCCCGCCACGTTGGTCGACTGGATGGTCAGCGAGCTCGTGCTCAACTCGTTGAAGAACAGCTTCAGGGCATCGCCGTTGAGCAGGTTGATGCCGTTGAAGCTGGCGTCCTGCGCAGTCTTGTCGAGCTGGTCCTTCAGCTGGTTGAACTGCGTGACCAGGTTGCTGCGGACGATATTTCCGGCGACCGAGGTGGTTCCGGCGGAGCCGTCCACCTGGCCGCTCGCCCCAACACCGGTGACGGTGAGCGCCGAGATCGACAAGTTGGTGATCTGGAGCTGACCGGCGTTGTTGGACGCCTTCACCTTGCCCGCGAGCGACAAGTTCTGGTTGATCGCCGAGACGATCGTGTCGACGCTTTCCACCGCGGTGGCGACGGCACTCGACGTCGTGGTGGTGAAGCCGACGGCCGTAGCGGTGGCACCACCACCGACGGTGATCTTCTGCGGGCCGAGGGTGTCTTGCAGCTTGAGCTGGCCAGCAACGACGGTGGCGAAGGTGCTGGAGCCGACGGCGGTATTGATGTTCGCCGCCACGGTGGAGACCACGTCCGCCGAGTTCACGGACACGCTAACCGCGACGCCGCCATTGATGTCGGCCGCCTGGATGGTCAGGGTGCCGGAGGTGCCCGACGTGCCGGTGCCGGTGGTCGTGCTGGTAAAGCCGGAGGTAGCGCCGGTGAGGGTCTCCTGGTCATTGAGGCCAACAGTCACGACTGCGGCGCCGACCGCGCCGCCCGAGAAGCCGATCGTCTTCACGGAGGTCGTGCCGATGGTCGTGCTGTCGATGGTGTACGACCCGCTCTGCCAGGAGGCGTCCTGCCGTGCCTGGGTGACCGTCGCTTGCATCGAATGGATGCTGGTGGTGATCGACGTCAGGCCGTTATCGGCGGCCTTGATGACGTTGACGCCGTTGGTCATCGAGTCGAGCAGGTTGGTCAGTTCGCCCGCGCGCGAAGAAAGAGACGCGGCGGTGAAGAAGTTCGTCGGATTGTCGAGGGCCGAGTTGACCTTCTTGCCAGTGGCGAGGCGCTGCTGCGTCGTCGCCTGGTTGGCGGTCGTATTTTGCAGCGCGAGCAGGTTTGCACGTACTGCGGATGTAAGGGTGATAGCTGAGGACATGATAGCAACCTTCCTGGTTGTTTGCCGTACTGGCAGTTGGTTACGCCGGTCCCACTGACACTCGGGTCAGACAAGCCG
>Ga0208990_1000247_pt1 | contig 11803 bp, 19 predicted proteins | sample MedBloCARef_M3_FD_187854 | JGI IMG/M metagenome (GOLD analysis project Ga0208990, IMG submission 187854) | Forest soil microbial communities from El Dorado National Forest, California, USA - Mediterranean Blodgett CA Ref_M3 (SPAdes) (version 2) | ecosystem: Environmental > Terrestrial > Soil >...
CGTCATGACCTTAACCCACGAGTTCCGCGACGGTCTTGCCGCGCTTGGCCGCGATGTCGTCCGGCGTGCGGAGCTTGGCCAGCGCATCCATGGTCGCACGCACCACGTTGATCGGATTGCGCGAGCCGTAGCTCTTGGCCAGCACGTTGCGCACTCCGGCGCACTCGAACACCGCGCGCATGCCGCCGCCGGCAATCACCCCGGTGCCGTCCGCCGCCGGCTGCATGTAGACGCGGGTGGTGCCGTGCCGTCCCTTGACCGCGTAGAACAACGTGTCCTGCTTCAGGGAAACGGTGACCAGGCTCTTGCGCGCCTGCATCATCGCCTTGGAAATCGCAACCGGTACTTCGCGCGCCTTGCCGTAACCAAACCCGACGCGGCCGGCGCCGTCGCCGACGACCGTCAGAGCGGTAAAGCCGAACTGTTTGCCGCCCTTGACCACCTTGGCCACGCGGTTGATGTTGACCACCCGGTCGTTCAGCTCGGGCAGATCGTTCGGATTGATCGGTGCTGCCATTGAAATCTCCTTAGAACTTCAGGCCGCCCTCGCGGGCGCCCTCGGCGACCGCAGCGATGCGGCCGTGGTAGTTGAAGCCGTTGCGGTCGAACACGACCGCGGCGATCTGCGCGGCCTGGCACTTCTTGGCCACCAGCTTGCCCACTTCCTTCGCCAGCTCGCGCTTCTTGCCCTTGCCGTCCTTGAGCTCCGGCGAGAGCGTCGAGGCTGCCGCCAGCGTCTTGCCGGTCGCGTCGTCGATCACCTGCGCGTAGATGTGGTTCAGGCTCCGGTACACGGAGAGGCGCGGCCGCTCCGTGCTGCCCGACACCTTGAACCGGATGCGCACCTTGCGCCGCTCGCGCAGGTCCCGCTTCTTCTGGATGGTGGAGTCGCTCATGGCTTTTAAGTCGCCCCCGTCTTGCCCTGCTTGCGGCGGATGGTTTCCTCGGCGTACTTGATGCCCTTGCCCTTGTAGGGCTCGGGCGGGCGAAGCTTGCGGATTTCCGCCGCGACCAGGCCGATGCGGTGCTTGTCGGCGCCCTTCACGGTGAGGCGGTTGCCCTTGGCGTCGTACTCCGCGGTGACGCCTTCCGGCAGCGGGTAGACCACCGGATGCGAGAAGCCGAGGGCGAGGTGGATCTCCTTGCCCTTCAGCTCCGCCTTGTAGCCGACTCCCGAGATGTCCAGCGAGCGCGTGAACCCCTGCGTGACGCCCAGGATCATGTTGGCGACCAGCGTCCGCGTCAGGCCGTGGAGCTCGCGCGAGCGGCGCGAGTCGTTGGGCCGGTCCACGCGGACCTCCCCTTTGTCGACGGTGACCTTCATCTCCCGGTCGAGCTTCTGCGCGACCTTGCCCTTGGGGCCCTCGACATTCACGAGGCCCGGCTGGGCGGTCACCTTGACCTTGTCCGGAATCTTGATGGCGAGCTTGCCGATGCGCGACATGGCTGCTGGGCTCCTTACCAGACGGTGGCGATGAGCTCGCCGCCGAGGTGCTGCTTGCGCGCGTCGTGGTCCACGAGCACGCCCTTGGAAGTGGAGAGGATCGCGATCCCCAGGCCGTTCATCACCTTGGGGATGTCGGTGTACTTCACGTAGCGGCGCAGGCCCGGCTTGGACTGCCGCCGGATCTCGCTGATGGCCGGGCGACGGCCCTCGTCGTACTTGAGGAGCACCTTCAAGGTGCCCTGCCTGCCGTCGTCGGCGCGCGACACCTCGCGGACGAATCCCTCGTCGCGGAGCACCTCGCAGATCTTATGCTTGATGTTGCTCGCGGGCAGGTCAATCTCCTCGAGCCCCGCGCGCTGGGCGTTGCGGATCCGGGTCAGCAGATCGGCAACTGGATCGGTCATGCTCATCGCCACTACCTCCGCCGGCCGTACCCGTGGGCGCGCCGGCTAGCTTGCGTTGGACTACCAGGACGACTTGATCACTCCGGTGATCTCGCCCCGGAGGGCGCGATTGCGGAAACAGATGCGGCACATCTGGAACTTGTTCAGGAACGCCCGGCTGCGCCCGCAGAGCTCGCAGCGCGAGTAGGCGCGCACCTTGAACTTCGGCTTCTTCTGCAGGCGCTTCGCCTGCGCCATCTTGGAGAGCTTGGCCATGGTCATGCGGTCCGGAAGGGCATGCCGAAATAACGCAGCAGAGCGCGGCCCTCTTCGTCGCTCCTCGCCGTGGTCACGATGGTGATGTTCATGCCCTTGATCTTCTCGATCCGGTCGTAGTTGATTTCCGGGAAGATGATCTGCTCCTTGATGCCGAGCGTGTAGTTCCCTCTTCCGTCGAAGCTCTTCACCGACACGCCCTTGAAGTCGCGCACCCGCGGCAGCGCGGTGCTCAGCAAGCGGTCGAGGAACTCGTACATCCGGTCCTTGCGCAGGGTGGCCATCACGCCGATGGGCTGGTTCTCGCGCAGCTTGAAGTTGGCGATGCTCTTGCGCGAGCGGGTGACCACCGCCTTCTGGCCGGTGATGGCCATCATCTGCTCCTCGGCCTGCTCGATCAGCTTGTTGTTGGTGATCGCCTCGCCCAGGCCCATGTTGACGACGACCTTCTCCACCCTGGGCACCTGCATCGGGTTCTTGTAGCCGAACTCCTTCATCAAGGCAGGGATGATCTGGTCCTTGTAAGCGACGCGGAGCCGCGCCGGGTGCTCGCCGCGCGCCGCCGCCTTCCCCTGCGCGGCCTGGATGGTGGCCGGGGCCTTCTGGTCCTTGCCCCGCTTCTTGCCTCCCCCGCCGACCTTCTTCGCCTCGGCATGGGCCTTGGCGTCGGTCACCGGGCCTTCGCCGTGAGCGTGCTTCTTGGCTTTCTCTTCCTGCTTCTTCTTGTCGTCAGCCATGTGCGTTCCTCAAGCCTGGTCGATCTGCGCGCCGCTGCGCTTCGCGACCCGCACCCGCTTGCCGTTCTCCAGCAGCTTGGTCCCGATGCGGGTGGGCTTCTTCGACTCCGGGTCCACCAGCGCCAGGTTCGAGACGTGGATGCTCCCGTTCTTCTCCACGATCCCGCCCTGGGGCGCGCTGGGGTTCCGGCCGCGCTTGTAGTGGCGCTTGAAGACCATCAGCTTCTCCACCACGGCGCGCTGCCGCTCGTGGTCGACCTCCATCACCTTGCCGGTCTTGCCCTTCTCCTTGCCGGAGAGGACATACACTTCGTCGCCTTTTTTGATGCGGATCTGTGCCCGGGCCATCTAGAGGACCTCCGGTGCCAGCGAGATGATCTTCATGAACTTCTTCGCGCGGAGCTCGCGGGCCACCGGGCCGAAGATGCGGGTCCCGATCGGCTCGCCTTCCTTGCTGACCATCACCGCGCTGTTGGTGTCGAACTTGATGTAGCTGCCGTCGGGCCGCTTCAGCTCGCGCTTGGTGCGCACGATCACGGCGCGGGCCACCTCGCCCTTCTTCACCTTGCTGTTGACCAGCGCCTCCTTGACGGAGACGACGATCACGTCGCCGACGGTGGCGTAGCGCTTCTTGGTGCCGCCCAGCACCTTGATGCAGGCGACCTTCTTCGCGCCGGAGTTGTCGGCGACGTCGAGGACCGTGGTCATCTGGATCATGGGACTAGACCTCCACCTTCCCCTGGTGTTCCGGAACCTGGGCTTCGGCCTTGACCAGGACCTCCGCCACGCGCCAGCGCTTCTCCTTCGAGATCGGGCGCGTCTCGACGATCCGCACCTTGTCGCCCTGCTTGGCCGACTGGTGCTCGTCGTGGCACTTGTACTTCTTCTTCTCGGTCAGGTACTTGCCGTACTGCCCGTGCTTGGCGCGGCGCTCGACCTGCACCACCACCGTCTTCGTCATCTTGGCGGAGAGAACGGTGCCGATGCGGCTCTTGGGGCGGCCGCGCTCTGCCTGCTCGCTTTGCTGGGTGCTCTCGCTCATGTCCGATCCCTTTGCTCCGCGGGCTGCCGCGGCTGGGGCTGCTTCTGCGCGGCCTTCCGCTGCGCCTTGCTGCTGCCCGTCTTCTGCGTGAGCAGCGTGAGGATCCGCGCCAGGTCCCGCTTGTTCTTGGTCACGTCGGAGGTGGCCTCCAGCGTACCCGCCCGGCGGCGGATCTTGAGGTTGAAGAGGTTCTCGCGAAGCTCGCCCGCCTTGCGGGTCAGCTCCTCGACGCTCAGCTCTTTCAGCTCGGCGGCCTTCATCTCACGCTCCCAGCCCGCTGCTGCGGCTGACCATCCTGGTGTGCAAGGGCAGCTTGTGCGACGCGAGCGCCATGGCTTCCTTGGCGATCTCCGGCGTCACTCCCTCCATCTCGTAGAGCATGCGGCCCATCTTCACCACGGCGACCCACTCTTCGACATTGCCCTTGCCGTGGCCCATGCGCGTCTCGGCCGGCTTCTTGGTCACCGGCTTGTCCGGGAACACGCGGATCCAGACCTTCCCGCCGCGCTTGATGAAGCGGGTCATGGCGATGCGGCCCGCCTCGATCTGGCGCGCGGTCAGGCGGCCCGACTCCAGGACCTTGAGGCCGTAGTCGCCGAAGGCGAGATCGCCCCCGCGGTAGGCCTTGCCCTTGTGGCGGCCCTTCTGCTGCTTGCGGAACTTGGTGCGTGCTGGCTGCATCATGACGTTGGTCTCTCGGACTCGGTGGGTTACTGCACCGGGGTGGGCGTGGCGCCGCCGGTGGTCACGCGGCTGGGGGCGCCGCGCTGCTGCGGGCTCTTCTTCGCCTCGGCGGCGGACTCGGGAAGGACCTCGCCGCGGAAGATCCACACCTTGCAGCCGATCTTGCCGTAGGTGGTCTTCGCCTCGGCGAAGCCGTAGTCGATGTCGGCCCGCAGGGTGTGGAGGGGGACGCGGCCTTCGCGGTACCACTCGTAGCGGGCCATCTCCGCGCCGCCCAGGCGGCCCGAGCAGGCCACGCGGATGCCCTTGGCGCCGAACTTCTGCGCCGTCTGGATGGCCTTCTTCATCGCGCGGCGGAAGGCGATGCGGCGCTCGAGCTGGGTGGTGATGTTCTCGGCCACCAGCTGCGCGTCGGTCTCCGCCTTGCGGACCTCGACGATGTTGAGGAAGACCTCGTTCTGCGTGAACTGCTGCAGCTCCTTCTTGATGCTCTCGATGCCGGCGCCGCGCTTGCCGATCACGATGCCCGGCCGCGCCGTGTGCACGTTGACCTTCACCTTGCTGGCGGCGCGCTCGATCTCGACCTTGCTGATGCCCGCCTGCCCCAGCTTCTTCTTCACGTACTCGCGCAGGCGGATGTCCTCGTGGAGCCACTTGGCGTAGTTCTTCTCCTCGTACCACTTGGAATCCCAGGAGCGGATGACGCCGAGGCGGAACCCGATCGGATTGACTTTCTGACCCATGCTTCAGCTCCGCTTCTTCTTCGACGTCTCGTCGGAGATCGTCAGGGAAATGTGGCTGGTCTTCTTCAGGATCTTGAACGCGCGGCCCATGGCCCGGGGCATGTAGCGGCGCAGCGAGGGCCCCTGGTCGACCATCACCTCGGAGACGAGGAGGCGATCGACGTCCAGCGACTGGTCCTTCGCCGACTGCTCGGCGTTGGCCACCGCGCTCCGCAGCAGCTTGGCCAGCGGCTCCGCCGCCCGCTTCTCGACATAGGCGAGCTGGGCGAGCGCCGCGTTGACGTTCTTGCCGCGGATGAGGTCCGCCACCACGCGCACCTTGCGGGGCGTGATGCGGAGGTATCGGAGGGATGCCTTGGCTTCCATGTCTCGTCTCCGTTACTTCGGGGCCGGCGCAGCGGGGGCGGCAGGGGCCGGCGCTCCAGGAGCTCCCGGGGCCCCGGGCATGGCGGCGCCGGGCTTGGCTTTCTTGTCGCCGGTGTGGCCGTGGAACGTGCGGGTGGGAGCGAACTCGCCCAGCTTGTGGCCGACCATGTTCTCGGTCACGAACACCGGGATGAACTTGCGCCCGTTGTGCACCGCGAACGTGTGCCCCACCAGGTCGGGAAGGATGGTCGAGCGGCGCGACCACGTCTTCACCACCTTCTTCTGGCTCTGCCGGTTCATGTCCTCCACCTTCTTGATCAGGTGGCGGTCGATGAACGGGCCCTTCTTGACCGAACGTGCCATCAGCGAACTCCCTTGTCGCGCCGCTTGATGATGAACTTGGTGGTGCGCTTGTTGACGCGCGTCTTGTATCCCTTGGTGGGCTGGCCCCAGGGCGAGACCGGATGCGGGTTGCCCTGGCCGCTCTTGCCCTCGCCGCCGCCGTGGGGGTGATCGACCGGATTCATGGCCAGGCCGCGCACCGTCGGCCGCCAGCCCTTCCAGCGGTTCCGGCCCGCCTTGCCGATGCGGACGATCTCGTGCTCGGTGTTGCCGAGCTGGCCCACGGTGGCCTTGCACTCGAGCAGGATCTTGCGGACCTCGGTCGAGGGCATGCGGATCTGCGCGTACTTGCCTTCCTTCGCCATCAGCTGGCCGAAGGAGCCCGCCGAGCGGATCATCTGCGCCCCGTGCCCCTTCTTCAACTCGATGTTGTGGATCACCGTACCGAGCGGGATCGCGTGCAGCGGGAGCGAATTTCCCGGGCGGATGTCCACCGCCTCGCCCGACTGCAGCACGTCGCCGACGTTCACGCCGACCGGCCAGAGGATGTAGCGCTTCTCGCCGTCGGTGTAGTGGAGCAGCGCGATGCGCGCGGACCGGTTCGGGTCGTACTCGATCGCCGCCACCTTGGCCGGCACCCCGTCCTTGTCGCGCCTCCAGTCGATGATGCGCAGCCTCTGCTTGTGGCCGCCGCCGCGGTGCCGGGTGGTCATGCGCCCGTACACGTTGCGCCCGCCGGTGGACTTGAGCGGGGCGGTGAGCGACTTCTCCGGGTAGTCCTTGGTGATCTCCGCGAAGTCGGGCGACGTCGTCAGGCGGCGTCCCGGGCTGGTCGGCTTGTAGCTCTTGAGCGCCATCGTCTACTTCCCCTCGAAGAGCTGGATCGCGTCGCCTTCCTTCAGCGTCACGATCGCCTTCTTCCAGTTGGACCGCTGGCCTTCGGAACGGCCGATGCGGCGGAACTTGCCGCGCACGATGGACGTCTTCACGTCCAGGACTTTCACCTTGAAGAGCTGCTCGACGGCCTGCTTGACCTCGGTCTTGTTGGCCTTGAGGTCGATCTCGAAGGCGAACTTGTTCTCGCGGTCGCGCATGCGATCGAGCTTCTCGGTGTCGAGCGGGCGCTTGATGATCTCGAAGCGGTTCACGCCAGCACCCCCTGGAGCGCCGCCGCCGCGTCCTTGGTCAGGAGCAGCGTCTGGTGGCGCAGGATGTCGTAGACGTTGGCGCCCTCGACGGGCAGGAACTTGTACTTCTTCGCGTTGCGCACCGACTTGAAGAGGTTCTGGTTGTCCTTGAGGCCGAGCACCAGGGCGCTCTGGATGCCGAGCTTCGCGAAGGCGTTCACCGCCTCCTTGGTGGACGGCTTCGCCGGCGCCCAGGCGTCGACCACCACCAGCGCCTTGTCCTGGTTGCGCTTGCTGATCGCCGCCCGCAGCGCCGCCTTCCGCACCTTCTTCGGCACGTGGTACTCGTGGTCGCGCATCTTGGGCGCCATCGCCTTGCCGCCCCCGACCCACTGGCTGGCCCGGATGGAGCCTTGGCGCGCCCGCCCGGTCCCCTTCTGCTTGTAGGGCTTCTTGCCGCCGCCCGAGACCAGCGAGCGGTTCTTCACGCCCACGGTGCCCGCGCGGCGCGAGGCGAGCTGCGCCTTGACCACCTCGTAGAAGAGGTGCTCGTCGATCGGCGCGTTCACGATCTCGTCGGGAAGGTCGATGGTGCCGACCTTCTGCTTCTCGAGGTTGATGACGTCCAGGGTCGCCATGGCTTAGCTCTTGATTTCCACGTCCACGCCCGCGCTCAGGTCGAGCTTCATCAGGGCGTCGAGCGTCTGCTGGGTGGGCTCGAGGATGTCGAGCAGCCGCTTGTGGGTGCGGATCTCGAACTGCTCGCGCGACTTCTTGTCCACGTGCGGGGAGCGCAGCACGGTGAACTTGTTGATCCGCGTCGGCAGCGGGATGGGTCCCACCACCTTCGCGCCGGTGCGCTTCGCAGTCTCGACGATCTCGCCGGCCGACTGATCGAGCAGCTTGTAGTCATACGCCTTCAGCCGGATCCGGATCTTCTGGGTCGCCATCAAAACCTCTTCTCAAAGAGCGAAACGAAAGCCGGCGCGCTCGGTTTCCGCCGGGCGCGCCGGCCAATTCGATCCCTGCTTACGCGATCACCTGCGTCACCACACCCGCGCCGACCGTGCGGCCGCCCTCGCGGATGGCGAAACGGACTTCCTTGTCCATGGCGATCGGCATCATCAGCTCGACTTCCATCTCGATGTTGTCGCCCGGCATCACCATCTCCACCCCGCCCGGCAGCTTCACCGTGCCGGTGACGTCGGTGGTGCGGAAGTAGAACTGGGGCTTGTAGCCGTTGAGGAACGGCGTGTGGCGCCCGCCCTCGTCCTTGGTCAGCACGTAGACGTTGGCCTTGAACTTGGTGTGCGGGGTGACCGAGCCGGGCTTGGCCAGCACCTGGCCGCGCTCGATCTCCTCGCGCTTGATGCCGCGGAGCAGGCAGCCCACGTTGTCGCCCGCCAGGCCTTCGTCGAGCAGCTTGCGGAACGACTCCACGCCGGTCACCACGGTCTTGGTGGTGGGCTTGAGGCCGATGATCTCCACTTCCTCCCCCACCTTCACCTTGCCGCGCTCGATGCGGCCGGTGGCCACCGTGCCGCGGCCGGCGATCGAGAATACGTCCTCCACCGGCATCAGGAACGGCTTGTCGGTCTCGCGGATCGGCTCGGGGATGTAGGTGTCCATGGCGTCGAGCAGCTTGAGGATCGCGCCCTTGCCCTGCTCGCCCTGGTCACCGGTCAGGGCCTTGTAAGCAGCCCCCCGGATGATCGGCGTCTCGTCTCCCGCAAATTTATATTGCTTGAGGAGGTCGCGGATTTCCATCTCGACCAGGTCGAGCAGCTCGGGGTCGTCGACCAGATCCACCTTGTTGAGGAAGACCACGATGCGCTGCACGTTCACCTGGCTGGCGAGCAGCACGTGCTCGCGGGTCTGCGGCATGGGGCCGTCGACCGCGGAGACCACCAGGATGGCGCCGTCCATCTGCGCCGCGCCGGTGATCATGTTCTTGACGTAGTCGGCGTGGCCCGGGCAGTCCACGTGGGCGTAGTGCCGCTTGGAGGACTCGTACTCCACGTGCGAAGTGGCGATGGTCAGGATCTTGGTCGCGTCACGGCGACCCTGCGAGGCCGAGGCCTTGGCCACTTCATCGTAGGGGACGAACTTCGACCAGCCCTGGTCCGCCGAGACCTTGGTGAGCGCGGCGGTGAGGGTAGTCTTGCCGTGGTCGACGTGGCCGATGGTTCCGACGTTGACGTGCGGCTTCTTTCTCTCGAACTTCTCCTTGGCCATGGGTCCTGCTCCTCGCTGGGTCCTGCTTGTGAAGTGCTACCGTTTCTCGTCGCTAGAGGGGGCGGGCTTTTACGCCAAACCCCGGAACTTTGCAATCAGCGCTTGACCAGGGTCTCCGCGATATGCCCCGGCACCGGCGCATAGTGATGAAACTGCATGGTGTAGATGGCGCGCCCCTCGGTCGCGGAACGCAGCGACGTCGAGTAGCCGAACATCTCCGCCAAGGGAACATGTGCGGTGACCACCTGCATTCCCGCACGGGGCTCCATGTGGAGGATTTTTCCCCGCCGGGCGGACAGGTCGCCGATCACGTTCCCCATGAAGGGCTCAGGCGTGATCACCTCGGTGGCCATGATCGGCTCCAGCAGGATCGGGCCCGCCCTCTGGGCGCCCTCCTTGAAACCGATCGAGCCGGCGATCTTGAACGCCATCTCGTTCGAGTCCACCTCGTGGTAGCTGCCGTCGAAAAGCTCGACCTCGACGTCCACCATGGGGTAGCCCGCCAGCACGCCGCCCTGGATGGCCTCCTCGACTCCCCTGCCCACCGGCGCGATGTACTCCTTGGGGATCGCGCCCCCCTGGACCTTGTTCACGAACCTGAACCCGCCGCCCTGCTGCATCGGCCGGATGCGCAGCCAGACGTGGCCGTACTGCCCGCGGCCGCCGCTCTGGCGGATGTACTTGCCCTCCGACTTGACCTCGCGGGTGATGGTCTCGCGGTAGGCGACCTGCGGCTTGCCGACGTTGGCGTCGACCTTGTACTCGCGCCGCATGCGGTCGACGATGATGTCCAGGTGGAGCTCGCCCATGCCGGAGATCACGGTCTGGCCGGTCTCCTCGTCGGTGCGGATGCGGAACGACGGATCCTCCACGGCCAGCCGCTGGAGCGCGGTGATCATCTTCTCCTGGTCGGCGGTGCTCTTCGGCTCCACCGCGATGTGCATGACCGGCGTGGGGAAATCCATCTTCTCCAGGATGATCGGGTGCTCCATGTCGCAGAGCGTGTCGCCGGTGGTGGCGCCCTTGAGGCCGACCACGGCGCCGATGTCGCCGGCGAGGATCTCGTCGATCTCCTCCCGCTTGTTGGCGTGCATGCGCAACAGGCGCCCGATGCGCTCCCGCTTGCCCTTGGTGGAGTTCAATACGGCCGTGCCGGCCTTCAGCGTTCCGCTGTAGTTGCGGACGAAGGTGAGCTGACCGACGAACGGGTCGGCCATGATCTTGAACGCGAGCCCGGCGAAGGGTGCGTCGTCGCGCGGCGGGCGGGTCTCCTCCCTGCCGTCCGGCGTCTTGCCCGTCACCGGAGGGATGTCGAGCGGGCTGGGCAAGTAGTCGACCACCGCGTCCAACAGCCGCTGCACGCCCTTGTTCTTGAAGGCGCTGCCGCAGATGACCGGGAAGATCTTCATCCCCACGGTGCCCTTGCGGATGGCCCTTTTGAGGAGGTCCACCGGCACGTCGTTCTTGTCCAGGTACGCGTGCAGGGCGTCGTCGTCGTACTCGGAGACTTCCTCGAGAAGCTTGGCCCGATATTCGGCGGCGAGCGGCTGGACCTCGGCGGGGATGGGCCCGGTGATCACCTTTTCGCCCTTCTCGCCCTCGAACCGGACCGCCTGCATCTCCACCAGGTCGACGACGCCTTCGAACTTCTCCTCGGCCCCCATGGGGACCTGGATGGGGACCGGCTTCGCCATCAGCCGGTCGACGATGGTCCGCACCGACATGAAGAAGTCGGCGCCCACCCGGTCCATCTTGTTGATGAAGCAGATGCGGGGGACCTTGTACTTGTCGGCCTGGCGCCAGACGGTCTCGCTCTGCGGCTCCACTCCGTTCACGGCGTCGAAGACGGCGCAGGCCCCGTCCAGGACGCGCAGGCTGCGCTCCACCTCGATGGTGAAGTCGACGTGTCCCGGGGTGTCGATGATGTTGACCTGGTAATCCCGCCAGAAAGCAGTAGTCGCGGCCGCGGTGATGGTGATGCCGCGCTCCTGCTCCTGCTCCATCCAGTCCATGACGGCGGTGCCCTCGTGGACCTCGCCGATCTTGTAGCTGATGCCGGTGTAGAAGAGGATCCGCTCGGTCGTGGTGGTCTTGCCCGCATCGATGTGCGCCATGATGCCGATGTTCCGGCAGCGCTCGAGGGGGACAGTGCGGGCCACGGCGAATACCTCATGAGTACGGGCGCTTGCGCGCCTGGGGACCGGATGAATGAAATGCCTGGGAAAGAGCGGGCTTTCTCGGCGGGACGCGGGCTTGTACATGGCGCGGTGCTCCGCGTCAAGATCATCGCCGGAGCGGGTCGCCAGGGGACCCGCAACCCTGGCTGGCGGCCGGTGGTGCGGGCGCCCGCCCGGAGCCCGGCAATCGACCGCTGCAATCACCTACCAGCGGTAGTGCGCGAAGGCCTTGTTCGCCTCCGCC
>Ga0208990_1000250_pt1 | contig 11773 bp, 12 predicted proteins | sample MedBloCARef_M3_FD_187854 | JGI IMG/M metagenome (GOLD analysis project Ga0208990, IMG submission 187854) | Forest soil microbial communities from El Dorado National Forest, California, USA - Mediterranean Blodgett CA Ref_M3 (SPAdes) (version 2) | ecosystem: Environmental > Terrestrial > Soil >...
CTGGCCGCGGCGGTATTCGGGGCTGTCCTCGAGCTCGTCTGGCGTGACCTCGCTCATGTAGCCGAGCACGTGTCCCAGGCTGGGCGGCGCGTGGTACGAGCGGTGCGGCGTGGGGATCAGGTTGACGCAGCTCATCTCGGTCTTGTGGGCCTCCAGCACGTCCACCTGATCGCGCGGGATGTCGAGCATCACCAGGAACGGCTTGAACCGTTCCAGCTTGTCCTTGCTGAGCCAGCTCTTCTGGTAGTCGGCCTTGATCCGCTCGACGTCCTCGGACCCCAGGCGCAGATAGGTGGCCAGCTTCTCCAGGACCTCGTCGCGCTCCTTGCCCTTGCAGAACGCCGGGGTGAGGAACACGTCGAAGGAGGGCCTGTTCTCCACCAGCGTGCGACCCTTCTGGTCCTTGATCAGCCCGCGATCCGCGGGCACGAACAGGGTCTTGCGGAAGTTGGCGATCGACTGCACGACGTAGACCTCGCCGCGCAGGATCTGCAGCTGGTACAGCCGGATGACGAGCACCAGCATGGCGCAGACCACCACCAGCGCGCCCAGCCCGGTGCGGGGGCGGATCTCGCGCAGGTCGTCGGCATCGCGCCGGACGAGCATCAGAGCAATCCTCCGGGCGCCTCGTCCGCGTGCTGGAAGCTGGCGTCGAGCCGGCGCAGCACCGCGAAGACGAACGGCGCCGCGATGGCGGTGCCGAAGGCGGACCAGAGCAGGGGGGCGGCCTCGAAGTGCAGTCCCGAGCCGGTGAAGAACCCGAAGATCAGCGTGGCCACCAGCGAATGCCCGAGAGTCGCGCCGAAGGCCACCACGGCGGACTGGATGCCGCCCTCGGTGCGCAGCGCGGCTCCCGCGGTCCGCACCACCACGAAGGTGAGCACGGCCAGGAAGGTGTAGAGAAATGCGGGCGTCGCCGAGGACAGATCGGAGAGATAACCGGTCGCCGCGGAGAGCGCCGCTCCCTGCACGACGTCGTCGCGCAGCGCCAGGTAGAGCACGACGATGAGCAGCAGATCCGGCCGCGCCGCGCGCAGATGGAACAGGTGCGGGATGACGGACTCCAGGATGGCGAGCCCGGCCGCTACCAGGAGAATGAGACCGGCCCGCCAGGTCACGGACCGCTCCCTGGCGCTCCCGGCCCGGAGGCCAGGGGCACATGATCCACCACCACCAGGACCTCGTCGAGGCGCGAGAAATCGACCGCTGGAACCACGTCGGCCTCGAGGAAGAGGCCGTGCGACTTCTTGACCACGTTTACAGCCCGTCCGATGCGAAGGCCCTGGGGAAAGAACCCCGGCCCTCCCGCCGTCACCAGCACGTCGCCCTCCTGCAAGTCGTCGGCGCGGAGCGCGTAGGTCAGCTTGCAGCGGGCGATGTCCCCGGTGCCCTTGACCGTGCTGCGGCTGCGGGTGCGCTGCGCGATGGCGGGAATGGCGCTGAGGGGGCTGAGGATCAGCTGGACGTCGGCGTAGCTGCCGGTGAGCTGCGAGACGATGCCCACCACGCCTTCCGGCGCGATCACCGGCGCACCTTTGACGACTCCGTCCTCGGTCCCACGGGCGATGCGGAGGGTATGCGAGTGGGGCGAGGCGCCGACCGCCACGACGCGGGCGATGAGCAGGCGGGCGGGAGGCTGCTTGTCCACGAAATCGAGCAAGCGGCGCAGGCGGTCGTTCTCCAGCTTCAGCTCGGCCGCCTGCTGCTGGAGCTGGTTGGCCTTCAAGTTGTCCCGCCGGAGCTTGAGGTTCTCCTCTCGGACGCCCCACAGGGCGCCGTAGGCCTGCCAGGCGTCCACCACCCCGAAGACGGCCAGGGTGATGACCTTCTCGGCCGGAGCGATGATGAAGATCACCGCGCGGTCGAGGGCATTGAGATCGCGGCCCTTCTTGGCCCGGACGAAGAAAAGCACGAACGGGACCGCCAGCAGGGCAATCACGAAGATGGGCTCGCGAAAGCGCTTGAAGATGGAGTGCACGCAGGCTCAGAACCCGGGGGAGAAGGCGGTCTCTTCCCGGGTTTTTCCCCTTGCATCTGTCGCCCGGCTTCTTTAGGCTGTCAAGCTTTCCAAGCGTCCGTGCGGACGGTGATTTTGGGCCGTCGCACCAGCCAACAGACGGAGTGGCGGTCCGATGCTCGACGTGATGCGGTCGAACGCGAAGTCCTCACTGATTGCCCTCGTCTTCGGGGCGATCATCCTCACCTTCATCTTCTCCTTCGGGCGCGGTTCCTCGGGCTTCCGCACGCGCACGCCGGAGACCTGGGCGGCGCGGGTGAACGGCGAGCTGGTCACCGCCAGCGACTTCACCCAGGCGTACTCCAACCGCTTCCGGCAGATGTCCCAGATGCGGGGCGGCAAGTACACGACCGACAACGCCAAGCAGGACAACCTCAAGGTCGAGACGCTGAAGGGGCTGATCGACCAGGAGCTGATCGCCCAGCAGGCGGACGATCTGGGCATCCGGGTGGGCGACACCGAAGTCGCCGACGCCATCGCCAGGAGCCCGCAGTTCCAGCAGGACGGTACGTTCAGCTTCGACTACTACAAGCGCCTGGTCGAGAACGGCTACGGGATGAGCGTCAAGCGCTTCGAGGAGGCGTACCGGCGCGACCTGCTGCGCGGCAAGGTGGTGCAGGCCGCGATCGCCGGCGCCAACGTCTCCGACGACGAGGTGAAGGCGGCGTACGCGGCGCAGCACGAAAGCGCGGCCATCACCTGGGTCCGGTTCAATCCGTTCATGTTCCGGGACGCGGCGACTGCCACGGACGCCGAGGCCGAGGAGTACATGAAGGCCCACGGCGAGGAGATCGCCAAGAAGTACGAGGACGAGAAGGTGACGCGCTGGACCCAGCCGGCGGCGATGAAGGTGCGGGCCATCACCGTGTCGCTGCCGCCCAATGCCAGCGGCGACCAGGAGAAGGCGGCGCGCGAGAAGATCGATCAGGCGCTCGCGGAGGTGAAGGGTGGCAAGGACTTCGCCGAGGTGGCCAAGGCGCGCAGCGAAGACCAGGCGACCAAGGCGAACGGCGGCGATCTCGGATTCGTCGCCCGGGGCCAGTCGCCCTACGGGAAGACCCTGGAGGAGCAGGCTGCGAAGCTGAAGCCGGGCCAGATCAGCGAGGTCTTCAAGGATCGCTCCGGCTTCCACGTGCTCAAGGCCGAGGAAGAGCGGCCGACGCGCTTGCAACCGCTGGACGAAGTCCGCAAACAGATCGCGCTCGACCTGGTGAAGTCGCAGAAGGCGAAGGAGCTGGCGAAGCAGAAGGCCGAGGCGGCGTTGGCGCAGCTCCGCGCGGGCAAGGAGCTCAAGGATCTCTACCCGCTGAAGAAGACCGAGCCCGGCCAGTTCGACTTCAGCGCGTTCACGAGCCCGCAGACCAACGAGACCGAGACGTTCCACCCGACGGGCGGCTTCGTGCCCGGCATCGGGCAGGCGCCGAATCTGTCTGGCGCGGTGTTCGCGCAGACGAAGGCGGGAGCGATTCCGCAGGCGCCGGTCGAGGAAGGGGATAGCTGGTACGTGTTCCGGGTGAAGTCGCGCGAGCGGGCGGACATCTCGAAGCCGGATCCGAACGAGCTGAAGTCGCTCCGCGATCGGCTGATCGGGCGGAAGCAGGGGGAGTTGTACGCGCAGTGGGTCGAGGGGCTACGGAAGAAGGCGAAGATCGTCGAGAACGAGCAGGTGCTCTCGTACGAGGTCGGGCCGGGGCATGAGGCGTTCTCCCCGGACGACTTCTAGGGCAAGGCGATGGAGCTTGGGGACGTCGTCGTCAAGGACACGGAAGGTCGAGACGTTCGCCTCGCCGAGGTGTGGCGGGAGAAGCCGGCGGTGGTGGTGTTCGTCCGGCATTATGGGTGAGCGTTGTGCCGTGAGCAGGCGGCCGAGTTGCGGCCGCACGCGGAAGAGTTCCAGCAGGGTGGGGGCAAGCTCGTGGTGGTTGGGAACGGGTGGCCCGCGATGGCGAAGTCGTGGGCGCGGCATGTCGGCTTCCCCCAGGCGGTCGAGGTGCTCACCGACCCCTCGCGGAAGGCGTATGACCTGGCTGGCTTCAAGCGGTCCCGCCTGCTGACGCTGCTCAACCCGCGCTCGGTGGCGCGCTGGGTGCGCGCGCTGCTGCGCGGGTTTCGCCAGGGGAGGACAGCGGGCGACGCCTGGCAGCAGGGAGGCGCGCTGGTGGTGCTGCCGTCCGGCGAGGTGTCGTACCGGTACGTGAGCCTGGGACCGGGGGACCATCCGGGTCCTGCCGCGCTCCTCGAGGCGCTAGGAAAGGCGCGCCAGGTCAGCGCCCTTCGCTGAGCGCCTGGAGCAGATCGTCCAGGGAGTCGGCCAGGCCCTCGAACTCGTGCGCGCCGGCCGCGATCAGCGGGATGCGCCCGTAGCGGCGCTGCCGCAGGCGAGAGAGGTACCCGTAACCCTCGGCGCCGCCGTCGGTGCCGAAGAGTAGCAGCCCCGGCGTAGAGAGCGAGACCTCCTGCGACTGCGCTTCCTTGCCGATCTGCTGCGCGCTCCAGAGGACCAGCGGCCGGGTGCCGACCTTGCCCCGGCCGCCGTCGTGCCGCTCGAGGAACGCGCGCAAGTCGGAAGGCAGGCCGGGAATCGCGTCCAGCGCCTCTTTCGCCGCGCCTCGGGGCGCGAGCTGCATGCCGGGAAGGTCCATGGTCCGCCTATAGCTTGCGCAGGAACTCCTCGCCCAGCTCGCGCGAGCGCCGTGTCGCGGCCTCGACGGCGTTCATCAGCACGTTGCGCAGGCCGCCCGCTTCCAGCGTGTGCAGGCCCGCGATGGCGGTGCCGCCCGGGCTGGTGACCCCGTCCTTCAGCATCCCGGGGTGCTGGCCGCTTTCGATCAGCAGCTTCGCGCTCCCCAGGACCGTCTGCGCCGCCAGTTGCAGGGATGCGCGCCGCGAGAGCCCGACCTTCACGCCGGCGTCCGCAAGGGCCTCGATGATCAGGAAGAGGTAGGCCGGGCCGCTGCCGGAGAGACCGGTGACGGCGTCGAGCTGGGATTCCTCGAGCACGACGGTAAGACCCACGCTGTCGAAGATGGTGCGCGCGGTGGCGAGGTCCGCGTCGGTGGCGTGCTCTCCCAGCGCGAGCGCGGTCGCGGCTGCTCCCACGGTGGCCGGCGTGTTGGGCATGGCCCGCACGATGCGCATCGGGGGGTGCAAGCGGCGCTCGATGGCGGCGATGGGAACCCCCGCCGCCACGCTGACGACCAGCTTCTCGCGCGAGACTTCGGGCGAGATTTCGCGCAGCACCTGGTCGAGGATCTGCGGCTTGACGCACAGCACCACCACGTCGCTCTCGCGCGCCACCTCGGCGTTGCTGCCGCCGCGGACGCCGTACGCCTTGACCAGCTCCTGCACGCGCTCCGGCCGGCGGGCGCTGACGTGGATCTGCTCCGGCCGGGCTGCTTTCGTCTTCAAGAGGCCCTTGAACAGCGCCTCGCCCATGTTGCCGGCGCCGATGAACCCGAGCTTTTTTTCCGTGCCCATGATCCCGGAGTAGCACAAAGGCGCTCAGCCGATGATGAACGTCTCCTGGATCAGGCGGCCTTCCGCGAAGCGGCGCAGGTTGTAGCGCTCGAAGATCTCGTCCTTGGACCCGCCCATCCACTCCGCCATGCGCCGTCCGACGGCGGGGGCCATCATGAAGCCGTGGCCGACGAATCCGCTCATCTGCAGCAGGCCGGCCACCCCCGGGGTCTCGCCCAGGACCGGCGAATGGTCGGGCGTGACGTCATAGCAGCCTGCCCACTGCCTCAACAGCTTCACCGCTGCGACCTGTGGCACCAGCTCGGAGAGCGCCCTGCTGTAGCGCGCCATGAACCGCAGCGACGAGGCCTGGTTCAGGCCGGGAGGCTCCTCTGGATCCCCCATGCCGCCCACGATCTCGCCGCGCATCGACTGCGAGAAGTACAGGCCGGTGCCCAGCATCGACACCAGGGGGCCCAGGAACGGCTTGAGCGGCTCGCTGGAGACGATCTCATGGCGGTAGGGAACGTTGGGCAGCTCCACGCCGGCGAGACGGGCCACGGTGGGGCTCCAAGCGCCTGCGGCGATCACCACCCGGTCCGCCGCCACGCGCCCGCGATCGGTCTGCACCGCCCGGACGCGGCCGTCGCTCACCTCGATTCCGGACGCGCGGGTAAAGGGTTCGACCAGCGCGCCACGCTTGCGCGCGCCGTCGGCGTAGCCCCAGAGGAAGGGCCAGGGGAACACCACGCCGTCCTCCGGGTTCCAGGAGGCGGCGATGAACTTCGAGGTGTCGAGCTGCGGCACGATCTCGCCCGCCTCTCCCGGCCCGATCACGCGGGTGGGAAGGCCGTACCGCTTCTGCAGATCCGCGCCGTACTCGATCCGGCTCAGCGTCTCCTGGTCGTGGGCGAGGAACAGGTATCCTCCCTTGCGCAGCCAGACGTTGATCCCCAGCTCCTGGGCAAAGCGGCCCATGAACTCGATCGACTCCTTCGCCAGCTCGATCAGCGTCGGCGTGGTCCATTGGGCCCGGACGCCGCCGCCGTTCCGGCCCGAGGCTCCCTCGCACAAGTAGCCGCGCTCGAGGACCAGGATGCGCCCTGCACCGCGCCCCGCCAGGTTCCACGCCAGCGCGAGCCCCATGATCCCGCCCCCGATGATCGCCACGTCCACCCTGTCCGGCAGCGGAGCCTGCGGCTGGAGCGGGTGCGGTCCCTTGCCCCAGGTGGGGCGCAGGCCGGCCGTGGCGATGCGCGGGCCGGTCACCTCGCCAGGAAGACCGGCGTAGGCGGCCAGGGAGGTGGGCACGAGCGGAGGGCGCGCGCGAAAAGGCACCTGCGCCTGGGGAGGAACGGCCTTGCGCTGCGCGCAGATGCGCATCGCCCCGACCTCGCAGCTCTTGCCCTGGCAGGGGCCGGTGCCGAGGCCCGTGTAGCGCTTGAGGCTCTCGATGTCGGCGAATCCGTGCGCGATCGCATCGTCGACGTCGTGGACGCTGACGTCCTCGCAGGCGCAGACGATCGCTTTCTCGCTCAGCGACACGCGGCGCTCCCCGCGATCTCGCCGGAAGGGAGGGCCGGCTTGCCGGCCACCGTGCCCGCCGCGAACAGCCAGGGAACGCTGGTGCGTCCCTCCTGGTCGGTCTCCACCGGGAAGCCCTTGCCGTCGAACCGGGCGCTGGCGCCGGCGCAGCTGGCCAGCTCGTGCAAGGGCGCGGGCGGCAGCGCGATCGCCACCGCGTCGCAGCGGATGCGGGTGCCGTCCCCGGGGTCGAGGGCCTTCACCGGATTGCCCAGGGCCCGTCTCGGGACGCCGCTGACCAGGACGATGTCGTAGCCGCGCTTGCCGAGCGCTTCCGCGCAGCGCTGCTGCTCATCGCCGTCGCCGACCACGGCGAGCTTCCTCCCTACCCTGGCGCTCAGTCCCAGAAGACCGCGGGCGGCATAGACGCCGGGCCGGTCCACGCCGGGAAACGGGAGGGGCTGCGACACTCCGCCGGTAGCGACGATCACGCGCCCGGCGACGACCGCCAGGATGCGGTCGCGGTGGCGCACGGCCAGGAGCGCGTTTCCAGGGACCTTGGTATCGTTCGCGTAGAGGCCCACGCACTCCGCATCGAGCAGCAACCCGGCGTGCCCGGCGCCGTGCTCCGGCCCGGCCCCGAAGAGCAGCTCCGCGCCTCCGGTCCGAGCCTCGCGCTCGATCAGCAGCGCCCGCGCTCCGGCGGCACGCGCAGCGGCGAGACCGGCCGGGCCGCCGCCGACGATCGCCAGCTCGACCACCCGCAGCTCGCCGCGAACAGGAGCCGGGACCCGAACGGGCAGCTCGCCCAGCCCGGCCAGCCTGCGCGCGATCTCGAGCGCCACCCGACCGAGCAGCCGTGAGCCCGTCAACAGATGGTGGTGGTCGAGTCCGTCGGCAAAGAGAAAGTCCGCGGCCCGGAACAGGTCCCTCTCCACCCCGAGCGGCCCGTTCTGCCGCTCGCAGGCCATCCCTTCTTGCGCCTTGACGCGGCAGGCGGGCAGGCTGGGCACGCCGTCGACGCGCATCAAGCACTGGCCGCAGGAGCCGGCCAGGCAGAACGGCCCGCGGGGCCGGTGGTACTTGATCGAGCGGGTGAAGGTGGTGATGCGCGCGCGCAAGAGCGCCGCCGCAACGGTGTCGCCTTCCTGCGCCTCGATGTCCTGCCCGTCGAGCGAGATGCGCATCTAGAACACGAAATGGCGGCCCTTCTGCCGCCGCGCGTAGATCGACATCGTCGCGGTCACTTCACCGACGCCCATGTTCCCGCTCTCGCCGATGGTCGAGGCGCCGAACTCCTCCCACTCCAGCGCGGAGTCCGTCCCGTCGTTCTCCTTCAGCATGCCGGCCAGAGTGCGGCGGGCCCGGGTCAGCTTGCGGTCGTCCCGCGTCCAGATGCTGGTGGCCAGATCGTGCGGGTTCTCGAAGAGGGAAAACCGGATGAACTCCTCGAAGCTGGCGAGCGGCATCGCCACCAGGATGGGCATGAACAGCTCGGTGGTGGCGATCCGGTACTCGCGGACGCCCTTTCCGTCCCAGTCGTGGCGCAGCGTGGTCCGCGGCGTGACTCCGTCGATGAGCGCGGGTTTCACGGCCTCCGCGTTCGCGCCGTAGTCGCCGGAAGCCCGCCCTCCTTCGCGAACGATCTTGAGCCCGGCCTTGCGCGCCTCGGCGACCACGTCGAGCGCGGTCTGGGCTTTGTGCACCATCAGGGGCCCCAGCGTCCTGTCGCTCGCCTCGGGGCTGCGCGGATCGGCCACCTGCCAGCGATCCATCTCCGCCGCGATCATCGGCACCAGCCGGTCCAGCGTTGCCCTCGAGGCGGACACGCCGTGCAGGCCGGTGCACTTGTGCGACGAGAGCCCCAGCTTCGCATAGGTGAGGCGGGCCCCGATCTTCTCCAGCTCCTCGTCGCCGTACCCGTCGTCCACCCACGACCAGTTGCAGCCGCCGCCTTCGAAGCGCGTGCGCGCGAGCCCGCGGCCGGCGGAGATCGCGCGGGCGGTGTCCGAGGACCCGGTGACCGCGACGATGGCGACCCGGCGGTCGGTCGCGAGCGGCGCGATCCCCTTGCCGAAGCCCTCCACCTTCTGGATGAACCGCGGGTCGGCGCCCGCCGCCAAAAAGCAGCGCACCATCGAGGTGTTGGTGGCCGCCGCGAACGGATGCCCCTTGAGGATCCAGGGGCAGCCGATCAGGTACGCGCCGGTCAGGTGGATCATGGGGATGCCCCAGATGAAGTTCATGGGCGTGATGATCGCGGCGAGGCCGCCAGGCATCCAGGAGTCGCGCCAGAAGCGCTGGCCGGCGAACATGTCCGGCACCATCTCGCCCTGGATGGCCGCCTCGTAGCTGCCCTCGAGGTGATCGCAGGCGCGCTTGGCTTCGAAGAAGTCCTTCTCCGCCTCCAGCCTGGTCTTCGGGATCTGCTGGCGGATCTCGTGGAGGAACTCCTCGGTGTAGTGCGCGAGGATGCGGGAGACGTTCTTGACCACGTGCTTGCGGTACGCGAGCCCCTCCTCCGCCCAGGCCAGCGACTTCCACACCTGGTCTCCCGAGGAGACCGCAGCCTCGACGTCCTGCTTCCCCGAAGCGGGCACATCGAAGAGCTGCACCCGCTTGTCGGCGGGACAGGTCATGGTGGCGTGCTCGCCGGAGGCCGGCGCCCTCCACTCGCCGGCGACGTAGTTGCGCACCATCAGCTTGTTGCGGGGCGGCAGCTCGCGGTAGCAGAAGAGGTACGCGCGCAGCGCCTCGATGTCCGCGTCGCTCATCATGGGCGCGAATAGCGAGTACCCGGCCCTGCGCTCCGCGTAGCGTTCGCCGAGCGGGTCAGGCCCCAGCTGCCCGCGCTCGTTGAACGCGCGGATCCTTGCCTGGAGCTTCTCGTCCACGAAGGGGGCCATGGCGCGGCTTCATATCGGCGGCGCCGCCCCGAGGCAAGGGCGTCAGGACCGGAGTGACAGGACGTGCGAGGTCTGTCCAAATCAATCGCCGCAGCGCTACCGCCGTCACGCCCCGCGCTCTCCGAAGATGGCCGTCCCCACGCGCACCAGCGTGGCGCCCTCCTCGATGGCGATCTCGTAGTCCGCGCTCATCCCCATCGACAGCTCGGTCAAGCCCAAGCCCTGTCCGAGCTGGCGCAGGGAGCGGAAGTGCGCGCGCGGGTCGCCCTCCGCGGGAGGGATGCACATCAAGCCGAGGGGCGCGAGCGAGGGCAGCGCGCGGACCTTCTCGAGCAATGCGGGAACATCCTCTGGGAGCGCCCCGGCCTTCTGCGGCTCGCGGCCGACGTTGACTTCCAGCAGCACGCGCTGCGTGAGGCCGGCCGACGTCGCGCGCTTCGACAGCTCCTGCGCGAGCGCGATACGGTCGCAGGTGTGGATCAGCGCGGCCCGGCCCACCACCAGCTTCGCCTTGTTCGTCTGCAGCGCGCCGATGAAGTGCCACTCCACGCCCGGAAGCGCGTCCGCTTTCTCGCGCAGATCCTGCGCGTAGTTCTCGCCGAAGATCGACTGCCCCGCTGCCTGCGCCGCGCGCAGCATCTCGACCGGCTTGGTCTTGCTCACCGCGACCAGGCGCACGGAAGCGGGGTCACGCCCCGCTCTCGAGCACGCGGCTGCGATCCGCTCGCGCACCCGGGTGAGACCGGCGGCTACGTCCACGGCAGATCCACGCCGGCTTCCGCCAGCATCTCCAGCGTCTCGACCAGCGGCAGGCCCACCACGTTGGTGAAGCTTCCGTCGAGCCGCTCGACGAACGCGCCCGCCAGCCCCTGGACCGCGTACGCTCCCGCCTTGTCGTCGCCGTCGCCGGAGGCGGCCAGCCAGCGGACCTGGGCCTCGGAGAGGGGCGCGAACGTCACCGCGGTCTCCACCGAGCGCACCTCGGGCGGCACGCACACGGCGGTGATCACCCGATGCTCGATGCCAGAGAGGAGTCGCAGCATGCGCTCCGCATCGGACCTGTCGCGCGGCTTTCCGAGCACTTCGTCTCCCACCACCACGACGGTGTCCGCCGCCAGCGTCACGTGTCCCGCGCGCGTGCACGTCTCCGCCTTTTCGCAGGCCATCCTTCGCACATAGGAGAGCGCCGGCTCGCCGGCCTTGCGCGACTCGTCGATGTGCGCCGCCGCCGCAGAAAAGCGCACCCCGAGCCGCTCGAGAAATTCGCGCCGGCGAGGCGAGGCGGAGCAGAGCAAAAGGTTCATCGCGCCGCCTCTACAAGATTTGGCGCGTCGCGACAACCGGACGTACACTCGGTGTATATGAGGGGCAAGGATCTCCTCCGGGAGCTGCAGCGCACCGTCGACGAGCTCGCCGTCCTCAACGAGATCGGGAAGGCCCTGACCTCGTCGCTGGACATCGGCGAGGTGATGCACGTCATCCTGGCGAAGGTGAGCGAGCTGCTCAAGCCGAGCAACTGGTCCCTGCTGCTGAAGGACCAGGCCACGGGCGAGCTGTACTTCCACGCCGCGGTGGGGGCCGGGTCGGATCGCCTCCTCGGCATGCGCCTCCAGCCGGGCGAGGGAATCGCGGGCTGGGTAGCGCAGAACAACCAGCCGCTCCTGGTGAAGAACGTCCACGCCGACCCGCGGTTCGCCAGCCGCTTCGACAAGGCCTCGCGCTTCCACACCAAGTCGATCCTCTGCGTGCCGCTCACCTTCAAGGAGCGGACGCTGGGCGTGATCGAGCTGGTGAACGGCCCCAACGACGGCGCCTTCCACGAGGAGGACTTGAAGATCCTCGGCACCGTCGCGGAGTTCAGCGCCATCGC
>Ga0208990_1000253_pt1 | contig 11728 bp, 12 predicted proteins | sample MedBloCARef_M3_FD_187854 | JGI IMG/M metagenome (GOLD analysis project Ga0208990, IMG submission 187854) | Forest soil microbial communities from El Dorado National Forest, California, USA - Mediterranean Blodgett CA Ref_M3 (SPAdes) (version 2) | ecosystem: Environmental > Terrestrial > Soil >...
GAGGACGATGCCGCCGATGCCGAGCAGCCAGGCCTCGCGCTCGAAGACGAACTGCTCGACGAAGGAGAGGCCGAAGGCCGCCACGGCGCCGAACACGGCATCGCCCAGCGCCGCGCCGATGCCGGTCATGTAGCCCGCCATCGCGCCCACGGTGATCGACCGGCGGATGCAGAGCGCCGCCGCCGGACCGACCGGGACCGCGATCACGAAGCCGATGGCGGCGCCCTCGATGGCGAGCGCGATCGGATTGAAGACGAAGCCCGGGACGTTCATTGCGTGGCTATAGCTTTTCCGCCGTGAAGTGGCGCGACGGCGCGACCATCCTGTCCTGCGCCGCCACCAGTTGCAGCTCGCGCTCGCCCTGGGCGCGGGTGGCTTCGAGCACGGCGAAGATCGACGAGGCGGCCTTGCCGAGCGCCAGGGCGACGTCGCCGCTCTCGATCCAGTGAGCCGAGAACAACGCGGCGACCGCATCGCCCGTTCCATTGGGCGCGACCTCGAAACCGATCAACGGCGTGGCGATCCGCCACGCGGCTTCCGGGCTCACGGCGACCATCTCGATCGAGTCGGCGGGCGCGTCGGCGCGGCGCAGGCTGGTGATCAAGGCGAGCCTTGGTCCGTTCAAGAGGCTGCGCGCCGCCGCCAGGGCTTCATCCATGGTCGAGACCTTGCGACCGGTCAGATGCTCGAGCTCGAAGTGGTTGGGCGTCACCAGGTCGGCCGCGGGAATGGCGCGCTCGCGGAAGAAGGTGTCGATGCCGGCCTTCACGTAGATGCCGGTGTCGACGTCGCCCAGCACCGGATCGCAGCACCACACGGCCCTGGCATTGGCGGCGCGCACGCGGCGCGCCGTGTCGAGCACGACGTCGGCCAGGGCCGCATCGCCGACATAGCCCGTCAGCAGCGCGTCGCACCGCGGCAAGAGGCCGAGCTCCTCGATGCCCCGCACGATGTCGGCGACCTGGTCCGCCGGGGCCGTGCGGCCGCGCCAGGCGCCGTAGCCCGTGTGATTTGAGAATTCGACCGTGTTTACCGCCCAGACCTCGTGGCCCAATCGTTGCAGGGGAAAAGTTGCCGCCCGATTGCCGACATAGCCGTAGGCAACATGGCTCTGGAGCGAGAGAAAGCGCATGGAAGCGGTCACCTTGCCACAAGGAGGCCGGTCATTATAGTCCGCCGCGTTTCCGGGGAGTTTTGGATGACGAAGACCGTTCGCCCGCGCCGCAGCGTTCTTTATATGCCGGGCGCCAACACGCGCGCACTCGAGAAGGCGCGGAGCCTGCCGGCCGACGCGCTGATCTTCGACCTCGAGGACGCCGTCGCTCCCGACGCCAAGGAAGCCGCCCGCACCAATGTCGCGCTGGCTGCGCAGAGCAAGGCCTACGGCAAGCGCGAGATCGCCATCCGTTGCAACGGGCTGGCGACGGAATGGGGTGCCGCTGACATCGAGGCCATCGCCACCTCGGGCGCCGATGCGATCCTGGTGCCTAAGGTCGAGAGCGCCGCGGAGGTCACCCATGTCGTGTCGCTGCTCGACACGGCCGGCGCGCCGCCCACCCTGGCGGTATGGGCGATGATCGAGACGCCGAAAGCCATCCTGCGCGCCGAGGAGATCGCGGGCTCCCATCCCAGGCTCGCGCTGTTCGTCATGGGCACCAACGATCTCGTGAAGGACATGCGGGCGCGCCACACGCCGATGCGCCTGCCGATGGTGACGGCGCTGGGCCTCGGCATGCTGGCCGCGCGGGCCTACGGGCTCACCATCCTCGACGGCGTCTACAACGACATCCGCGACGTCGAGGGATTTCGCGCCGTCTGCCAGCAGGGGCTCGAGATGGGGTTCGACGGCAAGACCCTGATCCATCCCAGCCAGGTCGAGCCGTGCAACGAGGTCTTCGCGCCGTCGACCGCGGAGCTCGAGATGGCCGGCAAGATCGTCGCCGCCTTCAAGGCCGCGCAGGCCGAGGGCAAAGGCGTGGTCACGGTCGACGGCCGCATGATCGAGAATCTCCATGTCGAACAGGCCGAGCGCGCACTGGCGCTGGCGGCGGCGATCAAGGAATTGCAGGAAGCGGCATGAGCAAGAGCAAGACCAGCGCCGGCAACTTCTTCGAGGATTTCAGGATCGGCCAGGAGATCCGCCACGCCACGCCGCGCACCCTCACCGAGGCGGACGCGGCGTTGAACATCGGCCTCTACGGGTCGCGCTTCGCCATCAACTCCTCGGACGTTTTCGCCCGCGCGCTCGGGCTGCCGCGCGCCCCGCTCGACGAACTCCTGGTCTTCCATGTCGTCATCGGCAAGACCGTGCCGGACATCTCGCTGAATGCCGTCGCCAATCTCGGCTATGCCGAGTTCCGCTGGGGCGTGCCGGTCTATCCCGGCGATACCGTGTCGGCGCACTCGACGGTTCTCGGCCTGCGCGAAAATTCCAATCACACGAGCGGTGTCGTCTGGGTGCGGTCGATCGGCACCAATCAAATCGGCGAGATGGTGCTCGACTACGTGCGCTGGGTGATGGTGCACAAGCGCGATCACGCGGCAGCCGTCGGCGCACCGGTAGTGCCAAAGACCGCTTCTTCCGTCGCGCCGCAAGATTTGATCGTTCCGGCGAACCTGACGCTTGGCGCCTACGACGACGTCGCTGCCGGTTCGCCGTATCGCTGGGAGGACTACGAAGCAGGCGAGCGCATCGATCATGTGAGCGGCATCACGCTCGAGGATTCTGACCACATGTTCTCGACGCGGCTCTACCAGAACACCGCGCGGGTCCATTTCGACGCCTACGCCGGCAAGAACACCCGATTCGGCCGCCGCCTCGCTTATGGCGGCCATGTCATTTCGCTGGCTCGCGCGCTCTCCTTCAACGGCCTCGCCAATGGCTTCAGGGTCGCGGCCATCAACGCCGGCAGCCACGTCGCGCCGACCTTCGGCGGCGACACGATCTATGCCTGGTCGGAAGTGCTGGAAAAAGCGCCACTGCCCGGTCGCTCGGATGTCGGCGGGCTGCGAGTGAGAACCATTGCAGCCAAGGATTGCCCCTGCGACTCGTGGCCGGGCAAGCAGGCCGACGGCAAGTATCATCCGGCGGTCGTGCTTGATCTCGACTACTGGCTGCTGGTACCTCGGCGTCAGGCGAATTTCGCTTAGAAATCCGAGACTTAACACGCGCCGTGCGGCGACTTTCATTGACTTGAAGCGGCGTGGCGCTAAATAAAGATCAGCCGATCTCGGCTATTGAGGTTCTTACGCGATGAGCGTCGCCAATCGGCCGGTACACCGGCCGCTTTCTCCCCATCTGCAGGTCTACAAGCCGCAGCTCACCTCCGTCCTCTCCATCCTGCATCGCGCCACTGGCATCGCGCTTTCGGTGGGGGCGCTGTACCTCGCGACCTGGGTGATCTACGCGGCGTCAAATCCCACGGCCTATGCGCTGTTCCAGAGCTTCAACACGTCGATCCTGGGCCGCATCGTGCTGGGTGGCTGGCTGTTCTGCGCCTTCTATCACCTCAGCAACGGCATCCGGCATCTGTTCTGGGATGCGGGCTACGGCTTCGAGCTCAAGGACGCCTATCGCAGCGGCTGGATCGTCGTTGCCGTCGCGCTGACCGCCACGGCGGTGTCGTGGATCGTCGGCCTCAGGCTGGTGTGAGGAGAGGCCAATGAACAGCGATCTCAGAACCCCTCTCGCCCGCGCCCGCGGTCTCGGTTCGGCCCGCGTGGGCGTCCACCACTGGTGGGCGCAGCGGCTCACCGCCATCGCCCTGATCCCGCTCGTCGTATGGTTCGCGATCTCGCTGGTGATGATGAGCGGCGCCGACTACGGCGCCGTGCGCGCCTGGATCGGTTCGCCGGCCGTCATGGTGCTGCTGATCCTGACCATCGCCATCGGCCTGCATCACGGCCAGCTCGGCCTGCAGGTCGTGATCGAGGACTACGTGCACGGCGACGGTTCTAAGCTGGCGCTGATCGTGGCGGTCCGCTTCATCGCAGTGTTGTTCGGGCTGGCCGCCATCGTGGCCGTCCTGCGTATCGGATTCGGAGGCTGACCATGGCCGAGGCGAGCAACGGCAAGAGCTACGGCGCAACGGCCGGCACGGTTACGATCGGCGGCAACGCCTACAAGGTGGTCGATCACGAGTATGACGTGGTCGTGGTCGGCGCCGGCGGCGCGGGCTTGCGCGCCACTTTCGGCCTCGCCGCCAAGGGACTGAAGACCGCCTGCATCACCAAGGTGTTCCCGACCCGCAGCCACACCGTGGCGGCGCAGGGCGGCATATCGGCCTCGCTCGGCAACATGGGTCCGGACGACTGGCGCTGGCACATGTACGACACCGTGAAGGGCTCGGACTGGCTGGGCGACCAGGACGCCATCGAATACATGGTGCGCGAGGCGGTGCCGGCGATCATCGAGCTCGAGCATTACGGCGTGCCGTTCAGCCGCACGCCCGAGGGCAAGATCTACCAGCGGCCGTTCGGCGGCATGACCACGGAGTTCGGCAAGGGCATCGCCCAGCGCACCTGCGCCGCCGCCGACCGCACCGGCCACGCCATCCTGCACACGCTCTACCAGCAGTCGCTCAGGAACAACGCCGAATTCTTCATCGAGTATTTCGCTCTCGACCTCATCATGGACGAGGGCATCTGCCGCGGCGTCATGGCGTGGAATCTCGACGACGGCACCATCCATCGTTTCCGCGCCCACAAGACGGTGCTGGCGACCGGCGGCTACGGCCGCGTCTACTTCACCGCCACCTCGGCGCACACCTGCACCGGTGACGGCGGCGCCATGGCGTTGCGCGCCGGCCTGCCGATGCAGGACATGGAGTTCATCCAGTTCCATCCGACCGGCATCTACGGCGCGGGCTGCCTGATCACCGAAGGCGTGCGCGGCGAGGGCGGCTACGTCACCAACTCGACCGGCGAGCGCTTCATGGAGCGCTATGCGCCGTCAGCCAAGGACCTCGCCTCGCGCGACGTCGTGAGCCGCGCCATGACCATCGAGATCCGTGAAGGCCGCGGCTGCGGCCCTAACCACGACTATATCGAGCTGCATGTCGAGCATCTCGATCCCAAGGTGATCCACGAGCGCCTGCCCGGCATCGCCGAGACGGCGCGCATCTTCGCCGGCGTCGACGTCACGCGCCAGCCGATCCCCATCCTGCCGACCTGCCACTACAACATGGGCGGCATCCCGACGAACACCCACGGCGAGGTGATGACGGTCAAGGATGGCGATCCCAACGCCATCGTCCCCGGCCTGATGGCGATCGGCGAGGCGGCCTGCGTCTCGGTGCACGGCGCCAACCGGCTTGGCTCCAACTCGCTGCTCGACCTCGTGGTGTTCGGCCGCGCCGCCGCCAATCGTTGTGCCGAGGTGCTGACGCCGGGCGAATCGCACAAGCAGCTTCCCCGTGCCGGCGAGCAGGCGATCGCCCGCTTCGACAGGCTGCGTCACGCTGCGGGCGGCACCGGCACCGCGCAGCTCCGCCTCAACATGCAGCGCACCATGCAGAACGACTGCGCGGTGTTCCGCACCCAGCAGAGCCTCGACGAGGGCTGCGACAAGCTCGACAAGGTGATCGCCGGCAGCTCCGACATCCGGGTCAAGGATCGCTCGCTGATCTGGAACTCCGATCTCATGGAGACGCTGGAGTTCGAGAACCTGATCGTGCAGGCCCAGGCCACCATCCGCTCGGCGGCCAACCGCAAGGAAAGCCGCGGCGCGCACGCCCGCGAGGACTATCCCGAGCGCGACGACAAGGAATGGATGAAGCACACCGCGATCTGGGTGGACGAGAAGGGCAAGACCCGCATCGACTACCGGCCGGTGAAGCTGCAACCCATGAGCAACGACGTGCAGTCGTTCCCGCCCAAGGCGCGCGTGTACTAGGGGACGCCGGAGAGTGCGACGACCGAGAGTTTTAAGAGGAAGCGATGGCTGAGTTCAGACTGCCCGCCAATTCCAGGATCGGCGTCGGCGAAACATACAAGGCGGCGGCGGGAACCAAGAACATCAAGGCGTTCAAGGTCTATCGCTGGACGCCGGACGACGGCAAGAACCCGTCGGTCGACACCTACGAAGTCGACATGGACACCTGCGGCCCGATGGTTCTCGACGCGCTGATCAAGATCAAGAACGAGATCGACAGCTCGCTCACCTTCCGCCGCTCGTGCCGCGAGGGCGTGTGCGGCTCGTGCGCCATGAACATCGACGGCACCAACACGCTGGCCTGCACCAAGTTCATTGCCGAGGTGAAGGGCGACATCAAGATCTATCCGCTGCCGCACATGCCGGTGGTGCGCGACCTGGTGCCCGACCTCACCGTGCCCTATGCCCAGCTCGCCTCGATCGAGCCGTGGCTGAAATCGACCAGCCAGCCGCCGACCCGCGAGCGGCTGCAGTCGCCCGAGGAGCGCGCCAAGCTCGACGGGCTGTGGGAGTGCATCCTGTGCTTCTGCTGCACGACCTCGTGCCCCTCCTACTGGTGGACCGGCGAGCGCTATCTCGGGCCCGCCATCCTGCTGCAGGCCTATCGCTGGCTGGCCGACAGCCGCGACGAGGCCAAGGGCGAGCGGCTCGACCAGCTGGAGGATCCGTTCCGGCTCTACCGCTGCCACACCATCATGAATTGCACCAAGACCTGCCCCAAGAGCCTCAATCCGGCGAAGGCGATCGCCGAGATCAAGAAGATGATGGTCGAACGGACCATCTGATCGCCGTCCACCCCCATAAAAGGCGCGCCAGTAACCCGGCGCGCCTTTTGCTATGCTGCCGCTGCAAACATAAAAACAGGGGCTTCAGCAATGTTTCTCAAACCTCTCACCGCTGCGGCGGTGCTTTCGGGCGTGGCGGCATTCGTCTCGATGCCGGCGTTGGCCGGCCAGACCTTCGACGCGGTGAAGGCCAAGGGCTTCGTGCAGTGCGCCGTGAACACCGTCCTGGCCGGCTTCTCCTTCTCCGACAGCCAGGGCAAGTGGACGGGGCTCGACGTCGATCTCTGCCGGGCGATCGCCGTGGCGATGTTCGGCGATGCTGAAAAGGCCAAGTACACGCCGACCACGGCGCAGCAGCGCTTCGTGGCGCTGCAGTCGGGCGAGGTCGACGTCATCACGCGCAATGCCACGCAGACCCTGCTGCGCGACACCTCGCTCGGCTTCAACATCGCCGGCGTCAATTTCTACGACGGCCAGGGCTTCATCGTGCCGACCAAGAGCAACATCAAGAGCGCCAAGGACCTGGCTGGCGCCACGATCTGTGTGCAGCCCGGCACGACCACCGAGCTCAACCTCGCGGACTATTTCCGCAAGAACAAGATGACCTTCAAGCCGGTACTGATCGAGAAGCTCGACGAGCTCTTGCAGGCCTATGCCGCCGGCCGCTGCGATTCCTACACGACGGACGCTTCGGGGCTGGCGGCGGTGCGCGCCGGCCAGCTCTCCGGCAAGGGCGAGCACACGATCCTGCCCGAGCGCATCTCCAAGGAGCCGCTCGGGCCGATCGTGCGCCACGGCGACGACCAGTGGTTCGACCTCGTCAAATGGACCTTGATGGGCATGATCGAGGCCGAGGAGATGGGCATCAGCTCGAAGAACGTCGACGAGATGCTGAAGAGCGACGATCCGGCCATCAAGCGCTTCCTGGGCGTCACGCCGGGCTACGGCAAGGCTGTCGGCGTCGACGAGAAGTGGATGTACAACATCGTCAAGCAGATCGGGAACTACGGCGAGAGCTTCGAGCGCAATGTCGGCGTCGACACGCCGCTCAAGCTCGAGCGCGGCCAGAACGCGCTGTGGACCAACGGCGGCCTGATGTACGCGATTCCGTTTCGGTGATGCCGCGTCACTCTCCGTCATGTTCCTCTCCCCCTTGGGGGAGAGGAGGAAGAAAGAGATGAGCGCGAGCGAGAAGAAGCGACGAACTATTCCGTCCGCTCGAACCGCATCTTCTTGATGCGGCCGGTCGACACTTCCAGCGCGGCCACGCGGCCGGCGCGGTCGCGCACGAGATGGGCGAGCTGGGTGACCTGCAGCCAGCTACCCGGCGATTCGATCTCGACGGTGTCGGCGTCGATGCCGCGCACCGGCCAGGGTGCACCGCCGGCGATCAGCGGCCCGCCGACGGCAGCGGCCCAATCCTCGCCGCTGCGTTTGATCTCCCAGCTGGCGCCTGTGTCGGCCGAAACGTAGCGGCCGGCGATCGCCGCCGGCACCGGTTTGCGCCGGCCAAGCTTCTTGAACGTAAGCACGCGGCCGGCGCCGAGATCGACCCGCGCTGTCCCGGTTCGGCCAGGCTTCAGGGCGAATTCGAACGAACCGCGTTCGGCCGCCAGCCAGCCGTCGGCGCGCCGTCCCAGCACGAAGGGCATCCCGTTCTGCGTCACCGTCGCCTCGCCGTTGCGCCATGCCAGCTCGAACAGCGACGGCTCTTCGGCGTTGAACCAGGTGCCCGACAGCGGCTTGATGTCGGCCTCGCTGAGGGCGGGCACGGCGGGCTTCAATCGCTTGTCGCCTTCCAGCGCCAGCGTCGCGATGGCGCGCGACTGCCGCCATGGATCGATGCTGCCCAGGTTGGCGATCACCACGACGGTGAGGTCGGCCTGCGGCAACCGCAGGAATTCCGTGCGATAACCCGGCCACAGGCCGCCATGGCCGATGGTGGCGAGGCCGCGCAAGTCGTCGGCCTGCACGCCGCGGCGATATTTGTTGGCATGGCCGCCGGCGAGCGGCGCCGCGGCCGCCAGTTGCGCCGGCAGTCCTTTGGGCGAAAGCGCCGGCTGGTCGAAATGCCGGCTCCAGATCAGCAGATCCTCGACGGTCGAGGTGAGGCCGCCTTCGCCGCCTTGCGGGTAGGCATGTGCGGCGCGGCGGAACCCGCTCTCGAAATCGCCGAGATAGCCCGTGGCGAGACCCGGGATCACCGTGTCGATCTCGTGCACCAGCGAGGTGCTGGTCATGCCGAGCGGCTTGAAGATGCGTTCAGCGAGGAAGTCGCCCAGCTTCTGGCCGGCGAGCTTCTCGATAATCAGACCGAGCAGCAGGAAGTTCGTGTTGCTGTAGAGGAAGCGGCTGCCCGGCGCGAAGTTGAGATGGTTGTTGCGGACGCAGGCGGCCAAGAGATCCTGCGGGCGCGCCGGCTTGTCGAGGCCGTGGCCGCCCAGCCGCAGCAGCTCGAGGAAATCGGGCAAGCCGCTCGAATTGCGCATCATCTGGTCGACGGTGACGGGCAGGGGCTTCAGCTCGCCGAGATACTTGTGCGGTGGATCGGCGAGCTTGAGCTTGCCTTCCTCGGCCAGCATCAGCGCGGCGCTGACGGTGAACTGCTTGCTGACCGAGGCGATGCGAAAGCGCGTCCGCGGGTGGATCGGTACGCCCAATTCAATGCTGGCGAGTCCGTAGCCCTTGCAGAGCTCGATGTCGCCGCCGCGCATGACGGCCGCGACGGCGCCCGGCGAGCCGGGCCTGGTGTAACGGGAGAACAGCGCGTCGACGCGACGTTCGAGGGCGACGGATCCGATCGATTTTGACATGAAAGCAGTCAATCCAAGCGGCTCGCGCTTGTAAAGCCGAGGCGCTACCTTCCGGCGAACACAGGAGGAACGCGCGAATGGAGCGCCGCTTCGTCAAGGTCGAGAAGGGTCTGGGACCGCAGGGCCGCATCGCCGTGGTGCGCTTCGACCGCGGCGACAACATCAATGCGCTCAGCCAGGAGGCGATGCGCGAGCTGCGCGACGTGCCGCGCGATTTCGAAGACGACCTTTTAACCTCGGTCGTGATCCTGACCGGCTCCGCTAAGGCCTTCTCGGCGGGCTTCGATTTGAAGGACACAGAGGGTCGCCAGCGCGATCAGCTGTCGGTGGGCGAGCGCATCCATCGCCAGCGGCTCGGTCCCAAGATGTGCAAGGCGTGGCACGAGATGGATCAGGTCACCATTGCCGCCATCGAAGGCCATTGCATCGGCGGCGGCGCCGCGCTGGTCGTGTCGCTCGATTTCCGCACCTGCGGAAAGAGCGCGCATTTCCGCATCCCCGAGGTCGAGCTCGGCATGAACATGAGCTGGGGCTCGATCCCGCGCCTGCTGGCGCTGATGGGCCCGGCCCGCACCAAGCAGGCCGTCATCTTGGCGTCGGATCGCATCTCTGCCGCCGAGGCGCTGGCGTGGGGGCTGGTCGAGACCGTGGTCGAGGATGGCGAGGCTTTGCCGGCCGCCATGGCCTTCGCCGAGAGGATCGCCCGCCAGCCGCCGATCCCGGTGCGCATGACCAAGCGCACGGTGAACCGGTTCGCCCATGCGCTCGACGAGCTTGGCGCCCATATGGACGCCGACCAGAACGTGCTGACGGGGCTGACCGAGGACTACAAGGAGGGGACATCGGCCTTCCGCGAGAAGCGCAAGCCGGTGTTCAAAGGGCGTTAGCTTTGGAACGTCATTGCAAAGTTGCTGTCATCCCGAGCGAAGCGAGGGACCCTTAAGGCCACGGGAAAGGTCCCTCGCTTCAGCGCGGATCAGATCCGCGCGACTCGGGATGACAATCATGGCGCACCGACCTCAGTGCGTCCGCTGCAAGTGCCTAGTACTTCCGTCCCGGCAGCTGGTCGATGATCGCCTGACGCGCGGGGTCCTCGAGCATCGCCCAGCGGCCGATCTCGTCGATCGTGCGCTTGCAGCCGAGGCAGAAGCCGCTCTTGCGATCGATCGTGCAGATGCCGATGCAGGGCGACATCACGCGCCTGAGCGGCGGTGGTCCGTCAGACATGGCGCGATCAGGGCTTCTTGCTGAGCTCGGCGAGCTGGTTCTGCAACTCGTCGAGCTTGCGCTTGAGATCGTCGATCGCGGCTTCGGTCGGCGGGTTGGCCGCGTCGCTCTTGGGCGGCTCCTGCCCGTTGGTCAGGGGCGGCGTGCCCGGGGCCTGTCCCGCCTGGCCGGGCCGGAACGGGTTGAACATCCGCATGGCGTTCTCGAACATCGCCATGTTCTGCTTGCCCATCGATTCGAACTGCTGGAACGGATTGAAGCCGAAGGCATTCTGCAGGTAGCGCCGCATCTGTTCCTGGTTGCGCGCGAACTGCGTCATCGACATTTCGAGATATTGCGGCACCACGCCCTGCAGGCTGTCGCCGTAGAAGGAGATGAGCTGGCGCAGGAAGGGGATCGGCAGCAGCGTCTGCCCGCCCTTGTTCTCTTCTTCCATAATGATCTGCGTCAGCACCGAGCGCGTGATCTCGTCGCCGGTCTTGGCGTCGTAGACGACGAAGTCGGTCTTGTCCTTCACCATCTGCGACAGATGGTCGAGCGTCACGTAGGCGGAGGTCGCGGTGTTGTAGAGCCGCCGGTTCGCGTACTTCTTGATCACTACCGGAGCGGGCTTCGGTCCGCCCTCGGGTACTGCTTGATCCATTACGCTTCGCTCCCTAGCTCCCGGCCGCCATGAACGTCCGTTTACTTCGGATTGGTCACCTTAGCGCCGATACCGCAGTGCGACAAGGAGCGGTTTGCGCCTGCGAAAGCAGCGTTTATGCGGCGATGGGCTATAATGGGCGCATGGCCCCCGAAAACGACGATTCGGCCGATTTCGACCGCCTGGCCCGGCGTTATCTCGACCTCTGGCAGAACCAGCTTGCCGGGCTTGCCGCCGACCAGGCGCTGACCGAACAGATCGCCCGCCTGTTCGCGGCCGCGAACACCCAGGTTGCATCGGCGATCCAGGCGGCCCAAGGAGCACACCA
>Ga0208990_1000254_pt1 | contig 11722 bp, 13 predicted proteins | sample MedBloCARef_M3_FD_187854 | JGI IMG/M metagenome (GOLD analysis project Ga0208990, IMG submission 187854) | Forest soil microbial communities from El Dorado National Forest, California, USA - Mediterranean Blodgett CA Ref_M3 (SPAdes) (version 2) | ecosystem: Environmental > Terrestrial > Soil >...
GGGGGCAAGTGCGCCAGCCCTGAAGTGATTTCGCACCCTGGGGTGCCGCACCCTTTGGGGCTTGGTTTTTCAAAGGGTGCGGGTTTTGACTGCGCGATTTCGGTGGCCTCAACTGTCAGCGTGCGGGATCCACCGGCACAAAAACTTGCTTCTCTCGGTCAACGCCGAATCGCCACTGAAGTAGTCTTTTTCCCTCTTTTCGGAGACGGCCGCTTTTTCGTGCGCAATCCGGCGTGCATGGAGCGGACCTCGAAGCGCACGCCTTCCGCGCGCTGCAAGTACGCAACGATCTCAAACAGATTGCGCGCGGTAGGGTTCCCGTTCGGGCCGAACATCTGGTGAAGCGTCTTCACGTGGAGATTGGTTCGCGCGGCCAGCTTGGGAAATCCGATAGTGGCATTGATATAGTCGCGCAACAACTCCTTGCCGAGCGGCACTTCGCCAGTGAGTAGGCTTTCCAGTGCATCGCTCAGGAGCCCTCTTCGAAAGGCGGGATCCCGTTTCGCGTCCGCTTGAACTGTTTCTCTAAAATCTCGCGTCAAGGCCATTTTCAATCCTCTTCCTTGTGCTGTCTCTTCCTCTGCTTGTAGTCTTCCCAGCGGTTGAGTGCCAGACTGATATCGTTCTGCTGGCGTTGTTTCGTTCCACCGCCCAGAAGGATCACGATCTGCTCGCCGTCTTTCCCAAAGTACACCCGGTAGCCTGGGCCGAAATTGAGCTTGCACTCAAAAACACCGGCTCCAACACCCTGGACGTTGGAAAAGTTCCCAAGTCCGACGCGGTATAGCGCCGTTGTCACCTTCCGGCGAGCCTCCGGGTCCAACTTGCCGCGCCATTCGCCAAATGGGCTGTGCCCGTCACGATTCAGATATTCACGAATATCAACCATTTCGTCCAAAGGTAACAAATATTGTACCATCTGCAGAGGTCAGCAGGTGAGACATTCCTAGGAGGTTCCAGGTATTGGTGCGCTGAGGGGTCGCGCAATCAGCGGAGAGAATCTGAAACAAAATGACCGCGCGGCGGAGAGGGTCGCGCGCGCAGTCAGTTCACTGGACCGGTGCTAGTTCGCGTGGAAAGTCACTTCGACTCTCAAATTCACGGCTGTGGCTTCGCCGTCCAGAATCGTCGGTTCGTACTTTCTCTGCGACACGGCTTTCATCGCCGCGGGGATCAGCAGCGGATGGCCGCTGATGGCGTGCATCTCGACCACGTTGCCGTGTTCATCGATAATCGCTTCGATCACCACGATTCCCTGGATGCGGGACTGCTTTGCCAAAATTGGATAAATCGGGGCGGGTCCCGACAGCAGCCGCGGCGGCTTCACATTGCCACCGACACGCACCGGCTGCTTCGGCCCTTCCGATGCAGGCGCCGCGGGGGCCGCCACGCCGTTCATCACGCCGCCGAGAACGCCGCCGGGTTGTCCTCCAGTGATCCCGCCAGGGACGCCACCCTGCATTCCCATAAGAGCCTCTTCGGGCGGGGCCGTATCACTTGCGATCGCCACCACCTTGGGGACAAACGACGGCGCTGTCAATTTTCCCGGCGTGAATGTTTTTGGCGTCGTGTGCACCACGCGCGCGACTGCCGCTGGCGGCGGTGGAGGCGGTGCGGCCGCCGGCGGCAGCGGCGCAATGAGCAGCGTCGTGTTGAACCGCTGCAGATCCAGTCCCTGCGAAAAATACAGCGGCATCAACAACAGAAGAAACAACACCGCTGCGTGAGCCCCCAGCGACGCCGCCCATTTCAGCGGGTGCCTTTTCTGGCGCGTCGAACTCTGCTCGAGAATTGCCTCGGCAAAAAAGTCCTGTTTCGCCGCCACCTGCGTTGGAGGCAACACGACACTGCGCTTTGGCTTCGCACCTTTCATGTCCTCCAGAAAAAATACGTTTTGATTTAACATTCCACGGTCCTCCCTTTTCATTTGAAAAAATGTCCGTGCAATCTCCTGACGGACTTCCTGCTCAAGTCACACCCGAACGCACACTCGTTTGATATGGACACGACACTGTGCCCGGGAAAACTCAAGCCCTAGAAAACTGCGGGGAAAGTTCTCGTTTCGTCGAGGAAAAGCGAGATGCAGTCAACTGGAGAAAAACAAATGACTATACTTCTCTTCCAGTTTGCACACCCTCCTCTGAATACGCAAACTCAAAATTCAAATGGAGAGAATCGAAAATCCTTATTTCTGTCTGCTGCACGGGAGATGATGTACCGGGCCGAAGGAGCCATAAAAATGGCTCGTGAGGCAAGCTAACCGCCAGCGGATTTGTGGCGAGCAGAGCCCGACTTGGTCTGTGCTGCGGCGATCACTCGCCATGCACGCAACGTTTCGCCCACGGTCCATGCCTGTGCAACGCAGCCCTGCGGTGCAAACGGCGGATCGCCATCGAAAATTTCGCTCGCCGTGCCGAGCCCAGCGGCTTTGACGTGGTTCAGCATCGGCTCCAGGAACGACGCCGCTATGTCAGGATCCTGATAAACGCGGAGGTGCGCAAGCGCGAACGGGCCGAGCAGCCAGCCCCACACCGTGCCTTGATGATAGGCGGCGTCGCGCTCTTGCGGCTTGCCCGCGTACCGCCCGTGGTACCCGGGCTCTCCAGGGCCGAGGCTGCGGAGGCCAAAGGAGGTGAGAAGTTTGCGCGCACACACGTCAACCACGGCTCGCTGTTGCGCCGGCGTAAGAGCGGTCTCCGGCAGCGAAACGGCGAAGATTTGATTGGGGCGCAACGTCGCATCGTTGTCCCCGGCCCCTCCTGGGCCGTCGATCACATCGAAACAAAATTGCGCGGCGGGATTCCAAAAGCGCGCGAAGCCGGTCCGCGCGCGATCCGCCAGCTCTTCATAGTGGTTCCCCGTTCTGCCAATCGCGCGGCCCAATCGAGCCATGGTGGTTGTGGCATTGAGCCACAGCGCATTTACCTCGACCGGTTTTCCAATGCGCGGCGTGACGATCCTATCGCCGGCTTTCGCATCCATCCAGGTGAGCTGCACGCCCGGCTCCCCCGCATAGAGCAATCCGTCGGCAGAGTCCACGTGAATGTTATAGCGCGTGCCACGCAGGTAAGCGTCCACGATGCCCGAAAGCACGGGATACAATTCTCTCAGCAGGCCGATATCGCTCGTCACATCAAAATACTCTCGGACGGCCTCCAGGTACCAGAGCGCTGCGTCGACGGTGTTGTACTGGGGCTCTTCACCCCCGCGAGGAAAATTATTGGGCAGCATTCCCTGGCTGACAAAACGCGCGAACGTTCGAAGGATGTTGCGGGCGAGCCACGGCCGTCCGGTAGCCAGGCAAAGCCCTGGAAGCGCAACCATGGTGTCGCGTCCCCAGTCGCCAAACCAGGGAAACCCGGCCATGATGGTCCGCGCCTCTGCCGCTCCCTCCAGCGGCCGGGCGGCAATGAATTGGTCGGCAGCGAGGACGAGTTGCTGGATCGACGGCGAGGCTGTCGCCGCAACCCCCATGTTGCCCGCGAAAAAACGCTCCAGCAGAGCGTCCATCTCCCGATGGCGCGCGGCGAGAGCGGCCTCGCCATTCATGGAGGGCGCCGCGGAGGTGCTGGCGACAATCGTGAGCGAATCTCCCGGAGCAAGCGCAGCAGAAAACTCGCCCGCGAACAAAAGATCGGTGTGATCGCAAAGCCCGCGCGCGCGTTCCGTGGCCAGATCGAAATTGCGATACCACTCGTGGTCAGGCCGCGCCTTAGCGGACGCGCTCAGCAGATAAAACGGGACGGCGCCTGCGAAGGCCGTAACGCGCAGTCCATGGTCGACCCGAGCGATGTCCATGTGCAAATTACCGGCGGCCGTCGTGCGGTGTTCTTCGCAATAGTTCACCAGAGCCTTGATCGACAACTCCATCGAGGCGCTGGCGCGAACCAGACGGTACAGGACGTATGTGGTGTTCGCTCCGGGCTGCATGAAAACGCGCTTTTCCAGCAGCGCATCGGCCAGGGCAAACGTCCATACGGGAATGCTGCCCTCCAAATGAAAGCGCTCGATGTGGCGGAAGCCTTCAGGAGCTACCGTCCCGGTGGCCCAGCGATTGGTGGCGAGGTCAAATTGTTGGGCGCCATACCGTACGACCTCGTCCAGCTTCGCCAGCAGGAGAGTGCGGCCCAGCGGCGGCTGTAGCGCGGCCACCAGCAGACCGTGGTAACTGCGTGTCTGGAGGCCCGGGATGGTACCAAAGGCGTATCCGCCGATACTGTTGGTCACCAGCCACTCGCGCGATTCCGCAGCGGCGAGATCGCAACAAATCTCGCGGCCGAAATCAACAACGAATGGAACCCCCGTGACAGTTTTATTGCTTGTGCGCTTCACAGGAGAATCATGGAGCTTTCCAAACTTTTGGGCCAGAGAAAAAATGGACTGTTCAACTCCCGGGACCCGGCAGCCCCAGGTTCGCAATTTTATCCGACGGAATGTGAGCGCAGAGTAGCCAGAATCTCGCGCAACGCCTTGAAATCGACAGGTTTGGTGATGCACGCATCACAACCCGCATCCTGGACGCTTTTGGCGTCTTTGAACGACGCATCCCCCGTGACGGCGACGATCGGCATGTGCGCAAGATGTCTTTGCCTGCGCGCCCAATGAACCAGAGTGAGGCCGTTCTTGCTGCCGAGATGAATGTCCAAGAGCACCGCTTCCGGAAGGGGTTCCGCGGCGATGAGTATGAATGCCGCTTCGAGAGTGTCAGCGAGTGCGGCCTCAAAACCTTCGATTTCCAGCCAGTCGGCCAGGAGTTTGCGAAACGACGGATCATCTTCGACGACGAGGATGCGATGTTTCATCTTGTTCCCTGAGGCTGGCAGATTGTCCTTTGACCGGGCGAGACCACCACGCCTGGCGGGACGCCCATTCAAAGACACAACCATCCGGATGCCCTCAATCACGAGTCGAACAAACGGGCAGGAGGGTGTGCGAGTGAGATCTGGGGCGGGGGAATCAGGGACCCAATCTAGACCGCAACGCCCGTCGGAAAGTCTAAACCGACACTACTCTAAGCCCGCGTCCAATTGAGGGCAAGCGTTTTCCCGGCCTTCCTTTTGCGAATAAGATACCAGCCAACGATGAGACGATCCATAGCGCCGCGGTTACGATCTCCGCACCTTCTCATAGCAAAGTACGCATCCGCTCGCGAGCTTTGTGCAATTGCGACTTGGAATTTCCAACTGAGCATTCCAGGGCTACAGCAATCTCGGTGTGTTCGTACCCGAACACATCGTGTAAGACTAACATTCGTTTGTAACCACTTGGCATCTGGCGGAGAGCGCGCTTCAGATTCTCCCGATCGAATAGACCAGTCAGTGATGGGTCCGGGCCGCTGGGTACCGGGAGCCGCGCGCCGCGCTCTTCCTGGTGGTCGCCATCGTTCTCCAAAGGGATTTCCATAATCTTCCGTTTGCGCAGGCTCATCAATACAATATTCACGGACAACCGATGAAACCAGCTGAAGAAGGCGGATTCTCCTCGGAAAGTGTGAATCTTACGGAAGACTTGTAAGAAGGCCTCTTGGGTCAGGTCCTCGGCATCAGCCTGATTTTTTGTCATGCGCAAGCACAGACCATAAACCCGTCTGTTGTATCGGCGGTAGATTCGCTCGAAGGCTGCAGCGTCGCCCTCCTGTGCCTGTCGAATAGTTTCTTGCTCAGGGATGTCGCCGTTGCCGGGTTCTCTGACTCCCGGCGACTCTTCCGCTGAACCGAATGAGTTGGCCATCAATGCCTCGCTTGCGTTGGAATGCGCGTCTTTCTCCTCTATCGAGGTTCCGGGCACAAATCGCGCGCGGATTTTGAGAGCCCGATTCGTCTAGCCGGGTCCGTTTACGCCGCTGAGAAACCCGCCGAGGTACCCAGTCAGCGATACGACGGCGACGGCTAGTAATTCAAGCGGGATGTGGTAGCCGGATAGCTTTTGTCCGCGGCGCCGCCCTTGAAAATGTATCCACCAGACCAGCCAGATCATTGCGGTCGCGGCGCACGCCAGTACCAGGTGCATCAGCAGGATGCCCTTGAGCTTCTGCCCTTCGAGTGCGAACTGCCACGCGAGGATTCCCGTCGCGACCACTGGCGCCGTCGAAATCGCCGCCAGCAGGAGGTTATAGTAGGCCGCGTCGGCCAAACTACGCCGCTTCGTCCATCGCGCAATTAGGTCGAATGCCACGCCGGCAATAAACAAGGCGATCGGAAAGTGGATCAACACCACATGCTGCGCATGTTTGGCAAGGAGCGCTGACTTCAGATCAAAGGGATTCACTTCCGTCTCCTCGAACTACTGCACCACGACTTTGGCCGTCATTTTTGGATGGATCGCACAGTAGTAGACGTACGTACCGGGCTTAGTGAATGTAAACGAGAAATGGTCATCCGTATCGAGAGGCTTCGATTTGAACAATTTGTCATCGCTCGCGACAACGTGCGGGACGTCGTCGCGATTCGTCCATGTGACTGTTGTTCCAACGGGAATTTTTACGTCTGCCGGGCCAAAACTGAAATTGTCGATCTTGACCGAGGCGCCCCCCGCGGGATTTTCAGCAGGTCTCAGAGCCAAAATCGGCCTGATGCCCACAGTTAGTGTGAAAGCTGTTATCACTGCTGCTGCGCATACGAAAATCCACCTGATTCTTTTCATGTCTCTTTCCTCCAAGGAAATATTTTAAGAAAGCCAGTTACCACTCAAGATTGAGCCAGCGGCGAATCGACGATCGCGAGCGAATGCTGGCCTTGAACAAAGTTCACGTGCGAGATACCGAGCACGCTGCGCAATTGATCTGCCGGCACCTTCATGGGGCCAGGTGACGGCGCAGTGCCAGGGGCTGGTTGAGGAAATGCGGTCGACAGCGCCGTGTGGAATGTGACGTTGCCTTCCACCTTTTGCATGATCTGGTGAATGTGGCCGTTCAGGACGGACACCGAGCCGAAGCGCTTCAAGTATCCCAGTGCCTGCTCGCTATCATCCGTACCCCAACCCCACTCCGGATACACGGCCCAAAGAGGAATGTGCGCAAACACGATGACCGGCGTGCTGCTTTTCAGTTGCTTCACATCATCTTGAAGCCATTTGAGCTGGTCGGACCCCAGGGATCCCAGTCCACCCGCCTTGAGGTCTACCACGTTGACCAGACCGATAAAGTGCGCTCCCTTGTGATCGAAGCTGTACCAGCCTTTTCCTTTCGTGCCTTTGCCGAAGCGGTCCAGGTACTGCTGGCCATCGTCCGTCAGCACATCGTGTTCGCCGGGAACGTAGAAGATCTTTCCAGCCTTGGCGCCCTTGAGTACTTGCTCGGCCGTGTCAAACTCGGACGGTTTCGACAATTGCGAAATATCTCCCGTGTGCAACAGAAAGTCCGGTGGCGCCGTCGCGCTGTTAATGCGGTCGACAGCGATCTGGAGCGTCGCGGTTACATCCGGGTTAGCCTCTTTGCTGAACCCGATGTGGGAATCGCTGATCTGGATGAAGCTGAAATCCGCGCCTTTCATTTTTGCCATGTGCTCGCTGTTTGCGGCGCCCTGCATCAAAGGCAATGATTTCAAAATACCGCCATGCAGCGTATAGAGCACTCCGGTGCCGGCCCAGGCCATGCACTGTAGAAATCCCCGGCGGTCGATTCCATCCTTGTTGATGTTGTCGCGAATAAAGTCAGCCATTGTGTTTTCTCTCTTCCGGGGCGCTGGCATTAGAATTCTTGCCGCATGCGTTCCCTCTGGAGGTAAGACTTGTAGGGGCGGCGCATATTCCCTCAAAATGGCATGTTTCATGGGCGGGAATAAAATAGGATCGATCGCGGTCTTACAGAGCAGCTAGTGAGGAGCGGCGGGAAACGCGAAGGTGGCGGAAACAGCGAGACGTGACCGTTTCGAGCAAACCGTCCTGCCCCATTTGGACGCTGCGTACAACCTCGCGCGCTGGCTGACGCGGAACGATCATGATGCGCAAGACGTGACGCAGGAAGCGTGCCTCCGCGCCTTCCGTTTTTTCGACGGATACCAGGGCGGCAACGTGCGGGCGTGGCTCCTGACGATTGTGCGGAATACGTGCTACACGTGGCTGCACCAAAATCGGGCCCCCGGTTCCAATGAAGTGTTCGACGAAGAAATTCACAGCGCCGAATTTTCCGGCGGCGCCAGTCCTGAAAGTCAGGCGTTGGCTGGCGCGGATAAGGAAACCTTGCGCCGCGCGCTCGAGGAGTTGCCGGATGTTTTCCGTGAAGTGTTCGTCCTGCGCGAGATCGAAGGCATGTCATACAAGGAGATTGCCGATGTCGCGTCCATCTCTCTTGGCACGGTGATGTCCCGCTTGGCGCGGGCGCGCACTCGATTGCGCCAGTCACTGGGCGCCGTTCTTGGCAAGGAGTCCTGAAATGAGCTGCGAATTGACGCAACGCTTCGTTCCCGGCTACTTGGATGGTGAACTCGATCTGGTCCGTACGATCGAGATGGAAACGCACCTGAAAAGTTGCGCGGCTTGCGCCCGGGAACTGGAGAGCCAGCAGGCGTTGCGTGAGGCCCTGCGACGTGGTTCGCTGGCGTATGCGGCGCCCGCAGGGCTACGGGTGCGGATCCAATCGTCGCTTGGCGCTTCCACTCCCACAAAAGACCCTGAACGCGCGAGCGCATGGTACGCGCTCGGAAATTGGCGGTGGGCGGCCGCGTTCGCCGTGCTTGTAATTTGTACTGTCACGGCGTGGCAGTTAGTGCCTGGCCTTCACGGGCCTTCCAATAATCAACAGCTCGCGGCGGAAGTCTTCGCCAGCCACTTGCGGTCGCTGGAAGCCAACCACCTGATGGACGTGGCCTCCACGGATCAACACACCGTGAAACCCTGGTTCGACGGCAAGCTGGATTTTTCGCCCCCAGTCGAAGATCTGGCAAGCGACGGCTATCCGCTAGTTGGGGGGCGGCTCGACTATCTTGAAGGACGCGAGGTCGCCGCTTTGGTCTATCAACGGCGAAAACATTTCATCAATGTGTTTGTGTGGCCCGACGCGAGTGGATTGAGTTCAGCCCGTGCCATGGAATCGTGGCGGGGTTACAACTTGATGCGGTGGTCGCGGGGTGGGTTCCAGTTCTGGGCGGCATCGGATGTAAGCGCGCCTGACCTCGCGGAATTCGTCCGGCTTCTCGAAAGCCGGGTCTCTCCTGAATCAAAGTAGAGTGAATTGCTGTTGTGCGCTGCGAACAATTTGCGGTGTAACGATTCGTTTTATTTACGCGGCGTGTCCTTTGTGTCGCGCCATTCGGAATTTAACACAGAGGTCGCAGAGAACAGCCACAGAGAACGCGGAGGCTGAGTGGAGAATCAGCGGAATCGACGACGGAAAGGGCAAGGCCGATTTCTCTGTGGTTCTCTGTGATTCTTTGTGTCCTCTGTGTTAAGTTTTTTGGAATCTAACTCAGAGACCGCGGATTAACTTTCCTTTGATTCGAGCTTGGGCGCCCAGTGGGAGAGATGATTGAGCGAGGTTTCGTGCGTGCGGTCGAGTTGGAGCGGCGTCATCGAGACGGCTCCGTCGAAAACCGCGGCGTAATCGCTTTCCGGATCAAGTCCTTCGATTTGCTCCTGCTCGTGGAGCCAGAAAAAAGAGCGGCCGCGCGGGTCGGTCCCTTCCTGAAGAACGTTGCGCGTAACTTTCTTGGACTGGCGCGTGAAGCGCACGCTGCCGTTCCACGTGAGCGGCACGTTCACGTTCAGCATGACGCCTTGCGGCATTCCCTCCGCCAGAACCAACTGCACCAAATCGCGCGCGAATTTCGCGGCATGCTCAAAGCGGATGCCCTTTCCTTTGTGCGCCACTGAAATTGCGATTGCCGGCACGTGGTTGATCGCCGCTTCCATCGCCGCGCCCACCGTGCCCGAATAGAACACGTTTTCGCCGAGGTTGCCGCCGCGATTGATTCCGGAAATCACCAGGTCGGGCCGGTTCGGCAACAGTTTGTGAAGCGCGAGGATCACGGCATCGGTCGGCGTGCCCTCGACCGCCCATTCGTGCTCCGCCACCTGCTCCCAGAAAATCGGCTGCCGCAGCGTCAGCGACTGCGCCGAAGCGCTGCGCTCGTGGCTGGGGGCGACAACGCTGATCGTTCCCACGCCTTCCATTGCCTGGACCAGCGCGCGCAAGCCTTCCGCTTGAATGCCGTCATCGTTGGTAATCAGAATGTGCGCCATCTAGGGCTTTCGGATGAAGGGGCGGCCGTACCATGCGGGCCGGAGGAGTGTTCCTGGAAGCTGCTCCTTGCCTACTTAGAAAACTGGCCGGTCACCCATGGCCATGTTGCACTGGCCAACCCGGCTGGGTTCTGTCCTTCATAAGTACTCTAGCAGCAACGGGCACGCCCCAACAAGCCAGAGAAAGAGCGGTTTCCTAAAATGAGCTTTGGTGGAGCCTTCAGAAGAAACAAATGGTCGGGACGACTGGATTTGAACCAGCGACCTCACGCACCCCAAGCGTGCGCGCTACCAGGCTGCGCTACGTCCCGACTGTGTAGCCCGCGTCTTTAGACGCGGGGATTGCGCCAATTGGGAGAAAACCCTCACCTCTAAAGAGGTGAGCTACAGCGCCTTCAGCGTATCACTCGTGTTCGAGGAGCGTCAAGAATGAGCGAAGCGAGTCACGCAGATCGAGCAACGTCTTGCGGTTGAGCGCCAGGGAAGGTCGCTCGGCGCGCCCTTTTTCTGGCGGGGTCCAATTAGAGCTCGCGCCCGACGCCGTGGTCTCGCCCTTCGTGCCGTTCGGTTCCACAGCTTGGTCGCGCAAATGGCGCCGTGCGCCGGCGATCGTGAAGCCTTCGTCGTAGAGCAGACGCTTGATCACGAAGACAGTCTCGATGTCCTGACGGCGATAAAGCCGGTGCCCCTTCGGGCTTTTCACCGGCTGCAGCATCGGGAATTCCGACTCCCAATACCGCAGGACAAACTGCTTGGTGGCAGTCAGGCGGCTGACCTCGCCGATCCGGAACAGATCCTTGGCCGGAAGGGTCGATTCGTTTTGGCCGTTACCTTCCATTGATTACATATCCTAGTCCGATTCTCGCGCGTGTCAACGCCCACGCTCAGGCGGTTGTCGGCATGAAAATCTGCCCGGTCCGGTGTGGCTGGACCGGCCACTACAAAATCATCCTGCGCGGAGGAATTGCCTTTGTAGCGGACGCCCGGTTCTTGGGTGGGCAGTTGTTCGTCACACGCGGAACTCACTTCCGGTCGCGCTTTTCCTTCATGCGCTGGAGGAAGCGAATCGGCGCGCCGATGAAATCAAAACTCTTGCGCAGCTGGTTCTCGAGGAACCGCTCATAGCTGAAGTGCAGGCGCTTCGATTGATTCGTGAACAAAATGAACGTCGGCGGCGAGGTGGCTGCCTGCGTGACGTAGTAAATTTTCACCTTGCGGGCTGCCGGGGATGTGCCGCGGTCCAGATCGACTTCGGAGAGCCAGCGGTTCAATTCGCCGGTGGTGATGCGCCTGCGGCGCGCGTCGGCGATGCGGTCGATCAGATCGAAAAGTTTTTCAGAGCGGTCGCCCGTCAGCGCGGAGACAAATACGATTGGCGCGTAATCGAGAAACTTAAATCGCGTCCGCACGATTTTTTCGTAATCAATGAGCAACTGCGAGGGATTGACTTTCCCAGTCGCCGCCTTCTTGCGCACCACCGAAGTGTGCTTGCGCTTGCGGGATACGGCCACGTGACCCGTGCGCGAGTTCTCATTTTCCCGTTCGC
>Ga0208990_1000255_pt1 | contig 11708 bp, 10 predicted proteins | sample MedBloCARef_M3_FD_187854 | JGI IMG/M metagenome (GOLD analysis project Ga0208990, IMG submission 187854) | Forest soil microbial communities from El Dorado National Forest, California, USA - Mediterranean Blodgett CA Ref_M3 (SPAdes) (version 2) | ecosystem: Environmental > Terrestrial > Soil >...
CCTGTGCTGTCGCGTTTACCAACTCCCGTCGAAAACCCCGCAAAATCGTGACAAAAAACGGAAGGCCAACACCCGGTTGAATCTTAAGACGCGCCGAATGCGGCCCGAGTTACAGTGGGCTTGCTCAGAAATTCGTGGTGGACGCCCCGACTGGGCGGGGCGTCCACCAGGGTAAAGGTTAGCTCTTCGGCGCCCAGGCTGAAGCGACCAAGTCATGATCAAAAGCCGGCGGCACCTGCTTGAAGCAAGCATAACGATAGAGCGCCGCGTTGAAGATGCCTCCCACCGCGGACATGAAAACCGAGAGCAAGAGGAAGTAAAGAATCATCAAAACCGTGCCGACGAGCAGGCCTGTGACGCCGCCCAGAAACATGGCAGCGAGCCACAAACCGATGCCGGGCAGCATGAGAACCATAGAAACCATGCTCAGGCTGAAGCCGCCCATGACCTTTTCTCCCCAGGTGTCGCGGAAGAGCTTGGAGGAGCGCTTCACCGCTTCGATGGGGGTAAGGTCCTCGAAAGCCAACACAGGGACCACGAAGTAGCAGGCCAGGGTCCAGGCGATGCCGATGATCCTCATGATAATGCGGCCGATCAGGCCCATGCGCTCTTCCACAGTGCGCAGGATGACGCCGACGGTCGCGGCAACGAGCGCCCACTGAAAAATGGTGCCCTTGCGCTCCCAGGCCAGATCGATGCCGTCGCGGAACGTCCAGGTGCCGCCCATCAAGCGGCTATTGGCGACGCCGACGAGGGCCACGTTGAAGAACACGATCACGAAATAATTCACCACGTACAAGGTGAACATGCCGAACAGGAACATCGGCGAGTGGTTTGGATTGAACCGTTCACCGGCGGCCAGGGCTGCGGCTCTTGCCGGCAGCATTAGGAACGCGCCGCCAGTGGCAATTATGGCCGTGACAACAAAACACGCAACGGCCGAGAGAACCGGGAACAGCATCAATTGTTTGTCGGAACGAAGAATGGCGAAGCTCTGCTTGACGAGCTGCCAACTACGAGAAAACTTACCCATCACACCCTCCTCGTAATCGTAAACGAACGAACGGTGGCCTGAGAATAGTTTGGCGGGAAGACCTGCCGGCTCCAATAGTACGTTCGATGCACGCCCTCCGGACAGGTAACGCTTCCGACAAACGGGGTGGTCGTCCGCGGCCGCGATTCGGGGGCACCCGGCACTCTGGCACCCGAATCGCCCCAGACCGACTCGCATGCCGCCGCAAGTCCCGGCGCGCGGAATGCCAGTTGTGATGGGCGGACTTCCCGCGTAAAATCCGCGGAACTCGCTCTGTGGAGGGAATCGTGATCGATCGCCGTGGATTTTTGTCTTCATTCGCAGGCGTTGTCGGCGCCGCCAGTGCGCTCGGCTTGCCCCCGAAGTGGGACCCGCTGCTCGAACAGGAACCGCCGAAGCTGCCGGACGCCGCGCTTTATAGTTCGAACGAAGAAGCGTACTGGACCGAGCTGCGCAAACAGTTCCTGATTCCTGCGGATGAAGTTTATCTCAACAACGGGACGGTCGGATCGTGTCCCCTGCCGGTGCTGCGCGCGGTTTTCGACGGTTACAACGATACGGAAAAGATGGCACAGAGCGATCCGGAAGATTATCCCATCTGGGGTTATGGCCCGTGGAACGAGTTTCGCGACCCGCTCGCGGAGTTCGCCGGCTGCACGCGCGATGAGCTCGCGCTGGTGCGCAACGCGACGGAAGCCAACAGCTACATCGCCAACGGCCTGGACATGAAGCCTGGCGATGAGGTCTTGATGACCGACCAGGAGCATCCGGGAGGCGAGCACCCTTGGAATTTGCGCGCGAAGCGATATGGAATTGTGGTGAAAAAGATCACGCTGCCGAAGCCGGTGCCAAATGCGGCGGCCGTGATGAATCTGTTCAATGATGCGATCACGCCGCGGACGCGCGTGCTGTTCTTCAGCCACATCACCACGGTCACAGGCGTGGTTCTGCCCGCGAAGGAACTCTGCGCATTGGCCCGTTCGAAAGGGATTCTTTCGGCGGTGGACGGCGCGCACGTTGTTGGAATGATGCGGCTGAACGTGCACGAACTGGGCTGCGACATGTACACCTCCAGTCCGCACAAATGGCTGCAGGCGCCGAAGGGCAACGGGTTTCTGTATGTTCGAGACGAGGTGATCGACCGGCTGTGGAACACCATCGTCACCGCCGGCTGGGACGAGCCGAAGCTTCGCGCGGAGCGCTTTCAGCGCATCGGCAGCTCCAACGTGCCCGCACTCTGGGGAATGCGCGCGGCCGTGCAACTCGCGAATCAGATCGGGATGGAGCGGATCGAACGGCGCCACCGGCAAATGGCGGATGCCATTTTGAAAGAGATGGTGCAGCGCGGCGCCGAGTCCTGGACGTCGCCCGATCCGGCGCTGCGCTGCGCGATTGCGTCGGTCAACGTTGCGCCGATTCAGATCTACGAACTTGAGAACTGGATGTGGAAAAACAAGAAGATCCGGATTCGCGGCGGTGGACCTTCGAAAATCCGGCTGTCGACGCCTTACTACTTGCTGCGCAAGGACGTGGACCGGTACCTCGCGGCGTTCGATGAGTATAAGAAATGGAAAAGCGCGGCATGAAATCCATCCGAGGACAAAACTTCTCCGATAAGATGAATGGAAGCGCTTCTGCCTAAATTTATTGTTGAAGCCCGAGCTTCGCTTTCTGACTGGGGTCAGAGGAAAGAATGCCGACCCATGGGAGAGGTTAACAGTGAAACGAACATTAAGATTAGCCACAATGTTTGTTGTTCTTTTTTGCGCGCACGTTTATGTGGCGTATCCACAAGCTAATCCGCAACCGAAGAATGAATCCCCCAAAGCCGAGGGTTTGCCGACGGTGGATGAAATCGCCGCGAAATGCGCCAGAGGCAGCGGCGGGAAAGACGCCTGGGCCAAGATTTCGACGCAAGTCCTGAGCGGGACCGTGGAGATTTCAACTGTCGGAATAAAGGGGAAAATTGAAATTACCTCGAAGGCCCCGGACAAGGTTTTCCACATGTTCTCCTTTGCGGATGGACAATTTGTCCAAAAGCGTGGATTCGATGGACGAGCCGGCTGGGAATTTGATTCACAAAAAGGTCTGAGACGCCTGGAGGGGGCACAACTAGAAGATGCCCGGTTGGAAGGCATCTTCGATACGGAAGTCCGCTTGAAGGAAGTCTACCCGGATATGAAGGTAACGGGGCGGATCAAGGTTGGTGATCGAAATGCCTACACGGTTCAGACCCATGGGCCGGGAGGAAAGATCAATACTCTTTATTTTGACGCCGAGACGGGACTACGAATCGCGGAAGATTCAGAAGGTCCTGATGAAAATGGAAAGACGGAAAAATCGAGTGTTCTCTTCGAGGATTACCGGGCTGTAAGCGGAATCCAAATTCCGTTTCGAATGCGCATTACATCTCCTTCCGTAAGCCTCGTCGTCCAAATCCAGGAAGTGAAACACAACGTGCCGGTGGATGAATCCATTTTTGCGATTCCCTCAGAGAATCCACCCGCGATCAGCACTCCAGAGAAAAACAAATCGCAAGGCGATGACGGCATCTTTGATCCTGGGACTTTCTCGCAGGATGTTTACGTCAACTATTTCTTTGGGATCCGGTACCAAGCCCCTGCAGGATGGACAGCCCACGGAGAGGAGACAAAAAAAGAGATTATGGCCGTGGGCAAGTCTCTCGTTGACCAGAATACGACCAGCGGGAAGGTCGTTGTTGCTCGCTCTGATGAAAGGACGCACCAATTGTTGACACTCTTTCAGTATCCGCTTGGCACACCGGGGGTAGAGAATCAACTGGTCCAGATAATGGCAGAAGATGTTCGATTCGCCCCTGGAATAAGAAGCGGTAGAGAGTATTTGCTGAACGTTGGGCGAGTCCTAAAGCTAATGAAAACGGCGCCCGAGTTCGACGAGGAACCGAAGGAGGTAACTTACGGCGGCAAAAACATGTACCGCATGGATATCACGACCAAAGCGCCTTCGAGAACAATCTGCCAGAGCATGATCGCAACGGTGCTGAAAGGCTTCGCGGTATCCTTTGCCTTCACCAGTTACAGTGTAGAAGGACGAGACAAACTGGTGAAGACTATCGAATCTCTGCGCTTCGACGATGCAGAGGAAGCCACCAAACCTCACTGAGGCTTTCTTGACCCTGCGCGCAAGGGTCGAATACACTACTAAATTCGGAACCAGCTGCTGAAGAGGCTAGTGGCCTGTTCTGCCGTTGCGGGTGAAAGAGACTGCCCCGCGATCGCGTACTACAAAGGGGGATTGTTTTGCCAAAGCGCACATTTCAACCGCGCAAACGCCGACGCGCCAAGACGCACGGCTTCCGCGTACGCATGAAGACGAAGGGTGGCCGCAAGGTGCTGGCGGCGCGCCGCAAGAAGGGACGCCATCGGCTTACCCCCGAATAATGCGGGGAGCCCGTTGCCCACAGCCAGTTCGAGTGCGCACGGGAATCTGTTTCCGCGCGAAGCGCGGCTGGTGCGGCGCGGAGAATTTGATGCTGTCTACCGCGCCGGAAAGCGCCGTTCGAGTTCCCACTTCACAGTTTTTTTTCGCGCCAACGAACTGCCCCAGAGCCGTTTTGGCTTCAGCATCAAGAAGGCCCTGGGCGGCGCGGTAGTGCGTAATCGTATCCGGCGGCGCCTGCGCGAGGTCGTGCGCTGCCACCGGCTGGAGATACCCGCAGGATGGGACATCGTCATACACCCGAAGAGTTCGGTGGCGCGCGCGCCCTTTGCAGCGCTGACGGCGGATTTGTTGCGTCTGCTGAAGAGCGCGTAGGGGCGCACTCTAGCGCGCCTTCTGTTGCGACAATGGATGCTGGCGATGAGGGCGGACTGAAGTCCGCTCCTACGCAAATCGCCACCACACAAATCGCCCCTACACAAATAAAAGACCGATCCATTCCTGTTCGCGCGGCGCTGTTCGCCCTGCGGTTCTACAAGGCGTATTTATCGATCTTGTTCGCAGGAAGTTGCCGATTCCAACCGACGTGTTCGCGCTATGCCTACGAGGCCATTGAACGCTTCGGCGTGGCGCGCGGCGTTTGGCTTGGACTGAAGCGGCTGCTGCGCTGCCATCCGCTCTCGCGCAAATTTGGTTACGACCCGGTTCCGGAGAAATGGGAAGAGATGCCAACCAGTTCAGCCGCACGGAAAGTTCTGAAGACTGAGGCGCACTCGTGAGCGCGCCGGGACAGAAGGACAAGTTCACGCCGGAGCTGCGGATTCTCGTGGCTTCACTCCTGTCTTTTGGGGTGATCATCCTCTGGGCGAAGTTCTTTGGGCCGAAGCCGTCCGTCCAGCCGACGCAAGCCAACCGGCCGGCGCAATCCGCTCCCGCCACGCCGGGTCCGGCAACATCACCGGCGGCGAATCCATCGCAAGCCACCATGGCGCCGGCAGCGATTGCTCCTGCGACGGCCGCGACGGTCACAGTCAGGAGTGATTCGCAGGAACGCACGTTCGTCGTCGAAAACGGTCTTTACCGCGTGGAAATTTCGAACCGCGGCGCGGTGGTGAAAAGCTGGCAGTTGAAGAATTACAAGGATGATTCGAAGCCGCAACGTGTGCTCGACGTCGTGCACCCCGACGCTTCGGAGCAAACAGGCGGCTGGCCCTTTTCTGTAGTGCTCGATGATGAGCAGTTGCAGAATGCGGCGAACGGCGGACTTTATCAGATCTCCTCCCCCGCGACCTCGCTGCAAGCACCGGCCGATGTTGAATTCACGTGGAGCGACGGCCACCTGGAAGTCACCAAGCACTTCCGCTTTGATCACACCTACGTTGTCCGCGTAGAAACCTCCGTCAAGTTGAACGGCAGGCCCATCACCGCGGGGCTTGGCTGGCTCGGCGGCTTCGGCGATATGACGGTGACGAATCCAGCTCCGGTGGAGACGGTTTTGACGTACTACAGCGAGGGCGGCAAAATCACGAGTTACCCCCACAAGAAGCTGGACGGAATAGAAAAGTGGGGCCCCGGAGTTTGGCAGGGCGGAAAAGATTTTGTTGGGATCGAGGACCGATATTTTACCGCGGCGTTTCTCCCCGCGAACGGCGCGGCGCCGGGCACGCTTGCGACACGCTATTGGAAATCTTGGCGGAACGTGAAAGTGAATGGCCAAGACACGGCGGAGCCGGTGCCTCAAGTGGCCGCAGCGGCATCGACGCAGCCGATGACTTTGCGCGTGTATGTTGGTCCGAAAGACTACGACGACTTGAAGAAGATGAACCCGCCGCTGCACGGGCTCATCAATTTCGGCTGGCTGGAATTCATCGCCGAGCCCATGTTCCACGGGCTGAAGTGGCTGCACAACTACGTCCCCAATTGGGGCTGGGCCGTGGTCGTGCTGACGCTCGTTATCAACACGCTCTTTTTTCCGCTGCGCATCTCAAGCTACAAGACCACCGTGAAAATGCAGCGCGTGGCGCCCGAAATCAAGGCCATCCAGGAGCGCTATAAGAAGTACAAGTTTAACGATCCGAAGAAAGCGGAGATGAACAAGGAGGTAATGGCGGTCTACCAGCGCGAAGGGATCAACATCGGCGGAGGCTGTTTGCCGATGTTGCTGCAGATGCCGGTCTGGTTCGGCCTGAACACGGCGCTGCGTGGCGCCATCGAGATGCGGCATGCGCAGTGGTTGTGGATCACGGACCTTTCGTCGAAGGATCCCTACTACGTTCTGCCGGTGCTGATGGGTCTTTCCATGTATCTAGTATCGAAGATGACGCCGGTAACGGCCACCGATCCACAGCAGCAGGCCATGATGAAATTTATGCCTCTGAGCATGGCGGCAATGTTCGTGGTTTTCCCGTTCTCGAGCGGCCTGGCAGTGTATATTCTCACCAGCAACGTGGTGGGTATCGTCCAGCAGTGGTACCTGAACCGCACGCATCCGGTAGTCGCACCTGCAAAGCCGGTGCGCGGGAAGAAGTCTTAGTCTTAAGAAGACATTTCAGAGAGGCGGACGCGGCTCACAACGTTCGAACGACCGATGGCTCAAGAACTCATCCTCGATGGGAAGTTGGACCGGCAAGCGGCGGCCGAGGCCCTGCGCCATTTTCTGGAGAACATGGTGCGTGTCTCCGGGCTCGAGTTGAAGGTGAACGTGCGCCTGGTTTCGGCTGAAGGCGCAGCCTCGGGAGGCGACGTGGAAGTGCTCGCCGATCTCGACGGCAAGGACAAGGAGATTCTCTTGGAGCGCGGCGCGGAAGTTTTGAAGGCGTTCGAGCACCTTGCCTTCAGGGCGCTGCGGCTGGAACCCGCCTACCACGAAAAGATCCACATCGATTCTGGCGGCTACCGCGCGCTGCGTTTTGAAGAGTTACGCATGACGGCGCGGGTTGCCGCCGAGCGCGTGCAGGCTTCTCGCCAGCCATTCCGGCTGAATCCCATGTCTTCGCGCGAGCGCCGTATCGTGCATCTGGCGTTGAAAGATATAAACGGAATACGCACCGAAAGCGTGGGCGTTGGCGAAGAACGCCAGGTCGTTATCCATCCCGCGGACAACAAACCTTCCCGGTAATTCCTCTTTGCCACACGAAGAACGACAGGCAAGAATGCCTGTCCTACCTCGTGGCCCAGCCTTGCGACAGGACGTTGCCGTCAGTGCCAAAGCGAACGCGATACGTAAAGGACGGGGGGCGGTCGCGGCGCGTTTGCACAAACCGTATATCGGAAATTTCCACGACGGCTACATCGCCTTCCTTGTGGAAGCGCGTCACGGGGAATCGCGAGAACCACAGAACCTTCTGCACTTCGGGCAGGCGCTTAGCAACTTCGATATACGAATTCGGGGGTGCGTCGGGGTAATAGTGGTACTCAAGCGCGAGCAAGTCCCCATCGTTTGCGGGCTTGTCGGCAAGGTCCATGCGCTGCTCGTAGACGCCGCGCGCCGTTCGAACTAGCCCATCCCAGCGCCAAAGCGATGGCGGGAGCGGTAACGCTCCAATCGATTCGACCTGCAAGTGGTCCAGTTCAGCAAACTTTTGAATGCGCGAGAGCGCGATGTGGTGTGCATAGACTGTGCACGCGACATAGATCAATGCCGCGGCAAGGCCAGCGCGATTCCAAGTGTTGTGCTGGATCTTCACCCCCCAACCGAGGAGTGCGGGCAGGAGGAAGACCACGGCAAAAATAACAATGGCGCCCAAAACGACTCGACCGGAAATCGGTGCGCCGACAATTTCACCAATTTTGGCGATTAGAAATGGCGCTGGCAGGAATACCAGCCACATTCCAACGGCGCGGCCCTTCACTTTTTCGGAGTGGGCATACACCCAGGCGAGCAATTGCGGCACAAGGAAAATCGCGGTCAGCGTGAAATCCACGATGAAGATGAGGTCCCAGGCGGGGCGCGACCACTGCAGCGGCGACCAGATCATAGTGCCAAACGAGGTCACCAGGTCGAGCAGAATGTGGCTGAGAATTCCCGCGGCATAGATTCCCGTCAACGCCATGAAGGAAGGCGCCTCCCACTTTCGTGAATTTGCAAAGGCGCGCGTGATCCCCGCAAGAACCAGCGCCCACAGAGGAAGCATGACCAGCGAGTGCGTGATGCTGCGATGCCAGGTAACGATCAGAAGCTTATCGCTGGAAAAGAAATCCCGGATGACATCGGAATCCGGAAAAATGGCGCCGAGCATCAACGACCACGTGATGATGCGCCCGCGGTTCATCGGGTGCGCGGCGAACATGTCCTCGCCGCGGAAGATGGCTTTCCCGATCAATGCGCCGGCGATGCCGTGTGTGATGGTGTCCATCGTTAGAGTCTATCCGATGCGCTCCGGACGCGGCATTCTAACGAACGAATAGGAGCGGATTTGTCTTGGGAATGACTTTGCCGATGCGGCGCGCGGAAACGCCATGACGATCGAGAGCAGAAATGGCGGCATCGGCGGATTCGGGTGAGATAGCAATCAGCAGGCCGCCGGAAGTCTGCGGATCGAAGAGGAGATCGCGGTATTCCTGCGGAACGCTTTCGGCAAAACGCACACAATCGCCAATGAAATCGCGGTTATTCTTCAGGCCGCCGGGAAGAAATCCTTCGCGTGCGGCTTCCAGGGCTCCGGGAAAATAGCGCGCAGTGGAATGATCGATTTCGAGGGACACAGGCTCGATGCTCCGCTGCGAATCCCCAAGCGCCATCTCCCGAGCGTGGCCTAGCAAACCGAATCCGGTAACGTCCGTCACAGCGTGAATTGGAGCTGCAGCTCCAGCCTTTTCCTGAACTTCCTGCAGCGCTTCGGACGCCGCGCGATTTAATTCTGCCATCGAAGCAATGGCCGCCTGCAAGGAGGCGGGTGCTGCGCGGTCGCTCTTCAACGCGGTTGAGACCACGCCGGTGCCGATGGCTTTGGTCAGCAGCAGAATGTCGCCCGTGCGTGCGCCGACATTTCGCCAAACTCGCTTCGGATTGATGATGCCCGTCACCGCGTAGCCAAATTGAATATCGTCGTTTCGAATCGAGTGGCCGCCGATGACGCTGCATTTCGCTTCGGTCATCTTCGAAAGGCCGCCGCGAATAATCTGTTCGAGAATCTCAGGATCGCCCTTGTCAGGGAAGCCCACGATCGAAAGCGCGGAAACCGGCTTGCCGCCCATGGCATATACATCGCTCAGCGCATTGGCCGCCGCGATTTGTCCAAAGGTGTCCGGGTCATCCACGATGGGCGTGAAGAAATCAACCGTCTGGACCATCGCCATTTCAGGACTGAGCAGATACACCCCCGCGTCGTCGTTGGTGTCAAAACCAACGAGCACGTTCGGATCAGTTGGCCGCGGCAAACGGCGCAAAACGGAATCCAGCAACCCTGGACTCAGCTTCGCCGCTCAACCCGCTGCCTTGACCATGGCCGTAAGTTTCACGGATTGGGTCAAGCCGCACCTCGCTGTAAATCCTTTCGATTATAACGATGTGCCGCGGTTCGTGCTTGCGCGCCGGTCACGGCGACAAAGCACTCGGAAAACGCGTTTGGAAGTCCAATAAGCCAACCCATTCGGGCGTAACCGTGATTCGCACCATGTTGGCAATCAGCGCACGAAGGTGAGTGATCCAGGCTTGGCCTTGTTCGCTCCCGAAATAGCGCTCGGCGGCCGCAGCATATTCAGGCACGATTCCTTCTACAGTGTGGAGATGTGCAGTGCCGCGGACCAAAAGCACCTTATGCGGAAAACTGTTGTCGTCGATCGTGAACGAAACTTTGGGATTCTTTGCGAGAGCTCTAAGTTTCGGCGCTTTGGGTGGAGTCCCCATCACGAACTCCCGTCCGTTCCAGTGGAACCAGATGGGGATAACCCTGGGCGTCCCATCCATCCAGACGTAGGCCAAACGGGCAGGTATTCTCGATTGCAGCAGCTCGACGGACACGGGATGCTGCAGCAGTCCGAGGTCTCCTTGCTTAACCGGCATACTGTGCTCCTTTCTTAGGGGTTAGATAGCCGAACAGACCCAAACGAAATTAGCGATTCTCTGGCCATGGATTTTGCACCTGCCAGACATCCTCAGCAAGGGATTCTAGCTGGGACTTTCGTCACTTGCGCGACCTATACGGAAAGTGTTCTTATTCGCGGATGCCGTGGGACATCTGGCTCATCTTTTTCGTGCTCGGCGTAATCCTGCCGTGGCGCGGACGAATGCGCATGAAGAAATTGCTGGCGATGCCGCACGTCGGCACGATGGAGCGGCTTGGGCTATACGCCTCGACCATCGCCTTTCAATGGTTCGCCGTCGCGGTGGTGGCATGGCGTGCCTGGGCACACGGATTCACCGCCACCCAGCTTGGGTTGACGGTCCATAACAGAACCAGGATTCTTGCTGCCTCGCTTGTCGGCGCCGCGACCATTGCCGCTCTTCAGTGGCTGAACCTGCGGCGCGTGGGAAGAATTCCCGTCGAAGCCCGGGGCTCTATTCAGGCCATTGCGGAACGGATCTTGCCGCAATCCACGGTAGAGCTGCTTCCCTATCTCGCGCTCGCGATTACGGCGGGACTCTGCGAGGAGTTTCTCTATCGCGGGTTCGCCATGGCTGTCCTCGTCCATGTAGGGCTGCAAGCTTGGGTGGCGGTGCTGCTCTCTTCCGTTCTCTTTGGGCTCGCACATAGTTATCAGGGTCGCGGTGGCATAGTGATGACCCTGCTTATCGGCCTAATTCTGGGGACAAGCCGCATCGCCTACGAAAGCCTGGTGCCCGCAATTTTCTGGCATAGCGCGGTGGATGTGGTCGCCGGGACGGCGGGACCTCGATATCTGACACGAAGCTTGGCGGCCGAAGTGGGGAAAAGCCTTTGAATCTCAAGGAACAGTGATTTACTAATATGACAACTACCACCCCGGCTCCTCCCCCCGCTGACGTCATCCGGCGCGCACTCGGCGAGTTTCAGCTCCCGGTGAATGACGAACAAGTGCTTCAGATTCAACAATATATAAAGATCTTGTTGATGTGGAATGAAAAGGTAAACCTGACCGCCATCCGCGACCCTCTGGAGATACTTTATCGTCATTTTTGCGAGAGTATGTACGCGGCCGAGGCCATCCCCCTGAAAAACGGTCGGCTCGCCGACGCTGGTTCTGGCGGCGGATTTCCAGGCCTTCCGTTGAAGATTATCCGGCCGGATTTACAAGTTTTTCTGGTCGAATCCAACATCAAGAAAGTCACGTTTCT
>Ga0208990_1000256_pt1 | contig 11706 bp, 7 predicted proteins | sample MedBloCARef_M3_FD_187854 | JGI IMG/M metagenome (GOLD analysis project Ga0208990, IMG submission 187854) | Forest soil microbial communities from El Dorado National Forest, California, USA - Mediterranean Blodgett CA Ref_M3 (SPAdes) (version 2) | ecosystem: Environmental > Terrestrial > Soil >...
GAGCTATAAGTCGCCCAAATGCCGCGGCCCTTCCAGCCCGCCTTGGCGTCGTCAATCCGGCCATCCAAGCCGCGCGTGTAGAACGGCATCGGATAGGCCATACGGAATATGGAGAATGTTTCTTTCTTCGGATCGAAGATCAGCATCGAGTCCGAAGTTGTCCCGGTGACGACAACCGTATCTTTGCCGAGTCCGAATGTATCGAATTGGTCCACCCAAAGGAAGTAGGGGTATTCGGTGCTGCCTGTTTCGTTGCCTGTGCCCGTGAACTTTGGTCCCGGCAAGTCCCAGTACTTGAATGCTCCAGTTTTGGGATCCAAGCGTCCGAGGTGCCCGCTGCCGGCCGAGAACCACACTGTCCCGTCCGTGCTGAAGTCGATGCCGTGCGAGAGACGTCCCGGAAGAGGCAGCAGGAAATCTTTAAATTTCCGCGTCTTTGGATCGAGCATAAACAGTTTGTTCTGCGGACCATCAACTTGCGGAACGGATAGCCACACGGTGCCATCGATCGGACTCACAGCCGTTGCATAGCCGGAGGTCGGAATCACTTTCTTGGTATCCATGTCGACCCGCATCCAGGCATTCTGAGCAGCCGCCTCAGTCCCTTCGACGTTGTTCGGATCAATTTTGGTAGTGTCGAGTTCTCCCAACACGTCTCCGTCGGTCCAGATTCGGTCTTGCCAGTCGAATTGCAAGTGATGGGTGTTGTAGGAAGTGTCGACTCCAACAAATTTATTCGATTTTGAATCGTAGTATCCGAGTTGCATGCCGTGACTGCGCCCAAGCAGGGCCTTGGACGCCACTTCCAGCGCCGCCGGGTCATTTGTCTCCATGGCGATTGTGCTCGACGACCATTTTGGATTATTTGCCACGCCAGGAGGGCGAACCGGTTCCGTCATCCATACCCTGCCATGCTCATCGAACATTGGATTGTGGGGGCTGGCCATCCAAGCTTCCTCGGATTCTCTTTCGTGGTAATAATCCACTTTGGTGCTGAGACCTTTTGTGTTTCGCGGTTGTACCTGGAGCCCTTCGACAGTGTTCTTTACCGGGTCCAGAACCCACAATCTCCCGCCACCGGTCCGGTCCGCGCCGTACACCTTCCCATTCGCGTAGAGGGTTGGATTGCGCTTGTCGGTCGAAGTCACATCGTGAATAAAGGATTCGGGAGCTCCCCAATCCCACTGTGACACAACGAAGTTGCGTTCCATACCGGTAGGACGCGGCGGAGCCGGAGGAACTTCGCCGGCTTTAATGCGGGTCGCCCACTCGGCCAGAGTCTTCTCGAGCAATTCTCTGCCGAGCCGGTTGGCCGCCGCACCCATGGCCTGATTGCGCTGGAAGATGCCATCCCAATCATCAGGGTCGGTGTAACGCCGTGTGGGAGTCATGCCCAGCTGATGGCACTGATTGCACCCGCCCCTCAATGCGGCGAGCCACTGCTCCTGGCTGGCATAGTTCGCGGGGAGTTGATCCTTTGCGGGAGGATGAATCAACGATGTCCAATAACTGGCGGGATAAATCTTCGCCGCCTCCTGAGGGGTCGCGGCATTCGCGACCTGAAGATTGACCTGCGCGCCCCGCGCAGCACTCACACGCTCGGAGTCCTTCAACCCATACCCGCGCACCCACAGCTCGTAGGCCCCTTCCGGTAAATCCGGCACGAGGAATCGCCCCTGATCGTCGGTGACGACGATCTTGCGGAAAGGCACAGGGAGTGACTTCGTTTCCGCAATCACCCAAACCCCGGCTTCGGGCTTCGCGCCGTTGCTGTTCAGCACGACGCCGCCGACGCTATTCTTGTCGACTCGCACTGCTGAGTCGCCCGCGCTGCGCGCCGCTCCACTCTGCTGGCCGACAGCTGGCCGCGCCATAACGCAAAGTGCCACCAGAAGAGTCCACAACATTGTGCGCGTTACGGTTCGCATCTCAGTCCTCCTCACCTACGCAATACGCCTCGGCTTCATGTCTAGGGTCAAACCTGCACAGCTGTACCGCAATATATATAACGACTAGACGAAGCTGGCAATCGCTTGGTTTCATGAGTTTTCAGAAGGATGGGCTCGGATTTCCTTTCGGAGATATACGCTTGAAGTGGCGATGCAGCCCGCGTATGATCTGCGCAAACTTGAAATTGAAATCAGCGATTTCCAAGAATGGGGTTTGCGCGTTGAAAAAGTTGACTGCAAAACGGCGAAGATTCACGGCGATCTTGCTGTGTGCCGCGATTCTGTGGTTCGGACCTGCTGGGATCGGACATGCGTCTGCTGCCCAAAACCCGCCGGCCGGTGAATCGTTCAAGGCGCGGCTGTCCCCGGTACCCATTGATGTGACGATGATGTCTACCATCGCCGGATCGGGTTCGATCACGGCTACGCTGGCGGGCAAGCAACTCACCATCACGGGAACGTTCGAAGGGCTGCGTTCGCCCGCGACGACCGCGCAGTTTCACCGCGGGCCGAAGGGCATTCGCGGGCCCGCGATCCTGGATTTGGATTTGACGGTTTCGAAGGCGGTGAAGGGCACGCTCAGCGGCTCGGTCGAGCTGACGCCCGAACAAATCGCGGACCTTAGGAGCGGCCGGTTGTACGTGCAAATTCAATCCGAGCGCGCCCCCGACGGTAACCTTTGGGGCTGGCTCTTGCACTAAGAGGAAGGGACAATGCTCGGACGAAAAGCGTATCGATTCGTGGCATGCGGTGCGGCGGCTGTTTTTGGCATCACCTTTGCCTCCCTGCAACTCCCTACAAATGCCCAGCAGCCTGCAGGAACCGGGCCCTACACCGCCGAGCAAGCCAATGCCGGCCGCGCGACGTACCAAATCAAGTGCGCGACTTGCCATTTGCCCGATCTGAAGGGCAGCAACGAAGCGTCTCCTCTGACGGGCATGAATTTCGTCAGCACGTGGCGCGACCGCGCGACTAGCGATCTATTCAATCGCATCCGGAATACGATGCCCGTCACCGATCCTGGCTCGCTCGGGGATGAAGAAGCGGTCAATATTGTTGCGTATCTCCTCCAAGCCAATGGCGTGCCGGCAGGCACTCAGGCGCTCACGCCGGCAACGGCGACGCCGATCGGAGCAGTTCTCGGGGGCGAAGGCTCCCCGATGGCATCGCAAACTACAGAACGGCCTCCCGCTGGACAATCTCCCGTCGCACGGCCGCCCGCCCCGGCACGAGCATCCGGCGCGCTCGCCGGCCTGACCTTCGCGGGCGAAGTGAAGAACTACGTGCCGGTCACTGACGAGATGTTGCGTCGCGCCGACCCAAGCGATTGGCTCATGGTCCGCGGGAACTACCAGGCGTGGAACCACAGCGCGCTCACGCAGATCACACGCGACAATGTGAAGGACCTCAAACTGGCCTGGGTTTGGTCCATGAATGGCGCCATCGGAGCAAACGAACCCACACCCTTGGTCCACAACGGCATCATCTACCTGACCAACGTCGACAACATCTTGCAGGCGCTCGACGGTCGAACGGGCGACCTTATCTGGGAAAATCGCCTGCGCCCTCAAGGCTCCCAGGGCGGCGGAACGGGCGCGATGCGCAATCTCGCCATCTACCAGGACAAGGTTTTTGCCGCGACGACCGACGCGCATCTCATCGCCCTGGACGCGCGCACTGGAAAAGTCGTGTGGGACACGGTCATCGCTGACGTTGGCAGAGGCTACGGAAATTCAAGCGGCCCCATCGTGATCGGCGGCAAATTGATTCAGGGACTCGGCGGTTGCGACCGCTACAAAGCGCAGGATAAGGATCAAGGCTGCTTCATCAGCGCTTTTGACCCGGCCGACGGCAAGCTGCTCTGGCACTTCAACACGCTTGCGCGTTCCGGCGAGCCGGGCGGAGATTCCTGGGGCGACCTGCCCAATATGTTGCGAGTCGGTAGCGAAACCTGGATCACCGGCAGCTACGATCCCGAGTTGAACTTGACGTACTGGGGCGTGGCCCAGGCCAAACCGTGGATGCAGGCCAGCCGCGGCACGAGGGGCACAGCGCTCTACTCGAGTTCGACGCTGGCGCTCCACCCGGATGATGGAAAACTCGCGTGGTACTTCCAGCACGTTCCCGGCGAAACGCTCGACATGGACGAAGTCTACGAACGCGTCCTGGTGGACATAGGCGAACGCAAAACGGTATTCACCATCGGCAAGACCGGCATCCTCTGGAAGCTCGACCGCAAGACCGGCGAGTTTATCGACGCCAAGGAAACCGTCTTTCAAAATATTTTCAACATCGATCACAAGTCCGGCAAGCTCGCGTATAGGCCGGACATCCTGGAGCAGGAAATCGGCAAATGGACTCCGTCCTGCCCCAGCACCGAAGGTGGCCACAACTGGCAGGCGATGAGTTACGACCCCGGAACCGCGCGCTTGATCATCCCGCTCAGCCAGAGCTGCATGGAAATGTCCGGACGGAAAGTCGAGTTCACAGAGGGATCGGGCGGCACGGCGGGCGACCGGAAGTTTTACGAAATGCCCGGCACGGACGGCAACGTGGGAAAACTCGCCGCCTTCGACGTCAAGACCATGAAGGAAGTCTGGAGCTGGCAGCAGCGGCCATCGTTTCTGACCGCCGTGCTTTCGACGAACGGAGGCATCGCGTTCGTCGGCGACCTCAACCGCTACTTCCGCGCCGTCGATGTGAACACAGGCAAAGTCCTCTGGCAGATTCGCCTCGGCACATCCGTGCAAGGCTTCCCCGTAACATTCAGCATCGGCGGCAAACAATACGTTGCCGTCACCACAGGCCTCGGCGGCGGCAGCCCGCGAAACGTGCCTCGAACGATCCTGCCCGACATCCACCCTCCGACGACCGGCAACGCCTTGTACGTCTTCACGCTGCCGGATAGTAAGTAGTGGCACGCTCGTGAAGTGAAAATCGAGAGCGTCGCGGCACTCATGACCTCCCACCGTTTCGCTTGAGTCGCTCGAATGTTACCATTGGCGCCGAAGATGGAACGCAATTTGGCTACGCCTCGCAACCCCACGCCTGTTCCACCCGACTCCCGGACTCGCCCCAATCCACACAACGAGATCTGTTTCATGAGAGCCACGGATCTTGCCGCAATGATCCGCGAAAAAAAGTTGTCCGCCCGTGAAGTGATGCAAGCTCACCTGCTTCAGATCGAGCGAGTGAATCCCAAAGTGAATGCGATCGTTACGCTCGTGGAGGAAGATCAACTGATGGCCCAGGCGCGCGCAGCCGATGAAATGATCGCGAAGGGCGAACCGCTTGGTCCCTTGCACGGCCTGCCTGTCGCCGTGAAAGACCTCACGGAAACGATGGGCATTCGGACGACCTACGGGTCGCCACTTTATCGAGATTATGTTCCAGATCACGACGCGCTAGTTGTCGAGCGAATGAAAAATGCCGGCGCTATCGTCCTTGGAAAAACCAATACTCCCGAATTTGGAATGGGATCGCACACATTCAATCCAGTCTTTGGCGCAACGCTGAATCCCTACGATGTGACGAAGACTTGCGGCGGCAGCACTGGCGGGGGAGCGGTTGCGCTGGCCTGCGGCATGGCGCCCGTCGCGAGCGGGACGGATATCGGAGGCTCGCTTCGTAACCCGGCGAACTTCTGTAACGTGGTCGGAATTCGCCCCTCTCCAGGGCGAGTGCCGAACGGCCCGTCAACGCAGTTGGGCTGGTCCACACTCAGCGTCTCGGGACCCATGGCGCGCAACGTCACCGATTGTGCTTTGTTGCTCGGCGTACTCGCCGGTTTCGACCTGCGGTCTCCGATTTCGATCGAACAGCCTGGCAGCCAGTTTGTGCAGCCGCTCGGCGGGCGAAACTTCAAGGGCGTCCGCGTCGCAATGATCAAGGATCTCGGATTGCCGTGGGAACCAGCGGTGATGGCGGCCTTCCGCGCGCAGCGAAAAATCTTTGAGTCCCTGGGATGCATCGTCGAAAAAGCTGAACCTGATATGCGGGACGCAAATGAAAGTTTCCTGGCCTGGCGCCACTGGGCTTTTGAACTTCAGCTCGGTGCGACGGTCGACGCTCATCCTGACAAAGTCAACGCGTACGGCCATTGGCATGTGGAGGAAGGCCGCAAGCTGACGGGCCCCTATCTGTCGCGGATCGAGGCGAAGCGGACCGCTTTGTATCAGCGGATGCGCCGGTTCATGGAGGAGTACGAGTTCCTCATCCTTCCGGTGAATCAGGTGTTGCCGTTCGACGTCAATACGCGATATCCCGCCGAAATCGCCGGCGTGAAAATGGAGAATTATATCGCCTGGATGAAATCGACCTATTACATCTCGATCGTAGGAAACCCCGCGCTCTCCGTGCCCTGCGCATTTTCTGAAACCCGCTTGCCAATCGGAATCCAGATCGTCGGGCGGCACCACGACGACTGGGGAGTTCTGCAGCTCGGCTACGCCTTCGAGCAAGCGACGAATATTGGAAAAAGGCGCCCCAAAGTTGTGTAGCGCGCGTCCGCTTACATTGTGAGCGGGAAACCGCAGGCGCTTTGCGGGCGATTTCAGTACAATATCCGCCGGTAAAAGTCCGTCAAAGCGCATTGGGAAAATACGAGGAGGAAGGAATGGCGGGAGCGGGACAATCAGTGCGCAAGCTGACGATGGATGATATTCGTGCGGCGGCGGAGCGGCTGAAGAATTGGGGGCGCTGGGGAGCGAATGACGAAATCGGCACGCTCAACTACACGCGGCCGGAAGACATCATCGGCGCGGCGCAACTTGTGCGCAAAGGCAAGGTGATTTCGCTGGCGCTCCCTTACGACCATCGCGGCCCGCAGGGCGGGAAGACCAAGTATCCGTCGCTCGGGCGCTTCAATCCAGTCCACTTGATGATGCGCACCGGGACGGACGCCTATTCGGGCGTGCTCGACAGCCGTAAGATTCGCAGTTCAGACGACGTCATCATGATGCCCACGCAATGCGGCACGCAGTGGGACGGCCTCGGCCATATTTTTTACGGCGATTACATGTGGAATGGCTATGACTGCCGGACGGTAACTTCCGCGGGCGCACAAAAATGCGGCATTGAGAAAACCAGCGAAAGAATGGTGGGCCGCGGCGTTCTGCTTGACATCCCGCGCATGCTGGGAATGGAACATCTGCCGGACGCCTTCGCCATCACGAACGAAATGTTGGAAAAAGCGGAGCGCCATTTCGGCGTCGAAGTCCGGCGCGGCGACTATCTAATCGTGCGCACCGGTCAGATGGAGGCCATGCTTTCCGCGAACACGTGGGACGGTTATTCAGGCGGCGACGCTCCGGGCCTCGCGTTTGAGACGCTAGACTGGCTGCACGCGAAACAGGTGGCGGCCATCGCCACCGACACCTGGGGCGCCGAAGTCCGCCCCAACGAAACCGATGATGCCAATCAGCCCTGGCACTGGATTTCCATACCGATTATGGGCCTCACCGTCGGCGAGATATTTTTCCTGAGGGAACTGGCAAAAGATTGCGCCGAGGATAAGCGGTATGAGTTCATGTTCGTCGCGCCGGCACTGCCCGTGACCGGCGCTGTCGCCTCGCCGGTAAACCCGCTGGCGATTAAATGAAGAGGAGAATTTTGCCACAGAGACACCGAGGCACAGAGTAAGGAAATAGAAAAAATATTGCGGCCTCCAGGGACAATTGGCGGGCGCTCCGCATTTCTTCTCTGTGTTCTCTGTGCCCTCTGTGTTGAAATCTGTGATCTATGGGAATAGAAATATTGATCCACGCCAAAAGGACAAGACTGTGACGACCACACCCGCGGGAGATCCGGCAAACGCACTGACGGTATCGCAAGCGCTTGCGAAAATGGTGCGCGCCTACGGCGCCGAATACGTTTTCACTCTTACGGGTGCGCCGCAAAATCCCCTGATCGACATGCAGAACCGCGAAGGCGTGCGCGTGGTGCTGGGGCGCAGTGAGCGTTCGGCCTTCGCCATGGCAGACGCTTACGCGCGCATCACCGGCAAGCCGACATTCGGCATCGTGCAATTCGGTCCCGGCGCTACCTATTTGCCTGCATCGATCATTGACGCGTTCTGGGCCTCGAGCCCGCTCATCGCCATCAGCGGCACGACGACGACGAGCACGCGCCATCGCTTCGAGTATCAAGAACTGGAACAGACCTCTATGTTCCCCGCGATCACCAAGTGGGCCGGAGACCTGCCGCAGCCGGAACGTATCGCCGACGTGCTGCGCACGGCAGTAAGGGCAGCGGTCAGCGGCGTGCCCGGGCCCGTCTATCTCGGCATACCGGCGGATTGGTTCAGCAAGCGCCTCGCCACCGCGCCCGACATTTACGCGGAGGCGGCCTTCCTGAAAACTCCCGCGCTCCGAGTGGCGCCGCTCGCTCAAGACGTGGAGCGTGCGATCGCACTCCTTGCGAGCGCGGAGAAACCTGTGTTGATTGCCGGCGGCGGCGTCATCCTCTCGGAAGCGTGGGCAGAGCTCACCGCGCTCGCCGAAGCGTTGAACATTCCCGTCGTGACCACGATGGCAGGCAAAGGGAGCATTGCCGATTCGCACCCACTTTCTGTTGGTGCTTGCGGCCGGTACTCGCGCAAGGTCGCCAACGATACACTCGCCGCGGCGGATTTCTGCCTCGCCGTCGGAACGAAGCTGAGTTCGATGGGTACGGACGTCTTCAAATATCCGCGCAAGGGCACACGCATCGTCCACATCGATCTCGATCCGAATTCACTTGGCCGGACCTATCGCGAAGAGCTCTCGATCGTCGCCGATTCGGGTGCGGCGCTCACGATGTTGCGCGAGGCAGCTGTGGCCGCGCGTGTGAACGGCAGCCGATGGGCGGGCTGGACCAAGCAAGTGCAAGGATCGGTTGCCAGTTGGCTCCAAGATCTCGAGCGCGTCTCGCGCGATCCCTTGCATGAGGGACGCCTCAATCCCTATCATCTGATGCGCCTCCTCAATCAGCATATCGGGGGCGATGATTTGCTCGTGGCCGACACCGGCTACATGGCTGCCTGGGCGGTGACGGTGCTGCAACAGAAGCAGCCCGGGCGCCACATCCTGCGTGCGGCAGGCTCGCTTGGCTGGGCCTTCCCTGCCGCTTTCGGCGCGAAGCTCGCCGTGGGCGCCAAGCGCCGCGTTTTCGGACTTACCGGCGATGGCGGCATCGGCTATCACATCGCCGACCTAGAAACGGCGCTCCGGATCAAGACTCCAGTCATTCAGATCGTCCTGAACAATTGCTCGCTGGCTTTCGAGTATCACGTGCAAAAATATGTGCACGAAGAAATGTGCCCGGAGGCGAGTGAATTTCTCGACGTGCCATTTGGCGACGTGGCCCGCGCCTTTGGCGCTCACGGTGAACGAGTCACAGCTCCCGAGCAATTCATTCCAGCCCTGCGCCGCGCGGAAGAATCGGGCAAGCCGGCGATCGTGGATGTTGTCGTGAGCCGGGAAGTTCCGCCACCGGTGACGCGCTACGAAGCGGCTGGTTTGCGCAAAGTATGAGCGGGGTCGAGTGACACAGGCTTCAGCGTGTGTGACCTTGATTTTTGCACTAGCCGAAAAGCGCACAGACCTGCCCGTCCGGCAGGCGGGCTGAAGTCTGCGCTACTGAGACGCGGCTTGCGTTGAACCACGACCGGATACTTCAAGCGAATAACAGAGGACAAATACCCGCCGCACGTTCGTGAAAAATGCGGCCCGGCAGGTGCACCAACGAATGGGAAGAATCGCTGATCCCCGGAATCCCGGCAGCCAAGAGGGCGGCCTTGCCGCCGCGCTCTCTGACCTCCTCGTCGTTTCCATCGAGCAGGCCGTGGCGGCGCCGTATGCGACGTCCCGCCTTGCGGAGGCGGGCGCTCGTGTGATCAAGATTGAAAAACCCCCCGCCGGTGACTTTGCCCGCCGTTACGACGCCGCGGCGCACGGAGAGAGCACGCATTTCGTCTGGCTCAATCAAGGCAAGGAATCCGCGGTGCTGGATTTCAAGCAACCCGCCGACATGCAACTTCTGCGCGCGCTGGTCCGCCGCGCGGACGTGTTCATCCACAATCTTGCTCCCGGCGCGATTGAGCGAGCGGGCCTTCGTCTTGAGGAGGTTCGCCAAGAAAATCCGCGTCTGATCACCTGTGCGATCAGCGGCTATGGCGAAAACAACGACTACGCGGACATGCGTGCGTACGACAATTTGGTGCAAGGCGAGGTGGGCGTCTTTGCCGTTACCGGCAACGCCAGTGGACCGGCAAAAGTAGGCATGTCCATCTGCGATATCAGCGCGGGCGTACACGCCTACATGGGGATTCTCGAAGCGCTCTTGGAACGCCATCGGACCGGCCGCGGACGCCACGTTTCCGTTTCACTTTTTGAATCGGTTGCGGACTGGATGTCCGTTCCCATTCTCTTTCAACAGTACACGGGTCAGGTTGCCGAGCGCACCGGCCTCAATCACGCGTCCATCGCGCCGTATGGCGCCTACGCGGCCGGTGATGGCCAGCCCATAATGATTTCCGTGCAAAATGATGACGAATGGGTGCGTTTCTGCGCCACGGTTCTTGAATCTCCGGAATTCGCCCGGCATCCGTTGTTTTCCACCAATCCGGACCGCGTGCGCCACCGGGAAGCCCTCAATGAATTCATTCGCAAGGCCCTCGCGCCCATCAGCAAGGATACATTCATCGGCCGTTTGCGGCAGGCGCAAGTCGCTTATGGACTCATTCGCAGTGTGCAGGAGGTCCTGCATCACCCGGCTCTGTCCATCACAGAAGTGGATACGCCGACAGGGCCTGTTCAACTGCCGCGCCGCGCCATCCCGCGCACCAGCTTGACGGAGCGCAAGGCCGTTCCGGCACTCGGCGCGCACACCGAAGCGATTCGGCGGGAATTTGCGACTGGCACGCCGAATCCCGATGGTCCACAGGTCTCGCGTCGAACCTGATCGCATTGTCTCTGTTCCATCCACCAACTGTGTCTGGCGAGAAAGCGTCGCTGGTAGTCAAAGCGAGATCGCAGTAACCTAATTACTAGCCCGGGTCACGACTTAGCACAGCAAGGGGGACCATCATGAATCGGCGCCGCAATCTTAAATACGTCGTATTGCTTGGCATTGTCTTGTCGCTCGCGGGCGTCCTCTGGGCGCAGCGCGGACCGGATAAAGTATTGGTTGTGAACGGAAAAACAATTGAATCGCCCGTCATACAAATCGATGGCCACTCCTATGTAAATATTGAGACTCTGGCTCAAATCACGAATGGAGTCATCGCCGTCCAGCCCGATCGGATCGTATTGACGATACGTCCCGAAGTATCCAGCGCCGCGCCTCCTCCTCCACCGCCTCCGGAGGGGCTGTCAAAGGAATTTGCAAGGGAAGCCATCGCCGTATTGGCCGAAATGCGGGAGTGGAGGGGAGCCATCGGAACTACGCGAAGTTACAATGTCCCTTTCACAGGGACGTGGCCACAGGACTATCACGACCACATGGAATCGAGCCTCCAACATGTAGCCATAGCTGCATCGACCGATTCAGACCACGATGCCCTTCAGTTGCTCGGGAATGATTTTGAAAATCTCTCGAACTGGGCCAGCGAAGTGATCGCAGAGCGCCAGGCCTTAAATGCCACCAAAACGGTGGACCCCAACATGATGCAGAACGATCAAGCGCTGGCGAAAATTTCCAGTTGCAGCAGCTTCTTGAGCAGCATGCTTGTCAGCGGAGTATTTGCCGACAGCCCGAGCTGCCACTGACGATACGGTCA
>Ga0208990_1000260_pt1 | contig 11643 bp, 12 predicted proteins | sample MedBloCARef_M3_FD_187854 | JGI IMG/M metagenome (GOLD analysis project Ga0208990, IMG submission 187854) | Forest soil microbial communities from El Dorado National Forest, California, USA - Mediterranean Blodgett CA Ref_M3 (SPAdes) (version 2) | ecosystem: Environmental > Terrestrial > Soil >...
CCACCCGCTAGTATTTCACCAAGAAGCTCGAACGGTTGCGACCGTGGCCAGCCGACCACGTTCAGCGCGTACAGCGGCTTTCCCCCCATCGCGTACACGTCCGACAGCGAGTTGGCCGCCGCGATGCGCCCGTAGTCGCGCGGGTCGTCGACCACGGGAGCGAAGAAGTCGACCGTGGCGACCAGGCCGCTTCTGGCATCGAGCTTCCAGACAGCGGCGTCGTCGCTGGTCTCGGTGCCGACGAGCAGCGACTTCGGGCGGCGCGCGGGAGTCAGTTCGCGCAGGACCTGCGCGAGCTCCGCCGGGCGGAGCTTGCAGGCTCAACCCGCGCCGTGGCTCAGCAGGGTGAGCCGCACCGGCTTGGGGTGGCCTTCCGCTGCCCCGGCGGCAGCACCGTTTGTGGCGTTGTCGTCCACGATGCGCGCCTCCAGTTCTAACGCCCTTTCGCGCGGAGCGCGTCAGAACCGCCGCAGGTACCCTCGCTCGATCAGCGAGGCGATCTTCCGCGAGACCTCCAGATCGCTCCCTCCGGCGCGGTCGAGCACCGCCTGCACGACGCCGTAGTTGTGCACCAGTTGCAGGAGGTCCAGCTCATCGGCCGACAACTCCCGGAGCCTGGGCGAGAGCGGCATGGCGATGCCGACCGCCGTCGTCGATGCCGGAAGGCCGCCGCGGGAAAGCTCGTCCGCCTGCTGCATCGCCTCCACGATCACGTGTTCCGTGCCTTCGGTGATCTCGCTGGGCATCGCCGGCAGATCGCCCTCCTGGGGCACGAACTCGAATCCACCCTGCGTCCACGAGACCATGCGGTAGAGCGCTTTCTTGGGAGGGAGAGTGGGGTCGGAGTCGATCACGGCGCTCACCACCTTGCCCGAGCGCAGGAGGACCCGCCCGCTCCGGTAGCCGCGGATGACGATGGCGCCGGTCTTCTTCGACGTGCTGAGGAGCTGCAGCAGGTCCACCAGCGGGACCTCTTCGAGCCGCCCCTGGACAGCGGTGCGCCCTCCCTGCCGCTTCTCCTGCGCCGCCGCGGTGGCCTCCAGATTTTGCTGTGCCGCCTTGGCGTCGACGGCCGGACCGGCCCGGCGCGCCACCGCCACCAGCTTGAGGATGCTGGTGCCGATCAGGATGCGGTCGCCTTCCTTGAGGCGAGCCCGCTGCACCTTCTCGCCGTTGACGAACGTCCCGTTGGTGGATCCCAGGTCGGCGATGGTGATCTGGTCCGACGCGAGCGTGAGCTTCGCGTGCTTGCGCGAGACCATGTCCTCGATCAGCACCATGTCCTGCTCGCTGGAGCGCCCGATCACCAGCTCGCCCGCGTCGGAGAGCGGGTACTCGCCGCCCTGGTATTTCCCGGAGATGAAGCGAAGCGCGTAAGCGCGATCGCTCATGAACCTGCCTTCCGCGCCTGCGCGCGCGCGAGCTTCAGGCACATGTCCGCGGTGCGGTGCTGCGGTTCCATGCGCAGCACTTCCTCCCATTCCGCTTCGGCCTCTTCCAGCTTCCCGCTCGCATAGAGGGCAATGCCCAGGGCGAGCCGGGCAGGGACGTAGGCGGGCGCGTGCTGGACGGCGATGCGGAACTCGGCCACCGCCCCTTCGATGTCGTTGGCCTCGCGCAGGGCATGCGCGAGCCGCAGGCGCAGATCCACGAAGGTGGGGCAGAGCGAGAGCGCGCGGCGGTACTCCGCAGCGGCGTCGTTCGGCCGGCGCATGGAGAGATAGCCATCGGCGACGGAGGCATGCAGGTTGGCGATCTTGCCGCGCGAGGAGCTGTCCATCGGCTCGTCGCCGTTCGGCTCCCGCGGGCCCCGGCCGCGGGCGCGTTCCAGCGCCGCCCCGTAGATCTGCTGGGCGCGCTCGTACTGTCCGAGGTCGTTGCAGACGATGGCCAGGTTGAGCCCCGCCTCGATGTAGCCCGGGTTGATCTCGAGGGCCTTCTGCAACGCGCGCTGGGCCGCCTCGAACTCGCCCAGGTGGTGATAGATCACGCCCAGCATGTGGTGGACGTCCGCGAACCCCACGCCGCGGGCCACCGCCTGCTCGAGATGCCCGGCCGCGAGCGAGTAGTCGCCGCGCTGGAAGTGCTCTTTGCCGAGGGCGACCAGCTCCCTCACTTGGTCGTCCATGCGCTCCCCGTCCTACCATCCCCCGAGGAGAATCGTACCACGGATCACTGGTCGGCCGGCGCTTCCGCGGGCGGCTGCAGCGGGACGGGCTTGCGGGCCGCCGGATCGGACGGGGTTTGCAGCGCAGGCTTGGGGTCGGTGGGAGAGGTGACCGGCGCATCGGCCGGGATCTTCTTCAGCATCGCTTCGGCTTCGGCACGGCGAGGGTCCTGCGGCGCCTCCTGCACCAGGCGCTGCAGCACCTTTCGCTGGTCGCCCGGGTCGTTCGCGTTTCCGTACGCCTGCGCCGCGCGCCAGAGGGACTCTCCGTGCACCTTGCCGCCGTGCAGGTCGCCGAAGGAGTCCGCGAGCGCCATGTACCGGCCGGCCGCTCCGCGCCATTGTTCGCGCTTCCAGTAGAATTCCGCGACGTAGCGCTCGTGCGCGGCCAGGAGCTCGCGGGCATCCGCGATGAGCGCGCGGGCCTTGGGGATGTACTCGCTCTTCGGGAAGCCGGTGACGAAGCGGTTCAGCGCCTCGAGCGCTTGCCGCACCGGGCTCAGATCCTTTTCGTGGCTCGGAGGCAGAAGGAAGACCTCCGAGGGACGGTCGCTGAAGTACGCGAGCCCGACGCGGAACGCGGCGTAGTCGGCCTTGGGGTGCGAGGGATGCCCTTTGACGAATTCCTGGTACTGGTTCGCGGCCTGCGCCCAATCGTCCCGCTCGAAGGCGATGTCGGCGATCGCGAGCTGCGCCAGAGCGGCGTACTGCGAGTACGGGAAGTTGTTTCGCACGTACTCGAAGAAGCGGGTCGCCTCCATCGGGTTCTGGTCCTGCTTCTCCTGCATGCCCTTCTCGTACGCCTTGGCGGCGTTGCTCGCCTCCGCGCCGGTCACCGGCTTGGTGATGTCCACGCCCGCATCCTTGCCACCCGCGCAGGCGCAGAGGGCGGCGAGAAGCGCTCTACCAGTCGTCAATCTCATCGTTTCCTTCCCACACCATCCCCAGCGCCTTCGCCGCGGCCGGGGGCGGATGGCCCTTCGCGACGAGCGCCCTGAACAGGCGCTGTTTCTCCCGCTCATCCGCGGGCTTGCGGCCGCGCAGGCGACGTTTCAGCGCCCGCGCCGCCAGCTCCTCGTCCTTCGCCCCTTCCGCCGCCTCGATTGAGGCGGCGCGGGCGTCGGGTTCTGCGATGCCCTGCGCCAGCAGCTTCCTCGCGACCAGGCGCGGAGCATCTCCCTGATCGACTCGCGTCCGGGCGCGCACGCGGGCCGTCTCGGGGTCGTTGATGTAGCCCAGCTCGCGCACGCGCGCCAGCGTCGATTTTCGCTCGGGTTCGGCGAATCCGGCCCTTTCCAGGGCGCGGTCCAGCTCGAGCGCCGTCCGCAGGCGCATGGCGAGCAGCCTCAAGGCCTCGTCGAGGGCGGGATCTCCCGGCACCGCGCCAGGATAATGCAAGGCAAGGCCTGCGTGGGGCCGCCGTGTCTGAGGCTCAGGCTAGAATCTCTCGATCTGGAAGTCGTCGTCCGAACCCGGGGAGGCGGGTTTGGCAGCCCCGGCTGCCGGCTTCGCCGCGCCTGACGCGGCCGGCTTGGACCCGTTGCCCGGAGCGGGCCGGGCCGGCGGCGGCGGTCGCCCGGCGCCCTGGGCTCCCTGGGCACCCTGGGCCTTCTGGCCATCGGTCTTCTGGCCCTCGAAGTCGTCCCAGCTGGTGTCGCTGGTGCCGCTGATGCCCGAGACGCGCAGCGCGAAGTCGTCGGGGTTCGAGCACTGCCGCAGCGCCTCCTCGTACGCGATCAGGTTCTGCTTGAAGAGGCCCATCAGCGACTGATCGAAGGTCTGCATCCCGTAGGTGGTGAAGCTCTGCGAGATCGCCTGGGTGATCTCCTTGGTGCGATCCTTGTCCTCGATCATCTCGCGGATGCGGGAGTTGGCGACCAGCACCTCGACCGCCGCGACGCGTCCCTTGCCGTCCGCGCGCGGCACCAGGCGCTGCGAGACCACGGCCCGCAACACCGAGCCCAGCTGCAAGCGGACCTGCTTCTGCTGGTGAGGAGGAAAGGCCGAGACGATGCGCGCGATGGTCTCGGTGGCGTCGAGGGTGTGCAGGGTGGAGAGCACCAGGTGTCCGGTCTCCGCCGCGGTCAGCGCGGTCTCGATGGTCTCCAGGTCGCGCATTTCGCCCACCAGGATCACGTCGGGATCCTGGCGCAGCGCCGACTTGAGCGCCTGCGCGAAGGAGAGCGTGTCCACGCCCACCTCGCGCTGGTTGACGATGCTCCGCTTGTCGCGGACGAGGAACTCGATCGGGTCCTCGATCGTCATGATGTGGCAGGTCTCGCTCGAGTTGATGTGGTCGACCATCGCCGCGAGCGTGGTGGACTTGCCCGAGCCGGTGGTGCCGGTGACCAGGATCAGCCCGCGCTGCTCGCCGGCGACCTTCTCCAGGACCTTGGGCAAGACGAGCTGATCGATGGTGGCGATCTTGAAGGGGATCACGCGGAGCACCACCCCGATGGTGCCGCGCTGCTGGAAGACGTTGACGCGGAACCGGCCCAGGCCCGGGACGCCGTACGCGAGGTCCAGCTCGTTCTGGGCCTTGAACTTCTCCTTCTGGTAGTCGTTCATGATCCCGAACGCCATCCGGGAGATCTCCTCCGGCGGCAGGCGGCGGGCATCCTTGAGCGGGACCAGCGAGCCGTCGACCCGGAACATGGGCGGCAGGCCGGCCTTGAGGTGGATGTCCGACGCTCCGCCCCGCAGCGCGACCTGCAGGATCTCGTTCAGTTCCATCGCGCGACGCTAGCACGTGCAATCCGCCGCTCCCAATGAACGGCCCTGGTGGAAACTGTGCTCCGATGTGGGGGATTCGCACGAAGCAAAACGGCCCCGCCAGGATTGGCAGGGCCGTCGCCGAACAGCAGCGAACGTTAGCGTTTCGAGAACTGGAACCGCTTGCGCGCGCCGGGCCGGCCGTACTTCTTGCGCTCCACCGCGCGGGCGTCGCGCGTGAGGAAGCCAGCCTTCTTCAGCGGCGGCCGGAACTCCGGGTTGAGCTTGGTGAGCGCGCGGCTGATCCCGTGCCGGATGGCGCCGGCCTGCCCCGAGAGGCCGCCGCCGCAGACGTTGACCGCGATGTCCACCTTGCCGAGCTGCTCGACGACCTCGAGCGGCTGCTTGAGGATCATCTTGCTGGTGTCGCGCCCGAAGTACTCGTCCAGCGTCTGGTCGTTGACGACGAAGTCGCCCGAGCCTGGCTTCATGCGCACCCGGGCAATCGACTCCTTGCGGCGCCCGGTGGCGGAAACGATCAGTTCCTTGGCCATCGCTATCGGATCCTCATGCGTTCACCGCTTCCATCACAGCGGGCTTCTGGGCGGCGTGCGGGTGCGTGTCGCCGGCGTAGATCTTCAGCTTCTTCATCAGCGCGCGCCCCAGGGCGGTGCGCGGCAGCATGCGGCGCACGGCGTCCTCGACGAGGCGGGTGGGCTTGCGCTGCACGGCTTGCTCCGCGCTGAACTCGACCAGGCCGCCCGGGTACATGGTGTGGTGGATGTACTTCTTGTCCTTCCACTTCTTGCCGGTCAGCCGGACCTTGTCCGCGTTGATCACCACCACGAAGTCGCCGCAATCGGCGTGCGGGGTGAAGATAGGCTTGTGCTTGCCGCGCAGGACGCTGGCGATGGTGGTCGCAACGCGCCCCAGCACCTTGTCCTTCACGTCGATGACCACCCAGTTGCGCTGGACGGTCTTCTTGCTTCCCATCACCGTCTTCATCGAAGGGACTCCGAGAACAGAAAACCCCAGGCGGCAAGCCGCTGAGGGGCGGCGGTAGATACGCGATCCCACAGGGAGTGTCAACAGATGCTACCGGGGCGCCCTTCCGGGACGGGCGGGTGCCTGGCCGGCCGGCGCGGCGTCGCCGAGCAGCTCGCTCATCGAGTCGAAAAAGCTCCTCGCCTTGGCCTCCTGGACCGCTTTCGGGACTTCCTGCCGCGGGCCGGAAAGATCGATCGCGTCCACCAGCTCCGATGGGATGTCATCGAGGAAGCGGGACGGCGTCCGCGGGATCGGCTTGCCCCGCCTGACGCGCTCGACAACCCGGGTGAGCACCAGCCGCTCCCGCGCGCGGGTCATTCCGACGTAGCAGAGCCGGCGTTCCTCCTCGAGATTGAGCGCGCCCTCGGCGCCGGGGCCGGAGGCGGAGTCGTCGAAGCCCCGGCCCGAATGCGGCAGCAGACCCTCTTCCATCCCGCAGAGGAAGACGCAGCGCCATTCGAGGCCCTTGGCGGCATGCAGCGTCATCAAGGTGACCGAATCGCCGTCTTCGCCGTCTGCTTCCTTCGAGTCCAACGCCAGCCGGTTGAGGTAGCCCGGCAGCCCCTGCGCGAACGGCTCGTCATCGTCTTCGTCGGCCAGCCCGGAACGGGAGAGCAGCCGCTCCGCCAGTTTCTGCTCTTCCCGCTTCTCGTAGTCGATCAGCTGGCGGAGCAGCGACTCGATCGCCTCGACCTTCCGGGCCTGCGCGGGCAGGCCCTGCGCGGCCCGGCGCGCTTCCTCGAACAGACCCACTTCCCCGACCAGCTCGCGCGCCGCCTCGGAGAAACCCTTTCCCGCGAGCTTCTCGCCATACTTCCGCATCAGCGCCACGAAGGCCGCGATCCGCTCGGATGCGTGGACCAACTCGGCGGGCGCGCCCGAGAAGACGTCCCACACCGTGCACTTGCGGGCCCGAGCCAGCTCCTGCGCGCGAGCCACGGTCTGGTCGCCGATTCCCCGCGCCGGAACGTTCACGATGCGCAGGAGCGCCACCTCGTCCCGCGGATTGAGCGCGGCGCGCAGGTAGGCGATCAAATCCCGCACCTCCTTCCGATCGAACAGGGAGGTGCCCCCGACCACCCGGTAGCGCACGCCGGCGAGACGCAGCGCCTCCTCGAAGGGCCGCGCCTGCGCGTTGGTCCGGTAGAGGATGGCGATCTCGCGCAGCGGAATCTTCTCCTCGTACGAGACGCGGACGATCTCGTCCGCCACGTACTTCGCTTCCGCCTCCTCCGACGGCGCCGAGACCAGGCGGAGGTTGGGTCCCCGCCCGCGCTCGGTCCACAGCTTCTTCGGCTTGCGGCCCGGGTTCTTGCCGATCACCGCGTTGGCCGCGTCGAGGATGTTCCCGTTGCTGCGGTAGTTCTGCTCGAGATAGACCTCGCTGCAGCCGGGGAACTTCCGGTCGAATTCCAGGATGTGACGCACCTGCGCCCCGCGCCAGGCGTAGATGCTTTGGTCGTCGTCCCCGACCACGCAGAGATTTCGCCGCAATCCAGCCAGCTGCTCGAGCAGCTCGAGCTGCGCGGCGTTGGTGTCCTGGTACTCGTCGACCAGGAGATATCGATAGCGGGACTGGTACATCTGCAGGACATCGGGATGCCGGGCGAAGAGCCGCAGGGGCAGGTTCAGCAGGTCGTCGAAGTCGACCGCTCCCATGGCGCGCAGGCCCAGCTCGTACCTGGGGAGCAGCTCGCCGGCGCAGAGCTCGTACTCGTCGTCGGGATGACCAGGCGCGCCGCCCGAGCGCAGGCGGGAGAGGATGGCGACCAGCCGCCCGACGTCGAAGCGCTTGTCGTCGACCTTCACCTCGCGCAGCAGCCGCTTCGCCAGGGCCGCCTGGTCTCCGGCGTCGAGCACGGCGAACTTCGCGGGCAGGCCCAGCTTCTCGTGCTGCTCGCGAACGATTTTCAAGCCGAAAGCGTGGAAGGTGCTCACCAGCACTCGACGCGAGTCCGGGGTGCCACCCGCCAGCCTGGCGATGCGCTCTTTCATCTCCGCCGCGGCCTTGTTTGTGAAGGTGACCGCGAGGATGGCGCGCGCCGGCACGCCTCGCTCCAGCAGATGGACCACCCGATGAGCGATGACCCGAGTCTTGCCCGATCCGGCGCCGGCCAGCACCAGCACCGGCCCCTCGGTCCGCACGACCGCCTGCCTCTGCTGGGTATTGAGGAGCGAAAGGTCCAGCGCCATGGACGCGGCGTAGCTACCGCGGACCGCCCGCCTGAACCAGTCTTGATCTTGCGGCGGAAGCGTGCGTGGTCAGCTTTCCGTCATGCGCAAGCTCCTTCTGTTCCTGCCGTTGCTCGGCTGCTCGCTGCTCGACCAGGTCCGCGCCACCACCGAGCGGCCCACCCTGTCGTTCAAGGAGGCGCGGCTGCCGCACGTGGACTTCCAGGGCGCCGAGCTCGACCTGGTCTTCCTGGTGACGAACCCCAACCCCGTCGGCCTCGATCTGACCCGGGTCAGCTACAAGCTGGAGATCGAGGGTCACCCGGTCGCCGCAGGCACGCCTCGCAACGGGCTGGCCATTCCGGCCAAGGGCACCGCCGAAGTGACCTTCCCCGCCAAAGTGCTGTGGAACGAGATCGCGCCTGCCCTGGAAGCCGTCTTTGCGATGGACCAGGTGCACTACAAGGCGAGCGGCGAGCTCGGCGTCGGTCCGGTCACGCTGCCGCTGCAGCACGAAGGTACGTTCGCGGCCCCGAAGATTCCGAAGCTCGACATCGGCGCGCCTCAGGTCACTTCGCTCTCGCTGATGGGGGCCCGCCTGGCCCTTCCGCTCAAGATCGAGAATGCCAATGCTTTTCCGCTGCCGCTCGGCGGCATCCTGGGGACCGTGGACATCGCTGGCGCGCGCGTCGGCCGCATCGTGCTGCCGGAGGCCGCGCCGGTTCCTTCCCAGGGGCAGACCACCCTGAACGTTCCGCTCAACGTCAGCTTCCTGCAGACGGGCGCGGCCGTATCCCAGGCGATCCGCACCGGCGTGGCCGAGGTGAAGGTCGACGCGATCCTGAACGCGGCGGGCGCTTCCATCCCGGTGAAGGTGGCCAAGACGGTGCAGCTGCAGAGGGTCAGCGGTTCCGCTGGGCCCTAGCCCTGAGGGCCGCGATCGCCGCGTTGAAGCACTCGCGCAGCCAGGCCGAAGCCCGCCGCGCCCAGGTGAACTGCGTGCCGAGCAAAGCCAGGCCGGCGATGATCAGCGGGATCCCCGGTCCGGGCAGCACCAACAGGGCGATGCCGGCCAGGAACAGGATCGATCCCGCCAGGAGGATGCCGATGCGGCGCGCGCTTGCGACGAAAGCCTGCACGCCGGACATCATAAGAAGCCCGTCCGAGCCGGCCACAGAGATCTACTTGTCGAGCGCGCGCGCGGCGGCCGCGACCGACGCGTCCTCCGCTTCTTCCGCCTGGCGCCGCTCTTCTCGCTCTGCGCGCCAATGCTCCAGCCGCTCCCGGATCTGCGGCTCTTCGCCGCTGCTGCCCGGCTCGTAAAACCGTTGGCCGCGCAGGGCGTCGGGCAGGTACTCCTCGGGCACGTAGTTCCCGGAGAAGTTGTGCGGATAGCGGTAGCCGCCGCTGTACCCCATCGACTTCATCAAGGGAGTCGGCGCGTTGCGGAGCTTGAGCGGGACCGGCAAGGGGCCGTGCTCGACCACCGCCTTGCGCGCGTTCGAATAGGTGGTCAGCGTCGAGTTGCTCTTCGGGCAGGTGGCGAGGAATACCGCCGCCTGGGTCATCGGCAGCACGCCCTCGGGCAACCCCACCAGCTCGAAGGCGCGCAGCGCATCGACCGCGACGCTCAGCGCCCGCGGCTCCGCGTTGCCGATGTCCTCGGCGGCGAAGATCACCATCCGCCGGAGCAGGAACCGCGGCTCCTCGCCCGACTCCAGCATGCGGACCAGGTAGTAGGCGGCCGCATCGGGGTCGCTGCCGCGCAGGCTCTTGATGAAGGCGCTGATGGTATCGTAATGCGCGTCGCCCGACTTGTCGTAGAGCAGCGTCTTCTGCTGCAGCGCTTCCTCGGCGTCGTGCGCTTCCAGAACGTCGCGCCGCTCCGCCCGGGCCCGCGCCGCGGCGACCTCGAGCGCCGAGAGCGCCCGCCGCGCATCGCCGGACGAATGCCGCGCGACGTGCTCGAGGAACTCCGGCCGCGCCGCGAACTCGCCCTTGAGCCCGCGCTCCTTGTCGGTCAGGGCACGCTCCAACACCGCCTTGAGGTCCGATTCCTCCAGCGCCCGCAGGGCGAAGACCCGGCAGCGCGAGAGCAGCGCGGAGTTCACCTCGAAGCTGGGGTTTTCGGTGGTGGCGCCGATCAGCGTCACCGTCCCCCGCTCGACGTGAGGCAGCAGCGCATCCTGCTGGGCCTTGTTGAAGCGGTGGATCTCGTCGATGAAGAGGAGCGTCCGCCGGCGGTGCTCGGACAGGCGCCGCTCCGCCTGGGCGACGGCCTCGCGGATGTCCTTGATGCCGCTGTCCACGGCGGAGAGCGCGACCAGCTCGGCCCGGGTCGCGGCGGCGATCACCCGCGCCAGGGTCGTCTTGCCGCTGCCCGGCGGGCCCCAGAAGATGAGCGAGGGGACCTGGTCGGTCTCGATGGCCTCGCGCAGGAGCGTGTTGGGCCCCAGGATGTGCTGCTGGCCGACGATCTCGTCCACGGTCCGCGGGCGCATGCGCTCGGCCAGGGGAACGAGCGAGGGGTCCTTCGCCGCCGCGGCGCGGAAAAGATCGTTGCTCTGTCCTGTGCGCGCTGGCATCCCCTGCGAGTGTAACCCCGCGATGCGGTAGAGTCGCGCCGTGGCCACCGTCGGACTGATCCCACGCCTCGCCAGCGAAGCGGCCGCCGAGCTTGCCCGGGAGATGGTCCACTGGTTGGCAGAGCACGGGCACCAGGCCCTGGTGGAGGCGGAAGCAGGCGTCGCCGGCGTGCCATCCGCCCAGGGGAAGGACATCGCCGCGCGGGCCGATCTGCTGGTGGTCCTCGGGGGCGACGGCACCCTGATCCACGCCGCCTCCCTCTGCAATCGCTGCGAAGTCCCGATCCTGGGCGTGAACCTGGGCACGCTCGGTTTCCTCACCGAGGTGCCGCGGGACCGCGCCATTCCCATGCTGGAGAAGGCGCTGCGGGGTGAGCTGCCGGTGTCGCGCCGGCTGATGCTGGACGTGGAGGTGCGGCTCCGCGCTCAGGTGCGGCTCACCGGCTCGGTGCTCAACGACGCGGTGGTGTCGAAGAACGCGCTCAGCCGCTTGGCGAAGCTGGAAGTGACGATCGACGCGCGGCCGGCCACGACGTACGAGGCCGACGGGCTGATCGTGGCCACTCCGACCGGATCGACCGCGTACTCGCTGTCGGCCGCGGGGCCCATCGTCATTCCCACGCTCGACGCGGTGCTGCTGACCCCGATCTGCCCGCACGCGCTGTCGCAGCGGCCGGTGGTGCTCCCGCCGTCGTCGGTCGTGCAAGTGCGGGTGGCGAGTCCCGGCGAGATGTTCGTCACCCTGGACGGGACTCTCGGGCGGCCCCTCGAGCTCGGCGAGGAAGTCTGGATCCAGCAGGCGAAGCACCGGACGATCATCCTGCGCAACCCCGAGCTCGATCACTTCAGCATCCTGCGGGAGAAGCTGGGCTGGGGCACGCGGTGAATCTGGAGGGTCGACTTTCCCTTGAGCTTCGCGAGCGCCCGGTGCTCTGGACCCGGTGTGGCCGCGTTGGTCTG
>Ga0208990_1000261_pt1 | contig 11641 bp, 8 predicted proteins | sample MedBloCARef_M3_FD_187854 | JGI IMG/M metagenome (GOLD analysis project Ga0208990, IMG submission 187854) | Forest soil microbial communities from El Dorado National Forest, California, USA - Mediterranean Blodgett CA Ref_M3 (SPAdes) (version 2) | ecosystem: Environmental > Terrestrial > Soil >...
GGACGATGACGCGGCTGTTCGCCGAGTCCTTCGCGAACTGTATGGCGCGTCCTGGCAGCGGCAGCCAGACGAAGTTGGCCTGTGACGGCGGCACCGTGTAGCCGACGTCGCGCAGCACGGCGGTGACGCGGGCGCGTTCGGCGACGACGGCATCGGTGCGGGCCAGCAGCTCGTCGGCGGCGTCGAGTGATGCGATGGCCGCCGCCTGCGAAATGCTGGTCGCGGTGAAGGGCACGTAGACCTTGGCGAGCGCGGTGATGATGTCCGGATCGCCGACCGCATACCCGATCCGCAGTCCCGCCAGCCCGTACGCCTTCGAAAACGTCCGCAGCACAACGACATTGTTGTGCTTGCGGACCAGGCCGAAGCTGTCGGGCAGCAACCCGTCGCGGATGTACTCGACATACGCCTCGTCGAGCGCGATCAGAATGTCGGACGGAACCGCCTCGACGAACCGGGCCAGCGCATCGGGGTCGACGACGGTACTGGTCGGGTTGTTCGGGTTACAGACGAAGATCAGCCGGGTGCGGTCGGTGATCGCGGCGAGCATCGCATCGAGGTCGTGGGTGTAATCGGTCAGCGGCACCTGAACCGGCGTGGCGCCTGCGGTGCGCACCTGCAGCGGGTAGATCTCGAAGCTGCGCCAGCCGTACAACACCTCGTCGCCCACCGTCGAGGTGATCTGGATCAGCTGCTGGCACAGGCTGACCGACCCGCAGCCCACCGAGATGTGCTCGGCCGCGAAAGCCCCGTTGTCCAGGTGCTTGGCCAGCTGGTCTTTGAGCTCGACATAGCCGTTGTCGGGATAGCGGTTGACGTTGTCGGTGGCCTTTTCAATCGCTGCCCGCACACTCGGCAGCGGTCCGTGCACCGTCTCGTTGCTGGCGATCTTGATCGCCCCCGGCACCGTCTTGCCAGGGGTGTACGCGGGCAGATCGGCGAGTTCGGGTCGCAGACGCGCGGTCACCCGACCAGTCTATGGGTCGCTCACCTGCACTTTGCCTTCGCCTGTTGCCCCTGTGTACGCTGTCGGATCGGCGGTAAACGTCAGGAGGCGTGCCAGAGCGGCCGAATGGGGCTCACTGCTAATGAGTTGTCGCCCTCAAAGGCGACCGGAGGTTCAAATCCTCTCGCCTCCGCCGCGGCTGACTCGTCGGCCACAAAACTGAAGACATGCGCCCGTAGCTCAACGGATAGAGCATCTGACTACGGATCAGAAGGTTGGGGGTTCGAATCCCTTCGGGCGCGCTCACTTTCAGCGGAAACGCCCGGGGCACTAATCGCGACACGCCCATCAGTTGATACTTTCCTGATACTTTCCGTCGCCACTTTCCCCCGGCGGCGTACCGATCGAGGGTTTCTCGGACGTCTGGCCCGCTGGTCTGGCGCTGGAGATAGTGCGCCTCGGTGGTCGCCAGCTTGGCGTGACTCAACTGCTGCTGCGCCGCCGCTGGACCGTGCGCGTCCCGCACCACGGTCGCGACGGTTCGTCGGAAGCTATGCGGGGTCACCCATGCCAGGTCATCAGGCAGTGTGGCCCGCAGTGCGCGGCGCATGTTGGCCTTGCTGATCCACCCGCCATCGCGGTTGACGAACACGGGCCCCTCAAGGCCGCCCGTGTCGGCGATCAGCGCGGTCAGCGCATCGACACCGAACCTGGGCAGCACAACGGTGTGTGCACCAGCACCGCACCAGTGATGCCGACGGCGGATGCGCCGAACAGGGTGTGGGCGGTGGACTTTCAGTTCGATGCCACCACCGACGGCCGCCCGATCAAGATTGTCTCGATCATCGACGAGCACACCCGGGAATGCCTCGGCGGCCTTGTCGACCGCTCGATCACGTGCTCATCGACGAACTTGACCGCCTCGCCACCAGCCGTGGCTATCCGGCCGTGCTGCGCTGCGACAACGGCCCCGAACTCGCCTGTGGCGCGATGGCCTGCTGGGCCGGCGAACGCGTCGGACTGGTCTTCATCCCGCCCGCCCAGCCGTGGCTCAACGGCTACATCGAGTCGTTTAACGCCCGGGTCCGCGACGAATGCCTCAACATCAACATCTTTTGGTCCCTGACCCACGCGCGGGTCGTGATCGCTGACTGGAATCAGGAATACAACCATCACCGGCGGCATTCCGCCCTGGGCTACCAAGCCCCGGCCAACTACGCCGCCGCCTGCACCCACCGTGGCGCGGAATGAGCCATGGTGCGTCGATGGCAGTGACAGATGACGGGTTCGCTGCCTTAGGCGAAGCGGATGATGCAGATGGCGCCGGCGACGAGGCAGTAGATGGCGAACGGGGTCAGCGTGCGGGTCTGGAAGTAGTGGGTGAGCCACCTGACGGAGGCGTAGGACGCCAGTCCGGCGACGGCCGCGCCGAGGAGGACTTGGCCGTGGATGTGGGCGCCGGCGGGGCCGGCCAGCGACGGGAGCTTGAGCAGGCCGGCGGCCAGGATGACGGGGGTGGCGAGCAGGAACGAGAAGCGAGCGGCGTCGCGGTGAGACAGGCCACGGGCCAGGCCGCCGACCATGGCGATGCCCGAGCGGCTGATCCCGGCGAGCAGGGCGAACGTCTGGAAGAAACCAATGATGGCGGCTTCGCCGTAGTGCAGGGTCGCCAGGCTGCGCGCCGGCGCGGGCGTCTCCTCGATCGCCGCGCCGGTCGCGCTGGTGGCGGGCCGTTGGGCCTGTGGGGTTTTGGTGTCGTCGGCATCAGTCGGGGCTCGGCGGCGCAGCGCCTCGCCGGCCAGCAGGATCAGCCCGTTAATCGTGAGGAAGATGGCCGCCGCGAGCGGTTTGGCGAACAGGGTGCGGAAAGTGTGTTCGAGGGCCAGCCCGGTGATCCCGACGGGGATGGTGGCGATGATCAGCAGCCAGGCGAGGCGTTCGTCGGCGTCGGTGGTGATGATGCGGCGCGCGGCGATGGTGGGCCGAATGGTGCGTCCGAATCCGCGGATGATGCGCACCCAGTCGGATCGGAAGAAGATGATCAGGGCCAGGGCGGTGGCCACGTGCAGGGCGACGATGACAGCCAGGTACGGGCTGGTTTCGCTGGTCGCGGTGGCCGATTGGGTGACCAGGGCTTCCCAGCTGCCACCGATGAAAGCCGGCACCAGCACGGAGTGTCCCAGGCTGGAGACCGGGAACAGTTCAGTGACACCTTGCAGGAGACCGATCACGACGGCCTGGAAGTAGCTGATCATGTTCGCTGCTCTCGATGGGCGCACCCCGTCCGGGGTCCGCAAACTCTGGTTGAGCGGCCGGCGGATGAGTTCCTCAAACGCACCGCCGCGTATCCGACACCGTGGTGAGTGTAACGCCTGATACACTCGGCAGCGTGACAGGTGCGGATTCTGCGCGGTGGTTGGTGTTGGTGGTGCGGGTGCCGGCCGATCCGTCGCGGCATCGGGTGGCGGTGTGGCGTGAACTGCGCCGCGCGGGCGCGGTCTCGTTGGGTCAGGGGGTTTGGGTGGTGCCCGACGCGCCGGTGTTCGCCGACGGAATCGCCCGCACGGTCGAGCTGGCGGAGCGTGGCGACGGCGAGGTGACGGTGCTGACCGCCGTCGGACGCGCCGAGGCGGATGTGGCCCGTCTGGAGGCGTTGTTCACCGCAGAGCGGGAAGAGGAGTGGGCCGAGTTCATCGCCGACTGCGCCAAGTTCGACGCCGAGATCGACAAGGAAATCCGGATCGGCAAGTTCACCATGGCCGAGCTGGAAGAAGAGGAACAGAGCCTGGAGCGGCTGCGCCGCTGGCATCGCGAACTCTCAGCACGCGACGTCTTCGGCACACCGAGCGCCGCCGAGGCGGGCCAGCAGCTCAAGGGCTGCACCGAACGGTTGGCCGACTACACCGAGCGGGTGTTCACCGCCCTGCACCAGATGTGAGGTCGCCGTCATGCACACCGGAGGACTTCGACGTTGATACCCGACCCTGTTCCGCGGCTGTTCCCGCTGATCAACGAGTTCGCCCGAGACACCCCGTGGCTGCATCCGGTCATGATCGGCTACGCCGAGTACGCGGCCGCGGTGTTCGCCGCGCTGCTGCTGGCCGGGTGGTGGATCGCGCGGCGCCAGGCCGACCTGACCGTGTTGGCGGCGGCGGTATGGGCGCCGCTGGGCGCGCTGGCCGCGGTCGCGATCAACCAGCCGCTCGTCGCCGCATTCCAGGGGCCGCGCCCCTATGCGGTGCTGCCCGACATTCTGGTGTTGGTCCAGCGCGGCAGCGATCCGTCGTTCCCGTCTGATTATGCGGTGCTGGCCGGCGCGGTCGCTGCGGGTCTGTGGCTGGTCAGCGACCGACTCGGGGCCGTGGCCCTGCTCGCAGCCGCGGTGATGGCGTTCGCTGGCGTCTACATCGGCGCCCTCTACCCCCGCGACGTACTGGCCGGGCTCGCAGTCGGCAACGCGGTGAGTATGATCGGATTCTGGGCGAGCCGCCCGATCCTGGTGCGGCTGCTACGCCGAGCCGAAGATAGCCGGCTAGTACGGCCGCTGCTGACCGCCGCCGACACCGCCGAATTGCCGAGCCGGTGACCACCCCCGAACCGACTGCCGCCGTTCGCATTAGCGCCCGCGGACCGCTGCTGCCGTTGTATGCGGCCGGGTTTGTCACCGCGTTCGGCGCGCACAGCATCGCCGCCAGCCTGGGCGGCTACACCCACGCCCAACACGCGTCGCTGCTGTCGCTGGGTGTGTTGTTGGCCGTCTACGACGGCGCCGAGGTCGCCCTCAAACCGGTGTTCGGGTCGCTGGCCGACCGGGTCGGCGCTCGCCCGGTCCTGCTCGGCGGGTTGCTGGCGTTCGCCGCGGCCTCCGCCGCGTTCGTGGTTGCGGGCGACCCGGCCTGGGTCGGGCTGGCCCGGTTCGGGCAGGGCGCCGCCGCGGCCGCGTTCTCCCCGGCCGCCGGGGTGCTGGTATCCCGGCTCACCCCGCACGGGGGTCACGGTCGCGGCTTCGGCCGCTACGGCGCCTGGAAAGGCCTGGGCTACACACTCGGACCGCTACTGGGCGGGGTGCTGATCGCCGCCGGCGGCTACTCCCTGCTGTTCACGACGCTGGCGGTGCTCGGCGTCGCGGTCGCCGGCTGGGCGCTCGCGGTTGTCCCAGCTGTGCCAGCGCTGCCGCGGGCCCGACAGACGGTGGCCGACCTGGCCCGCCGCCTGACCAGCCCCGGGTTCGTGCGACCGACCCTGGCCCTGGCCGCCGCCACCGCCGCCCTGTCAGTCGGGGTGGGCTTCCTGCCCGTAGCCGGGGCCAGCCGGGGCCTGGGGCCCCTGGCGACCGGCGCGATCGTGTCACTGCTGGCCGCGGCCGCCGCCCTGGTCCAGCCGCGCGCCGGACGTGCCCGCGACAATGGCCGCATCGGCGACCGCACCGGCCTGGCCGCCGGACTCGCTCTGACCGCCGTGGGCAGCGCCGCCGTGGTGATACCGGGCATCGCGGGACTGGTGGCCGCCGCCATCCTGATCGGCATCGGGGTCGGCCTCATCACCCCGATCGGCTTCGCCTACCTGGCTACCACCACGCCAACCGAACGGCTCGGACAAACCCTGGGCTCCGCCGAGGTTGGTCGTGAACTCGGCGACGCGGGTGGCCCCTTGCTGGTCGGCGGCCTGGCCGCCGCCGCCACCCTCACTCCAGCGCTGCTGACATTCGCCGCACTGCTCACCGCCACCGCCGCCATCGTCGCCATCCCCCCAGGCTGGAGCAGCATCAAACCGGTGGAGGTTCGAACGAACCGTAGAGAGCTGCAGCAGCGTGACGACGGGGAAGGAACAGCCCGATGACCCAGGCCCAATTGCCGGGCGTGTTCGGCCAACTGCAACCCGTCCTGGAGCACTACGGCTACCTCGCGGTCGGCGGATTTGTGCTGCTGGAAGACTTCGGCGTCCCGCTGCCCGGGGAGACCATCCTGATCGCGGCGGCCATCTTCGCCGGTTCGGGTCACATGAACATCGCCGCCGTGATCGTCGTCGCGGTCATCGCCGCCATCATCGGCGACAACATCGGTTTCGTCATCGGCCACTTCGGCGGACGCCCGCTGGTGCACCGGTACGGCCGCTACATCTTCTTGACCCCCGAGCGGCTCGACACCGCCGAAGGCTACTTCAACCGCCACGGCGGCAAGATCGTCACCATCGCCCGGTTCATCGCGGTGCTGCGCCAGCTCAACGGCATCCTGTCCGGCATCATCGGCATGCACTGGGCGAAATTCCTGGCGTTCAACGCCCTGGGCGCCGTGTTATGGGTGTGCACCTGGGCCGGGCTGGGATATTTGGCCGGTCAACACATCGTCGCGATCTACGCCACGATCGAGCGATACAAGTGGTACGCCTTCGCCGCCGCCGCGCTGATCGCCGCCGCACTCATCACCCGCCGCATCCGCGCTCGCCGCCGCGACGCCCCCAGCAAGACCACATGAGGGCCCGAGTCAAAAGGGTGCGCGTGGCAGCCCACCACGAACCGTGGGCTCGAATTTCCCGGCAATCCGCACGAGGACGACCAAGGCCTGGATCCATTCGGCCTAGTTGGACTAACGGATCAACCGCCGCGGATGGCGCACTGATCGCGAGCCGCAGGCTGCCGTCGTCCGAGATGTCGATGCCCAGGCCCGGCGCGATAGCAGCCGCATCCCGTTGGTCGTGTCATCCCTATTCGCTATTCAATTCATCCCGAACGACGTCTAGGTGGCTGGTGTTTTTCGCGTGGCGGTGACCCGCTGATCGCGGCGATTCGAGTTGAATGATCGGGTGACGTTGGGACGGACGCCGGCTCAGGTGGATCTGCTGCGGTCGACGATGAACTTCTGTGAGGGCCGGGTGGCGCCGGACTCGATTTACGGTGTGCTGCATCGGGAATGCTTCAACCTGTTTCCGGATGAGATGTTCGCCGACCTGTTCACCGATGTAGGTCGGCGCAGCGTGCCGCCGATGATCGTGGCGGTGGTGATGGTGCTGCAGCGCATCGAGGGCCTCTCGGATCGGGAGGCGGTGGAGCGCTTCGCGTTCGACGCGCGCTGGAAATACGCCGCCGGCGGGCTGGATTTCGATTATCCGGGGTTTGTGCACACGGTGCTGGTGGATATGCGCGCGAGGCTGGCCCGTTCGACGCGACCCGACCGGATCTTCGAGGTCACCCTGGAGGCGGCCAAGTCCGCGGGGCTGGTGGGCCGCAAACGGGTGTTGGATTCGACCCCGTTGTATGACGCGGTGGCCACGATGGACACCGTCACGCTGATCCGCTCGGCCATCCGCGGCCTGTTGCGGGCGGCCGACGCGGACATGGAGGCGCAGCTGCGGGGGCTGCTGGCCCGCGATGACGACTACACGGTGGCCGGGAAACCGGTGTGTGACTACGAGGACCCCACCGCCCGTGAGGCGCTGGTGGATGCGTTGGCTTGTGACGCGATGGCGCTGGTGGAGGCGCTCGACGGGCGCGAGCTTGCCGCTGAGCTGGATAAGGCCGCGCAACTGCTGGCCACCGTGGTGGGCCAGGATCTCGACCACGACGGCGACGGGGTGTTTCGCATCGCGCGCCGAGTCGCCAAGGATCGGGTGATCTCCACCGTGGACCCGGCCGCGCGGCACGGGCACAAGACCTCGGCGCGCGGGTTCGACGGCTACAAGGGGCACCTCGCCGCCGACCCGGATTCGGAGATCATCACCGCCACCGAGGTGACCGCCGCCAACAGCGGCGACGCCGACCCGGCCGAAGACCTGCTGGCCGAGGATCTGCCCGAACCGGTGCCCGGCGGCAACGACGACAACGACGGAGACAGTCGCGGCGACGACACGGATGGGGACGGGCGCTGCGACAACGGTGGCGGCTGCGGTGGTGTCGCCAGCGTGGTGAACGACCCGAACGATGCTGCGGCGGATGTGCACACCGAAAGCGTTGCCGCGCAACAATTGGCCGTCTACGGCGATGCTGCCTATGGCGCTGGGCCGCTGCTGGCCAGGCTGGAGAATGCGGGCGCGCGGATTATGACCAAGGTGCAGCCGCCGCCCGCGCTGGGCGGGCGGTTCGCCAAGGACCGCTTCACCATCGACCTGGCCGCGGATACCGTGACCTGCCCCGGGCAGGTGAGTGTGGCGATCCGGCCGGTCAAAAACGGTGGCGGTGTCGCCGCGTTCGGGACCGCCTGCGCCGGCTGCCCGCTCGTTGCGCAGTGCACCGCCTCGCCCGCCGGGCGCACCGTCACGATCAGCGCCTACGAGCCCCAACTCGGCCGTGCTCGCACCGCCCAAGCCGACCCCGCCTGGCAGGTCGACTACCGCGCCACCCGACCCAAGGTCGAACGCAAGATCGGGCACCTGATGCGGCGTCGCCACGGCGGCCGACGTGCCCGCGTTCGCGGCACCGCCAAGGTCGCCGCCGACTTCTCCCTGCTCGCCGCCGCGGTCAACCTGGCCCGTCTCGGCATGCTCGGCCTACTGCACACCGACCAAGGATGGGCGGCCGCAGCGGCATGACCACCGAAACCCATTGCCAGGCAGCAGTTTCAGCGCCACGTCAGCACGGGCACCGCGCGCGTCAGAAGAATCCCATCAACCGACACCAACCGCCACAACAGGCACAACCGCAGCGCCGACAACACCTACCCCACGAAACCCGTTTGGCACCAGCCACCTAGCAGGCCTTCCCCTGCCGGTTCTGCTAGGTCAAGTTGGGGTTAACGGGCAGCGCTCCATGCAGCTGCATCCGCGAGTTGATGCCGAGTTTCGTGAAGACGTGACCTAGGTGGTATTCGACGGTGCGCGGGCTAATGAACAGTCGCGCGCCGATCTCAACGTTCGCGAGGCCCTCGCGTGCGAGTTCTGCGACCTGAGCCTCCTGGACGGTGAGCTGGCCGGTGTTCTCGACGGAGCGTTTGCGGGCGGTCTCGCCCGTGGCCAGCAGTTCGCGTCGGGCGCGCTCGCCGAACCCCTCAGCGCCCATGGAGACGAACATCTTGTGGGCGGTGCGCAGCTGCCCGCGGGCATCGGTTCGCCGACGCTCGCGGCGGAGCCACTCACCGTAGAGGAGGTGGGCGCGGGCCAGCGACCAACGCACGCGGGTGCGGGCGAGCCGGTTGATCGCCTCGCGGTATAGGCGCTCGGCGCCCTGGCCGTCGCTCAGCAGCGCTCGCCCGTAGGCGTAGACGCCGAGCGCCCAGTCGCCGCCGCTGGCAAGAGTGGCCTCCGAGAGGCGCTCGAGGGCGCCGGCCGCCTGCTCGGGCACCCCACATCGGGCGGCCGCCTCGATCAGCTCGACCGTCGCCCACGGCGGGAACACCAGCGCAACGGGGTCTTCGGCGGCTCGGTGCGCCGCGGCCAGCGCGTCCTGGTAGCGGCCGACGCCGTTGTTGAGCACCGCGGTCGCCCAGTCAAAAGGGATCGGGCCCACTCCGTCTCCGCGTCGCTCCGCCTCGGTGGTGCTGGCCTTGATGAGCTCGGAAAGCTCACCCTCCTCGCCGCGGAACGCGGCAAGAAACAGGGAGGAGTAGGGCGGAAGGCGGCCGCCCGTCGCCTCCGTGATGGGGCCGGCCTCCTCGATCAGCGCAGCGGCGGCGGCGAAGTCCCCGTGAAACAAGTGCAATCCTGCGCGTTGATTGAGCGCGATCGGCAGAACGCCCAGCGCGCCCCCATCGCGCGCGAGCCGAACGTAACGGGTCGAGAGCAGATCCCAGCTCTCGTCGTCCCACAGTCTTACCGCGGTGGGGCAGGCGCACCAGAGCCAGCGCAGCGCTTCCTCGGCGGACGCCTCTTTGCTGGAGAAGGCGCCCAGCGCCCGCTTGAGTGTCGGCGCCGCCGCCGGGTAACCCCGGGTGACCAGCAGGGCCAGGCCATCCAACAACAGGTCGGTCCCGCTGAGCGGCTGGGATGCCGCAGGAGCTGCCCGTGCGGCCTCAGCCACCTCTCGCAGAATGGCGCCAGTGCTGGTGCTGAACCGGCGGCCGTACATCGCCGTGGCGAACGCTTCTAGATAGGTTTGGCGGGCGAGCCCGGCATCGAGCGGTTCGAAACTCTTTGCGGCCTTGAGCAGCAACGGCGGAGCGTCGCTGCCGCTGCTGGATGCAAACGCGATCTGTCCGTGCAGCAGCTCGGCCCCGGCGTGCTGCAACGGGTCGAGCGGCCCCGCCTCCGCGCTGGCCAACAGCCGCTGCGCCCCATCAAACGCGCCGGATTGGGACATCACCCGCGCGGCTGCGAGCGCGCGCCCCGCCCGCGCGCGGGGCTCCAGCGTGAGCGCCGCGGACCGCTCGAGGAAGGCGGCCGCCGCGGCTAATCCGCCGCGCGCCTGCGCGCGCTCGGCGCACCGCTCAAGCTCGGAGGCGACCCCCTCATCGGCCCCGGGTGCGGCCTGGGCGAAGTGCCACGCGCGCCGATCGGGATCCAGCTGTGCATCGGTGGCCTCCGCCAGCGCTTGATGCGCCTCTCGCCGCTGCTGCGGTGAGGCCGACCGGTAGATCGCCGAGCGCACGAGTGGATGGCGAAACGTCACCTGGATACAGAATTCCACCAATCCCGCGGACTCGGCGGCATCGGTGGCCTGGGCCTTGATTCCGAGCCGGTCCGCCGCCCGCGCGAGCAGCGCTGAGTCGCCGAGCGGTTCGGCGGCCGCCAGCACCAACAGCCGCCGGGTGGCCGCCGGCAGCGGCGCCAGTCGCCGAGCGAAGCTTTCCTCGATGCGGCTGGGCAGCGCGGCGATGCTGGGCAGCCCGAAGCCTCCCGCAAGCTGCGCCGGCGTCAACCCCCGCGGCAGCTCCAGCAGCGCCAGCGGATTGCCGTGCGTCTCGGCCACGATTCGATCGCGTACCCGTTCATCCAGCGGCCAGCTGATCACCGAGGCCAACAGTGCTCGCGCATCCTCCTCACCCAGACCGCCGACCACCAGCTGTGGTAGACCCGCGAAATTCTGTTCGCCGCTGGGCTCGCGCACGGCGAAGATCAGGGCGACCGACTCGGCCACCAGGCGGCGGGCGACAAATGCGAGCGCCTGCGCCGAGGCCTGATCGAGCCATTGGGCGTCATCCACCAGACACACCAGCGGCTCCTTGTCGGCCGCGTCGGACAACAGCCCAAGCGCCGCCAGACCAACCAAGAAGCGATCCGGCGCCGCCCCACCGGCCAACCCGAACGCCGTCCGCAACGCATCGCGCTGCGGTTCCGGCAGGCGATCGATCCGATCCAGCATCGGTGCGCACAACTGACCCAGCCCCGAAAACGCCAGCTCAATCTCGGACTGCACACCCGCGGCGCGCGCCACCCCACATCCCGACGCGCTGGCCGCCACGTACTCCAAGAGCGCCGATTTGCCCACCCCCGGCTCACCACGCACCACCAGGACGCGGCTCTTGCCCCCGCGAACCGACTCCAGCAGCCGATCGAGTACGCCAGTCTCGTCGCGTCGGCCCCGCAACACCTAGCAACACCGCCACATGGGCGGCGAATTGTGGCGGTGCGTCAAGGAAAACCGACCGGAAACGTTGCGCCGCCACCGAATACGGGTAGTCAGGAACCCCACCGAGCAGGCTAGCCGGTTCGGATTTGTTGAGGCACACTCAGGTTGCATTCGGTCTCATCCCTTTAGGCGTGCCCAAACAACTGCGCTCGGTTTGGCCGCACCCGATACAGTGACCGTACTTCGCCACCGGCCGGGTC
>Ga0208990_1000264_pt1 | contig 11580 bp, 9 predicted proteins | sample MedBloCARef_M3_FD_187854 | JGI IMG/M metagenome (GOLD analysis project Ga0208990, IMG submission 187854) | Forest soil microbial communities from El Dorado National Forest, California, USA - Mediterranean Blodgett CA Ref_M3 (SPAdes) (version 2) | ecosystem: Environmental > Terrestrial > Soil >...
TAAAAAATTATCGTTGTCAGCGCTCTGTTTTGTAGCTTGCGCAATCCTTCACGCGCAAACAAAGCCAGCCGGATTGGGTCGGCCCGCGAGCGCGGAAGAATTGAAGCAGCGCGACATTACCGTGCTTTCGACCGGCGCGGGGTTGCCGGATGGCAATGGCACAGCGGCGCAAGGCGAAGCGGTGTATCGCGACAAATGCGCTGCCTGCCACGGTCCGAACGGAGAGGGAAACATGCCGCAAGGACCGCCACTTGTCGGCGGCATCGGCTCGCTCGCAACGGACAATCCGGTCAGGACCGTCGGCAGCTTTTGGCCGTATGCCACAAGCGTGTGGGACTACATCCATCGCGCGATGCCTCTCACCCAGCCCGGCAGCCTGTCGGCGGACGATACCTACGCCGTCACTGCATTTTTGCTGAATCGGAACAAGATCATCGAAGCAAGTGAAGTCATGAATAGGGAATCACTGCCAAAGGTGCGCATGCCGAACCGGGACGGATTCATCCCCGATGCAAGGCCAGACGTTGGAAAGAACTCGCATACTTCCGGCGATAACAAAAACCAGAAATCTCAGGCGCGTTGAATCCTAAGTTTATTTAAAACATTTCCCCGCGAGCTGAACCACTTACTTTACGGTCTTACGAATCCAATCATCGATAAACTTGATCACCGCGTCGCTATTCCTGTCGAGGAACATTTCATGCATATTGCCGTGTATGCCCACGTCTTCCAGGCGGACAAATTCGTCTTTCACGCCCGCCTGATTGAGCCACTTCGGGATGCAGACGTCAAAAGTGCGGTGATAGGTGCCCTCGGCGGAGATGGAGAGGATCCGAATGTTCTGCATCCCGGTGAGCTTGTGGACCGGTTCCTTCTGCATATAGCAAGGAACCTCATCCGGCCGTTCGGACTTCTCTTCGAGAAACGTTTTAAGATCCTCGGGGGTGTTGACCGGGGGTTCATAGTGCATCGGCATATTGGTGATGCCCCATGCATTTCCAATCTTGCCCGTGTATGTCACCTTGACGGTGTCCACGACCCCAATCTGGGGGCCGCCGGGTTCGATTGCCACCATGCCCGCGACCAGCTTGGGACGCTGGTCCGCGACATTGAAGCCGATTCCCCCGCCCTGTGAATGTGTGATCAGGATGATCGGACTTCCGATCTGATCGAGCAGCGCGACACCTGCGGGCACGGCCAACTCGGCTTGCCCCGACACAAACTGCATTTGCCCCTTGATGAAGTTGTCGAAGACAGGATCGCCCATCTGTCCCTTCTTCGGAGAGTCGCTCGGCCATTGCGTGTAGAGCTTTTTGCGCGGAAATTCGCCGCCTGAGGGCACCGGAGCCGTCCAGATTTGCTCCAGATCGAGCGCGGTGCGGAGTCCCAATTTTCCGTCGACGTCAGGTACGTAGGGCGAGCGCCCGCGCGCCGGGTAGTCCACCATGTAAACGACGTATCCCTGGTTGATCAGGTAATAGGCCCAACCAGGCCGCCCGTCCGGCGTTTGCCGCCACACCGTTCCGCTCTGCCCATTTCCGTGGAAGAAAACAATCGGATACTTTTGCCGGATTTGTTTGGGCACCATAACTTCGACGTACATCGCGCCGTGCATGACCTCTTTGCCTGCCGTTCCGGTGTACTCGCCGCCAACGTAGAAAAACGCCTCGCGCCCGAGGTTTTCGGTGGAAAATGTAGGGATCGAGGCCGGGGGCATTGCGCCGGAGGAGTTCTCTTTTTGCGCATGGGTGCCGAGTGGGGCGCCAAGGAACAAGGCTGCCAGCCCCACGACTGCCACTGCAAGTGCCGCTTTCCATGTCGTGCTAATCATGAAATCACTCTCCATTGATTTTCATGGGTCTCATCGGGTCTCTTCAATTACTCCCCAATCCAACCCCCAGAAATTGTCGCAATCCACAAATTCAACACCTATTCGGATACCATCGCTGTCCGCGGGGCGCTGCCACGCCACCCGGGCCTGGACCTCTTGGCCTGTGTCAAGCCGCACCAATTGGACCGGTTCGCCGGGCTTGGCAGTATGGTCGCAACGAAGTGACGCGCCATGCCGGCTCAATAACAAGGTCTGCGTTTCTTCTTGCCACGCACCGCCAAGCTTGTCGCTGCAAAGGCGTACCGGGATGGAGGCCACTTTTCGGGGACTGCGCCGCAGATGACGGCCCAGTTCATTGGCCCAAAGAATGATGTGCAGAAGCCGAGCTCGATCCAAATTGTCGAGATCTATTGCCATGTGTTCTATCTCATCGGCTTGTCGCGAGCATTGATTGATGAAGCGCCGCACCGATTCCGCGTCAGACACACCCAGGCGATGCGTTTTCTGCATTTCGTCGTACCGCTCAAGCTGCGCATAGCAGACAGTGATAAAATGCCCCCGGCAAAGAGCTTCCCCTTCAAGCGACACACCGGCAATCTGGTCACACCCCGTGACACCGCACTGTTCAGTCTTTCCCATTATTAAAAAGCCCGCTCGGTCCGCATAACGATTTCAACACCACCTTTGTGCAGGACCATAGGCCAACCCTCCCTACGGTGTCAAGGCGTTGCCCTCGTCTGTTTCTTGGCCAGATAACCCTTCACCTTAACGCATAGTTTCTCCGCAAGCAGCCAGACTTGTTCCTGAGATGCATAAAAGGCGCGCGGAAATATTTAATCGATTCCTAATTCAGAATTACAAAAAATGTGTGAACAGCCTGCTTAAGCGTTTGCGGTTCTTGACCTGTTGCTCAGTCCATGTAGGTAGGTTGAGGTGGGTTCGGCGCGGGGTGCTCCGGTTACCGGCGCCCCTTCGAATTCGAGTATTTCGTCAATCTTGTATGGTTTTTCCTTACCACAGGACGCACAACGGAGATGGAATACTTGGCACTTTTGATGACGCCCGGGTGTAGTTTCATTAGTCGGCAGTTCCGCTTCGATGCTGGCCACGAGCGGGGATATTGGAATTGGATTCTTGCAATGAAGGCATGAGACACCACGAAAAGTTTGCTGCACTTTCTCTAGAGTCATGCTGAGCCTCGCTTTTGGTTAAAGGTGCTGCTTCCGGAGAGAGGGATGCTACATCGGATTACACGCCGAGTCTAGTTCGAACACCCTCTACTCGTATGTCTTTTATAATCAATTATTTAAGTTCTCGCGCGTCATTTTAAGGCACCCAATTTCCACAGGCATGAGATGTAGCTGGCGCGGAAAAAATGCAGGCCGACGCGACTATTTATCCTGCAGAGACGTTAGATAGTCACAGCGGTTCTTGATGCGCTGCTGCATGGAATTCCAGTTTTGGTCGTCGAGGTAATCGAAAATGGACCCTCATGTAAGTATTCGCGCCACGAACGATTGAACCCTGTCTGGGTGCGTGTTAGCCTACGCCGAGTGCAGCCCTCAGAGTTGCCCATGGCATCTCCCGCACGACATTTCGACGCGGTCACAGACGAAGAGCGCCTGCTCGATGTCGTGCGCGCGCTGGTTTCCGAACTCGGCCACCAACCGGCGCTCGCGTCAGTCGGCCCGGCAGCGCACCTGGAACGCGAATTGGGCCTCGGCAGTCTCGAACGCGTCGAATTGCTGCTGCGCATCGAGCAGGCCTTCGGTACGCGCCTCGACGACCGAGTCCTGGCCGAGGCTGAAACGGTGCAGGACCTGATCTCCGCGCTCGGGGCCGTGAACGGTTTACCCGCCGTCGCACCAACGCGCACCGGTGTCGCGACGCGTGCTCCTGAAATCTCCTCCGGGGGAATCGCGGATGGGCTCCCCACCGCGCAAACGATTCAAGACGTGTTGCGCCATCGCGGCCGGGCAGACGCCACGAAAACGCACCTGATTTTTTTCGAAGACGAAGGAGAAAGCCGGGGCCTGACGTTCGGCGAACTTTTTTCCGGAGCCGAGCGTGTGGCGGCGGAGTTGGCGCAGCGCGGGATCGGGCGTGGGGATATCGTAGCCATCATGCTGCCGACGTCGCGTGATTTTTTCCTTACGTTCGCGGGCACGCTGCTCGCCGGAGCGACACCCGCGCCGATTTACCCGCCCTTCCGCGCCGACCGCATTGCGGAGTATGCCGAACGCCAATCGGCGATCCTGGCGAATGCAGGCGCGCGCTTGCTGGTCACTTTCCGCGAAGCAAAGCACGTGGCCAGGCTGCTCAAACCGCGCGTCTCCTCGCTCGAAGGAGTTGTCACGGCCGCCGCATTGATCGAATCGAGCGCGGCGGCGCCGCTCGGGCCTCAATTGCACTCACGCGTTGAAGACCTCGCCCTGCTCCAGTACACCTCGGGTTCCACGGGGAATCCCAAAGGCGTCATGCTCACGCATGCGAACCTGCTCGCAAATATCCGTGCGATCGGCGATGCGCTCGCCATTCGATCCGACGACGTCGGAGTGAGCTGGCTGCCGCTGTACCACGACATGGGCCTGATCGGCTCGTGGCTCATGCCGCTTTATTTCGGCGTGCCGGTTGTCGTGCTTTCACCGCTGGCATTTCTGTCGCGGCCCGTGCGTTGGCTCCGTGCATTCGATCGCTATCGCGGCACACTCGGCGCGGCGCCGAATTTCGCATACGAACTGGCTGCCGCCAAAGTCTCCGACGCCGACATCGAAGGGCTCGACCTGAGCGCGTGGCGCGCAGCCTTGAACGGCGCGGAACCGGTTCTCCCCGCGACGCTCGATCGTTTCGCGGCGCGCTTCGCCCGGTGCGGTTTCCGCCGCGAAGCGCTGCTGCCGGTGTATGGCCTCGCCGAGTCGTCGGTCGCCTTGACGATTCCGGCGCCTGGCAGAGGGCCGCGAGTGGACCATGTCGAGCGCGGCGCGTTCGAACGCGAAGGCCGCGCGATTCCAGCTCCACTCGAAGCGCCACTTGATGATGGCAACGTGATCTCGTTCGTCTCGGTCGGGCCCGCAATCCCGAACCACGAAGTGCGCATCGTGAACGATCGGGGCGAAGATGCCGCCGAACGCGTGGAAGGGCAGCTCTGGTTTCGCGGGCCATCGGCCACGCGCGGCTACTACCAAAACGATGTGGAAACTACCGCTCTATTCCCCGAAGGCGCGGCGGAAGGCTGGATCAACTCCGGCGACCGCGCCTATCGGGCCGAAGACGAGATCTACATCACCGGCCGGGTAAAAGACATCATCATCCACGCCGGGCGCAACCTCTACCCGCACGAAATCGAAGACGTCGTGGCGCAGGTGCCCGGAGTGCGCAAAGGATGCGTCGCTGCGTTTGGCGCTGCCGATCCCGGGACGGGAACCGAGCGGCTCGTCGTGGTTGCGGAGACGCGGGAACGCGATCGCGCGGCGCGAACCCGGATCGTGCAGGCCATCACCGCACAAGTTTCGGCCGCGATAGGCATGCCGCCCGATGTAGTCGAGGTCGTTCCGCCAAACACAATTCCGAAAACGTCGAGCGGAAAACTCCAGCGGGACGCCACGAAGAAACGGTTTCTTACGGGCGCGCTTGGCCAGAAATTGCCTCCGGCCTGGTTGCAGATTGCGCGGCTTGCGACGGCTTCGAGTTTTGGGCGGATTCGTGCGGCGCTGCGCCGCGCCATGGAAGTCGCATACGGTTGCTACGCCGTGGCGATGTTCGGCGTCGTGCTTTTCCCGGCGTGGTTGCTGGTGCTGGTTGCGCCTTCACGCGAATGGGCGGGACGCCTCACGACAGCGGCGCTACGAACTTATCTCACGGTCGCGGGCTGGCGCGTTCGCGTCGAGGGACGCGAGCACCTACACGAGCGCGCGCCGCGAATGTTCGTTTCAAATCACACCAGCTACGCGGACGTGGTCGTCCTGGTGGCGGTACTCGGCGTGGACTATCATTTCGTCGCCAAGGGTGAAGTGCGATCCATGCCGTTCGTTCGTACATTTCTTCGCAAGCTCGGCCACTATGCGTTCAATCGCGCAGATTCGAGCGCGCGTTTGCAGCAGGCCGAGGAAATCGAACACGCTCTAGGGCGCGGCGAATCCGTCTTTGTATTTCCGGAAGGAACCTTCACCGCGCAGGCCGGGGTGCGGGCGTTTCACCTCGGCGCATTCAAGGCGGCGATCGCGGCCGGGCGGCCGGTCGTGCCCGTGGCGCTCGACGGCACACGCCGCGTGCTCCGCGACGGCGCTTGGCTGCCGCGCCCTGTTCGTATCACAGTCACGATTTGTCCGCCGATCCTTCCGCAATCCGATGCAGCGGATTGGCACGAAATCGTGCGCGTGCGCGATGCCGCGCGGGAAATGATTGCGCGTCACGCGGGCGAACCTCTGCTTTAATTTCCATTTTCCCCCGGGCAACCACTGCACAAAAATAGTGCATCTCAGAATCCGTTCGAACAGGCGCCGCTTGTTTCGAACGATTCACGGTGAGATGAGCCGGATCCCTCAGGGTGGGGTTCTCCGTCTCGTTCATCAGGGTCTGCTGAAAGCCCGCAGCAACCCAAATCATAATTAAGGGGAGATACCTACTATGCGCAAGGTCGTGTGTCTTTTGGCGTTGGTGTTTCTGGCCAGCTTGAGTGCGGCCGCACAAGATTCGACCATCGATCTGTTCGCCGGATATTCCTACCTCCACACCAGCCCCGGCATCAAGGAATCGTCATTCAAAGCCAACGGTGGTGATGCTTCCATTGCGTTCAACCTAAACCCCTGGGCGAGTTTCGTTGCGGAAGCCGGCGGTGTCCATGCGAGCAAAATCAGTGGGATAGATGTCAATGCGAATGCAGAAACATTCCTGTTCGGACCGAAAATTTCATTTTTTCGCAGGTCCACGCTCTCTCCATTCGCGCAGGCTCTATTCGGATTTGCCCACTCGAACGCGGCGTTCAATGGGACCGCAACTTCTTCCAATGGCTTTGCGATGAGTCCCGGCGTGGGACTCGATTGGAACTTCACACACCACCTCGGCTTACGCCTCGGGCAAGTGGACTACCTTTTCCAGCGTGTGCCGGTTTCGACGAATCAAGTCAACTGGAACAATTTCCGCTATTCCGCTGGGGTTGTTTTTCGATTCTAGATTTCCCACATGAGCGGATTTTTCTTCTGGCGCTGCTGGAGGAGGAGCCATGCCAGGAGCCGCAAGGGCCGAAGCACCGAATTCCTTCGGCCCTCATCTCTTAACGGGAACCGCAATCCTATTGGCTCAATCGAAAAATTACCGTGATGGAAGTTTCGACTTCCACAGGCTCGCCGTTGAGATACGTCGGGCGATAGCGCCACTCCCGCACCGCATCCAAGGCGGCCTGCACGAACCACGGCGAGCCACTTGCGACCTCAATCGCCGTGATGCGTCCTTCTCGACTGATGATCGCGTGCAATAACACGGTCCCTTCTTTTCGCGTTTGCAATGCGAGAGGCGGGTAGCGGGGCTCGATGCGCGAGACCAATTGCGCCTGCTGCACACTTTCGGATATTTTCACTGCGCGTTTTTCATCTGACTTCTTTATTTCTGTGGGCGGCTGCACCGGCACATCCGTTGGTCGGAAATCAGTAATCATGTTTCCGCCCGGAGGGGAAGAACCGGCAAACGGACCGGCACCTGAAATCGGTGGGGCAACGTCTTCTTCCACCCGCGGTGCGGAACGGCGCGCCGTTGGATTCATCGTGAACGTGAACGGATGAGCGCGGAATTTCTCGGACCGGTGAATCGTGGACGTCGGGTGCCGCGCCTCAGCAGTCGTGTGAGAACCGCCGAAAGCGAGTGGCATGGAGGATGTTGTAGTGAAATGCGGCTGCGCCACGCTGGTCATCAACGGGGCTACGATGAGCAGCGCGAGCACGACAGATTCGATGACGAACGAAATCCCCAGCGCCTCCCGGCGTCGGCGGCGGTCGCGGACTTTCGTGACTGCGTCGCCATCGACCAAGCATCGGCTGAGGGCTGTCACTGTCGTCGCGTATTCGGGCTCACTCTTACCTTGCATGGATGCACCTCATTCCGGCGGCACCCCGTCAGGGATGGGGAGTCGCCATTCGCAGGGATAGTGAGGAGCGCGCCCTCGTTCAGTTGGACACCGTGGCCTGGCCAAAGTTCCTTTAGGCTCGCTTGAGAAATGAAACCTCAGCCGCCAGGGATACCAATCAACCGTTAAGTCATTCCATTAGAGTGAGTTACAGTGACCCAAAACTCATGTGCACCACTTTGCCTATTTCCTGCATCTCATGAATATTATTGCTGTCTTATTGGTCAGGGGAGAGGGGAAATCGTCATGAGTCTTCATTCAAAGGAAGCAGTTGGGGTTCGTTACACAGGTTGGGCCGCATTGGACCGTGATCCGCAGGAAGATCTGCTTGAATACAACTGTCCATATTGCGGTGAGCGCGGGATGAAGTCAGCGCGGCGCACCCACGATCAGTATCACTTCACCGATGGATTTCTACAGGATCTACAGGGCGAAATGGCGGCGTGCCATTCCTGCCGGCATTCGTTGCGCATCGCCCCCGTCGTGATGTTGCATGACCGGGACGAAAAGCGCCGTTTCGAAGCCGTGTTTTCGGACTTCCTGGTTGCATCCAGAAACTAGAATCGATCGATATTTTTCCGAGAATGAAAACGGGTCGGCCGCCGTAGCGGCCGGCCCGTTCTCTTTTCTATGCGGTCTTCGCGCTGTACAGGAAAAACCCAACAATCCTACAGGCTACTGCAGCAGCGCGTCAGGCTTCATGTGGTGCATTTCCAGGCCGTTCCGCACGCGCTCGAACGCCTGGTCCACAGTGTCCGCGAATTCCAGCAAGCCGTATTCATGCTTGTCAATCGTGCCGCAGCGCAGCATGTGTTTCCAGTCCAGCACGCGGTCCCAATACTTGCGCCCGTAAATCAAGATCAAGTTGCGCCGCTGCAGTTTGCCGGTCTGCATCAGGGTGAGCATTTCCCAGAGCTCGTCCATCGTGCCGTAGCCGCCGGGAAAAACAATCAGCGCCTTGGCAAGTTGCGAGAACCACAGCTTGCGCATGAAAAAATAATGGAACATGAAGCTCAGTTCCGGGCTGATGTAGTCATTCGGACGCTGTTCGTGCGGTAATTGAATGCTCAGGCCGATGGACTTTCCGCCGGCCTCGGCGGCGCCGAGGTTGGCCGCCTCCATGATTCCCGGCCCACCCCCCGAGCAGATGACGAACCTGCGCGGATTGTCGCCGAGCGACATGGCCCAGGAGGTAATGCGCCGAGCCAGCTCGCGCGCTTCCTCGTAATAGCGGGACATCTCGAGCGACGCCTTGGCATCGCGCAAGGCGGTGCGATGCTCGGGCGAGCCTTGGCGCTTGCCTCCCTTTCGCAGCTTCCGCAGGCGCACCAGGGCTTGTTCGCGGGAGAGGATGCGCGCCGAGCCGAACATCACGATCGTGTCGCCCACTTTCTCGCGCCGCAGACGCTCCAGCGGATCGATGTATTCGGTGAGGATCCGCACGGGCCGCGCCGGTAAGCTCTCCATAAACACGGGATCGCGATATGGCGGTTCAATCTCCACGCTTCGCTGCTTAGTTCGGGACCGGCGGTTCATGAAGCCTCCACTGCAAAACGGATGCGGGCACTACTTGTTTACCCTGAATCCAGAAGGGGAACCCGCCAAAATTTCGCACGGTTCTTCATTTTACGCACTGGCTGCGTCGAAACGCCAGCAGCACGGGCTTATTTTGTGCGGTGTGTGCACAGGGGAACTCCCCGCGGACAGCCAACGCGCGGGAGCGATTTCGACTCCAAAGGAGTAGACTGGAGGCATGACCTTGAGACGATCATGTACAACTGGCCTTGTCGTGTTCGTCGCGTCGATCCTGTTTTCCAGTAAGAGCGTGCGCGCTCAGGGTACGCAAGGCCCCATCGCGCCTAAACCAGGCACGACGGTGCAAAAGCCGCCTGAGAGCACGATTCGCCTGAAGGTCGCGCTGGTGAACGCGCCGGTCGCTGTACACGACGCCAAGGGCGAGCTGGTCCTGGACCTTCAGCAGAAAGATTTCCACGTCCTCGATAACGGCATCGCGCAAAAAATCGAATCCTTTGATCTCGGCGGGGAACCGCTTTCCGCCGTGCTGGTTTTCGAGACCAGCTCACGCATCGCGCCGCTTCTGCCTGCCGTCCAGAAGTCCGCGATTGTGTTCACACAAACAATTGTTGGCCCGACGGGTGACGCCGCAATTCTCGGTTACAACGATGACGTCGAACACCTGCTGCCTTTCAACGGGGACCACGACAAGATCGAGAAGACGATAACTAGTTTGAGGCAAGGAACCAGTGGCGCGCGTCTGTACGATGCGCTTTCCGCGGCGGTGGGCATGTTGCGTGACCGCCCGCCTTCCCGCCGACGCGTAATCATCGTCGTCGCTGAGGCATGGGACTCCGGAAGCGAGGAGAAACTCGGCGGGGTTCTGCGCGAGGCGCAGCTTTCGAACATTGTCATCTATGCGGTCGGGCTTTCGACAACGTCAGCGGCGCTGCGCTCCCAGCCGCGACAATCGGGCCCCATCCAGGCGACACCGCCTGGCACGTTCGGGCGCCCGCCGGTGCCCGGCACAGCCCAAACACCCTCCAGCGAGCAGCAGCGCGATGGCAACATTGACCTGCTGGCAGTCGCTGTCTGGGCGGTGCAGCATGCCACAGCCGTCGTGAAAGACCGCCCGCTTGAGGTCGCGACGGTCGCCACCGGAGGCATGTACGAGTCCACGTTCCGCGACCGCTCGATCGAAACCGCCGTGGACGCCATCGGTGGAGAGCTCAATGCGCAGTACATGCTCAGCTATCGACCCACCGGGTCCGATTCCGCGGGTTTTCACCAGATCAAAGTGACCGTGGATCGTCCCGGCGTGAAGGTCCGCACGCGGCCGGGTTATTACGTCGCAGAAAAATAGTCGCCGCGCTCGCCGATCATCCTACGATGGACACCATTCCGAGTATGTGCAGTCCTATTTCGGTGTCTCCAGTCACGTGCACCTGGGACTTCGCGGCTTCCTGAGTGATTCCTTTGGTGAAGATGCGCCAGGCAATTTCCTGCGGGATGGTTGTCTCTGAAATTTTTTCCCCGATTGCGGAAGAAACCAGTCTCCAGGTATCGCTGCTTCTGAATAGATACCAATTTCCACCGCACTCACCGGCGATATTGAATTGCACCAGCGTTCCAGGTTTTCCCGGCACGGTCCGGTAGGCGTAGGGCAGCGCGCGCATGAAACAATCGAGGACCGGAAAGTAAAACTCGCGTGTCATGATTCCAGGCTTATCGACGGCGATTCTGATCTGCTGCTGATGGTGCCAGCGCTCGGTGAACTCGCGGGCGGTGTCGAACCAGTTTGCGGATTCTTCCTCTCCAGCCCAACTCACGGAGAACATCGCCGGCGCGAATGGATCGAGCGACTGATGATATTCGGCGCTTTTTGTTGAAGCCGACTCCATCCTGGAAATCAATTCGTGAGGGCTTAGTTGGCGGTACTTCTTGACGCCCTGCGCATTCAACGAGTTGATGAGCGTTACAAGGTCCGCGTGAGGGGTGATCTTCGGAGATTCTGGTGCGCGGCGATCACGGGAAGCGGAGAGCTTCCGAAGCTGCGTATCGAGAAGATGTGCCGCGACATCCTTCACCCTCCATTTCGGGGCGAGGGTCTGTTTTT
>Ga0208990_1000266_pt1 | contig 11556 bp, 8 predicted proteins | sample MedBloCARef_M3_FD_187854 | JGI IMG/M metagenome (GOLD analysis project Ga0208990, IMG submission 187854) | Forest soil microbial communities from El Dorado National Forest, California, USA - Mediterranean Blodgett CA Ref_M3 (SPAdes) (version 2) | ecosystem: Environmental > Terrestrial > Soil >...
CGTGCCCTGCTGCAAGAGGCGGCAACAGAATATACTTTTGTCATACTTGATTCTCCCCCTTTACTGAATGTAGCCGACGCCCGGATTTTGGCCAGCGCCGTGGACACTACAATCCTTGTCGTCAAGGGCGGGGACACACCCAGGCAGGTGGTCCAGTACGCCGAATCGCAGGCGCGCGCCGCGGGCGCAAATCTCATGGGCGTGGTTCTGAACAACCTCAATTTCCATTCGAATGGCGATTCGTACTACGCCTATGGCTACTACAGCGCCAACGGTGATCGGGAATAGTGTGGACGATTGCGCCCACAGAGCCTAGTGGCTCTAACGTGGGTCGAGATTATTCCTCGCAGCGAACATTTCTCACAAACCATGAATCGCATTTTTGAAATCGGTCTAATCGGTGGACTCATTCTAGCAGCCTTCGCTTTTGGCGGCACCGAAACACCTTACTTTTCCATCGTCCAAATCACGTTGTTGGGCCTCGGCGTTCTTCTCCTGGTGACTTACAACTCGGTGTTCGTGCGCGATGCGAGACCCCCGGTTGCGATCCCATTCTTGTTGGTGGCGTTCGTCCTCGTGCAATGGATCCATCTCCCCGGCTCAAGGAATTCGCTGGACGCCGCATCGTTCAGCGGCATCAGCATCGCGCCTTACCAGACCCTGTCCCAGTTGCTCGCCCTGGTCACGTATTTAGTGGCGTTCTATCTGACGGTCGCCGTCGTTCGGCAACCCAATGGCGGCAGGCGCGTGGTATTTGCGCTATTGGGTCTGGGGATGTTCGAAGCTTGCTATGGGTTGTTCCAATATCTGACAGGCTGGCAGCAAATTTTCACTTACGCAAAAACAATTAATCTTGAGATGGCTACCGGGACATACATCAATTACGACCATTTCGCAGGACTCCTGGAAATGATTTTCCCCTTTGCCTTGGCTTGCGCCTACGATCAGTTTCAGAGAATCCCGGCGTCGCACCGAGGAATGGGACGCTTGCTAGGTGTTTGGGGCCGCGAGGAGAGTCACAAACTCATTCTCTGGCTATTTCTGGCGATCGTTTTCCTGGCAGCCATCGTGTTTTCAGAATCTCGGATGGGCCTTATTTCGGCAATTGTGTCAGCGTTGCTCCTGGCCATCCTGGTTGGTACAACTAGGCGGCGAAGAATCAGCGCGGTCGTGCTGACTCTGGCGTTTCTCGTTGCGGGATTGTGCATGGTGGTTTGGATTGGTCCCGAACCGGTAATCGCTCGCTTTGAAACACTCGGCCGGCACTATGCGGCTCCCGCGCGAGACCGCTGGACAATCTGGAAGGACACTGCCCAATTGATTGGCGGCCACCCGTGGCTGGGAACGGGTCTTGGCACTTTCTCTGTTGCCTACCCTTCGGTACAAACTGCTTTCGCGGGTAAATTTGTGAGTCACGCCCACAACGACTATTTGGAATTTGCTGCCGAACTCGGCATCCCTGCCGCACTGTTGCTTTTCGGTGCGGTCTTCTACGTGTTGCTGCAATGCACCCGGAGTTTCTACTGTAGCGCGAGCCGTTCTGAAAAGACGGTAGCGCTGGGATGTTTTGGAAGTCTCTTGGCGATCTCGCTGCACAGCTTGACGGACTTCAATCTCCATATTCCCGCCAACGCTCTGGTTTTCTTCGTTGTTCTCGGTTTGGCCCAGGCGAATTCATCGAATCTGCATTCCGTTGCGTCCACCGCGAGCATTGCCCCACGGTCTTAGCATGATTTTTTCCAGAGCAAATATCGCCACCTTCTCCACAAGTTTGGCCATCCAATTCTGCGGGTTGATCACAGGAATTTTGACGGCTCGCATCTTGGGTCCAACCGCCAGAGGGGAACTCGCGACGGTGATGTTGTGGCCCATGATTCTGAGCAATCTCGGATTGCTGGGATGCAATTGGGCCCTGGCCCGCGAAGTCGCAGCTGACCCACGGAAGGAGTCTGATTGGATTCGTGCGGCAGTGGCGGTGGGGTTCGCGGCGGCATGCGTATGCCTGGTGTTAGGTTACTGGTTGATTCCTTATTCGTTACCCTCGGATAGGCGCTACTTGGGTTCCCTGGTACGCGTTTGTCTGTTGTCGATTCCTCTCGGTATTTTTAACCAGACGCTCCTGGCCATCGAGCACGGCCGCATGCGCTGGCGGCGGTACAATTTTGTGCGGGCTTCATTTTTTATTTTCTACGTGATTCTAATCTGCTTGATCGCGGTAAACAGAAAAGCTCAAGTGCAGTGGTTCGTCTGGGCCTATCTGACCAGCCACGCGCTTACGGTAATTCTACGTCTCGTCCTGCAGTGGGAGTCATTCGCTTCCGGTAAATTGCATGTTACAGAATGTTTCCGTTTGCTCCGGCGGGGGCTGCCGTACTTTTGGGCCACGGCCAGCAACTTGCTGGCTCTCCAACTGGACAAGATCATCGTGGTGAGCCTTATGAGCGCCGAGGCGGCGGGCATTTATACTGTCGCCGTGACATTTAGTTGCGCACAATCCTCCCTGGGTGAGGCGCTGGGCATTACTTCCTTTGCGCTTCTCTCCAACGCAAAAAGCATCGATCGGCAAGGCAAAATTCTCACGGAAACATTCCGCCAGGCAACTCTTACTTCCGCGGGTCTTGGTCTGGTTCTCTCCTGCTTTGTCCCACTTCTCATTGGGCCATTGTTCGGCCAAGAGTTCGCTCAAGCGGTGCGGCCCGCTGTCATTTTGACGGCCTCGGCTGCGCTTACGACGCCGGGCGGCATTTTGATACAAGGACTAAGAGGCGCGGGACGCCCCTACCCCGGTCTCGCCAGCCAACTATTGGGAACCGGTGTTTTAGCCGGAAGCGCGGCACTTCTGTTGCCCAAATTCGGACTGATGGGGATGGCTTGGGCCGTCGTGTTGAGCGCATGCGTTCAGATTGTCTTGTTGATCGCTGCCGCGTCAGCGTTGTTGCGCATATCCCCGCTCTGCTTCTGGCCATTCGGCGCCAGGGACGTGCGCGAATTGTGGCGAAGCGTGACGGCCGTGCGGTTACGATATTCCCGCTCACCGGCCTGAGCATTTCTCCGTTCGAGACTATCCATGCCAACAGTTCTGGGATACGTCACACCGGTTCGCGCCTATGTGAACGCCGGTGAAATCTTTATGCAGGCGGCATCCGGCCGGGTTGCCGATTCACTCGCCACTCACTTCGAGAAACTTCTAATTTGCACACGCGTAGTTTACGGCCCTCCCCCGGCGCCGACAGACTCGCCGCTGGAGTCGCCGAATCTCGAATTGATTCCTCAGCCCTTTTGGGGGACTTCGCTCGGCTCGCTGCCGCATTTCTTCGGCATTTTCCGCGCCTACCTGCGCACGTGCCGCAAATCGGACATGATCTTTGTAAGGGGAATGTGTCCCTACATTGGAGTGCTGTATTTGTGTGCGTTTGCCTGTCAGCGGCCCGTTTGCCACTGGATTGTCGGGAATCCAGTGGCTCTGCTGCGGACTAGCACGCGTCGAGGAAGAATACTGGATCGGTTTGCACTGCTGTACGCGCTGCAAGACAGGATTCTCAGCCGCGTCGGGCGCTGGCTCAACGATGGCGTTTTTCTCTGCAATGGCCATGAACTCGCCGAGGCCTACCGGTCTCCACACACTGTGGCGACAGTTTCGAGCGCCATTCGGGAGGACGAATTCACCCATCGCTATGACACCTGCCAGGGCCCGACGATCCGTATCCTTTTTGTCGGCTACATCCGCCCGGAGAAGGGAATCGAATACCTTCTCGATGCTGTCAGCCAGCTCATGACTCCCCAGCCCTGGGAACTATATATTGTTGGACCCAGCGATTTTCCCCTGTATCGCCGCCAGCTCGATGCCATCGTCGCCTCTCGAGGGATCCAAGAGCGCGTGTTCTGGACCGGCTATACTTCGTATGGCGAGCCTCTATTTGAATATCTGCGCACAGCCGACCTCTTGGTGCTGCCCAGCTTGTCTGAAGGCACACCGCACGTGCTGGTCGAGGCGCGAGCCAACGGCCTGCCGTGCATCTCGACCTCCGTTGGAGGTGTGCCCACCTCGGTCACGGACGGGTATGACGCTTTGCTCGTCCCTCCGAAGAACTCGGACGCCTTGGCCCGAGCAATCGACCTCGTCATTCGCGATGGCGATCTGCGGCGGGCATTGATCCGCAACGGACTCGTCTCCTCCCGCGCGCACACCCTCGAACGCTTCGTCGGCGAAGTGCTTGACCAACTCATGCGGAATCCCGCAGAGGCAACGGCGCGAGTGCCACAGGAATAGGACGCGGGCTCTACTTTTACGCTGAACGCATTAAGTGGATTGTGGAGGCCGGCGAAACAATCTCAAAACACATGCGACTGGTCAAGTATTTCTGGTTCCACCTGATTACCCTCGCAACGGGTTGGTTGCCGGACCTTAGGCCGGTGATGCGCATTCGAGGATTTCTCCTCCGCCCTTGCTTCAAGTCCTGTGGACGAAATCTCCAGGTCGCGCGGCGAGTTACAATCAACTTCTCGAATCGAATGGAAATCGGCCGTGACGTCTACATCGCTACGGGTTGCTGGATTCACGCCTGGGGCGGGGTCGTCGTTGAAGACGAGGTGCAACTCGGGCCCTATTCGGTGCTCGTCACAGGAGACCATACCCTGAAGGACGGCTCCTACCGTCACGGTCCCAGTTCACTTGCCCCGATCCATCTCTGTCAGGGATCGTGGCTGGCCGCTCATGCCGTCGTCACGAAGGGCGTGACCATCGGGCGCGGCGCGCTCATCGCGGCCAACTCGCTAGCGACGAGAAACATTCCGGACTTCGCGATCGCGGCAGGCGTGCCCGCTCGGATCATCAAAGAAAAATCACGCTTCGATGTGGCCATATGAATCTAGACTCCGCGTCGAGGAATTACGCGTCATAAAAACGAACCACACATAGCGCTCCAAGGGGCCTCAATCATATTGATTCTTGAGCTATGAAGTCTCTGTGCTCTCTGTGAACTCTGTGTTGAAAGGTTTTCTGTCTGACGGGCCAACACACCAAGATCAACCACACTTTGAGAATGGACCTCTCAATCACTCTGGGCGTTGAAATTGGAATCGCCGTCCTGCTGGCGTTGGCTCTCTTCTGGGCGAAGCCGGAGTACGGCCTATTTTTTTACGGCCTAGCCTTGGGTTTCCCTGACATCGCCCTCCCACTCGGAACCGCGATTAATCTGCGATTGGATGACGGGCTGATCGTTTTCTTCCTTCTTCGGTCGCTTCTGTGGTCCCCGGCTTCCCTGACACAGGGGCAGAGAAGCATCTTCAAGTGGCAGGCATGTCTGGCGGCTGTCTGCATCCTTTCGGCTCTCGTGGGTTTCGCGCGCCACACTCCCCCGGCTGGGTACGAAACCATAAAAATGGTCGGCTGCGTCGCGATACTCATCGCTCTACCAAGGCTGCTGCTATTGCAAAGGCGCCTCCGTTTCCTGGCCGCCGGCTTGATGTGCGGGGGCGTTGCGTTGATGTTTCAAATCGGCCAGAGGCTTGGAAGCAATCCAAAGAATTTTCTCGGGGGGTTCCAGCAAGTGAAGAGCGCTGCGTCATTCATCACGTGGAATCCCAATACGATCGGGCAAGCCTCGATGCTGCTCGTTTTTGCGGCCGGGCTTGGATGGATCACTTTCCGGCGATCGCGAATCAATAGCGGCCTCTGGTTCTGTTCCGCGACGACTTTTAGTTTGATCCCAGCGCTGATCTTCTCGAGAGGCGCTAGTCTTTCGATTGCCACGGGGTATGTGTTCTTTCTTTGTTTAGCGCGCCGCTGGAAGCCGGCGTTGGTTTTCCTGGTGATTGGCGTTTCCATTTTTGGATACGTGCGCGCAAGAGACAGCGAATTGGTTGATAGCGCTACGCAGGTTGATGTCACCACCGGCGAAGGTTTCAGCCATCGATTCGACCGATGGGACATGGCGATCGAGGCGATCAAAAGCGATCCTTACCTTGGCCATGGATTTGGCCAGGAATGGATCTACCTGCGCGACATCGGCAGCGAAGGGCGTGCTCACAACGCCTACATGACGGTCTGGATCGAAATGGGATTCGGCGGCCTCGCACTGTTGCTCGCGGCGATCTATCAATTTGTTTCCAGGGCAGTATCTCTGTACAGGGATTCGGAATTTCAAATGTACGGCGCGCTGCTTCTTGCATGGAGTGTCGCGATCTGCCTGGACAGCTTCGGCTCGGTGACGCTGTATTGGGAAAAGCTGCCAACGATCACCCTGTCGATCGGGATCGCCCTCATAGGCATCTGCGAGAGGAATCGCGTGTGGACGGCAGCACAAAATACAATTGAGGCGCAGTACGAAGCTCTCCCTGAGCATTCGTTAATCTGAATCCAAACGATACGAATAATCCCGCGCGCGATGAGGGGTTGCTGTAGCCCGTCCCGGTCAAACCCGGACAGGGATTTGTTCTACTCCCATCCAAGGGTGTGCTGAGAAGAGATTCCAAACATGCAGCCAAGTGAAAACATCCGAGTATCCGTAATCATTGCCTGCCGCAATGAGCGTAAGCACATCCGCAATTGTCTTGACTCTCTCTGCCGGCAGGCCTTAGGAGACATAAAAATCGAAGTGCTGATCGCGGACGGAATGAGCGATGACGGCACCCGCCAGATCTTGGATTTGTACAGACGAATTGTTCTCCCTCTTCGTGTGATCGACAATCGGGACAAGATCGCCTCCGCCGGACTGAATGCCGCCATTCGCGCGGCCCGGGGCGAGATTATCATTCGAATGGACGCCCACAGTGAGTATGCGCCGGACTATATTCGCCATTGCTTGGAGGTGCTCGACGAAACCAGCGCGGATAATGTCGGGGGACCGGCGTTGACACGCGCGGATGGATATCTGGGGCGGGCGATCGCCCTCGCCTACCACTGTGCGTTCTCCTGTGGCGGCGCAAAGTTTCACGACGTTGAATATGAAGGCTACGTGGACACCGTGCCCTACGGCTGCTGGCGCAAATCGACCCTGGAACGCATAGGATTGTTCGATGAAAGCCTCAGTCGCAATCAGGACGACGAACTGAACCTGCGGCTCATCTCTTCCGGCGGGCGGATTTGGCAGTCACCGAGGATCGCCTCCTGGTATCGGCCCAGAGCCACTCTGACCGCCCTGTTTCGCCAATATTTTCAGTATGGGTTCTGGAAGGTCTCCGTGATTCGGAAGCACACCAAACCGGGTTCCTGGCGTCATCTCATCCCAGGAGCGTGCCTGCTTGCTGGTATTGCCTTGTTGCTCGGGGCCGCGGGAGCGAGCCTGAGTGGTTCCGCATTGTGGAGGTCTGCATTCATCACCGCCTGTGCGGGATTCGCCGCGCTGTACTTTGCAGTTTCTGTGGGCGCGGCATTTCTGATAACCAGGCGCCGTGGATGGCGCTTCCTTCCCGTTTTACCGGTCATATTCGCAACGTATCACCTCTCCTACGGACTCGGTTTCGTTCTGGGGCTCGCTTACAGTCCCACGACTGCGAATCGCCATTCTCGTATACACGACGCAATCACGGCAATTACGCGGTAATTGCAATCCTGCGCGACCCGGTCGTTCGTCCAAAACAAATTCCAGAAAGTAGCGGGTAGTGTGAAGAGAAAGATGCCCTCTCCGTCCTGGAAAACACAGGACGGAGAGGCCGCTACAAAAACGAACGGTTTGGATGGCAGTTGCTTTTGTAGAGGCCGCCCGATTTTTGGGCGGGCAGCCGTTCGTTTCATCGGGAATTTAAGGACTCCCAAAATGCGAAAAGAATATCTACCTTTCTCTCCGCCCTGCATCAGCGAGGAAGAAATTGCGGAGGTAGTCGACACACTGCGTTCGGATTGGATTACCACGGGTCCCAAAGTGAAGCGCTTCGAGGAAGAGTTTGCCGCTGCCGTGGACGCGCCGGCAGCTCTGGCGTTGAGCTCCTGCACGGCAGCCCTGCATCTTGCGCTGGTCAGCCTGGGGATCGGTCCCGGCGACGCGGTCCTGACAACCCCAATGACATTCTGTTCGGGCGTCAACGTGATTGAACAGGTGGGCGCTTGTCCCATCCTCGTCGACGTAGAACCGGGCACTCTCAACATCGATCCAGCTAAAGTAATAGAAGCGATCAATAATTCGAGCGCACAGCTGAATTGCAGTTATCGCCCAAAAGCCATCCTCCCCGTTCATCTGTACGGCCATCCGTGCGAAATGGATTCCTTGCTGGAGATAGCGCAGGAGCACGGCCTCGCTGTCGTTGAAGACGCCGCCCACGCCCTCCCGGCGAATTACAAAGGCCGGACCATCGGTTCGCATGTGGCGCCTTCTCCTATACCCGTTATGACGTGTTTTTCTTTTTACGCCACAAAAAATTTGACGACGGCAGAAGGTGGAATGCTGACCGGATCCCCTGAGGACGTCGAGGAAGCCCGCGCTTGGAGCTTGCACGGCATGAATCGGGACGCTTGGAAAAGATACGGCGCCGGGAATTCCTGGTACTACGAAGTGACCCGCCCGGGATTCAAATACAACATGACGGACCTTCAGGCAGCCATCGGACTGCACCAATTGGTCAAGTTGCGCGGATTCCGTGCCCGGCGCGCGGAAATTGCCCGGCGATACAGCGCGGCCTTCTCCCGGTTTGAACAATTCCAGATACCGGTAGTACGCGACGAAGTCGAACACGCCTGGCACTTGTACGTGCTGCGACTGAACTTGGACCGCTTGAATATTTCCCGGAACCAGTTCATCGAAGAACTTGGCACGCGCAAGATCGCCAGCTCCGTGCACTTTATCCCCATTCACGTGCATCCCTATTACCGCGACAAATACGGATACCTGCCCCAGGATTTTCCCGTCGCGCATCGCGAATATCAGAGGATCGTCTCATTGCCCTTGCACCCGAGAATGAGCGATCAGGATGTAGACGACGTCATCGAAACAGTGATCGACATCGCCCACAAACAAGATGTCCGACCCAAACGCTTTCGTGTTGTTCCAGGCATGCGAATTGACCCTCCGGATGCGGGATTCCCCGATGCGAATATGGAAACACGCATAGACCTCCCGGCATTTTCGGCAACTCCTCGGATCATCCCATCCATCTTTCATCGGGCGTTTGACGTGACTTGCGCCGCGCTGGGTCTAGCGCTCCTCTCGCCGCTTTTTGTGGCCATCGCCACGGCAATCAAATTCGATGACGGAGGTCCCGTCTTCTTTTCCCAACCGCGCGTAGGAAAGGATCTTCAAAAATTCCGCCTGCTCAAGTTCCGCAGCATGGTTCCAAACTCCGGCGGTATGAGCCCACTGACAGTGCCGGAAGATTCGCGGATTACCCGAGTCGGCCGCTTCTTGCGTAAATACAAGCTGGACGAGTTGCCTCAGCTCGTAAACGTCGTAAGAGGTGAAATGCAGCTGGTGGGCGTACGGCCCGAGCTGGAGCGTTATGTGGAGATTTTTCCAAACGAATATGAAGTGTTGCTTCAGGATCGGCCCGGCATTACGGATCTCGCGACACTAACTTTCCGTCATGAAGAACAGATGTTTCAAGCCGGTCCGCTGGAAAAACAGTACGTCTCACAGATCTTGCCGCGGAAATTGAGGTTGTCCTTGAAGTATTCCCAGGCGCGGACATTCTTTTCAGATCTTGGAATCCTTTTTCGAACAGTTCTGGGCCTTAAGTCTCCGGCGGCCCACTGACCGTCGGGAAAGTTCTCTGTAGGGGTTCAAGCAAAACGTGAGCATGAGTTTTCATGTGTTTTCGCAGGCGGTGGCTCGGCGTCGACCTGGCTTTCTCTCGCCGGCTCGATTTGCCACAAGGAAAGACCGCGGGGCGAAATTGGCGGGCTTGATCTTGCGGTACCGCTCCTGGTTCATTGCGTCGTTTCAAGCGCTACTGATCTTCTGTGCGTTGGTCCTGGCATGGCTGCTTCGATTCAACTTTTTTCTTCCCGATCGATTGGTTTTATTTTCGGCGGCGCCTGTCTTGATCGCGATCCGGCTTGGCGCCATCGCGCGGTTTGGCCTGTTGCATGGCTGGTGGCGATACACAGACATCGACGACGCTGTGGCAATCTTCCAGGCTACGGCGTCCGGGTCGGCGATCTTTGTGTTTTGCATGCGGTTCGTGCTGGGTGTCGTTGCGTTCCCGCGCACGATTTATGTCCTGGAACCCCTGCTCAGCATGCTATTCCTGGGGGGCGTCCGAGTTCTCTCTCGAATCCTGGCTGAATCCGTTCATAAGGACGCAACGCCGGGCAAGGAAGTGATTCTGATTGGCGCCGGGGCGGCAGCTCAAATGACTATCTGGGAAATCGGCCGCCCCGGCAGCGGTTACCGCGCTGTCGCCTGTGTCGACGACGATCGCTCAAAAACAGGAATCAAGATTCATGGTGTACCCGTGATTGGAACTGTCGAGGAGCTGCGAACATTTGCCGCAAGCCATGCGATCCATGAAGTTTTGATTGCTGTCCCTTCCGCCACGGGGAAGCAGATGCAGAGATTTGTAGACATCTGCGGGGAAGCGGACATGAAATTCAAAACCGTGCCATCTCTACAGGACATTCTCAACGGGCGAATCAACGTCAGTCAGTTCCGCGACGTACGCCTGGAAGATCTTCTGGGTCGAGAGCCGGTCGAGTTCGATCTGGAGTCCGTCAAGAGGCAAATTGCGGGCCAGAATGTCTTGGTGACCGGCGCGGCGGGATCCATCGGATCGGAATTGTGCCGCCAAATCTTGCACTTCCGTCCCGGCAAGCTGATTTGTCTGGACCACAATGAAACTGGGATCTTTTATCTGCAACTCGAACTCTCAAAGCAAGAAAGTGGAAGCCAACTTGTATTCTGCGTGACTGATATTGGAGACCGTGATCGGATGAGTCATCTTCTGGCTGAACATAAGCCCCGAATTATTTTTCACGCCGCCGCCTATAAGCACGTGCCCATGATGGAGACGAACGTTTATGAGGCGGTAAAAAATAATGTGTTTGCCCTACTCAGCTTGCTGGAAATCGCGGAGGAAAACGCCTGTCCGAGCTTCGTCCTGATTTCATCGGACAAGGCGGTGAACCCGGCGAACGTCATGGGCGCTACGAAAAGGCTTGGCGAGCTGATTATTTCCTGCCGTCCAAACAGCCTCACGCGTTGCGTCTCCGTGCGCTTCGGGAATGTGCTGGGTTCAAACGGGAGTGTCGTCCCCGTATTTCAGAAACAGATTCGAGATAACCAGCAGCTCACGATCACGCACCCGGATATCATGCGATTCTTCATGACTACACGCGAAGCTGTCTCGTTGGTTCTGCAAGGTTTCGCCATTGGAAACCACGGCGACACGTTGCTGCTCGATATGGGCGAACCCGTGCGCATTCTTGACTTGGCAAAAACTTTGATCCGTCTCTCCGGCAAGTCCGAGCACGAAGTAGGCATTCGCTTTACTGGCCTGCGCGACGGCGAAAAGCTTTTCGAAGAGCTTTCTTACCCGGCCGAAGAAATTCATCCGACACCGTTCCCTAAGATCAGGCAGATTCGTGGCACACCGCATCGCGGAGACGATCTGGCGCGCCAATAGATCGGA
>Ga0208990_1000267_pt1 | contig 11554 bp, 11 predicted proteins | sample MedBloCARef_M3_FD_187854 | JGI IMG/M metagenome (GOLD analysis project Ga0208990, IMG submission 187854) | Forest soil microbial communities from El Dorado National Forest, California, USA - Mediterranean Blodgett CA Ref_M3 (SPAdes) (version 2) | ecosystem: Environmental > Terrestrial > Soil >...
CGAATTGTCGCACGAGGCTCGCACAAATAACGAAAGCGGCGATGCCTCGATCGACACCATCTTCCGGCGCGCCTTCTGGCAGCGCCGGACCATAAGTGGCCCCTCGGCGAATCATCCTGCGTCGTTGCATATTGACGGCAGTGTCCCGCGGGTTCATCCGCCGGATGTGGGCGCCAAGCGGAATGGCGTAACCAAAGGGATCCATCTTCGCATAATTGAAATTATTGTTGCGCTGCGGATCGGCAGCGAGGGCCGGATCGTCCTTCTCGGGCGCCAACACTAACGGAGCGCCGCTGCGCCAGCGCCCCATTAGTTTTGCCGCAACCCATTCCTGCTCGGCGGCGGTCTTCCCATGCTGGCGCAAAAACTCCCGGAATGCCCCCACGTGCTCTTGTAGTCGGCGATAGGCCATATAGGTGCCGTTACGAGAGAGGATTTCAGGTTGCGGCAATCCTAATGGCGATCCGTCTTCATCTGGATAGCCGAGGATGAATTCGCCCGGTTTTATGGGCTTGCCGGAACCGGGTGTCGGGTCTACCCCGCTTCCCTCAATCTCCGGCTGCGACAGCCTGTCCCGGTAACCGAAATGGTCCCGTGCATAGTCGAACGGTGGGATCGCGTCTAAGTCGAGGGTCGAGAGAACATCGACACCTGGGGTGCGCGCGAGATATGCGGCATGCTCTGCCGTGGCCCGCTGCCGTTCCTGCGCATTGCGGGCGAACAAAATGGCGATGGCGTGCAGGTCCGGGCGGGCGAGCCCGCCTATCCAGCGGTCAGGATGATTGACGCCGGTATCACCTAGGACCTGCGAACGCGCCGCCATGCCTTGTCGGAACTCTTCGGGAAAGGTCGTGAGAGACGCCTCGTCAACGCCAAGTGCGCGTAGCCCAGGCCAAGTAAATGCCACCGAGACCCATCGCCTCTCGCTGTCAACCCCGTCGCGCACCGCTTGCGCCGACGCCACTTTTTCGATGATGCCGGCAAGCCAAGCTCGTCCCTGTGACGGCTGCCGGAACGACAGAAATTCGTAGCGTCCGGTGATTGCCGGAACCCTTGTCAACACAAAGTGCTGGATGTCGTCGAACTCAAGCATGCGGATGCTTCGCCATGCTTAGCTACTGCATCTGGTCCAGCATCGCAGACAAGGCACTCTTCACCCGCAATGCCTTCTTGACCTCGTCGGCGGTGACATACGGGTACTCTCCGTACTCCAGGAAGCTCGGGCGTTGATTCTCTCGAAAGAACTTGATGACTGCCGGTAGATTGGTCTTCCAATCGTCAGGCCAGCCTTCCAGGTTTACGAACACGGTGGTAATACCGGTTTTGACGAAGAGTGCGACCGCGTCTTCGAGGTATTTGTCAAAATCAGTGTCGAAAATCCCCTGGTACATGAAATGCGGTCCCGACCCGACGTCGAAAATCACCCAACGGAGGTAATGCAGCCTGAGAGGTGCAAGAACATCCGGTGTCTCTCCCACCGCCTTCTCTATTGTTTTGCCGTATTCGCGGACGGTTTCTTCTCTTCCGGGCTTGATCTTTGCGATAACGGTAAAGCCGTAGTTGGCCGGGGTTCTGGGGAAAATTGGCCCGTACCGTCCCTGCTCCAGCTTGAAATATCCTTCTTTTGGGATCGCCATCGCCGCCGGCTTTGTCCAATCGCCACTGGTCGGCTCGGTTTTTGTGGGCAGATTGGAGCTCGCGGCTGATTGCGCCACTTTGATTTGATCGGCCGGCGGACTGCCCGTTGCCCGCGCGTCAGATGCGGATGAGGCGGCCAAGGCGGTCTCAGATGTGGGTGAGGCGGCCAAGGTAACGGCGGTCGCAGCAGTCGCCACTGCTGCCGTGCCCAAGAACGCCCTGCGAGTGCTTTCGCCAAACTGATCCTGTGACATGACGTTCAGTCTCCTATTGTCCCAACCACACCCAGTACGCCGCATCGTCGCTCCGACATTCCGTACAGAATGCGTTCCTCGACGCCAAAATCAGCACGGCAGCAGGTCTTACGGCGCTTCGCAACTCTAGACCCGCGTCGCAAGGTTGCGCCAAAAACGGTCCAGACTCTCCGAGCTGCCGAACAAGGTCGTGAAAATTGTCGAGTCGGCCAACAAAATGTCGCCGGCCCGCGAACCGCTCGGTGGCATCCACAGAAAGGAGTTGAACTCGCGGTTTCCCGCTTCAGTAAATGGATGCGGTCTAGACAAGTCGATCGGTTGTTTGGCCAAAACCAAAATCGATTTCGTATCTTCTGTAGTCACCGCATAATGCGGCAGATGAGGGTGAAAATTAAAGGTCGTGACGCCGGTGAGCCACCCGCGTGAATCGAGGTCCTTCATGGCTGTCAACGGAGCGATCTGTTTGGTGCCGGCGACCGAAGCCGGATGCAGCCCCCAGCGGTTTTCCACCGGAATCCCGAGCCCTTTCATCAGAGAGCGCCCGTAGCCGGTAAAGCGCTGTTGGCGTGGAACCAGAGGATCTCCGTGATGGGCGTACTCCATCTGCTGCTGTTTCAGGTCGCCAGAAGCGCCAACATCGTGATGTGGCGCCATAACGAGGCATGTTCCCTCGCGCGTGAGGAATTTTTGGACCGCCTCGATTTCCGCCGCCTCCGCTTTCTCCTCCATCGCTAGATGGTCGAGGCCGAACACCATCAAAGTATCAGTGTCGGCGAGAACACGATCATCTAATGGCAAGCGTTGCCCAGCCTGATCAACCCGCTGGTAATCCATCACCGGATGCCCGGTTGCTTCGCCAACGACATTTTGAAATCGTACGATGGACAAATGGAACAGCTCCAGCGTTCCTGCAATTCCCTGGAGAAACATCCGCTCAGACCACTCGGGCTTCTCATAAAAAGGCCAAGCAGTTCGCCGCACCTCTGTCATCGTCGAGAAGCGATTGTCCATTTGGGACAAATCTCTGTTTGATTCACAGGGGTAGCTCCAGGTCCAATAAACACTGACCCGCTGTTTTCCTGCCGTGTATTTACGAGGTATAGTGACTTGATTATAAGTACGCGGAGAATTCTTAATAGTAACACTTTGAGATGTCGAGGTTGCGGGCGGGCTTTGAACCTCCTCTGTCGACATCTGGGCGAGCGTCGGTTTGCCCATCACGGAACCCAACCCCGCACCCACCGCAAGCCGATTGAAATCGCGACGGTTCATCGCGCCCTCTCCTGAAAACTCTTTGGCATGTTGCATCTCTGAGATCGCTCGGGTAGCCGGCGCCCTCGCGCCGATAAATCCGACGGTGCTCCTCCGTCCACATCGCTGTTAGCCATCACCATGAACCTGCACCATGAATCCGGCAGGCCGGCAAATCATGCCATCCGGCACGATGCCGCGGACTTTTGGGTCAAGCTCTTAGTGAGAAGCGGACTTAGCCCCATCCCTAAGGAAAGCCGGTGAAAATCTCGACGCTTCAAATTTCCCCCCATTTGACCATGCGAGTGCGTCTTCTTGATGGCTGGGGCGACGCGATGCCAATAAGCTGCGCGCTTTTAACCAGACCGCGATTGATCTAAATCATCAGTGACTCGAGCAGAAGCGGCTCTGAGCCGAATCGCAGAAGCGGATGTGGGAGGATGTCCCGTTCATCCCGTTGCGAATACATAATTACCCGTAGGTAGTGTTCCGTATTTCGGCGGCCGCAAGCAGGCGTCATTGTCCCTCAGATGCTGGAAGCTTGGAGGGATGGATGTACAGACAATCTGGCACCGGCGGCTTCGCTAGCATTTTCGATCAGGCGGACACCTCCGGCGCAACCATCGCCGCCTCCAGCCAGCTAGACGCGCTCCTTGCGCTCGAGCAGATCGCAACTCACCGCAGCTTCGCGCGAGACCAAGACATCTACGCCGATGGTGACGTGTCGGATTGCTGGTATAGGGTGGTTTCCGGTGCCGTGCGGATTTGCAAATTGCTGGCCGACGGCCGCCGCCAAATCACGGAATTCTGTTTCGCTGGCGATTACTTTGGCCTTCCCCTTGCCGGCATCCGCGCCTTTTCGGCCGAAGCGGTCGGCGACGTGGTTGTCATGCGCTATCCGCAGCGGGCCGCTGATCGCTTGATGGACGAGAACCCCCGGCTAACGCGTGGTTTGTACGATCGGACGCTTCGCGAGCTTTCATCTGCACAGGCCCGCATGTTCCTGTTGGGCCGCATGACCGCGTCGGAGCGGGTGGCGAGTTTTCTACTCGAAATCTTCCGCCGGCGCGATGCGCGGCGGGCGCTCGATCTGCCGATGTCACGCAATGATATCGCCGACTATCTCGGCCTGACGATCGAAACCGTGTGTCGCGTACTGTCGGCCTTCAGGCGCGAGGATGTCATCGCCATTCCGGCACCGCACCGCATCGAACTCCGGAATCGCGAGGCGCTCGAGAGCCTCGTTGAAGCCTAAGTCCCGGGTGTGATCGGCGACGCCCAAGCGGTGTGTTCCGCCCCGTCCTGGTGACGAGTTGGCAGCATCAGCTGCCGCTGTTCTTGCTGACGGTCGGGATCTTTGTCCTAGATATCGAAGGCAATCGCCTCGCCGACCCTGGCGCATGCGCGTGCGTATATGCACCCGCGAGCCGTCTCGGCCCCTGCAGCAGCTCGAGCCATCGGGGATGATGATTTTGTCGCTTTCTCCTAAAACTCAACCCAGGCTAGGCAACCGGTTTGATTCGGATCAAATGCGGGAGACGGCGAGCGCATCATGCTGGGCCGGATATCTCTAGGTATCGAACTAATGTTCGTTCGTAATTTGGGCAAACTATTCCCGCTTCGCCTGGTCGCCCGGATTGGCGGCAGCGACCGGTTCGGCTCGGCCGGAGCGGTAGTTCCGTCGCGGATGCCGGACGCCGGATTGCTCCTGGCCGAGGGGTTGTCCCAATCCTTCACCGCGACGAAAGAGAACGGCATGCCCCTCGGCCTGTCGATTTCCCACGAGATCGTCGGAACGCATGAGAGAGAGCCAGGCGCGGCACCGCGCTGCTCCGGCGACATGTTTCGGATAGCCCTGCCGACCCCACTCAAGGAGGATGGGGGAGATGGCGGCTGAAACCTGTGTCTACGTCGTCGATGATGACGAGGCCGTGCGCGATTCGCTGTCAGTGCTGCTCGAAGTCAATGGTTACACGAGCCGCGCCTTTTCATCGGCGCAGGAATTTCTCGCGGCCGCACCGACCCTGCGCCCGGGCTGCCTGATTGCCGATATCCGCATGCCCCGGATGGATGGCCTCGAGATGCAGCAGCGGTTGATCGAGCGCGCGCTGCCTTTTCCGCTGATCGTCGTCACCGGTCATGGGGATGTCCCGTTGGCGGTGCGGGCCATGAAGGCAGGCGCGCTCGATTTCATTGAAAAACCGTTCACCGCAGAGACGATTCTGGGCGGTGTGAAAGACGCGCTCGCCCGTCTCGCGGAACCGCGCGCACAGGATGCGGTGGCGTCAACGGCAGCAGCGCGGCTCGAAACTCTGTCACCCCGCGAGCGCGAAGTTATGGAGGGGCTTCTCGCCGGACTGCCCAACAAATCGATCGCCTATGATCTCGGGATCAGTCCGCGAACGGTGGAAATCCACCGCGCCCGAGTCATGGATAAGATGGGCGCGCGCAGCCTATCGGAGCTGGTCCGCATGGGCCTCGCCGGCGGGCTCCAGCTCAGATTCAACGAATAAAGTTTCAACTCGCTAGGACCTTTAGGTACTCCGATCCTGCTTGAGTGGGCACCGTTCGATACTTGAGTTGCGCTGCGCGGTATCAGAAACCGGTACATCGAGTGCCCGTCTCCCGGACTTGTACAAACAGCATCTCACGCCTTTCCATCGCGCGGCTCTTCGCTCAGGGCGTGGGAGCCGAATTGATTGCGTTCGGCCCAAAGAAATGCGCAAACCGTGCCAGAAGCCGGTTTTTTCGGTTCTCGGACCTAGAATGCGACGCACCGCTAAGCCGGCCGGCGGATCCTGTCCTCTCTGAATCGCATCGCTCGCTGGCAGGGCTTTCGGTCAAATTTACGCACAGGCTGAGAGATCTGGGCAGAAGCAGCGTTTTCTCTCGCACTCAACGAACCCATAACGTCGGCATCGAAGGTTTGCGGAAATGCGGGTTATCCGTTCTCTATGCGGCGGTTTGAGCCTAGGCGCCCTTCTGCTCGGCACCGATGCCAGTCCAGCGTGCGCCAGCGTCCAATGTGTCGACAAAAGCGTCGTCGTTTGTCGGCACCGCGAATCAACTCCGCATGCCCCAGCGCGTGACATTGCAAGCAAGGAGGTACGGAGACAAGTTGGCCGAGACGCCGCGCCGAACCCGCGCAGAAACCAGAATGCACGCGTTCGGTCCTACTCCACGTCCTGCGATAGCCCGCCCAATAGCGGCCCAAAGGCTCCGGGCACGGCGTCCGTCAAGAATTGTTTCAGGGGCGTGGCGATCGCCGGCAGCAAACCATCGGATGAACCGTCGCTGACGCTGATCGCGCCCCCTATACTCAACCCGCAACGCGCCGGGATCGGTACCGCCTTCTCGATCAATGCAGCGGGCGAGTTTTTGACCAGCTACCATGTTCTAAGGGCCTGTGCTGGGGCGCCGCAGGTTCGGATCTCCGGAGAATGGCAAGGCAGCGATGCAATCGCCATTGACGAAACTAATGACCTGGCGGTGATCCGCGCGGGTTCCAGCACTTCTGTCCCGGCGCTGCGGTTTCGGGACGGGAAAGGTATTCGTCCGGCCGATCCCGTGGTCGTGCTCGGGTTCCCCTACGCGGGCCTCCTAACGAAAAGCCCGCAGATCACAACGGGTGTCGTTTCGGCCCTATCGGGCATTCGCGATGATCCGCGCTATATTCAACTCACAGCACCGGTTCAGCCTGGCAGCAGCGGAGGGCCATTGCTCGATCTGAGCGGCAACGTTGTCGCGATTGTGTCGGCGAAGCTGAACAACGTTGCGGCGGCAGAATGGACGGGAATGCTCGAACTAGCGGCCAACCTCCCCGAAGGCATCAACTTCGCAATCAAGAGTGCGAAGGCGCGCGAGTTCCTGGAGGCGCATCGCGTCCAGTACGATACGGGCGAATCGACAAATAAGCTCGACGCCGCGGACGTAGGAGAGCTGGCGACGAAATCCGTAGTCATGGTGCGATGCAAGGCCTCCGATTAGGGCGGCGCATAGCAGCGCGTCGTCAGCAAGCCAAGTCCAACCGACCTCGGGGTCACACGGAAGCTCACGACCGACGGTTTGCACGTCTTGATCACCGAAGCGCCAATCCGCGATCGGCGACGGCGAAATAATAGAAAATTCCAAAACTGTCACGCGACATAGCCGCGGCGGAGGAGGATCATCATACACAACTCAACCATCTACCACTCCGTCGGCAAATGACAGGGCGGCGGCGGGGGACATTTCAACCTCAGCGGGCGTGCCCGTTTACCAGGGTCCGCAACGCTTAGGAGCAAACTGGAGAACAACCCGTCCTACACCAAGCCAAACATTTAGCGCTTGCATGACCTCGTGTCCCGCGCGAACTTGATCGGTGAATTGAGGCTGCATCAAAGATGCAGCCAAGCTCGTCGTCACGGAATCGCCAAGGGGGGAATTGAAATGGACTCGGACTTCGCCCGGCGAGCATGCTTGTTAAAGCGCAAGAGAATATGGTTCAAATAAGCGTTATCGAAAATCGCCGTAGGCCCGCCCGATCAGAGCAAGCTCAGGCTGTTTCAGCCCTTCGGGCCTCGGCCCCGCTGGCGAGCGCAGTCCTAACGACGGTGCAAATTTCTGGGTGCCCGCCCCGCTTGCGCAGGGACCAACCAGCAGTGCGAATCTGTGGAAGGATTCGGGAGCGGTAAAATTGGTTCACGCTCCTGACGATAAGATGGTAGGGCAATTCGATCGCAAATGGACTGACCAGATCAACGCGACAGCGCACTCAGCAGCTAACCTGCGGCCATCACCGACAGCGGTCTTGGGCATCGCCCGTTGAGAGACCGCATCGCTCACCAAGAGTGCTGGTCGCGCGAATGGCGATCGGAGCGCGCTGCGAATGTTCGGCGGAAAAGGTGGCGACCTGGAAACAATGGCTAGCGGACACTTTGCTGATCTCGGAGGCAAAACGGTCGCTGTCGTTGATGATGACATTGCGGTCTGCGATTCGATACGCGCCCTGTTTGAAGTCTACAACATCAGTGTGCGTACTTATCAAAGCGGCAGCGATTTCCTCCACGAGAACCCCGACGTCGTTTGCATAATCATAGACTACCAGATGCCTGCTTTGAACGGCCTCGACCTTGTATCGGAACTGCGCAAGCACGGGGTAACGGCGCCCGTAATAATGATTACCGCCGCCAGCGACGCCAGCATCGAGCAGCGCGCGGCTGCATTGGGTGTCAGCCAAGTTCTGAGAAAACCGCTAGGAACCCAGGTTCTGCTCGACGCCATTCGGAAGGAAATGGCGTAGCGGTCGCCCATTCGCCGCGCCGTGTCTCACGAGATCCCTCGCAGTTCGCTTCTCGTAGATAGAAGCGACTGCGGGTCATCGGCACTCTGGACACGTATTCGACGAGCCATGTTCCTTTTTACGAATTTCCTCACTTCTTTTGTAGAATGCTTCGGATTCGGTGGCGCGGCCCTGCTTGCGGTAAAGATCGGCCAAGTTGTTCAAACTCTCCGCCACAGCGGGGTGATCAGGCCCGCGGGTCTTTTCCAAGATTGCCAGGCTGCGTTGGTAAAGAGGCTCGGCCTCGGTGTAGCGCGCCTGTCTATAGTAAAGCCGGGCCAAATTGTTGAGGGTGCTGGCGATGCTGTAATGCTCTGGGTCGAGCGCACTCTCGAGAATCTTCAGGCTGCGCCGATATAGCGGCTCGACTTCGGCATCGCGGCCTTGGCGCTCGTACAGAAGGGCCAAGTTGTGCAGCCCAACGGCCATCGCCAGATGATCCGGTCCATATGCCTTTTCCAAAACAGTCAGGCTGCGCTGACACAGCCGCTCGGCTTCGACGTATCTGCCCTCATCTTGATACAGCGACGCCAAGTTACCTAAGGTGGCGGCGACAGTAGGATGATTTGGTCCGAGTTTCTCCTCCAGGATCGCCAGGCTGCGCTGGTACAGCCGCTCGGCCTCAGCAAGATGACCCTGGTGTTGATACGCTAGCGCCAAGTCATTGAGTTGTCGGGCATCGGTTGTCTTATCTTGGCTGGTCTCGCTGTTGAAAGCCGTGACGCCATGCCTAGGAGCCGACCCGTTGAAGCCGAAACCACCCAAATGGTGATCTAAAGGATGTTGGCCGAAAAGCTCGCGATAGCGGGCCATCGCGCTCTCACAGCAGATTAGCGCAAGCCCAGTCGTGAAGATAACCGCTATAAGCCGCGCCGATCGGAGCTTCATAATTCTGCGTCTGAAACTAGGCGATCGTCAGATCGCCTCGATGATTCCCGGACACCCAGTTTTCTCTTATTTACGGGCGTTGCCTTGATTTAGGTCAAACGAACAAGCACGACCTAAACTCCGCGCTGGATTTCAGCTCCGCGGCGATTAAATCGGCTGCGCCATTATCTACGGTGCGGACGACAACCAGCGTTGCACGCCTGTGCGACGCCGGCGACCAGCTATGCGAGCGAGGCCATCAAGCGGTAGCCGAACCGAAGCTCACCACGCTAAGGTGATCCCCACTTCGCCCGGCTTTCCTCCTGGAAAATTGAGGATCTCGGCACGAAGTCTATAGCCGTGCGGTTGCAGTTCGATCTTATAAAATTCGTATGCCCGCTTAGCATAGCCTACCAAGGTGTCGGGCCAGTTCGGGGCACTGTTATTTATGGCACGGCCGCCATCAGTGCACAGTTCGCTTGGAAACGTAAATACTTGAAGATGATTGTCCCCCCGCTCTGCCGCCAATAACAGGGCCTTGCGTAAGCGATCCTTGGCGTCTCTTTGGAGCTCCCGGTTCATAAACGCGTCTTGGAGCTGGTGACGCTCATCAGCACGGCGCTTATCAGCATCGAAAATCTGCTGCGCTCTCTCGAGCTCTTTTGCCTGAGTGGTTTTGTGCAGCTGATCCGGCCTGATCACCTCGTCCATTTTGCCCTCCTTGCCAATTCAGGTCAGCGATATCGTCGGCCACTGCCGCGTTTTAGGAGCGCGACGCAGTGATCTAAATCAATTTGCCTTCCCTCTGCTGTCGCGGCCTACCAGTAATCCGCTCCAGTTCAATAGGTTTCCGGCACGAACCTTCTCCCGAGCAGTCCGGCTTCTGAATCGTGTGTGTCCTTCGCCGATCGCTTTGGGAGTTTGACCTTTTCTCGCGGCATATCTCCGATCGGAATGAGACTCAGAAAATGTGAAATGCAGTTAAGCCGCGCTTTCTTCTTGTCGTCCGATCGGACGATGTGCCAAGGGGCGTGAGGGGTATCCGTCGCCTGCAGCATACCGTCGCGCGCCCGCGTATAATCATCCCACCGGCGCCACGACTCGATATCCATAGGACTGAGCTTCCACTGCCGTAATGGATCCTCGATGCGGGCTTCAAAGCGGCGTGCCTGTTCTTCTTTGCTGACTTCGAGCCAGTACTTGATCAAGATGAGATCGCCATCTGTCGCAATTTTTTCGATCAACGGCACCAGTCCAAGAAAGACGCGATACTGATCCTCGGTGCAAAAGCCCATAACGTGCTCGACGCCCGCACGGTTGTACCAGCTGCGATCGAAGATGACGATTTCACCGGCTGCAGGGAAATGCTGTATATATCGTTGGAGATACATTTGAGACTTCTCGCGGTCGGACGGCGCCGGTAATGCGACGACACGGAAAACCCGCGGGCTCACTCGTTCCGTTATCGCCTTGATCGTGCCCCCCTTCCCGGCGGCGTCGCGACCTTCGAACACGATGACCACCCGCAAGCCCCTGAATTTCACCCATTCCTGCAGCTTGCAGAGATCTGTTTGCAATCGGTGTATTTCGCGGTCGTAATCCTTGCGTTTCATGGCAATCCCTGGATACCGATTGGACCTATGGTTCGGCATGCGTCGGCTTGATCGAAGCAAGCTAAAGATCCTCAGCGGGGAAGTGCGTGCATTGACTTGCGTCAACCTTCGTGCGGCGGAACCTCAATGGGTCAAACCGACCCCAGCGATCACCCGGCGAGTGGTTTGCGCAACTCGTGAGACTGGTCAGCGCGGCGGAGATCGCCGGCACGATCGAGGGGCGAAGCGACCGGCAAAGGGGAAGCTGCGGAGTGATGCCGTTCCCAGCGAAGCCGATTCGAGACCGGACTCCGAGGCGGCACTCGCGGTCGCTATGAACCAAAGGGCGCTGCCCCAGTGTTCACCGTACCTACCAACCAATAAGATTCGCCGCCGAACGCGCGCGAGATGATGAGGAGTCCTATAAGCGGCCTACCAAGTCATTGAAGCCCAGCCGGTTGACTGTTTGGTACGACCGTTAGTCGAATAATCGTTGATCCAGATCAATGCCCGGACACGGTGTTGTACCGTGAAGTCCTTTTTTTGAAAGTCTGGACGCCTAGATCGGCGCGGGCGGCGAAAGGAGCGACCGATGAAGTTCCGCGGTCCGATGGGCGGCGGCGCTGCCGTAG
>Ga0208990_1000271_pt1 | contig 11520 bp, 9 predicted proteins | sample MedBloCARef_M3_FD_187854 | JGI IMG/M metagenome (GOLD analysis project Ga0208990, IMG submission 187854) | Forest soil microbial communities from El Dorado National Forest, California, USA - Mediterranean Blodgett CA Ref_M3 (SPAdes) (version 2) | ecosystem: Environmental > Terrestrial > Soil >...
CGATAGCCGTCGCCGTCGAGCTGCGCGGAAAGCTGGGTGAGATTGCGGACCTTCAGCCCGCTGTGGGCGAACAAGCCGAAGGTCATGCGCAGCCCATGCGGCACCAGCGCGAGGCCGACCATGACGCGCAGCAGGGCTTCGACGACGGGCGCGAAGCTGGCGAGCGTTGAAGCGATCATGGCCAAAGTCATATCACATCGTTATGCCCGGCCTTGTGCCGGGCATCCACGTCTTTAGCGCTAAGAGAGAGCAAGACGTGGATGGCCGGGACAAGCCCGGCCATGACGAGTCACAACCTTATCTCGCCCAGATTGACGCTGTCGCCGAGCTTCGCCTCGACCGTCTTGCGGGGCCGGCCGGGCGCCTCTATCTCGACCGTGTAGGCGCCGGAGCTCTCGTCGAGCCGGTCGAACTTGAAATCCCCGTAGTTGTCGCTCGTCGTCTCCGCCACTGGCTTGCCGGCCTTCAGGAGCCGGACTTTGGCGCCCTCGACGCAGTCGACGGCGCCGCCCTGCTCGGCCGACAGCGAGCCGCCGATGAAGCAGGTCGCATAGCGCCAGAGATTGCGGTAGTAGACGCGCGGACGGGCGCCGAGCTCGGGCTTCATCACCGCGAGTCCCTCGTCGCGCGCGATCCGGTCCATCTCGGCGTCGTCGACCTTGACGGCCCGCATGGCGCCGGTCGGGCAGGATTGCTGGCCGCGGGTCTGCTGCCAGCCCTGATCGATCAGATGCGCGTCGAACGGCCAGGCCTGCGGCAGCCCGAGCTCCTCGTTCCACCAGATGTGGCCGTAGGGGCAGGCGTCGACCAGCTGCTTCTGCCCCTTGGCCTTGACCGGGTCGATGACCACGATGCCGTCGGGGCGCTTGGCGATGGCGCCGTCCTTGGCGGCCTTGATGCAGGGCGCGTCGTCGCAGTGGTTGCACATGGTCGGCACATAGGCGACGTCGATCATCGGCGCCTGGCCGCGCTCCTTCTGCAGGATGTTGATCCACTTGTGGCCGTGGCGCGGCATCGGCGCCGAATAGCCCGGCCAGTCGTTGCCGACATATTCGTCCATGGTGGCGAGGGTGCACAGCTGGCAGTTGGTGCACTCGGCCACGTCGATGATCATGTTCCATTTGGACATTGGGTGTACTCGCGGGTCATTTCGTAGGATGGGTTGAGGCCGAAGGCCGAAACCCATCGATTGCGGCTCGATAAATGGTGGGTTTCGCTTCGCTCAACCCACCCTACGGATCGTCGCTATTTCGCCGGCACCAGGCTCGCCGCCTTCAGGGTCTCTTTCACCTGCCGCTCCTTGTCCATCTGGGCGAAGGCGCCGGATACGTGCTCGATGCGGCGGTCCCACACCTCGATCTGCACCAGCGAATTGGCGCCGGCGAGCGAATGGGTCGACTTGGTCTGGGTGCGCTCGGGCGTGAGCAGGTTGAGGCAGCCGCCGCGATCGACCGAGCGGCCGGGCTCGCCCATCGGATCGTAGGTCGCGGAGGATTCGTAGCCGTGGCAGACGCCGCGCGGCAGGCGCTGGGTCGGCAGCGCCGCGCAGATCACCGCGCCGCGGTCGTTGTAGACCTTGACCAGGTCGTGCTTCTTGATGCCGCGCGCGGCCGCGTCCTGGGCGTTCATGCGGATGATCCAGTAGTAATAGCCCTCCACGTTGACGCGGTGGTCCGGGATGTTGAGCAGGAAGGAGCTCTTGCCGTCGCCCTGGGTGTGGAAGCTGTATTTGGAATGCGGCGTGAGCATCTGCAGCGGATAGCGCTCGAACATCTCGCCCGAATGCGCGCCTTCCCATGACGGCTCGTATTTGACGATCGGCGGCCGCTCGGGATCGTGGAAGCGCTTCAGGCTCGAGCACTCGAATTCGAGCTTGCCCGACTGGGTCTGCAACCCGCGGAGATATTCCCCGTTGTAATCGGAGGGCAGCGGCTGGGCTTCCGGCACGTCCTTCTTGCGGTTCTCCCAGAACCAGCGGAACGACACCGGGGCGCGCAGCTTCTCCTTCTCGGCCGGCACCACGTAATAGCCGCGCTGGATGAACTTCTTCCACGAGATGCGCTTGGGCAGGTCGGAGGCCTGGAACAGCCGCTTCACCCAGTCGATCTCGTTGATGCCTTCCGAGAAATAATTGGCGAGCCCGAGCCGCTTGCTGATCTCGTTGAAGATCCAATAGTCGGACCTGGATTCCCCGAGCGGCGCGATCGCGGGCGCCTGGAACACGATGACGCGATGATTGAGCTGCTGCTGGCCGTGGTGGCCGTAGCCGCCGAGGCCGGCCCATTCGCTGATGTCGACGCGCTCGAAATTGGTGCAGGCCGGCAGGATCAGGTCGGCGAATTTCGCCTCGCCCTCGAACCAGATCGACTGGTTGACGATGAATTCGAGATTCTCCGACTGATACATCCGCACATGGCGGCTGGTGTTGTTCATGGTCGACAGCATCGAGCCGCCGTATTTGTAGAGCATCTTGACCGGCGAATGGCCGGGCGCCGGATAGGCGAATTTGGCGAACTGGTGCTCGATCGACTTGCCGATCCAGGGATAGCCCTCGGCCTTGCCCTCGATGATCGCCTCCGGCATCCAGATGCGCGGAATGCGCTGGAAGCTCGAATTCATGGTCGGCAGCTGCGGCATGCGCTGATAGAGCTCGACCGGCATCGAGGTGTTCTCGAGGTCGCCCGACATGCCGCCGTCGGCATAGCCGGGGAAATAGAAATTGAAGTCGAGCGGGCAGCCCCATTGCAGATTGCCCATGTTGATGCCGGGCTTGCCCAGCCCCTGCATGGCGGTGAGGCACACCATCACGCGCGCCCATTGGATGCCGGTCTGGTTGCGGCAGGCGCCGCCATGGCCGTTCCCCCAGCCGCCGGGCGCCAGATAGACGCGTTTTTTTCCCCACTCGCGCGCGAGCGCCCGCACGTCGCGGGCCGGCACGCCGGTCTCCTTCTCCTGCCACTCCGGCGTCTTGGGGATGCCGTCCTCGTCGCCGACCAGATAGGCCTTCCACTTGTCGAAGCCGACCGTGTGGGTGCGCACGTAATCCTTGTCGTAGAGCCCTTCCTTGACCCACACATAGGCGATCGCCATCGCCATCGCGACCGAGGTCGTGGGCTTGGGGGCGAACCACTTGCCGGGCAGGAACTGGGCGGAGGCGTTGTAATAGGGGTCGACGTGGACCACCTTGATGCCGAGCCTGGGATCTTTCAGCCACTGCCGGCGAACGGTGCCTTCCTGCGCCCCGTAGGAGCCGCTCGTAGTCTCGGGGTCTGCGGCCCAGAACACGATCATGTCGCAGTTCTGCAAACAGTCCTCGACCGTGCCGTAGGTTTCCGACTGGCCGACCCGCAGCGTGTAGCCCCAGTGGTGCACGGCGCCCCAGTACCAGCCTTCCCAGCTGTCGGGATTGTGGTGCACGCGCGTCATGCCGACCGCGTTGGAGAAGCGAAAGAGCGCCGACAGGTAGTAGCCGATATTGCCCCAGGTGTGGTGCGAGCCATGCGACGTCACGATCGCGCCCGGGCCGTGCTCGCGCTTGCAGCGCTTGATCTCGGCGGCGACGAGATCGAGCGCCTCGTCCCACGAGATCCGCACATAGCCGGACTTGCCGCGCATCCCCGGATTGCGGGCGCCGTTGGGATCGAAGTCGACGCGCTTCATGGGATGGAGCAGCCGGTCGGGCGAATAGACGATCGACTTGGCGTTCTGCCCGTGCGGCGCGAGCGTGGTCTTGCGCGGCGGCGTGAGGTCGAGGCCGCGCGCGCGGATCGTCCAGGGCTGCGGATCGGTGTCGTCGAAATCGATCGGCGTCATGCGCACGATCTTGCCGTCCTTGACGGTGACGAAGACCGGCCCGCCATTGGTCATGTTGCAATAGCGCATGCTGCCGTCGGGCATGCGCGTGCCGATCTTCCACCCGACGGTCTGGCTCATCATGATGGTCTGCGCCCACCAGTTGGTCAGATCTTCCGGGCCGTCGACCGAGAGGTTGAAATCCTTGATGGCGTTGATCTGGTCGAGCCAGTTGATCGGCGGCGCAAGCAGCGAGGCGCCGATCGTGGCGTTCTTGAAGGCGAGCGTCACATCGGGCTTGGGATGCCGGCCCGCCCCGGACGTGATGCGGCCGTCGCGGAGCTCGTACCAGCGGCCGGTCTCCTCGTCGCGCGCCGTGAGCTGGGCGACGAGGTTGCGCTCCTTGAGGCGGGTACGAAATGCCGCATGCCGCCACGCGGTGAATTTGAGCACCTGGGCGAGGCCCCACAGGATGACTGAGAATTTCACGGTGGCGATGCTCATGGGTGTTCCTCTGGCGTGATCGCCCGCTGCGCCGTGATGTCGGCGTCCCGGCGTCGGCCGGCGTTCCGTGGTCTCTTGTTGTCTGACGGGTCGAATATTTATCCGATTTCGCAAAATCTGCCAGCGAAAACCAGGGATCGATTCCGCATCACAGCGGCATCCGACACCCCGCCGAGGCGTTGTTTCCCGGTCCCGTTTCGGTGTTAGAGTATTTGCCTAAGCCATGGAGGGACCGATGGCGGGGACCGTGCTTACCAGACGCACGCTTCTGGCCGGCATGGCGGCGGCGCCGTTTGCCGGCAGCGCCACGGCGCAGTCCGCGTGGCCGGAGCGGCCGGTGCGGGTCATGGTGCCCTATCCACCGGCGGGCGGCGCCGACACGACGGCGCGAAGAGACGCATAATGCACCGGTGGATCGTGCTCGCGGTTGCGTCGCTCCATGTGCTGCTCGCCGCTCCCGGTCGCGCCGCCGAGATCATCCTGGTATCTCCGGGCGCGGTATCGAGCTCGCTCGCCGAGCTCATCCCGCGCTTCGAGCAGGCTTCGGGTCATAAGGTCGGCGTCAAATACGCGCCCGCCCTCGCATTGGCGGATCGCATCAAGAACGGCGAAACCGCCGACGTCGCAATCCTGGGAGAGCCGGCGGCCGACGAGCTGCAAAGGATGGGCCGGCTGGTCCCCGGCAGCAAAATCGTGATCGCAAAGGTCGGGGTCGGCATTTTCGTCCGCCGCGACGCCGCGAAGCCGGATATCGCGACGGTCGACGCCTTCCTGCGATCGCTCGCGACTGCCAAGGCCATCGCCTATTCGGATCCGGCGCTCGGCGGCACCGCCGCCAATCATGTGGGCCGCCTGCTGGAGTCGCTCGATCCCACCGGCGCCATCAAGGCGAAGACGAAATTGACGCCGCCGTCGCGGCCGCTCGCCGATTTCGTGGTCGGCGGCGGGGCGGATTTCGGTCTCACCCAGATCACCGAGATCCTCGCCGACCCGAGGCTCGCGCTCGTCGGCCCGCTTCCCGGCCCGATGCAATACTACACGCAATATGCCGCCGGCCTGGTGGCGGGCAGCACGCGACAGGACATCGGGCAGGCCCTGATCGCGTTCCTGGCTTCGCCGGCGGCCGCCGCCGTGATGCAGACAAAGGGATTCGAGCCGCGCTGACGCTTGCGCCGCCGGCTCTTGCCGGCCGCGCGCGGCCGGCGTCACTCCACAATCAGCATCGTGCAGCCCAAACCCTCGGGCGCATAATCGAGGTTCACGCTCCAACCCGAATCCATCGCCAGAATGTCCTGGATCAGCCGGGTGCCGAAGCCGCGCCGGGTGGGCTTGCGCACCGGCGGCCCGTCGCGCTCGATCCAGCTGAAGGCGAGGCGCCCATCGTCCTGCCGCGACCAGGAGACATCGAGCCTGCCCTGCTCCACCGACAACGCCCCGTATTTCGCGGCGTTGGTGCTCAGCTCCTGAATGGCCGCCGACATGGCGAGGGTGAGCTTCGGCGTGAGGGTCAGGGCCGGACCGCTCAGGCTGGTGCGGCCGCCGCGCGCGAAGGGCGCAAGGGTCCGTTCCACGATCGTCCCGAGATCGGCGCCCGCCCAATTGTTCTCGGTCAGCAGGTTATAGGCGCTGGACAGCGCGATCAGCCGGCGCTCGAAAGCCTCCGCATATTCCTCCATGGTGGTCGCGCTCGACAGCGAAACGCGCGCGATCGACTGGACGGTGGCGAGGGTGTTCTTGACCCGATGATTGATCTCGTCGAGCAGGATCTGCTGCCGCTTCATGGCGGTGCGGACATCGGTCACGTCGTAGCAGGCCGAGACGGCCGCAATGACGGCGCCCGCGCCGTCGCGAACCGGCGCGGCATTGATCATTTCGTGCCGCGTGACACCGGCCACCTGGTGGAGCACCTCCTCGCCCTCGATCGTTTCGCCGTCCTCGAGCGCGCGGACGATCGGGTGCTCGGAGAGCGCGTAAGGCGTGCCGTCGGGACGGAAATACAACAACAGCGCCGGGTCCTCGAGAGACTGCAGCGCGTCGACACCGCAGAGCGAGAGCATCTTGCGATTGACCAGCGATATGCGGCCGTTCGCCGTCACCAGCAGGACCCCGATCGGGATGGTTTGGACGGTCGCCCGCAACAGCGATCGCTCGCGTTCGATCGCTTCTTCGGCCTCCGCGATTTCCAGGCCGACGCGATGAAGCACGCCCTCCATGCGGTTGACTTCCAGGACCGGCCCGGGCTGCGGAACAAACAGCCGCGCCGCGCCCAGCTGCGCGACATGTTGCTCGAGGCCGGTCAGCGCGTGCAGGAAGCGGCTCGCCACCAGGCGCGCGAACAGCAGGCTTGCAAGCAATGCGGCGAGCACCGCAGCCGCGAACAACATGTTGGCGCGCCGCACCGGCCCGTCGATCGCATCCCGCGGCAGCGCCATGTTGACGCTCCAGCCGGTGCGCTCCGAGCGGAAGAACGACGTATAGGTGGGAACGCTCGACCGCGACACGGCCTTGATCCAGAGCGCGGAAGGCTGGCCCAGGTGCTGGCGGAGCTCCGGGATCGTCGGCTGGCCGACAAGCTCGACGCCGTCGATATACGGCCGTCGCGCGATGAGGATGCCCTTGCGATCGACGACGCTGCCGATGATGCCGGCCGGCACATAGGCATCCATCAGGGCCGAAAGATATTGGGGCAAGAGTCCCACCGCGAGCACGTAACGGATGCCGCCGTCGTTGGCGCGCACCGGCACGTCGACCGTGATGATTGGTAACGCGTCAACGCTCGCGCGGATGAGATCGGAAACCTGGGGCCGGCCGGTCTCGAGCACGCGCTTCAATGCGTCGAGATTGGCTCGCGGCGGCAGCGGCGTTCCGGGCGGCTGCCTGGTATTGACGAGTTGGCGGCCTTCACGGTCCGTGAGCACGATCGCGATGGCGCCGATCAGTTTGGCGGCTTCCGACGCGTGCTGCCGGAAGTCGGAAAGGCGACCCTCCTGCAGGGTCGGCGAGCGCGCCAGAATTTCGAGATCCTCGACCACATTGTCGATTCGCATCTCGATGGCGTTGCGGAGAAGGCGCAGGCGGTCTTCGAACTCGGTCCGCGTGTTTTGCGAGGAGGCGGAAACCAGATGGTAGGCGAAAAAGCCGGCCGCCGTCGCGATCGGCAACGTAGACGAGAGCGCAAGCGCGACGAGGTAGGCCTTGATGGACCACCCTCGTCTGGTCTGCCTTTGCTGCTCGGCCTGCGCGTTTCGTTGCAGCACGCTAGGTACCCTCGGCCGCGATCAGTGGCGTCGACTTTGCGGCTCCTGGTGGCGGCGGGGCGGACGGGCTCCGGTTGCCCGATGTGGAAACGCAGCGTGTCAAGTCAGCGCCGCACGTATGGCGCGCTCCAGGTCTTCCTGATGGAAGGGCTTTTGAAGGACGGGCGTCTTCTCGAAAGGCGCCGGCATGCTGCCGGCCCCATAGCCGGTCGCAAACACGAAGCCGACGCCGCGCCCGGCCAGCATGTCGGCGATCTGGAAAGTCCGCTCCCCGTTCAGGTTGACGTCGAGAATCGCGAGATCGAACGACAACGACGTCGCTTTTTCGATCGCATCGTTCAGGCGCGACGCCGATCCGACGACCTCGCAGCCGATATCCTCGAGCATCTCCCGCAGCAGCATGGTCACCATCGCTTCGTCCTCGACGACCAGGACCCGTCGGCCGGCCAAATGGCATTCGTCGGATTGCATCATCAATCTCCCGCGCGCTCATTGTGATGGAAACGGCCGGGTCGCCGCCGAGCGGAGTTCGATTTTCTGCGATGGACCCCCGCCCATTTCCCGGACCTCTGCGGCAGTCATAATCCGTGAAACGAAAAAAGGTTCCCGTCGGCCGCGACTGCCGCATTGCGCCGGAAATTTTTACCGTCCGGCGCGCGAACAAAGCGTAAACCCGTGAAGCGCCGCGAACCGCAGTGATCGGAGGCGTGTCGCCCCGTGCGGACTATGTCCGCTATGGTGCTTTCAGCGCCCCGGGTCGCGGGACCGGCAGGCTTGAAAAACGATCGGGTTGTGCGAGACCTTTCGGCCGCGACCCGAAGGAGCCTCCATGATCGTCGATTTCCAGCACCACTTCACGCCGCGCGAGCTGATCAAGGCAGACCCGGGCGACCGGCTGATCCTGCACTACGACGAGAACGGCGCGCCGAGCTACACGGTGCATTCCCTGCTCTACGACCTCGACGAGCATATCCGCATGATGGACCTCGCCGGCATCGACGCGGCCTGGCTCACCAGCGCGGCCGGCATGGCGGCCGATCTCGAACGCTCCAGGATCTGCAACGACCGGGCCAGGCAGGCCGAGCGCGACTATCCGGGCCGCTTCATCGGCGCGGCGCACGCCAATCCGCTCGGCGGCGCCGAGGCGTTGCGCGAGCTCAACCGCTGCAAGCACGAGCTCGGCTTCCAGGGCGTGACCATCACGTCGGAAGCAGAGGGGCTGTTTCTCGATGCGCCCGAATACGAGACGTTCTGGAGCGAGGCGGAAAGGCTCGGCATGTTCGTGTTCGTGCATCCGGCGCTGAAGCTCAATTTCTCGCAGCAGTTCGACGGCTACGACACCGCGCGCTCGGTCGGGCGCGAATTTTCGCTGATCATGGCGACGATCCGGATGATCAATGCCGGCGTCTTCGACCGCCATCCCGGCCTCACGGTCCACATCGCGCATCTGGCGGGCGGCATCGCGTCGATGCTGGGACGCGTGCTTGCTCTTTTTCGACGTCATTTTGATATTTCAGTGAGTTTGCAGCAGTTCTGAGCACACTGCCTGATTGAAGATTTCCGCTTCGAGGATCTTTAGGAGCTAATTGCTGGATCACAGATAGCAAAACAGCTCGGATGTCGTTCGTACTCATAGATGCTTCCATCTCAATTGAGTTGTCAGTGAATCCTACCTCGTCCCCACCCCGATCAGCCGGTGCAGCTTGTCTGGATCGCGCTTGAGCGTTTCGCTCGGGCCGTCATAGACGATGCGGCCGCGGTCGAGCACGGCGGTGCGCGGCGAGATGTCGAGGGCGAGGCGCGTGTTCTGCTCGACCAGGATCATGGTCAGGCCTTCCGACGCCGCCAGCCGCTTCACGGCGCGCGCGAGCTCCTCGACGATGACGGGCGCAAGTCCCTCCGAGGGCTCGTCCATCAGCACGACCGACGGATTGCCGATGAGCGCGCGGGCGATCGCCAGCATCTGCTGCTCGCCGCCGGACAGTTGGTTGCCGCGGTTGTCCTGGCGCTCGGCGAGCCGCGGAAAGAGTGCGAACACCTTGTCGAGCGTCCAGGCGCCCTGACGCCCCTGGCGGGGCCCGGGGCGGGCCGCCACCTCGAGATTTTCCTTCAAGGTGAGCGAGGGGAAGATCTCGCGCTCCTGCGGCACATAGCCGAGACCCGCCCAGTTGCGGCGATGGGGCGCGAGCCGCGCGATCGTCTTGCCGTGCAGCCGCACGTCGCCGCCGTGCAACGTGTTGTGGCCCATGACGGTCGCCAGCAGCGTGGTCTTGCCGACGCCGTTGCGGCCGATGAGGGAGATGGTCTCGCCTTCATCTAGCCGCAGACCGATATCCTCGAGCACCACGGTCTCGCCGTAGCCCGCCGAAACCGCGTCGAGCTCGAGCGCGACCCTAGCCATGGCGCCCCCCGGCTTCCTCGCCCAGATAGACGGCGCGCACGCGCGGGTCGGCGAGGATCTCCGGCGGGCTCGCCTCGGTGAGCACGGCGCCCGCCACCAGCACCGTGATGCGGTGGGCGAAGCGAAACACCACGTCCATGTCGTGCTCGATGATCAGGATCGCGATGTCGGGATCGAGCGCCCCGATGACGTCGAGAATGAGATGGCTCTCCGACGACGGCACGCCGGCGGCCGGCTCGTCGAGCAGCAGCACGCGCGGATGCAGCGCCAGCGCGATCGCGATCTCGACCAGGCGCTGGCGCCCATAGGGCAGTTCGCGCACCAGCTTGAGCGCGTCGTCGGCGAGCCGCAGCGCTTCCAGCTGGGCGAGCGCCTGGTCGATCACCTCGCGCTCGGCGCCGGCCGGAACCCACAGCCGGCCGGACGCCCGCATGCGTTCCGCCACCGCGAGGTAGAGATTTTCCAGCACCGTGAGGCCGCGAAACAGCTGGTTGATCTGGAAGGTGCGGGCGATGCCGCGGCGCGTGCGCGCCGCCTGCGGCAGCGCGGTGATGTCCTGCCCGTCGAGCAGGACCCGGCCGGCCGACGGCTGCAGCACGCCGGTGATCAGATTGACCAGCGTGGTCTTGCCGGCGCCGTTCGGCCCGATCAGGGCATGGCGCGCCCCTTTGGGCAACGCCAGATTGATGTCGCGCGCGACCGCGAGCGCGCCGAAGCTCTTGTTGAGGTCTTGGATCTCGAGCGCGGCCGTCACGGCTTGGGGTTCCGCCGGAGAAATGCGCCGGCATCCTCGAACAGGCCGAGCAGGCCGCGGCGGGCGAACAGCACGGTCAGCACCAGCAGGAGGCCGATGCCGAAGTGCCAGTATTGCTGGCTTTCCTTCGACAGGTAGTCCTGCAGCACCATGTAGATCACGGCGCCCACGAAGGCGCCGTAGAGCCGGCCGGTGCCGCCGAGAATGAGCATCACCATCACGCCGGCCGAATTGTCGAAATCGAACACGCCGAGCGTCACATAGGCGTTGGTCTGGGTGAACAGCGCGCCGGCCACGCCCGAGATCGCAGCCGCGATGGTGTAGACGACGACCAGCCGCAGCCGCACCGGCGACCCGATGGCGTGCATGCGACCCACATTCTCACGAATGCCGGCCAGGGTCTGGCCGAAGGGCGAATAGACGATCCGCCGCACCAGCCAGAACAGCACGAACAGGACGCCGAGCACGTAGAGATAGTTCACGCGGCCGTAGAGGTCGTAGTCGAACACGCCGAACAAGGGCGCGAAGACGAGGCCGGGGAGCCCGTCATAGCCGCCGGTGAGACGCGGAAACAGGTTGCCGAGCTCCTGCAGCATGATGGCGGTGGCCAGCGTGAGCACCAGCAAGGTGAGCCCGCGATAGCGCAGCAGCACGAAGCCGGTCGCGCAACCGACGGCGCCCGCGATCGCGGCCGCCGCGAACAGCCCGCTGATCGGCTCGCTCCAGTTCAGGTGGGCGGCGAGCAGCCCGACCGTGTAGGCGCCGACGCCGAAATAGGCGGCTTGGCCGAGGGTGACGATGCCGGCAAAGCC
>Ga0208990_1000273_pt1 | contig 11503 bp, 9 predicted proteins | sample MedBloCARef_M3_FD_187854 | JGI IMG/M metagenome (GOLD analysis project Ga0208990, IMG submission 187854) | Forest soil microbial communities from El Dorado National Forest, California, USA - Mediterranean Blodgett CA Ref_M3 (SPAdes) (version 2) | ecosystem: Environmental > Terrestrial > Soil >...
CGGATCTCATGATCATAACCTCACGCCACCGTCGGCGATGCTCCGACACTTTCTTAGCGGGCGTCTTCAGTTGTATCTTGATTTCATCGTAAACCTCGTGGACGTGCGCGATGTCGCGGCGGGCCTGGTTCTTACGATGGAACGCGGGCGGGTTGGACATCGCTACATTCTCGGCGGCGAAAGCATCCCGCTGAAAAAGGTTCTTCGGCTTTTGACGACAATTAGCGGCCGCCGTAATCTACTCATTCCGGTTCCCGGCCGGGTCGCGGAAATCGCCGCCGCCATGTTGGAGTTCATCGCCGATCACGTGACGCGCCGTCCTCCCTCCGGCACGGCCGAGGGTGTGCGGATCGCGTTGCGGTCGACGGCGCTATCGATCGAAAAAGCGCAGCGTGAACTGGGCTACGCACCCGGGCCCGTTGAGCCCGCGTTGCGCGAGACCATTGCTTACCTGATGGCGCCAAGCGCAATCACCAGGGATTTAGCCTCGACCCCGACGTCGGCCTATTCGGCCGTCTCACAGCAGTCGCCGGTATAGCGCTTGATGCAATTTGATAATATGATCTGGCACAATGCTTCATGATCCCAGTCAATTGTTCGCTTCCGTCTGGAGTGGATGGACCGCCACTTGGCCCACCCAGTTGTTGGCGCTGATCTGGATTGCATGGCTCATCAGCTGGGTCGTGGCGTCGTTCTGGTCCGGTCGAACGCAAAAACACGTGATGACCTGGGACTCGCAGGCCTACCGCATTCCTATTCTCGCAGGCGCCATTCTGTTTACGCCCTGGACCGCGCAGGTGTTGGGAGAGAAACCGCTCTGGCAATTTGGCAACGGCGGCACCTACGTGCTTGCGGCCCTGACCTTGGCGGGGATCTCGTTCACGTGGTGGGCGCGAATTCATCTTGGACGCTTTTGGTCGAACGCGATCACGCGCAAGGAAGGCCATCGGGTCATTGACACCGGCCCGTACGGGCTTGTGCGCCACCCGATCTATACCGGGCTGATCGCGGGAATGCTGGCGACGGGTGTTGCGGTTGGAACAGTGACCGCGATGCTCGGTGCGGTGCTGATCTCCCTAGGCATGTGGCAGAAGGCCCGCATGGAAGAAGGCTTCCTCACCAATGAGCTCGGCGCGGACGCATATGGACCTTACTGCCGGCGCGTTCCAATGCTCGTTCCGTTCCTGCCGCCCCGCTAGAGTCTGATTCAACTGAGTTGAATCAGACTCTAGCGTTATCTTATTGTTTGAGCATGATCTTTTCGGAAAACCGGTTTCCACTTTTCCGGATCATGCTCTAGCTAGCGCATATTCCGCAAAAGCACGCCTCGGAGGGTGACCACCGGTCTTGCGGCTTCGCATCGGGAGTCCGCAAGTCAGCGCTTGGACGACGACGGCCTGGCGACCGCGGAGACTGTGGCGAGCGGCGCGAGATGACGCGGAACGATGACGCGCTGGCCACGCACCAGCGGTACACTGTCCGACGTCTGATTGATCTGGGTCAGCGACCAGAGCGGCACGTGGTGAAACGCCGCGATCGTCTGCAGCGTTTCGCCCGAACGGGCGAGCACCGGCATGCCGCTGTCCCACAGCTCGATTGCGGTATCGGGCGGGACAACATAGCGAAGCGGCACCGCCTCGCCTTCGGCTTTCGCCGGGGTGGTCGCGAGCTGCACAATCTTGCTGACCAATTGCTCGTGGACGGAGTCCATCTTTTCGATATTGATGTGGGTAACCTCCTCGTGCTTCGAGAGATCGAAGCTGGCGTATTGGCCTTGATAGCCTTGCGTCGGCACGACGTCGCCGCCACCCAGAACGCCGTCCGATAGGAAGATGTTGATGTAACGCTCGACATTGAGCGGCACGGTTGGGCTGACGTGAGCCGGATCGATCGTGACAACCAAGCTTACCGGGATGTCTTCGGCCTGTAGTATTTCCGCGAACTTCAGCGCACAAAACCCGCCCATTGAGTGCCCGATCAGGATGATAGGCGCGGGATCCTGGCGATACTCGCGAATAGCCATCGCGGCGATGACCCGGCAAATCGTGAACTCATTGACACTCGCCGTGACACCGGCTTGTTCGATCCGTTCAGTCAGACGGTCTATCCCGCGCGAGAAGATCGGACCGAGGGCGCCGCGGAATAGGTAGGCGCGGCCGTGCTGCTCTATCGCTGGCTGCTTGGCGGCCGGAGGCGGTGCGACAGGCGCGGCCTCTTCAGCGAAGGTCGCAGGAGTTTTGCTTGAACCACCGATGGCAGCGGCAGCCGGACTCATTTTCGGCATTGCTCCGCCGGCCTCGCTCGAGCCCGCCACTGCCGGATCGAAGCCGCCATAGAAGACGCAGGCGCAAAGCATCGCCCCGATCATGACGGTCGCAACTTGCGTCGGATTGATCATGCGCTTCCCGCTTGTACCTTCGACGTACAGGGCACGCGAATACCAGGCACAGATATCAGTACAGCTGTCGCAGAAGGTGCGCTATCCGCTGCACGTCGGCGCTGTATTGCTGACGAATTGGCAGAATTTGAGGCGCGCTTTGCGCCAGACGCGCAACCGGACAGGAGGTCAATTGCCTGCGGTCGCGGCAGCGACCGTCATGCCCGAACGCTGCTTCGTCGCGCTTGCTTCCGGCTACTGCTGTCTCTGCGTCGCAGACGCCTCTTTTTTGCGGCTAAAGACTACGGCGTCGATGGCGCTGATCACCTTCTGCTGCATGATCTGGTTCTTGTCGATTGTGAGGTGCCCCATGCCTATTTTGCCCACGTCGACATTCTCCAGCGCGCCCTGGAATTGCTTGGTCTTCGCGACAGGTGTGCCGGCTCCGTTGGCGACGTAGAAGTTGATATAGCGCCCAACACGGCCCGCAAGGCTGGTGCGGAAGACTGAATCCAAGCCGATCGCCAATTTGACGGGGGCACCCAGTTGATCAAGGCGCGCCACCATATCGGGCAGCGCCGTCGCACCAGAGGAGTGCCCGACCAGAATGATGGTCCGCACTCGCCCACTCTTGTATTCCGCCGCGGCTTCGTCGGCGAGTGATGCCCAGGAGAGGTAGTTGGCTATGGTGACGGTGATGCCCTGCTGCTGCAGCTTGGCCGCGATTTCATCCAGGCCCAAGGAGAAGATATTGAGCACGCCGCGGAGAAGATAAACGTGAGCTCCCGATGCTGCCGATGCCGGATTTGTCAGCGCGTTTGCCGTGCTGGCGCCGATCGGAAGTACCAGCAGCAGCGCTATCGCCGTCGCTTGCAGCGCACGCAACCAGGGCCGGCATAGCAACGAAAGTCCGTCGACAAATCCCCTGTAGCCGCGAAATGGCTTCATTGACCCCCCTCGAAGGCGTGCCGACTGTTGCGTTGGCTGAAGCGTAGTCCTCGCATGCTCGCATCTGCAACAGGGCGCGGGAAGACGCGTAATTTTATCCACCTGCGTGTCTCTGTTGCAACACCAGTTTCGAAATTCCTTTCGTGTATTTCGCTGAATACGGGGGCTGTGAGGCATGCCAGGCGACCCAGCGGGGCTGAATGCAGAGCGGCAGAATGCAGAGTGATCGTGTGACTGCCGCATCGCGGCTCGCGGCTTGCCGCTGCCTATCGCTTGCGGCATGATTGCGGCAATGGAAATAAAGGCCGCAAAGCAATGCGGCAGTCGATAGGGAGGCTTCCATGAAACGAGTTGTTTCCGGCGTTCTTGCCTCGGTGCTGGTTTTGGCCGCCACGGCGGCAGTTGCGCAAAGCAAGCCTCCGCTAAAACTCGGTGGCATCCTCGATGTGTCCGGCCTCTATGCCGACATCACCGGGCCGGGCAGCGAGACCGCCGCGAAAATGGCGGCGGAAGATTTCGGCGGCGAGGTGCTGGGCCGCAAGATCGAGATCATAGCGGCGGATCATCTCAACAAGGCCGACCTTTCAGCGAACATCGCCCGCGACATGCTCGACAATCAGGGTGTCGAGATGATCTTTGACGTGGCGGCGTCCGCGACCGCGCTGGCGGCCGGCGAGATCGCCAAGGCCCGCAACAAGATCGTGATGTTCAACGGTCCCGGATCGATCCGCCTGAGCAACGAAGCCTGCGGTCCCTACACCGTGCACTATGTTTTCGACACCTTCGCGCAGGCGAACGTCACCGGTCTTGCTACCGTCAAGCAGGGACTCGACAGCTGGTTCTTTCTCACCGCCGACTATGCTTTCGGACAGGATCTGGAAAAGGACACCACCAACGTCGTGCTGAAGTCCGGCGGCAAGGTGCTCGGCAGCGTGCGGCACCCGCTCAACACGTCGGATTTCTCGTCATACCTGCTGCAGGCGCAAAGCTCGAAGGCCAAGGTGGTGGGACTCGCCAATGCCGGCGGCGACACCATCAATGCGATCAAGCAGGCGTCTGAATTCGGGCTGACCAAAAGCGGACAGAGGCTGTCGCCGCTGCTTGCGTTCGTGACCGATATCGACAGCGTCGGTCTTGAGACCGCACAGGGGCTGTTGCTCGCCGAAGCGTTCTATTGGGACCTCAACGACGACACCCGGGCTTTCTCCAAGCGCTTCATGGAGCGCGTCAAGCGGGTGCCGACCTCGGCGCAGGCCGGCGTCTATTCGTCGGTTACGCATTATCTGAAAGCCGTGAAGGCCGCGGGGACTACCGACTCGGCCGCCGTCATCAAAGTCATGAAGGACACCCCGATCAACGATATGTTCGCCAGGCAGGGGCGGATTCGCGAAGACGGCCGCATGGTGCACGACATGTATCTGTTCGAGGTCAAGAAGCCTTCGGAGTCCAAAGCCCGCTGGGACGACTACAAGCTGCTGGCGACAATTCCCGGCAATGAGGCGTTCCAGTCGCTCGAATTGTCACGCTGCCCGCTGGTAAAGAAATGACTGTACTTTCGTCATTGCGAGCGTAGCGAAGCAATCCATTCGTGGCTCCCCAAGAACTGGATTGCTTCGTCGCTACGCTCCTCGCAATGACGAGGTCTAATAACAACGAAAGCAACACCTCATGAACGACGACATCGTCCTCCAAAAACTCGAGTCCGGCTTGCTCACCATCACCATGAACCGTCCCGATCGGCGCAACGCGCTCAATCCGGACATGACGCGGGGTCTGGTCGAGGCGGCGCGGCGCGCGGCCGAGGATCACGAGGTCCGGGCCGTTCTGCTGAAGGGTGCGGGCGGCACGTTCTGCGTCGGCGGCGATGTGAAATCGATGGCGGAGGGGCGCGCGCCGTTGCCGTTCGAAGCCAAGATGGCCAATCTTCGGCGCGGCATGGAAGTCTCCCGCATTCTCCATGAGATGCCGAAACCGGTGGTGGCGCAGGTCGACGGCGCGGCCGCCGGCGCCGGCCTTTCGATCGCGCTGGCGTGCGATCTGCGCGTCGCCAGCGCCTCGGTCAAGATCACCACCGCCTTCGCCAAGGTCGGCTTGTCGGGCGACTACGGCGGCACCTATTTCCTGACCCATCTGCTCGGCAGCGCCAAGGCGCGTGAGCTTTATCTGACCTCGCCGGTGCTGACGGCGCAGGAAGCGCTCGCGCTCGGCATGGTGACGCGCGTCGTCCCCGACGCCGAGGTCGAAGCGGCGGCGCACGAACTCGCAATGTCGCTGGCGCAAGGACCCTCGGTGACGCTGGGCTACATCAAGCGCAACATCAACAACGCCGAGCATATGTCGCTGGAAGCCTGTTTCGACGCCGAGGCGATCCATCATTCGCGCTCGGGCGAGACCGCCGACCACAAGGAAGCCGCGAAGGCATTCGTCGAAAAGCGCAAACCCGTCTTCCAGGGTCATTGAGATGACCGAGGTCATTGCGATGGCCGGCTACTTACGGCTGCGGCAAATCTGTCTGGTGGCGCCGCATCTCGAACCTGTTGTCGGCGATATCGCCGGCATCATGGGGCTGAGCGTCTGCTATCGCGATGGCAACGTCGCCAAATATAACCTGGAGAATGCGCTGCTGCCGGTCGATACCATCCTCTTGGAATTGGTGGCGCCGTTGCAGCCCGGCACCGCGGCGGGACGCTTTCTCGACAAGACCGGCGGCCGCGGCGGCTATATGGCGATTTTTTGCTGCGACGATCCTGACCAACGCGGACAGCATGCCAGGGAAATGGGCGTGCGCGTCGCCAACGTGATCGATCATGCCCCCTATCATGGCGTGCAGCTGCATCCGCGCGACTGCCGCGCGGCATTCATCGAATTCAATCACACCGACGGCAGCGACGATATTCTCGGCCCCTATCCACCGGCCGGACCGGACTGGCAGAAATCGATCCGCAAGGATGTGACGCAGGCCTTGATCGGCGTCGAGATGCAAAGTTCAGATCCGCATGGGTTGGCCGAACATTGGGGACGGATCATCGGGATTCCGGTTTCCAAAAATCAAGGCGGCGAGCCCGAGCTGGCACTTCCCAATTGCAGCTTCCGCTTCGTCAACGGCCCGAGCGACCTCATGAGCGGCCTGACGTTTCGGGTCGGCGATGTCGCCAGAGTGTGCGAGGCCGCCCAGGCAAAGGGCCATGCGGTGTCGGGCGATTCGTTTGATCTGGGCGGGATAACTTTCCATCTCGCGGCGTGAGCGGCGCCACCGGTTAGCTCGTCATGCCCGGGCTTGTCCCGGCCATGACGAAAAAGCGAATCTTGGCCAATAATAAAAGGACATTCTCAATGCCCCACCCGCTCGACGCGTTCTTCGCGCCTGATAGCATCGCCCTGATCGGCGCATCGCGCGATCTGGAGAAAATTCCGGGCCGGCTTTTGTCGTTGCTGCGCAAGAACGAATTTCCGGGGAAGATCTATCCGGTCAATCCCAATTACGGCGATATCGACGGGCTGAAATGCTATCCGTCGATCGCTGACGTCGGGCAGCCGATCGACTTGGCCATCGTCAGCATTCCGGCGCGCGCGGTTCTCGGCGCGCTCGAGCAATGCGCCGCGGTCGGCGTCAAGAACGCGGTGATCATCTCATCGGGGTTCGCGGAAGAGGGCGGCGACAGCGCCGTCATGCAGAACGCAATCGCCGAACTCGCCCGGAACACCGGCATGCGGATTTCCGGTCCCAATGCGGAAGGATTTTACAGCGAAGTCCAGCGCGTCGCCGCTACCTTCAGCCCGACCGTTGATGTCAAGCCCGATGCGCCGCGGCTGATCGCGACCAAACGGCGGATCGGCATCGTCGCGCAAAGCGGCGGTATCGGCTTTGCGATCTACCACCGCGCCAAGGCGGTAGGGATAGCGCTCAGTTACGTCATCAGCGCCGGCAATGAATCCGACCTCGGCGCCGGCGAATTTTTCGAATACATGGTGCAGGATTCCTCGACCGACGTGATCCTGCTGTTCATCGAGGGTATTCGCGACGTCGAGAAATTCCTTGCTGCCGCCCGCCGCGCGGCCGAGATCGGCAAGCCCGTCATCGTGACAAAAGTCGGCCGCTCCGGCGCGGGCGAGCGTGCGGCGGCGTCGCATACCGCCAGCATGGCCGGCTGGTCCGCGGCCTATGATGCGATATTCGCAAAGTACGGTTTTATCATCTCCAACGACCTCGATGAGGCCGTCACCATCGCAGCCGTCCTGACCACCAACCCGATGCCCAAAGGCGACCGAGTTGCCGTTTTGACGGTATCGGGCGGCGCGGGCATCTGGGGCGCCGACACCGTCTCAAGGCAGGGCTTGCAAGTGCCGGAATTGTCACCGCCGATCCAGGCTGAGATCGGCAAACTACTGCCGTCCTATGGGGCTACGCGCAACCCGATCGATGTCACCGCGCAAGGCGTGCACAGCGGCGGTTTGCAGAAGAGCATCGATCTGCTCGACGTGTCAGATGAAGTCGACGCCATTCTGGTGATGCTGTCGCTGTCGAGCGAAACGCGGATGCCGTTCAAGCAGGCGGAACTGAAGCCTGTCATCGACGCACAGAACAAGCCGATCGTGTTCTACTCCTACACGCTGCCGTCCCATTTCGCGCGCAACGAACTCGCGGCGTCGGGCGCTGTGGTGTTGTCCGGATTGACGCATGTCGGCGTCGCCATGCGGAAGATATTTGAGCGCGCCAGATTCAAGTTGGCGCCGCCGGTCGCTATAGCGGCGTCACCGCCGCACGATATCTCCGCGCATCTGAAATCCGCAACGCTCTCCGAATCCGATAGCAAAACGCTCCTGCGCGAGGCCGGCATTGTGTTGCCTGACGAGGTGCTGGTGACGGAAAAGAGCGCGCTGGACGGCGCGGTCGCCCGCATTGGCTTTCCCCTGGTGATGAAAATCCAGTCGCGCGATATTCCGCACAAGAGCGAAGTCGGCGGCGTGCGCGTCAATATTGCGACCAAGGGCGAGGTGTTTTTGGCCTACCAAGCGCTGCTGGAAAACGCGCGGCGGCATCGGCCCGATGCAGCGATCCAGGGCGTCCTTGTCAGCCCGATGGCGAAGAAGGGCGTCGAGATCATCATCGGCACCATGCAGGATGCAACCTTCGGCCCGATGATCATGGTTGGTCTCGGTGGCATCACCACGGAATTATTCAGGGACGCGATCTATCGGCCCGCGCCGGTGAGTGCGACCGAGGCCTGCGCCATGCTGGCCGAGCTCAAGGCGGCTCCATTGCTCGGCGGATTCCGGGGTGCGGCGAATGCAGATGTTCCGGCGCTGTCAGAATTGATTTCGCAGATATCCGTGCTGGCAGCGCGGTTCAGCGAGCAGATTTCCGAAATCGAGCTCAATCCCGTGCTGGTTCACCCCGAGGGCCAGGGCGTCACCATCGTCGATGCGCTGGTGGTGCCGAAGAAGGTCTAAGTCGTCCCTGCGAACGCTGGCTTTCCCGTCTCCCCCTGTGGGAGAAGGGAAGAAAGTCACCGCCCCTTAAAATTCGCGACGCGACGCTCTTCGGTGGCCTTGACGCCTTCCTTGAAATCCTCGGTCGCGCGTAAGCGCGTTTGTTCGGCGAGTTCGTGGGTGGTCGCGGCCATGACGCGGTCGGCGAGGCCAGCGCGCATCGTGGCGCGGGTCGAGAGCAGACCGAGCGGCGAACATTCGGCGATTTCGGACGCAAGCTTCATGGCAGCTGTTCGGACCTGATCCTGCGGCACGCACTCATTGGCGAGGCCCATCCGGTACGCCTCTTCGCCGGTCACCCGGCGGCTGGTGTAGAAAATCAGCTCCGCATTGTTCTTTCCGACCAGTTCGGGAAGCGTCACCGTCAGCCCGAAGCCGGGATGAAATCCGAGCTTGGTGAAATTGGCGGCGAACCGCGCCTCGGGGCAGGTAACGCGAAAATCCGCCGACACTGCGAGGCCCAACCCGCCGCCGATGGCGGCGCCGTGGACCGCCGCGACGATCGGCTTCTTGTTGCGGAAGATGCGCACGGCCTGGATATAGAGATGGCTGATCTGTCCCAGGCCCGACGCCGGATCGGACTTTTCGCGCGCCTCGGCTTCCTGCCGCGCCGGATCGCTGAAATTGGCGCCGGCGCAGAAGGCCTTGCCTTGTGCGGCCAGCACCACCGCGCGGGCCTCCGGATCGTTGTCGATGTCGGTGAGCGCATCCGCGATCTGGTTGATCAGCGATATGTCGAAGAAGTTCAGCGGCGGCCGCTGGATCTCGATCGTAGTGACGTGGCCGGTCTTCTCGACGCCGATATCCGTAAATTTGCTCATGGAGGTCCTCGATTGAGATGATCTTGAATTGGCGCAGTCCAAGGCCCGCGCGCCTAGCGCAGTCCAAGCCCGCGCGCGATGATGCCGCGCAGCACTTCGGTGGTGCCACCTTGAATGGTCAGCTTGGGCGCGGTCTTGATTGCGAATGACAGCTGATTTTCCAGCGTCTCGTGGTTGGTTGCGTCGGCATCGACGAAAGCCGCGAGATCGCGAACCCGATGCGGCAATTGCTGCTCCCAGACCGTGCCGATGTCCTTGACGATCGATGCCTCCACCACCGGCTCCTTTCCGGCCTGCAGCATGCCCGCGACCGACACCGACATCCGCCGCATGGTGTGAAGCTGCGCCACCAGCCGCCCGATGCCTTCGGCGCTGCGGGTATCTGGTTTCGATCCCACCGCGCGAACCAGTTCGGTCAGCACATAATAGGTTTCCAGAAAGCGTTCCGGCCCGCTGCGCTCATAGGCGAGTTCACTGGTCGCTTGCTTCCAGGCGCCATCGATTTCGCCCAGTACATGATCGTCGGGCATGAAGGCGTCGGTAAACACCACCTCGTTGAATTCGAATTGGCCGGTGATCTGGCCGATCGGATTTACCTTGATGCCCGGCGTTTTCATGTCGACCAGAAACTGCGTCAGGCCGTGGCGGCGGTTGTCTTTGGTGGGCGGGGAGGTGCGGAATATCGCGATCATGTAATCCGCGATGTGCGCCGACGACGTCCATATCTTGGTGCCGTTGATCAGCCAGCCACCGTCGGTCTTGGTCGCCTTGGTCTTGGCCGCGAACAGATCGGAGCCGGAATTCGGCTCGCTCATGCCGATCGCAAAACAGACCTCGCCGCGGCAGATGCGCGGCAGGATGTCCATCTTGATGTGCTCGGGCGCGTATTTCAGCAGCACCGGGCCGCTCTGCCGGTCGGCGACGAAGAAACGCCGCGTCGGCGCGTTGGCGACGCGCATTTCCTCGGTCACTACATAGCGCTCGAGGAATGAACGTTCGTGGCCGCCATATTTCTTCGGCCACGTCATGCCGAGCCAGCCGCGTTCGCCGACCCGGCGGCTGAATTCCGGCGCGTCGGTGTCTTCGCGATTGGGCTTGTGCGGATCGAAGGTGCCAGCGGCGATTTCATCGGCGAGAAATGCGCGCACTTCCCTGCGCAGCTTTTCGCATTCGGGCGGCAGGCGGATCGGATCGAAACGGAGGGCTGCGGTCATTTTTTAGTCTCGACTTTCGTGCGGGCGAATTTCGTCAGATATCAGCGCGACGCCACCAGCGGCCACAATTCGTCGGCGCCGCGCGCGGCGACCATCTTGCCGAGCTCCACCGCCCAGTAGCTCTCAGAACCGAAATCGTCGCGCCAGGCCAGGGCGCGCAGGGTGTAGCGATGCAGGATGTGCTCAATCGTAAAGCCGATCGCGCCATGTACCTGATGCGCAATCGCTGCACCCTTTTCGGCGGCTTCCGAACAGCGGATTTTCGCCGATGCCGCTTCGAGAAACACCGCATCATCGAATGATTTGCTGTTAGCGATGGCATCCGCGGCCGAGCTTGCGGCTGCGAGTGCGGCCGCGGCCTCTCCGGCGAGTTTCGCCAGATTGTGCTGCACCGCCTGGAATTTCGAGATCTTTTTTTCGAACGCGACGCGCTCGTTTGAGTAACGCACGCTGATATCGAGCACCGACTCAAGCGCACCGGCAATCTGCAGGCTTCGCGCCACCCCGCCCATCAGCATCAGCACGTTCTGATCGAAGCCCTTCGGCGATGGCTTGATCGCGATGGGCTGGACGTTGGTGAGCGTGACGGTATCGTTGGCGTCGCTGGCGAGATTGAGGCCCGCCTCGATCCGGCAAGCTGCCGCATCGACCAG
>Ga0208990_1000274_pt1 | contig 11493 bp, 10 predicted proteins | sample MedBloCARef_M3_FD_187854 | JGI IMG/M metagenome (GOLD analysis project Ga0208990, IMG submission 187854) | Forest soil microbial communities from El Dorado National Forest, California, USA - Mediterranean Blodgett CA Ref_M3 (SPAdes) (version 2) | ecosystem: Environmental > Terrestrial > Soil >...
CTCCCATTCGTGCAGCGACCCGTTCGAGCCGTGGATCAGCACCAGCGGGATGCCGTCGGGATTGCCCTGGTCGCGCACATGGGCGCGCACGCCGCCGACATCGATGAACTTCGAGCGGTCGTTGGCATAGCGCGCGATCAAGGTCTCCGCCGGCAGGCTGGGCGAATAGGCCCACAGCGCCACGCCGACCAGGACGCCCGCGGCGAACAGCAGGTAGAGCGGCCAGCGCCGGCGCGGCGCCTCGCCCCTACGGCGGCGCGGCGGCATCGCCGTCCTTCTTCGCAATGACGTCGACGCTCAGGGGCTTCTCGACGCCGTGCAGCTTGAACGTCGGAATCGGTTTGGGATCGAGGATGCCGGCCTCGATCATCTTGGCCAGGATCGCCTGGTTGAGATCGTTGGTGACGAGCAGGCGGTCTTCCAGGCGGCTCACGAACACGAACAGCTCGAAGTCGAGGCCGCTGGGCGTGATGCGCTCGAAGCGCACGATCGGCGCGGGCACGCGCAGCACGCGCGGATGGCCGAGTGCCGTCTCGCGCAGCAGGGCTTCCATCGCCGGGACGTCGGTCGCCAGCCCGACGGTGAGCTTGATCTCGACCCGGCTCGACGTGTCGGCATAGGTGCGGTTCACCACCGGATTCTGCAGGAACATGCTGTTCGGCATGATGACATGGGTGCGCTGGAAGGTTTCCATCTCGGTGGCGCGGATGTTGATGCGCCGGACGAAGCCTTCGTGACCCGCGACATTGACCCAGTCGCCCGCCTTGATCGGCCGCTCGACCAGCAGGATGACGCCCGAGATCACGTTGTTGGCGATGTTCTGCAGGCCCAGGCCGATGCCGACCGAGAGCGCGCCCAGCACGATGGCGAGGTTGGTGAAGTCCACGCCCAGCACGCCGATGCCGATCACCAGCGCCAGCAGGACGCCCACGTAGTTGAGGCCGGCGTCGATCGATTGACGGAGCGGCATCGGCGCGTCGACGGTCGGCAGCACGCGGTCGCGCACGACGGTGCGCACCAGGCGGGCGATCGCCATGCAGACCACGAAGGCCACGATCGCCATGCCGACATTGCCGAGCGAGATGGTGACGCCGCCCACCTTCACGCCGCGCATCAGCTGGCCCGCCCCGTCGACGATGGCGTCGGTGTCGACGCTCCACGCCGCGGGAATGCCGACGGCCAGCAGCAGGACCAGGAACAGGTCGAACACCAGCATCAGCAGGTGCTGGCCGCGCAGGGTCGAGTCGGGCGCGAGGCCGAGGCGATGGCGCACCCATCGACCGGGCGGCGTGTCGGGCGCGGCGGCCTCCTCAAGGAGGTCGGCCATCAGGCGATGCGCCAGCACCACGATCGTGATCATGAGCGCCGTGCTGAAGATCGCGTTGTGCAGATGGGCGGCCAGGGTGGCATAGCCCAGCAGCGCGAAGGGGATGGCCGACAGCACCAGGACGCTCAGCAGCAGCCGCGTGATCGACCACCAGGTGCCCCAGATCATGCGCGGATGGCCCGGCTCCATGCCCGGACTTGAGCCCGGGGCCGGTGCGGCATGCCAGGCGCGGTTGCTGAGCGTCGGCAGGGCGAGGACCGCCACGACGGTGGCGATCACCAGGGCGCCCAGCGAGGCAAGCGCGCTGCGGTCGCCGGCGCCGCGCGTCAGGACGACATAGACGAACTCGATGCTGAGCCCGACCGCCATCAGGCGGCGCACGGCCCGTGACAGTTCGTGGGCGCTTTCGGTCGAGAACGGCAGCACCCGCCAGGCCGGCCGGCGCGGCGACAGCGCCGTGGCGGTGAGCCCGACCACCAGCAGGAAGATGATCACGCGGACGATGAGGTCCGGCACCAGCACGTCGATCGGCGCCGGCGGCGCGGTCGCGGTCAAAAGCTTGCCGACCAGCCAGACGGCCAGAATCGGTACCAGCACCAGGCCGACGCCGTCGACCGCCGCGGCGATGGTGCGGTCGCGCTGACCCGGCTCGGCCGCATCGCCGCGCCCGAAGCGCCGGCGCAGGAAGCGGCCCAACCACCACAGCAGCACGGTCACGACCGCCCAGACTGCGAGCGACGTGAGGTCCTGGTCGCCCGAGCCCAGGGCGCTCAAGCCCTCATGGCCCCACGCCGTGACCGCGGCGGAGAGCGTCTGCACCGCCGTCCTGAACTGCGGCCCGAGCTGGCGCCAGACGTCGGGCGACAGCGGCGAGAGGTCCCGGTGCAGCAGGGCGTCGAGCATGACCTGGCCGCGCAGCTTGGTCAGGCGCTCGGTCAGCTGGTCGGTGCGGGCGATGATCACCTCGCACTGCTTGACCTGGCTCTCGCTGACGGCCGCCAGGTCGGACAGCCGGGCGCGATCGGCCTTCACCGCGTCGGTTTCCGGCACCGCCTCGCCGCCCGGCTTCACTTCGAGCGGCGCTAAAAGCTTCTTGGTGTCGGCGAGGTCGTTGCGGGCGATGGCGGCGGCGGCGCTCGCCGCGGCGCGCACGTCGGCCACCTGCTCGCGCAGCGCATCGATCTCGGCCGGCAGCAGGTTGGCCTGCTCGGCCCGCGTGGCGACACGGTCGAGCTGGCGGGTCCAGACGTCGATCAGCTGGGCAAACGGCCGCTGCGGCGGCGACGCGGGCTGGCCGAACGCCGCGCCGGCGCCGACGAGCAGCAACAGAAGCCAGGCCAGGCGGGGGAAATAGGGCATTTCGTTCTTGTTTGTCCTGACGAACCCGCGAGGAACCACCGTCTACCACGGTCCCCGCGGGCCCGTCTTGTCGCCCAAGGAGGCCGAAAATAGGGCGACTTTTTCGTTACACTCGAACTGCCGCCGCTTGGCCGTTGACAGGGCCCCGGTGACGGGGAACCTTGCGGCGCGAAACAGGAAAAGCGGGGGAAGCGGCATGGCCGAGGGGCAGAGCGCGGTGGGCGAAGTACGTGTAAAGCCCGATCGTCTGCACGCTTTCGCCATGGCGATCTGCCGGGCCGACGGCAGCTCGGACGAGGAGGCCCGCCTGGTCGCCGACCATCTGGTGCTGGCCAACCTGTTCGGCCACGACAGCCACGGCGTCGGCATGATCCCGCATTACATCCAGAACACCATGACGGGCGCCTGTGTCCGTAACCATCATGCAAAGATTTTGCGCGATAATGGCGCTGTAATTGTGATCGACGGCGGCGCGGGCTACGGTCAGGTCGTCGCCAAGGAGGCCATGGATATCGGCATCGACCGCGCTAAAAAGCACGGCGTCTGCGTCGTCGGCCTCACCAACGCCCACCACATCGGACGCATCGGCCACTGGGGCGAGCAGTGCGCGCGGGCCGGCATGGTGAGCACGCACTGGGTGAACGTGCACGGACACAAGTCGATGGTGGCGCCGTTCGGCGGCGCCGAGCCGCGCTTCACCACCAATCCCTACTGCACCGCCGTGCCGCGCAAGGGCAAGGAGCCGATCGTGCTCGACTTCGCCACCAGCCAGGTGGCGGCGGGCAAGGTGCGCGTGGCCAACAACAAGAAGGTGCAGATGGAGGAGGGCCTGCTGATCGACGCGGCCGGCCATCCCACCACCGATCCCGGCGTGCTGTACAATCCGCCCTACGGCGCCATCCTGCCGTTCGGCCTGCACAAGGGCGGCGGGCTTGCCGTGATCTGCGATCTGCTGGCCGGTGCGCTGACCGGCGGGCGCACCCACAGCCCGCGCACCATCAAGGCCGGCACCGACATCATCAACAACATGCTGTCGATCATCATCGACCCGGCGTCGATGGGCGGCACCGAGTTCTTCGAGGACGAGGTCGAGACCTTCATCACCTGGGTGAAGTCGGCCAGGCCGCAGGCCGGCGTGCCCGAGGTGCTGGCGCCGGGCGAGCCCGAACGCGCGCGCCGGGTCGACCGCGAGAAGAACGGCGTGCCCATCGACACCACGACCTGGCAGCAGCTTTTGGACATTGCGCGCAAGGTACGACTGAACGACACCGACATTCCGAGCATGGCCGGCGCCTGACGGCCCGGCACAGGAGACCGACATGGCCAAGATGAAGCTCTACTACTCACCCTCGTCGCCCTATGCCCGCAAGGTGCGGGCGGTGGCGATCGAGACCGGCCTCGACAAGAAACTCGATATGGTCAACGTCGCGCTGACGCCGGTGGCGCCCAACCCCGACGTCGACAAGCACAACCCGATCGGCAAGATCCCGGCCCTGTCGGTCAAGGGCATGGACCTCTTCGACTCGCCGGTAATCTGCGAATATCTCGACAGCCAGCACAAGCGCCGCAAGCTCCTGCCGCGCAAGGGCCGCGAGCGCTGGGTGGCGTTGCGCCTGCAGGCGATGGGCGACGGCCTGCTCGATGCCGCGCTGCTGGCGCGCTACGAGGGCTTCCTCAGGCCCGAGGACAAGCGCTGGCCCGACTGGACCAAGGGCCAGGTCAAGAAGATCGACGGCGTGCTCGACCAGCTCGAGGCCGAGACCAAGTCGCTCAAGGGCAAGCCGACCCTGGGCACGATCACGGTCGGTTGCGCGCTGGGCTATCTGGATTTCCGCTTTGGCGATCACAACTGGCGCGCCAAGCGGCCCAAGCTCGCCAAGTGGTTCACGACCTTCTCCAAGCTGCCGTCGATGAAGACGACGGCGCCGCCGCCCACTTAAGCAAAGCGGCGTGACGGCCGACGAGATCATCGCGCGCCTCGGCCTGAAGCCGCATCCCGAGGGCGGCCACTATGTCCAGACGTTCCGCGCGCCCGAAGGTACGGCGATCTACTTCCTGCTGAAGGGTGGCGAACGCTCGCACTGGCACAAAGTCACCAATGCCGACGAGATCTGGCATCACTATGCCGGCGCGCCGCTGGAATTGTCGCTGAGCGAGGACGGCAAGAGCCTGCGCCATGTGCGGCTCGGCAAGGACTTCGGCGTCGGCGAGCAGCCTCAGGCCGTGGTGCCGCGCCAGGTCTGGCAAGCCGCGCGCTCGCTCGGCGCTTGGACGCTGGTCGGCTGCACGGTGTCGCCGGCCTTCGAGTTCTCCAATTTCGAGCTAGCGCCGCCCGGTTGGCGACCACAGCTCGCGTGAAGCGAGGGTGGCGCCGACGGTCACCAGCGCTGCGGCAATCAGCAGCGTGCCGGTCGGCTCGGCGAGGCCGCACACGATCAGCAGCGCGGTCGAGAGGATCGGCGTGGCGTAGGAGAGGGCACCCAGGGCGCGGATGTCGCCGCGCTTGACGGCATGGTCCCACAGATAGAACGCGGCGCCCGCGGGGCCCAGGCCAAGCGCCAGCACGGCGAGCCACGCCGTCGTCGAGGCCGGCCACACCGTGCGCTCGAACACCAGATGGCAGCCGAGCGACAGCACCGCCGATGCCGCGCAGAAGGCCGCGATGGCGTCGGTCGGCGTCTCGCCGAAGCGGCGCGACAGCACGGAGTAGAGCGACCAGGTGAAGGCGCAGCCCAGCGCCAGCACATAACCCAGCGCATAGGCGCCGGTGAGGCTGAGCCCCCGGCCGAACGCCAGCAGCACGACGCCGGCGAAACCCAGCAACGCGCCTAACAAATGCGGCCAGCCCAGGCGCTCGCCGGCAAGCGGCGCCGACAGCAGCACGATCAACAGCGGCCACAGGTAGTTCACAAGATTGGCCTCGGCCGGCGGGGCGAGCTGCAGGGCGGCGAAATAGAGCGCGTGGTAGCCGAACAGGCCGCCGACGCCCAGCAGCCATACGCGCGGCGGCCAGCCCAAAAGCCCCGCCCAGCCGACGCCGCGGGTGAGCGCCCGCACGATGCCGATCGAGGCACCGACCGCGAACGTCATGGCAACCATCTGGAACGGCGGAATGGGACCGGCCGTTACCGACAACGCCGCCAAGGCGCCCCACAGCGCGATGGCGCAGAAGCCCGCCGCCATCGCGCGGCGACGGTCGACGTCGATAATCGTCATAACCGCCGCATAGAGATTGCCGGTGGTCTTGTCGAGCGGGGCTTGTCGGGCGGGTGCGTGGGTCGTCTTTCATGGTTACGATAAGGTTGCAGCGGAGACTTCATGTTCGTTCGGCCGACCAATCCGGTGAGTCATCGTCTGGCGCGCCTGGCCTTCATCACGGCCGGCGTGGCGGCACTGGTCGTCGCCTCGGCCGGGCCGCTCCACCGTTACGTCGGGCTAGACGTCGAAGCGGACTTCGCGGTCTTTCGCTACGGCTTCTACCTCGCCGTCGCCGCGGTGGCCCTGGGCTTGGCCACCATCGTGCCGACGCGGCCCGGCGATCGCCGGCGCGGCTTCGTGGCGGCGCTGCTCGCCATCGTGATCGGCGCGGCCGCCGCCTATACGCCGCTCGACTGGTTCCTGCGCGCCCAGCGATCGCCCGAGATCAACGACATCTCGACCGACATCGCCACTCCGCCGGCGCTGGTCGTCACCCTGCAATTGCGCCGCGGCGCGCCCAATCCGCCGGCCTATCCCGGCGCCAGCGCCGGCGTGCTGCAGCGCGCCGCCTATCCCGACATCGTGCCGGTCATCCTGCCGGTGCCGCCGGCCGAGGCGTTCAAGCGCGTCGACGCCGTGGCGACGGCGATGGACTGGGACGTCGTCGCGCGCGCGCCGGCCGACGGGCGCCTGGAAGCCATCGCCATCAGCGAATGGTTCGGCTTTCGCGACGACATCGTGGTGCGCATCCGCCCCGAGGGTACGGGCAGCCGCGTCGACATCCGCTCCAAGAGCCGTGTCGGCGAGTCCGATCTCGGCGTCAACGCGCGGCGCATCCGCGACTTCATCGCGCGGTTGAAGGCGGAGAAGTAGGCTGCGGTCCGCTTAGAGGCCAAGCGGCAACGTAAACCTGAACGTCGTGCCCGTGGCGCTGGTCTCGGCGAGCGCGATGTCGCCACCGTGGATGCGCACCAGGTCGCGGGCGATGGCGAGGCCCAGCCCGGCGCCGCCGGCGCGTCCGCCCGTGGCGAAGGGGCGGAAGATCTGGGCCGCCACCGCCTGCGGCACGCCGGGGCCGTTGTCGGCGACGTCGACCTCGAAATAGCCGCCGTTGGCGTGCGAACGCACGGTGACCTCGGTGGCGCCGGCTTCGAAGGCGTTGCGGCCGAGATTGACGAACACGCGGTAGAGCAGGTCGCGATCGGCGCGCACCGGCCGGTCCTCGCTGCACTCGTTGATCCAGTGCCGCACGACGTTGGGATTGCTGTCCTCGCCCTGTTCCTGCAGTGCGACACCGACCTCGTCGACCAGGTCGGCGAGCTCGATGTCGGCGATCCGGGGCGTCGGCCGGTCGCGCACATACTCGATGGCGTCGCTGGCCAGACGCGCCGCCCGGTCGATGGTGTTGAGGATGGTCGGCGCCAGCGCGCGCGTGCGCTGGTCGTCGCTGCGCGCCAGCCGGTCGGACAAGAGCCGCGCCGTCGACAGCATGTTGCGCAGATCGTGATTGATCTTGTTGGTCGCAGCCCCAATCTCGGCCAGCCGGGACTTTTGCCGGAGCGACGCGCGCAGCTCGCGCTGCAGGTTCTGGAACTCGCGGTCGACGACGCCGATCTCGTCGTTGCGTTTGGTCGGCGGTCGCCCGGTTCCCGGCTCCTCGGGTTCGCGCCGGAATGCCGTCATGTCGGCCGACAGATCCTGCAGCGGCCGGATGACCAGCCAGCGCAGCGCCAGATAGAGCAGGAAGGCGGTGAACAGCGCGATGATGATGGAGAGCACCAGGATGCGCGTGGCGTAGCTGTACATCGCGATGCGCATCGGCAGCTCGTCGACGATGATCCACACCATGGCATGCGGCAGGCGCATCGATTCGCCGCCGACGCGGATGTAGCGCGCGCCGTCATGCGACATCGCCGCCAGCGCGTCCCAGATCAGCGTGAACATGCCCTCTTCCTTGAGGTTGTAGCTCGGCATGCTGGGACGCGGCTCGATGGTCATCAGGGCGCGCTTGGGCTTGTTGGGCTCGACCAGCACCACGGTGTCGACGCGCGCGTTGTTGAGCAGGGCGCGCTTGACCTCCTCGGTCACCATGTTGTCGGGCGTGGCGTCGAGCGCCAGCGCCGCCAGGGTGCCGCTTTCGATCAGCTGGTAGAGATAGACCATGCGGAAGCGGGCGATCGAGGGCAGGAAGAGCAGGATCTCGGCCGTCATCACCGCGGCGATCACCATCCCCAGGATGCGCGCCGAGAGGCCGAAGGTGAGGTTTCGGCGACGCAGGGGGCGGACCGATTCGGCCTGAAGGGTGACATCGGCGGTCATCGTCCAAGTCTATCGAAGTCCTGGCCGCCGGCCTGGTACTCGGGCGCGGCGACGTCGAGGGCGCGCAGCAGCCCAGCCTGCGGCGCGAGGAAGGACACGCCGCCGGCGAACTTGCCCCACTCTGCTCCCAAGTTGTTGTACTGTACTTTGAATTCGCTAATGGAATCTTGGGTCGGAATGACAATCGGCAAATTGATGTAGCCGATATTGAGCGGTTGTCCATCGAGGTACTGGGCACCCTCGTTTGCGAAAGAGCCACCCACCTGGTAATTGCCCCAGCTAAATGGATTCTGGCCTACCGGGGTGCCGCCGGCCCCACCCTGTGCAATTGCCGCTGGGGAGATGGTAATCAGGTTGAAAATGTTGCGCCCGTTCAGAGGCAGCTCGTTCGCTTTGCGCTCCTCGACAACTTGGCCGAGCGAGGAGGTTTCCGGCTGTAATAAAGATGTTTCGCCGGTTACCTCGATACTCTGAGTTACTTCGCCCACCTGCATGGTCAGGTCGACGCGCGAGGTTTGCTGCACCTCTACGACGACCTCCGAACGAGTGGTGTGCTTGAAACCTGGCTTCTCGACATCAATTTTGTACCGGCCCGGGTTTAGATTCACGAAGGAGTAAAACCCCTCATTTCCAGTCGATTGGGTTCGCTTTTCCGATGTGCCGAGGTTCGTCAGTGTGACCTGGGCATCGGCGATTGCGGCTCCCGAAGCATCCGTGACGGACCCGTTGACCGTGCCATACGCCGATTGAGCCCGCGACGGCGGGCTGACCACGACGAGGCAAGCGACACAGAACGAGAGCCCCAAGGCAAACGCCACAAGAGACTTGGTATGTGTTTTTTTCATGATCTGCGCTCCTTACCCCCAACTTTGGTCCCGCCGGGTACTAAAACTCCAGAGGTGGGACATACTCCTCCGCGAGCTCCGCACTGGGAGCTTTTTTTGCGACACAACTCCTCGACATTTTTCCGGATCTACCTACTGTTACGAACCCGTGAATGGATATGTACCAGCCTGAGTGCGCAGCGGGAAACGAAAGCGGGAAAAGGAGCAGAGGAATGCCGGCCCAGACGAAAGCCCTGCGTCTAGCGTCCAACGTTAGAATTCCAGTAGGGACTTTCGGACTCTAAGGATGATTCACTTCGTTACGAAGGAGCGCGTAGAGGAACGGTTTGCTCGTTGGTTTCCGGCTGCCGCCACGCGGCTCGACCGTAACAAACACCGCGTCGATCTCCGCCAGCTGTTTGGGATCGTCGAAGCGCATCACCCATCGGTGATTGGTTTCGTTGTCCATGTATAGAATGCCCAAATTCAAGGGCAGCGCCTGCTCTCCCTGCGCCGTCTCCTTCTGGCCCCATACCTGGAACGTGTTGGCGTTCACTACGCCGCGCTGGCGATCGAGATCGAACGCGTAGAAGATGAGAGACTTACCCTGGGTGTAAAAGACCCGACCGAAGGGTTTCTTCGTGCGGCTGCCGCTATCAACATCGAAAACATCCGCAATATAAAGCTTCCTCGCCCCCATCAGTTCGCGGATGTCCCGGTCGGAAGCGAGATACTGTTCCGAGTCTTGGAGCCTGCGTTCCTGATCCCGGTTGATTGCCGTTAGGTCGTCAATTCTCGCTTCGAGCGAACTGGTCCTGATCAATACTCTTTCGCGCTCGGCCCGCAGGCTTGCGAGTTCGGTTCGAACATTCTGATAAGCCTGGTTCGCGTCTTGAAGCTGGGCGTTCAGAGTGTCGCGTTGTTGCGAGATCTCATGTAACTTTCCGCCGGACTGGGTGTTGGCTGCCATGAGTTCGTTCGAATGCTCTTCAGTCTCACGCAACGCCGATCGCAATTTCGAGAGTTCTCGTTCCTCCCGTGAGCTTTGTTCCTGCAATTGCGCGAGCCTTGCGGACTGGGCTGCGAGCAGTTCGTCGGCCGACTTCTTTTCGGCCGCAAGCTTCTGGAGCCGCTCATCGGGAGACACCGGGGCCGGACTGGCGGCGCCCTGGGCTCGAAACCCCAGGCGATAGGCTTGGAACCCGACTGCGACTACGATGCATGCCGCGAGCGCGGCTTGCGCAAGAGAATTAGCGATGATTCGGCGCAAAACAGGGTGCGGTGCGGCAGTCCCTACAGGCACGTTCCGATCGAGAACGGGTCGCTGGGCTGTCCGCACACGTGCGAGCAATTTCTTCAGAGTTGCTTTCTCGTCCCCGCTTCCCTGCGCTAGCCGATCGGTGTAAGCGTCCGCGATTGTGGGAATTCCCTCTGTCGCCAGAATGTGGTATTGGTGAGCGACCTCGCGGCATTCCTCGCAATGGTCCAAATGCGAATTCAACTCGGACCACTCCAGCGGTGTGAGGGTGCCGGAGCTTGCCAGAGCATTGAGCTCCCTGAATTTCTCGTGGTATTCCCGACTCTTCTGGCCGTCTAGCATTGCTTAGTTCCCCGAAGCCTCTGGACGAAGGCGCTTTTTCTTAACCGTTCCAGACCACGATAGAAGTGGTGACGGCTGTTTCCCAATGGCTGATTGAGCTTTTTGCTGATCTCACGCAAATCCAATCCCTCGAAATAAAACAATTCAAGCGTCAAGCGCTGCATCTCGGGTAGCTGCTCGAAGGCTCTCTCGAGCTGCACCCGGTTGAGCTTGGCGCCGATCTCCCGGTCCAGATCGGTCTCCCCCATTAGAGTATCGCCGAGAGCGCCGATGTCTGTACCAGCATAAAAGCCTCTGCGTGTCAGGTGCGACTTCCTGTCGAGTGCCCGGTGAAGCGCAATTTGAATAATCCAATTCTTCGCACTTCCCTTTGAACCATCAAAAAGCAGCGATTTCTTGTACAGGTAGAAAAATGCTTCCTGGACGACATCCTCGGCCTCGCCGCTATCGCGGACGATGCCTCGTGCAATGGCGAGCACAAGGCGGGCGTAACGGCCAAAGAGAATCTCCAATGCGGCCGAATCATTAGACTGCAGACGAGCCATCACCTCCTCATCGCTCGGAGAGCGGTCTCCGGCAGCTTTTGGCGCCGGGGCAGAAAGTTCCTGGCTCGGACTCCAAGCGATGGGAAATGTGAGCGCGCGTCCTTGCGGCGGAGAACTCATGCGTAGCTCTCAATTCCGCGGCATAACGCTGCACCTTCAGCGAGACACCCCGTGCACCGGCGCACCCCCCCGGGCAAGCTCCGATGCTTTTCGAAACATACACCCTTGCCGGCCCAATGAGAAGATTTTTAGATGCTAGCCAGCAGTTTTAATTCTTCGAGGAACTCTCACTCCGCTGGTACAAAAACCCATTAACGCGCG
>Ga0208990_1000279_pt1 | contig 11451 bp, 13 predicted proteins | sample MedBloCARef_M3_FD_187854 | JGI IMG/M metagenome (GOLD analysis project Ga0208990, IMG submission 187854) | Forest soil microbial communities from El Dorado National Forest, California, USA - Mediterranean Blodgett CA Ref_M3 (SPAdes) (version 2) | ecosystem: Environmental > Terrestrial > Soil >...
CGATCGGTGGCTTGGACTCTCGCCGTGGGGGTTCATCGTGTTCGTGTTGCTGGGCTTCGCTGCAGGCATCCTCAATCTGATGCGAGCAGCCGGAGTCGCGGCGAATTCCGACGACCGCGCACCCTGACGGCGCGCGACGCCGGAGATGATGACCTCGAGAAGGGACCGCTGCGGCCATGGCCGATCCGATCCATCAATTCAAGATCGACGAGCTTTTTCCGGTCGTAAAGATCGCCGGGCAACAGATCCACTTTACCAACTCGGCATTCTACATGGCGCTCGCGGTCGTCCTGACCGCGGCCCTGATGCTCGGCCCCACGGCGGGGCGGCGCCTGGTGCCGACGCGCATGCAGTCGCTCGCCGAAATGTCCTACGAATTCATCGCCAATACGATCAGAAGCACCACCGGCGAGCAGGGCCTCAAGTTCTTCCCGCTGGTGTTTTCGCTGTTCATGTTCATTCTCGTCTCCAACGTGATCGGGCTGATCCCCTTCACGTTCACGGTGTCGAGCCACATCATCGTCACCGCGTCGCTCGCTTTGCTGGTGTTCTTCACCGTCATCGTCTACGGCTTCTGGAAGAACGGCTTCGGCTTCCTCAGGCTGTTCGTGCCGCGCGGAATTCCGATCTACATCATGCCGCTGATCGTGGTCATCGAGCTCCTGTCGTTCCTGTCGCGCCCGATCTCGCACAGCGTGCGACTGTTCGCCAACATGCTGGCGGGTCACATCACGCTCAAGCTGGTGGCGAGCTTCGTCACCATGATCGGTGCGTTCGGGTATCTCGGCTGGCTCGGCGCCACGCTGCCGCTGGCCTTCACGGTTGCGCTGACCGCGCTCGAATTGCTGGTCGCATGCCTGCAAGCCTATGTGTTCACCATTCTGACTTGCATCTATCTCAACGATGCGATTCATCCCGGACACTGAGCGCGCAAGTCCTTCATTCCCTCTCCTCAATCCAGCCTCTCTCGAAAGGAGTTTCACCATGGATCCCCTCGCAGCCAAGTTCCTGGGCGCCGGCCTCGCCTGCATCGGCATGGGCGGCGCGGCCATCGGCGTCGCGACCATTTTCGGCCAGTTCCTCGCCGGAGCGTTGCGCAACCCGTCCGCGGCGGCGGGCCAGACGACGACCCTGTATCTCGGCTTCGCGCTCGCGGAAGCGTTCGGCATCTTCTCGCTGCTGATCGCGCTTCTCCTCCTGTTCGTTCTCTGAGGCGTCGGCGGATGACCTCCGCCGCACGTCAGGGAGTGGCCGATGGCCGCTGAAAAAACCACCGCCCATAGCGAAGCGCCGGGCGCCGCCCACAGCGCCGTGTTCCCGCCGTTCGAGCGCGAAACCTTCCCGTCGCAGATCTTCTGGCTGGCGATCTGCTTCGTCGCGCTCTATTTGATCACGGCGAGGCTGGTGCAGCCGCGGGTCGGCGGGATCATCGAGAACCGGAAGAGCCGCATTGCCGGCGATCTCGCCGAGGCGGAACGCTTCAAGCGCGAGGCCGACGCCGCCATGGCGGCCTATGAGAAGGCGCTCGCGGAAGCGCGCGCCCGTGCCCAGGCGATCGCGACCGAGACCCGCGACAAGCTGCAAGCCGAGGCGGAGCGCAATCGCAGGATTCTCGAAGACCAGCTCAACGCTCAGCTCGCCCAGGCCGAAAAGGCGATCGCGGCCACCAAGGCTGCCGCCATGGCGAATGTGCGCGAGATCGCCGTCGAGGCGGCGGTCGCGATCGTGGCCCGGCTTACCGGCGTAACCGCATCGGAGACCGCGGCGGCTGCGGCGGTCGACGCCGCGCTCAAGCGTCAAGGAACGTGACATGTCCTTCGACTCCGAACTGATCGCCGAGCTCTGGGTCGCGGTCGCATTCGTGATCTTTCTCGCCGTGCTGGCCAAACTGGGCGTGCACCGCATGATCCTGGGCGCGCTCGACGCCCGCAGCGCCCGCATCAAGGCCGAGCTCGACGAAGCCAGGCGCGTGCGCGACGAGGCCCAGGCGTTGCTCGCCGCCTATCAGCGCAAGCGCGCCGAGGCGGATCGCGAGGCCGACGCCATTCTGGTCGCCGCCAAGCAGGAAGCCGAGCGCCTGGCGGCGGAGGCCAAGGCCAAGATCGAGGAATTCGTCGTCCGCCGGACCAAGATGGCGGAGACCAAGATCGCCCAGGCCGAGGCGCAGGCGCTCGCCGACGTGCGCGACGCCGCCGCTGAAGCGGCCGTCGGGGCGGCGGAACGAATCCTGGCCGAGACCACCAAGGGCAAGGTCGGCGAAAACCTGCTCGCGCAGGGCATCCGGGACCTGAAGTCCAAGCTGAATTAGCGCTCCGGCGGACGCCGGCGGGGGATTGCTGCCCGGCACGCCGGATTGAGGGCCAAAGCGGTATTATTCTGCCTGAATTGCGTCGCGGGCTTGTTGTTGCGGCCCCCGCCTACCTATGCTCATCGACGATTCGCGCCGTCTGGAACCGCCAATGTGCCCGCCGGCCACCGCGGACTCATTTGTGCCACGTCCTTGCGTTCATGTCGGCGGTCTGATTTCCGGTTGCGTCGCCCCGTTGCGTCAACCTTGTTGCGTGCGGGTTGCATTGATGAGTGCGCGGCATTGCGCCAATCGGTCGCTCGGGGGAGCCAGTGGTCATCTTCGATTGCAACGGGGTTCTGGTCGACGGCGAGCAAATCTCGGCCGCGGTCGCCGCCGAGGAGTTCACGCGCGCCGGCATACCGATGAGCCCTCAACTCGTTGCCCGCTTCTTCACGGGGCGACGCGTCACCGACATGATCGCCGACATCGAAACCGCAACCGGCCGCAAGCTGCCCGCCAATTTTGCGGGTGTTCTGGCGGCGGCCACGCTGCGCCGCATTCGTGACGAGTTGCGCGCGACGCCGCACGCCGCCTATGCGTTGACCTGGCTGCGCGGGCCGAAATGCGTCGCGTCCTCGACCTCGCTCGAGCGCATCCGGGTGAGCCTGGAGACCGCCGGCCTGCTGCGCTTTTTCGAGCCGAACCTGTTCTCGGCCAGCGACGTGCCGCACGGCAAGCCCGCGCCCGATCTGTTCCTGCACGCGGCCGCCCAGATGGGCATCCAGGCGAGCGACTGCATCGTGGTGGAAGATTCGCCCGTGGGCGTGGCGGCGGCGGTCGCGGCCGGCATGACGCCGGTCGGCTTCGTCGGCGGCAGCCATGTTCAATCGCAATTGCCGGCCCAGCTCACGGCGGCAGGCGCCCGCACGGTGATCGCCGACATGCGCGTGCTCAAGAGCACCATCGTGGCGCTGCGCGGCTGGTGAACCGCTGGAGCGCGATGACGTTCCTTCGAATCGTCATCCCGCTCCAGCTTAATGTTGGCGCATGATCTTTTCCGAAAACCGGCGCCCGCTTTTCGGGATCATGCTCCATTACCGGTTCGGTTTCGACGGCGGCCTGGCGGGTTTCTTTTTCTCCATCGCCGCGCCTTCAGGATCGAAGCCGACGTAAATCACGTATTGGTCGAAGTCCTTGCTCGACGGCATCGGGACCGTCAGGTCTTCCTCGATCTGGGTGAACAGAACATTGGGCTGGCCGGGCGGCATCGTCACCGGCACGGAATAGAACCTGGTCCAGATCGTCTTGGGCTCGAGCCCCTCCTTCACGACGGCCAGACGCATCGGTAGCGTGACCGGACCCGATATGCCGGCCGGCCCGACAATGACACGGCCCTGAATGCCGACTTTCATCGTCACGTTCGCGCCGCGTAGCGCGCACTCCCGCGCGGTTTTCACGAAACTCGCCTGGAAGCGCAGCGATAATGCGTTCGAGCCGCTCTCCTGCGCCGACTGCGCGAAAGTGGAAGCGCCCTGGCGGATCTCGACCGTCGGGCAATCGAGCTCGGGCGGCGGCGGCGCGCCGGCGCCCTCCGCGACGGTGGTCGATGGCGTTCCAAGCAGGAGATTGTTGAACCGGTCGCTGAAAGAAGAGGACGACGATCCGGTCGCGCCGGCCGGCGAGGGCTTCGAGCCGAGCAGGGCGTCGTAGGACGAACAGCCGGACAGCAGCACGGCCAGTCCCACGGCCGCCGCCACCCCGCCCCCTCTTGGTCGACTCCCAACCCGCATCGTTCCGTCCGTCTATGTGGCCGCCGGAGTTATATCAGCCCGACCGTGGCAGACCCAAGGCCGCGGCGCCGGCCGCTGTTCACGTCCGCATGGCGCGAACACGACCTTAGGGCGCATCGTCCTTGAGGCGTGCAAACAGCACGTGATCCTGCCAGACCCCGTTGATGCACAGATACTGCCGCGCAAAGCCCTCGCGGAGAAAGCCGCACCGCTCGAGCAGACGGATCGAAGCCGTATTGGTCGGGATGCAGGCCGCCTCGACGCGGTGCAACCGCAGCGTCTCGAAACAGAAGGGCAGCACGCCTTTGACGGCGGCGGTCATGTAACCGTTGCGCGCGAAAGGCATGCCCAACCAATAGCCTATGCTGCCGGCCTGCGCGACGCCGCGGCGGACATTCGCGAGCGTGAGGCCGCCGAGCAGCAGATTGTCCTGCTTGCGGAAGATGAAGAAGGCGTAGGATTGATCGGTCCGCCAGTCCTCGGCGTAGCGCTTGAGGCGGCGGCGGAAGGCGGCGCGGGTGAGGTCGTCGGCCGGCCACGACGGCTCCCAGGGGGTGAGAAAATCGCGGCTCGCCGTCCGCAGCGCCGCCCATTCCTCGAATTCGGCCATCTGCGGCAGGCGCAGCGTGACGCCCTGGCCTTCGATGGTCGGCAAGGTCTCGGCAAAAGCGACAGTGCGGAAAAACGCCATACAGTCGACCGGTCCTCAGGCCGCCTTGCGAACAAGCGTCTCGGCAATCGCAGCGGCGCTCTCGAGGCCGGCGGGGCCGAGCGCCGCGACCGCCGGATGGCCGCGCGCGATCAGATCGCGTCCGGCCGCCCGCGCGCTTTCGACCGTGACCGCGTCGATCCGGCTGACGATTTCCGCGAGCGGAATCGGCCGTCCATAGATATGAATATGCCGTGCCAGTTGTTCGGCGCGCGCACTGGAGCTTTCGAGCGCCATCAGGAGGCCGGCCTTCATCTGCGCCTTGACGCGCGCGACCTCGGCGCCGGTGAGGGAGTCCGCGGCGGCGGAAATCTCGCCCACCACGACCCGCATCAGCTCGGGCGCGTCGGCGACGTCGGTTCCGGCATAGAGCCCGAACATACCGGTGTCCGCATAGGCGGCGTGAAAGGCGTAGATCGAGTAGCACAGACCGCGCAGCTCGCGCACCTCCTGGAACAGCCGCGACGACATTCCGCCGCCCAGCACGTTGGTGAAGACCTGGAGGCTGTAGATCGACGGATCGCATTGCGGCACGCCCTCGAGCGCAAGCGCAATATGGACCTGCTCGAGGTCGCGCGGCTCGACCCGCACGCCGCCGCCAAACTTCGCCGGCGGCGGCGGCGCGCTCGCGCTCCCCGTGAAGGCCGCAAACTGGCGCTCCGCTTCCTCGACCACGATGCGATGATCGACGCCGCCCGCGGCGGCGATCACCGTGTTGGGGGCCCGGTAATGACGCGCCAGATAACCCTTGAGCCGCTTGCCGTCGAACGAGCGCACGGTCGCCCGCGTGCCCAGGATCGAGCGGCCGACCGGCTGGTCCGCATAGGCGATCGCCTGCAGATATTCGAAAACCAGATCGTCGGGCGTGTCCTCGACCGCGCCGATCTCCTGGACGATGACGTTCTTCTCGCGCGTGATCTCGTCGGGGTCGAAGGCGGGAGCGGTCAGGATGTCCGCCAGAACGTCGAGGGCGAGCGGCACGTCGGCCTGCAGGGCGCGCGCATAATAGGCCGTCATCTCGATGCCGGTCGCCGCATTGAGGTCGCCGCCGACCGCCTCGATCTCCTCGGCGATCTGACGGGCCGAGCGGCGCTTGGTGCCCTTGAAGGCCATATGCTCGAGAAAATGCGACATGCCATGTTCGTCCGGCTGTTCGTTGCGACTGCCGCAACCGACCCAGACCCCGAGCGAAGCGGTCTGGAGATGCGGCATGGCGTCGGTCACGACGACGAGTCCGGAGGCGAGACGGCTAACCTCGACGCTCATGCGGCTGCTCCTTCGCGCGCTGCGCGGCTGACTTCCAAAACGAATCGCTCGACCGCCGCTTGATCCGGCGGCAGCACCGACATGCGCTCCTTGCGCCGGCCGAGATCCCCGAGCCAGTCCGGCAAGCCCGGCCGCACCCCGCAGGCCGCCTCGACCGCATCGGGGAATTTCGCGGCATGCGCGGTCGACAGCACCACCATCGGCACCGCCGGATCGCGCGTCTCCTTCTCGGCGACCGCGATCGCGACGCCGGTATGCGGATCGATCAGGTTGCCGGTCTCGCGCAACGTGGTGCGGATGGCGGCGGCGGTCTCCGCCTCGCTGGCGCGATCAGCCGTGAAGCGCGCCCGCATGGCCGCCAGCGCCGGACCGGCGACCGAGAAATGGCGCGACTGCGCGAGCGACGCCATGGCGGCGCGCACCGGCTTGGAGTCGCGGCCATAGGCCTCGAACAGCAGGCGCTCGAAATTAGACGAAACCTGAATGTCCATCGAAGGCGAAGCGGTCGCGACCACCTCGCGGATCTCGTAGGTTCCGGTCGCGAGCGTCCGGGCCAGGATGTCGTTGACGTTGGTGGCGACCGTGAGTCGGTCGATCGGCAGCCCCATCTGGGCCGCCACATAGCCGGCGAAGACGTCGCCGAAATTCCCGGTCGGCACCGTGAAGGCGACCTTGCGGTGCGGCGCGCCGAGCGCGACGGCCGCGACGAAGTAATAGACCACCTGAGCCGCGATGCGGGCGAAGTTGATGGAGTTCACGCCCGAGAGGCCGACGCGATCCCGGAACGCATGATGGTTGAACATCTGCTTCACGATCGCCTGGCAGTCGTCGAAATTGCCGTCGATCGCGAGGGCGTGGACATTGGGGTCGGCGGCGCCGGTCATCATGCGCCGCTGCACGTCGGAAATGCGGCCGTTCGGAAACAGCACGACGAGATCGACCTGCGAACGGCCGCGGAACGCCTCGACGGCGGCCCCGCCGGTGTCGCCCGACGTCGCCACCGCGATGGTGGTGCGCTCGCCGCGGACCGCCAGCGCGTGGTCCATCAGCCGCGCCAGGAACTGCATCGCCAGGTCCTTGAAGGCGAGCGTCGGCCCGTGAAAGAGCTCGAGCAGGAAAGTATTGGCGCCGACTTGCGTGAGCGGCGTCACGGCGGGATGACGGAATGTCCCATAGGCTTCGCGCGCCATGCGGGCGAGATCGGAGTCCGCGACCGCGCCGCCGGCGAAAGTCCGCATGATCTCGACCGCAACCTCGGCATAGGGGCGGCCCGCGAAGCCCGCGATGGTCTCGCGATCGAGTCGCGGCCACGTCTCGGGCACATAAAGGCCGCCGTCGCGAGCGAGACCCGCGAGCGTGACCTCCACAAAGCCGAGCGGCGGAGCTTCGCCCCGAGTCGAGATGTAGCGCACCGGATTCGTCCTCGACCGCGCCGCCGTCGCGTCGCGGCACCAGGGCGATCCCGGCGCCCCAAGGGTGGAATAAACCATTGAAATCACAATCGTTAACGCCGGCATCCGGGATCGTGCCGATCTCGCCGGAAGACTAGTCGGAAGGCCCGCCCGGCACAAGAAAGGCTTTGGCCGGAACCCCCTCCGCGGCTAAGTTTCGCGGCGGCGTCCGGCTGCCCAGATCCCGAACCCCACCACCAACACCAAGGCGAGCCCGTACCAGGTCAGCGCATACCCCAAATGGTTGTTGGGGAGCGAGGGCTGCAACTTTCCGACCTGAGGTAGCCCGCCCGGAACCGATGGCGACTCCTGCTCGATGTAGAATGGCGCGACCGCGCCGAGTCCCTTGGCGGCCGCCATAGCGGCCGGATCGCGCGCAAACCAGAGGTTTTTCGCCGGGTCCCCCGGCGGGGTGAACAGGCCGGGCGTCTCCGGCCAGCGCATGACCCCGATGATGTCGACCGGACCGGCCGTCTGGCCTGCGGGCCGCGTGGCCGGGTCCTGCCGGCCCTCCGGCACGAAGCCGCGATTCACCATCACGATACCACCAAGCACCCGCGCCGGCGTAAAGACCCAATAGCCGGGCCCGGCCGCGTCGGCCCGCAGGCTCGATCCCGTGGTGTAGACCAGCGCCTCTTTGTCGTTGAGCCATGCGGCCGGAAAGGTCACACGGCGGAACTCGTCATTGGAAGAATCGAGACGCGGCCATTCGGCGGGCGGCGGGAGCCGGACCGGCGGCGCCGCAAAGCGCTCGGTCACGGTCGCGATCAGCGCTTCTTTCCACGCCTTGCGCTGGACTTGCCACGTGCCGAGCCAAAGGAGGACCACCAAAGCGCAGAGCGCCGCCACGCCCGGGACCAGCAACCTCCGCCGCTTGCCGGACGTCACGGTTCGTCCCGCCGTTCGAGCCGGCCTTCGGCCGCCTTGTGATGATACTGGAGCGCGATCAGCACGCCCTTCAGGGCGCGCAACGGCGCCAGCGTGGTGATGAGGATCAACGGCAGCCACATCGCGGCATGCAGCCAGAACGGCGGCTGATAGAGCGTCTCGACCACCAGGGCCGCGCCGACCACGATGAAGCCGGCGATCAGAATCACGAAGACCGCCGGCCCGTCGCCGGCATCGACAAAGGAATAGTCGAGCCCGCACGTCTCGCATGCCGGCTTGAGGCGAAGGAATCCGGAAAACATCTTTCCCTTGCCGCAACGCGGACAGCGGCCGGCGAGGCCCGCCAGGATCGGATTGGGCGGCGTCACTGCGGGATCGACCACGGGCACTCCGGCGCCTGCGCGCACGCTTGTTCGGGCACGGCCTCAAACGCAAAGGGGCGGCCCCTCGGCCGCCCCCGAAAATCCTTGCACCGCCCCGTCAGTGTCCGCCGGGAACGTGCGGACCGGCGCCCCACACATATATGCAGGAGAACAGGAACAGCCACACCACATCGACGAAGTGCCAGTACCAGGCGGCGAATTCGAAGCCGAGATGCTGCTGGGGCGTGAACTGCCCCTTCATGGCGCGGATCAGGCACACGATCAGGAAGATGGTGCCGACAATGACATGGAAACCGTGGAAGCCGGTCGCCATGAAGAAGGTGGCGCCGTAGATGTTGCCTTTGAAGCCGAAGGCCGCGTGGCTGTATTCGTAGGCCTGCACGCCGGTGAAGGTCAGGCCGAGGAGGATCGTCAGGATGAGGCCCCATTTGAGGCCCTGGCGGTCGTTGTGCAGCAGCGCATGGTGGGCCCAGGTCACCGTCGTGCCGGAGGTCAGCAGGATCAGCGTGTTGAGCAGGGGCAGATGCCACGGATCGAAGGTCTGGATTCCCTTGGGCGGCCATACGCCGCCGATGTATTCGTCCCGCATCACCTGATGGACATCGGTGGGAAACAGCGCCACGTCGAAATAGGCCCAGAACCAAGCCACGAAGAACATCACCTCGGAGGCGATGAACAGGATCATCCCGTAGCGGTGGGAAATCTGCACCACGCGGGTGTGATGGCCCTCGCGGTCGGCTTCGCGCACCACGTCGCGCCACCAACCGAACATGGTGTAGAGCACGCCGATCACGCCCGCGCCGAACACATAGGGCGCCGCCGGAAATGAATGATGCATCCAGCTGATGGCGCCGACCGCCATGATGAATGCCGCCGTCGCCCCGAAGGCCGGCCACGGGCTCGGCTCGACCAGGTGGTAGTCGTGGTGCTTGGCGTGCGCCTCGGCCATTTGCGTCATCTCCGTCTTAATTCGCGAGCGGCCCTCGCCGGCCGCTCTCGTTGAAGCTCAAAGCCGCCCCGGTGCGGGCAGCGTGGCGTTGTCGGCCACCGGACGCTGCGGGTCGCGCAGCGGGTAGAAGGTGTAGGACAACGTGATCGTGTTGAGATCGTCCTGGTCGGAATCCTTCGCCAGCGCCGGATCGACGAAGAACACCACCGCCATCTCGCGCTTCTCGCCACCCGCGAGCCGCTGCTCGGTAAAGCAGAAGCAGTTGATCTTGCTGAAATAGCCGCCGACCGTCGTGGGCGCGACGTTGTAGGCCGCCTGCCCCAGCGTCGCGCGCGCCGACTGATTGACGATCGTGAAATACACCGTCGCCACCTCGCCGATCCGCACGTCGATCGAATTGACCTCGGGCTCGAACCGCCAGGGCAGACCGGCGCCGATATTGGCGTCGAACCGCACCGTGAGCTTGCGGTCGAGCAGGCCGGCCGGCGCCGCGGTGGCAACCTGCGTCGTCCCCCCGAAGCCGGTCGTCCGGCAGAACCAGTTGTAGAAGGGCACCGCCGCATAGGCCATGCCGACCATCAGGGCGACGAAAACGCCGCAGGCCGCCGCGACCGCCATGTCGCGCCCGCGCCCGCGCGGCGGACGGTCCATGTGGTTCATGGTCGGCGTGGTCGTCACAGCGGCCGCCTCAACACGTCCGGTCCGAGCTTGGCGATGGTGAGGACATAGAACAGCAGCACCAGCGCCCCGAGGGCGAGCCCGATGGCGATCGAGCGCGCGCGGCGGCGACGCTTCTGCTCTTCGGTGAGCACGATGCCGTTTTCGCCATCCTGGTCCATGACCGTCATCTCGCCGATCACACCGCCCGGCCGAACAGGTGGCCGACGCGATCATCGGCCAGAAGGACCGCAAAAAGCAGGAAGAGATAGAGTATCGAGAAACCGAAGAGCTGCCTCGCCGCCGTGAGGCCGGTCTCGCGTTTCACGCGGATGCCGAGCGCGACCATGCCGGCGCCCGCGACGACCGAGACCGCGCCATAGAGCGGTCCGGCAAAACCCGCGAGCCACGGCAGCGCGCCGAGCGGGGCAAGCACGAGCGAATAGATCAGAATCTGCCGCCGGGTCTCGGGCAGCCCGGCGACCACCGGCAGCATCGGGATGCCGGCGCGGGCATAGTCGCCCGCGCGCCACAGCGACAGCGCCCAGAAATGCGGCGGCGTCCAGAAAAAGATGATGAGGAACATGATGAGCGCCTCGACGCCGATGCCGCCCGTGGTCGCCGCCCATCCGATCACCGGCGGAAACGCGCCCGCCGCGCCGCCGATCACGATGTTCTGCGGCGTCGAGCGCTTGAGCCACATCGTGTAGATCGCGACATAGAAAAAGATCGTGAAGGCGAGGAGACCCGCCGCCAGCCAGTTGGCGGCGAGGCCGAGCACGGCGACCGATCCGACCGCGAGCGTCATGCCGAAGCCGAGCGCCTCGCCCCGCGTGACGCGGCCGGCCGGAATCGGACGGTCGGCGGTGCGCGTCATCACGGCGTCGATGTCGGCGTCGTACCACATGTTGAGCGCGCCGGCGGCGCCCGCGCCGATCGCGATGCACAACAGCGCCACGAAGCCGACCACCGGATTGAGATGTCCGGGCGCCACCACCAGCCCGACCAGGGCGGTGAAGACCACGAGCGACATCACCCGCGGCTTCATCAGCGCGACATAGTCGCCGA